>Ga0308166_1000039_pt1 | contig 329951 bp, 278 predicted proteins | sample PhyCR2_2_FD_202137 | JGI IMG/M metagenome (GOLD analysis project Ga0308166, IMG submission 202137) | Phyllosphere microbial communities from UC Gill Tract Community Farm, Albany, California, United States - DLSLCC.R2 | ecosystem: Host-associated > Plants > Phyllosphere > Unclassified | place...
TTTCCTCCTGCGGAGTCAACTTCTTTTTGAGAAGTTTTTTCCGGCGGTTCAGACAACTTTCTGAACCTCCAACACGCTGGCCTGTAAGCCGTTGTTCCGTGTCAGTGGAGGCGCAGTATAGGGATTTTCTGGCGACTGACAAGCGTTTATTGCAAAAAAATTACCGAGCGTCTTTTTTTTCATCAGATGAGCAAAAAGAGTACAATTCGTGTTCAATAATCCCGCATTTAACGCCGAAAAGCAGCAGACGGACATCACAATATTAAGAAATGGGATGCTATTCTTTGTCCATCATCCTCTGACGCCCGTCGGTTCCCATAAAATAAAAAGGACGACCAATGATTAAATCCGCGCGCAGTATGGCCGGACTTCCGTGGATCGCCGCTATGGCGTTCTTTATGCAGGCACTGGATGCCACTATTCTCAACACCGCTCTGCCTGCAATAGCGCACAGCCTGGACCGCTCCCCGCTGGCTATGCAGTCCGCCGTGATCAGCTATATCCTGACCGTCGCGATGCTGATCCCTGTGAGTGGCTGGTTCGCTGACCGTTTCGGTACGCGGAAGGTTTTCATTGTCGCGGTGTTTCTGTTTTCCCTCGGTTCACTGGCCTGTGCGCTCTCGAACACGCTAAGCCTGCTGGTCATCTCACGCGTGATTCAGGGGATCGGTGGTGCAATGATGATGCCGGTCGCGCGACTTGCGCTACTGCGGGCCTATCCCCGTAGTGAGCTGTTGCCCGTCCTCAACTTTGTCACCATTCCCGGACTGGTTGGGCCTGTTCTGGGGCCGCTGCTGGGCGGCGTGCTGGTGACATGGGCTACGTGGCACTGGATATTCCTGATCAACATCCCCATCGGTATTCTCGGCATCATTTATGCACGAAAATATATGCCAGACTTCACTACGCCCAAACGACGTTTCGATATGAAGGGCTTTCTGCTGTTCGGGCTGGGGCTGGTTGGGATTTCAAGCGGCATCGAGCTGTTGGGTGAGCAGGTCGTATCAAGCCTCACGGCGGTGGGCGTTCTGGCCGGTGGCTTTATCCTTCTTCTTCTATATGTACTTCATGCGCGCCGCCATCCTACACCGCTGCTTCCGCTGCCTGTTTTCAAGACCCGCACATTCTCGGTTGGGATCATCGGCAACATTGCAACCCGACTGGGAACCGGCTGTATACCTTTTCTGATGCCGCTGATGTTGCAGGTGGGTTTTGGCTATACCGCGTTGCTCGCCGGCTGCATGATGGCGCCAACGGCCCTTGGCTCTATTCTGGCAAAATCGATGGTCACGCGCGTATTACGCTGGTTTGGCTATCGTAAAACGCTGGTCTGGATCAGCGTGATTATCGGCGTGCTGATTGCATCATTTGCGCTACAGACTCCGGAGATGGGATTAGTTGCGATACTCATTCCCCTATTCGTTCTCGGTATGGCGATGTCCACCCAGTTCACCGCAATGAATACTATTACGCTTGCCGATTTAAATGATGCTAATGCCAGCAGTGGGAACAGCATGCTGGCGGTCACCCAGCAGCTATCAATTGGATTTGGCGTTGCGGTCAGCGCGGCGGTACTGCGCTTTTACGAAAACTTTGGCGGATCGACCTTCCAGCACTTCCACGCCACCTTCCTGACGATGGGGGCTATTACGGTGATTTCCGCGCTGGTCTTCCTGCTGCTTAAACCCGGTGACGGTCGCAACCTGATAAGTGACCGTGATAAGAAGAAGAAAACGTAAAACTACCCAACAGAAGCGCGCGCCATTAATTCCGGTGTCAGTACCAGCAGCTGCTGGCTGGCATCGGGACTGGTCATACGATGGAGCAGCGTATCAATCGCCAACTGTCCCAGTTCATCCTTAGGCTGATGGATTGTGCTCAGCGGCGGAGTCATATAGCGCGCCAGTTCAATGTCGTCATAGCCCATCACCGCCATATCCTGTGGAATATGCATTCCTGCCAGATAAAGCGCGTGATAGACGCCCACTGCCATGGCATCGTTGCTGGTAAACACCGCCTGCGGGCGCGGATCCAGCATCAGCAACTGCTGCATCGCACTGAAGCCCCCCTGAAATTCAAAGTCACCGTCAACAATATAGTCAGCAGGGACAGATAGTCCGGCCGTCGCCATCGCGCGCTGATACCCCTCCAGGCGCAGCCGTGCCGGTGTTTTATCCTGCGGACCGGCGATACAGGCAATGCGCGTATAGCCCCGGGAGATCAGATACCGGGTGGCCATTTCACCGCCCAGCAGGGAATTATCCTGAATAATATCGCTGACGCCTTCGAAAGGTGCCCAGTCCATCATTACAGAGGGAATAGAAGGATAACGCGTAAGCATCTCGGCTGACGGCAAATGACTTTCGGTACACATGATCAGCAGGCCATCTACGCGCTTTTGCAGCAGCGTTTCCAGACTGCGGTCCATACGATCTTTATCGCCCTCGGTATTACAGAGGATCAGGCTATATCCACGCTCATAGCAGCTTCGCTCCACGCCGCGCACCACTTCAGCATAGAACGGGTTGCTGCTGGCGGTCAGTAACATGCCAATCGTGTGGGTCTGATTCAGCTTCAGACTACGCGCCAGTGCCGAGGGTGCGTAGTTAAGCGTAGCAATAGCCGAGGTGACCTTCTCACGGATCGTTTCGCTGACAAAACGATTGTTATTGATCACGTGGGAAACGGTGGACGTAGAGACACCCGCAAGGCGGGCGACATCTTTCATGGTAGCCAAATTTACCCCTGTGACCGCAGGAAGCTGTCTATCTCTTCGCGCCAGGGAACGGAAGGCTGCGCACCACGTCGGGTCACGGCAATCGCCGCAGCAGCATGAGCAAAACGAACGGCGTCAGCCATCGGCTGCTTTTCCAGCAGCGCAGTGATCAGCGCACCGTTAAAGGTATCCCCGGCGGCAATGGTATCTACGGCCTCAACGCGGAATCCAGGGATACGTTGGCCCTGCCCCTGTTCACTCAACCACACGCCACGGCTGCCGAGGGTAATCAGCACCGTTTCAATGCCTTTTTCATGCAGTACCGCGGCGGCGCGGGCCGCACCTTCATCACTGTCTACGGTAACGCCGGTCAGGATCTGCGCCTCGGTTTCATTAGGCGTAATCATATCGACCAACGAAAGCAGTTCATCGGAAAGCGCGGTGGCCGGTGCCGGGTTCAGAATAACGCGAGTCTGATTCTGATGAGCAGTTCTGGCGGCGGCAAGCACGCTTTCCAGCGGCGATTCAAGCTGCATCAGCAGCGCATCCGCACCGGAAATCACCTGCTGATACTGCGCAACCCGCTCCGGGGTTAACGCTGCGTTAGCGCCGGCGTGAATACCAATGGTATTTTCACCTTCGCCATTAACAAAAATCAGGGCTACGCCGGTGGACTCGCCGCCAACCGCAGCAACCGGTGTCACATCAATACGATCGTTTGCCAACTGCTGACGAATGCGTTCACCGATATCATCTTCACCCACGCAGGCAATAAAAGAAATATCTGCCCCGCTGCGTCCGGCTGCAACGGCCTGGTTCGCCCCTTTCCCACCAAATGCGACCTGATACTGCTTACCGATCACCGTTTCTCCCGGGCGCGGAAAATGCGCCAGATTAAGGATGTGATCTGCATTGATGCTGCCAAGAACAGCCAGTTTACCGGTATTATTCATAGGGGAGTTGTCCAGATAAGTGCGCCACCCTGAGGGTGGCGCTTGCCACGCTTTTCTTTGATTTTTATTTGGTAACCAGTTTCAGGTCTACCGGATTCACAGCGTCTACGCTCTGACCTTTCAGAACTTTATCAGCAGTGTCGACGCCGATAACGCCAATTTCTTCCGGCAGCTGAGCCACGGTCGCGGCCAGTTTACCGCCTTCAACAGCTTTCACCCCATCAGGCGTGCCGTCGAAGCCAACCACCACCACACCAGATTTCCCGGCGGTTTGCAATGCACGTAACGCACCCAGCGCCATTTCATCATTCTGTGCAAACACGGCCTGCACGTCAGGATGCGCCGTCAGCAGGTTCTGCATAACGTTCAGACCCTTGGTACGGTCGAAATCAGCGGGCTGGCTGGCCAGGATATTAAATTTATGCGCATCGGCAGCCTGCTTAAAGCCTTCGCCGCGTTCACGGGCAGCGGAGGTTCCGGCAATACCCTGAAGTTCAATCACTTTCGCGCCCGCGCCGACTTTCTCTGCGATGTAGTCTCCGGCCTGCTTACCGCCCAGACGGTTGTCAGAGGCAATGTGGCTGACAACCTTGCCCTGCGATGCAACGCGGTCCAGCGTAATCACCGGAATGTTTGCCTGGTTAGCCATTTTCACGGCATTGCCTACCGCATCAGAATCCGTTGGATTAATCAGCATAATCTTCGTACCGCGAACGGTCAGATCCTGAACGTTCGCCAGCTCTTTTGCCGGGTTATTCTGCGAATCCAGTACCACCAGGTTATAGCCCAGCTTATCGGCTTCTTTCTGCGCCCCATCTTTCAGCGACACAAAGAACGGGTTGTTAAGCGTAGAAACCACCAGCGCGATTGTCTCTTTTGCCAGTGCGTTAGTACTCAGGGTGGCGCTTAACAGTACGGCCAGGGCAGTCAGTTTTTTCATTTTCATGTTCATATCCTGTAGGGTAATGAGTTATTTACTGCTTTTATTGTCTACCAGCACCGCCAGTAAAATAACCACGGCTTTAACGATCATTTGGTAGTAAGAAGAAACACCAAGCAGGTTGAGTCCGTTATTCAGGAAACCGAGGATCAAAGCACCGATCAGCGTTCCGACGATACGACCTTTACCACCGGCAAGGCTGGTACCGCCAAGCACCACGGCCGCAATAGCATCCAGCTCATAGCCCGTTCCCGCCGTCGGCTGCGCGGAAGAAAGACGCGCAACTTCAATCGTTCCCGCCAGCGCTGCCAGCATACCGCACAGTGCATAAACGGTAATTTTTACGCGATTAACGCTGATGCCCGACAGACGCGTTGCCGATTCATTCCCGCCCAGCGCATAGATATAACGGCCAAGGCGTGTGTGATGCAGCATGTACCACGCGGCGAGGAAGACGATCGCCATCAGCCAGACCGGCGTCGGGATACCCAGCGGGCGGCCAATACCAAACCAGCCAAACAGATCCGCATTCTCACTGAAGCCAGTATTTACCGGGCTACCGTTGGTATAAACCATGGTCACGCCGCGCAGCAGCAGCATCATCACCAGCGTTGCGATAAACGCCTGTACCTTACCTTTCGCCACAATGGTGCCGGTAATGGCGCCGATAAAGGCACCCAGAGCCAGCGAAGCCGCGACAGCCACCAGCGCATTAACTTCCAGACCCACAATGGATGCCGCCACGGCTCCGGTAAGCGCCAGCAGAGAACCCACGGAAAGATCGATGCCCGATGTCAGAATGACCAGGGTCATCCCTACCGCCATAATTGCGTTTACGGACGTCTGTTGCAGAATGTTGAACAGGTTAGCCACGGTGAAGAAGTTCGGACTCATGCTGGATACAATGGCAATCAGCACCACCAGCGCGATCAGCGATTTCTGTTCAAGCAGCCACGCCTTACTAATCAGGCGGCGTGAAGGGATAGTTTGCGTACTCATAGTTATGCCAGCTCCGCGCTGTATTGTTTGCCTACTGCCGCCGCCATCAATATTTCCTGCGAGGCTTGTTCAATCGGGAAGTCACCGCTTAGATGACCCTCGTGCATCACCAGCACCCGGTCGCTCATTCCCAGGACTTCCGGCATTTCAGAAGAGACGAGAATGATGCTCAGCCCTTCTTCTTTAAACTGATTAATCAGCTGATAAATCTCTTTCTTCGCGCCAACGTCAACACCGCGGGTCGGTTCATCCAGAATCAGCACTTTCGGCCGGGTCATCAGACCGCGCGCAATCGCCACTTTCTGCTGATTTCCGCCGGAAAGCAGGCCGATCGGCTGATTCATTGACGGCGTTTTCACGTTAAACAGCGTAATGAAATCGCCAACGGCCAGCTCTTCTTCGGCATGTTTCAGCCGCCCGCCCGTATGGCTAAAATACTTGAGCGCGGTCAGCGACATATTTTCTTTAACCGACATCCCCAGCACCAGACCATCGCGTTTACGATCTTCAGAGATATAGACGATGCCGTTCATCAGCCCTTCTTCCGGCGAACGCGAAACAGCCGCTTTGCCGTCGAGCGTCACCGTACCGCCCGTGCGCGGCAGCGCACCGTACAGCACCTTCATCAGTTCAGTGCGCCCGGCGCCCATCAGCCCCGCCACACCAAGAATTTCACCCTTACGTAAGGTAAAACTCACATCGTTAACGCCGGGGCCGCTAAGGTGTTCCACCGACATAAGAACGCCGCCCGGCGCTTTATCCAGACGTGGATACTGCTCCTCAAGCTTGCGTCCCACCATCATTTCGATCAGCGACTCTTCGCTCAGCGTGTTCACCTCGCGCTCGGCGATAAACTGCCCGTCGCGGAAGATGGTCACATCATCACAAATTTCGAAAATCTCTTTCATACGGTGGGAGATGTAAACGATGCCGCAGCCCTGTGCCTTAAGCTCATTGATGACCCGGAACAAAGAGGCCGTTTCGGTATCCGTCAGCGCATCCGTAGGTTCATCCATAATGATGACTTTGGATTCAAAGCTCAGCACTTTGGCAATCTCAACCATTTGCTGATCGCCGATCGACAGATCGCCCACCAGCTTATGACTGCTGAACCGCAGATTCAGACGCTGCAAAAGCGCATCCGCTTTGGCGTACATGGCTTTCCACTGAATACGCCCGAAGCCATTAACAAACTCACGCCCGAGGAAAATATTCTCGGCAATGCTGAGCTGCGGGATCAGATTCAGTTCCTGATGGATTATGCCAATCCCTGCTTCCTGCGAGGCTTTAGGCCCGTTAAACGTGGTTTCTTTACCCAGCCACTCAAAACTCCCGGCGTCACGGGTGTAGATCCCGGTCAGGACTTTCATCATGGTGGATTTACCGGCACCGTTTTCACCGACCAGCGCCATAACGCGGCCAGGATAGACGGTCAGTGCGGCACCCGACAGCGCTTTCACGCCGGGGAAGGATTTCTCAATGCCTTTCAATTGCAGTAAAGGTTGCATAACGGCCTCAGAAGGTCACGCCAGCGTTAAGGATGATATTCGCATACGGAGAACACTCCCCGCTGCGAATAACCGCCTTACTGTGTTGTGTTTGGTGTTTGAACTTTTCGTGGCTGATATAGCTAATACTAATGGTGTTACCCTGGTGTTGTTGCAAGGATTCGAGCAGAGCGATGAGATCGCTATGGAGCTGCGGATTATGCTGCTTAATCTCTTCCGCAAGGATGACACTCTCAACCTGCATCTCTTCAGTCACCGCGTTGGTTACCTGTAAAAAACTGGGAATACCGTGAGTCAGCGCGAGATCGATGCGCTGCGGACCCTGCGGAACGGGCAGGCCAGCATCACCAATAACCAGGCTATCAGTATGTCCCAGGCGGGAAACCACGGACGAAATATCAGAATTCAGTAAGGTGCCTTTTTTCATCTTTCACTCCAGAGCGAAACGTTTCGCTGACTGTAGTTTAAGCAACGGAGGAGTGAAAACAATCGTCAGATCACGAAAATGTGATCGCCATCGAAACGTTTCGCTAGCGAATTAAAAGGAAGATGCGGACAGAATTGAAAGGGGGATAGTTACGGACGGGGCTTAAAGCGATTAAAGGCGGGCCTCGGCCCAGCCCTAACCGGATGTTCATCCTGATTAAGGCCGGGCTGTCATGCAATGTCGCCGGAATTACTCAGCGATTTTTTTCACGTGCTTCACATCCAGCTCCAGCGAGTTGAAGTCTTTATCCAGCTTACCCTGGAGTTCAACCTTATCCTGCGGGCCAATCATCTGACCATTCCAGCGCTTATGATCGATCTCAACGGTCATGGTACCGGTTTCGTCACGGAACAAATAGTCTTCATCGCCGATACGTTTTTCAATGTGCCCACGCAGGGTCACCCAATCGTCGTCATGCAGATCCTTCGCCTGTTTGATCGTTTTCACCGTATCATTCGGACCGCTAAATCCCCCTTTCTGTGCGACGGCTGCCGGCGCATTCGGGTCAACAAATCCGCCACTTTGAGCGGCCAGCACCGGGGTAGAGATCAGGGCAGTCATCGCCAGTATTGCAGCTGTTTTCTTGATATTCATTCTCTTCACCTTCTTCCTTAATGGAGGCAGCTAAGCGCTACCGGATGTACTTTGTAGGAGTGATTACAGCATAAGGTTCTTAACAGAATCTTAAGGATCCCCTCGCAGGCACTTTATTTTAGGCTAATGCGAAATAAGAGCCAGGTTCGACGATCGCACCTGTACAAGCCCCCTACTGATTCCGTATAAAACGGATACCAGCAAAGGATAGACCAATGAGAATTTTACTGATTGAAGACGATCGTCTGATTGGCGACGGAATAAAAACCGGATTAAGTAAACTGGGGTTTAGCATCGACTGGTTTACGCAGGGCGACGAAGGGCTGCACGCGCTGAGCGCGGCCCCTTACGATGCCGTGGTGCTGGATCTCAGCCTGCCAGAGATTGACGGGATGGAGATCCTGCGCCAGTGGCGGCAGCAGGGCCGCGATGAACCGGTGCTGATCCTCACCGCCCGTGACGCGCTGGCGCAGCGGGTTACCGGCCTGCAACAGGGGGCCGACGACTATCTGTGTAAGCCCTTTGCCCTGAGCGAAGTCGCCGCCCGTTTACAGGCGCTGATCCGGCGTCGCCACGGCCAGCTAACGCCGACCTTGCAGCACGGCGGCGTTATTTTAGAGCCGTCCTCCCACAGCGTAACGTTAAACGGTCAGCCGCTGGCGATGAAGGCGCGCGAGCTGGCTCTGCTGGAGCTGTTTCTCCTTAACCCCGGCCGCGTCCTGACTCGTGCCGCGCTCGAAGAGAAGCTCTATGGCTGGGATGACGATGTCTCAAGCAATGCGGTTGAAGTTCACATCCACCATCTGCGTAAAAAGCTGGGAAGCGAGTTTATCCGCACCGTCCACGGCGTGGGCTATACGCTGGGGGCAGGATGATGAATCGGAGCCTGCGGCTGCGTCTGATGATCGGCTTCCTGCTGATGAGCGTGCTCTGCTGGGGGGCCGCGGCCGTCGGCTCCTGGTGGCAAACCCGGCACAGCATTAATCAGCTGTTCGACACGCAGCAGATGCTGTTTGCTAAACGGCTGGCGGCCATCAATCCGGAACGGCTGAACACCGAGCCGCTGACGCTGCCCAAAACCAAAAAGCTATTGCGCCACCACCGTGGCAATCAGGAAGACGACGCGCTGGCCTTCGCTATCTTCAGCCGCGACGGAAAAATGCTGCTTAACGATGGCGACAAAGGGAAAGATTTTCAGTTCAGCTATCAGCGTGATGGTTTTACCGACGGCAAACGAAAAGATGACGATGACCGCTGGCGACTGGTGTGGCTGAGTACGCCAAACGGACGCGATATCGTCGTGGTTGGCCAGGAGTGGGAATATCGTGATGACATGACGCGCGATCTGGTAAAGACAAACCTCACCCCGTGGCTGCTGGCGCTGCCGGTAATGATGCTGCTGATGCTGTGGCTGGTCAGCCGTGAACTTAATCCGCTGAAGCTTATTACGCAACAGCTGCGGCAGCGCGCAGCCGACGATACCGCACCGCTTAATGAAGCCCGCGTGCCGCAGGAGGTTCGCCCGCTGCTTGACGAGCTCAACCTGCTTTTTGCCCGCACCGGCACAATGCTGCTGCGCGAACGGCGCTTTACCTCCGACGCCGCGCATGAGCTGCGCAGTCCGCTTGCCGCCCTGAAGGTACAGGCAGAAGTCGCTCAGCTGGTCCACGACGATGCGCCGGCGCGCGATCGGGCGCTAAAAAATCTGGATAGTGGCATCGATCGCGCCACGCGACTGGTCGATCAGCTGCTGACGCTGTCGCGGTTGGATAATGGTCAGGATTTGGAAAAGCAGTCGCTGGATCTGCGCTCATTACTGCAACAGGCGGTTGTTGACCATTATGAAAAAGCCCGGGCGCAGAGTGTTGATCTGGTTCTTGAAGCCCCCGATCAGCCCGACACGACACTGGGCAATCCGCTGCTGCTGGCACTGCTGGTACGTAATCTGTTGGATAATGCCATACGCTACTCTCCGCCCGGCAGTCAGGTAACGATGACACTTACCGCCCGCCACCTTACCGTTAACGATAATGGTCCGGGTATCTCCCCGACCCTGCTGCCACGGATTGGTGAACGCTTCTACCGCCCGCCGGGTCAGGAACAGTCCGGCAGCGGGCTGGGACTGTCGATCGTTCATCATATTGCCCGGCTGCACGGCATGAGGGTGAGGTTAATCAATCGCGAGGAGGGAGGGCTTTCTGTCGTCGTAGAAAGATAGATCGGCCATGCGGCCGATCTCCGGTGTAACGGCGTCAGATCTCGACCTGTGTGCCCAGTTCAATCACCCGGTTAGGTGGGATTTCAAACTGATCCGCCGCGCGCAGCGCATTCTTTTGTAGCATCAGGAACAGTTTACCGCGCAGACGCAGATACCAGGGCCGCTTACCGATAATCAGCGACTCGTGGGACATAAAGAACGACGTTTCCATCATCCGGCAGCTCAGCCCTTCCAGGCCACAGCGGTGGAAAACCTCCTCAACGTTCGGCGTTTCGCGCCAGCCGTAGCTGGCAACCACCCGCCAGAAGGTTGGAGAAAGCTGCTCGATGGTCACGCGTTTCACGTTATGCACGTAAGGGGCATCTTCGGTTCGCAGCGTCAGCAGTACCACCCGCTCATGCAGCACCTTGTTATGCTTCAGGTTATGCAGCAGCGCAAACGGAATGACATTCAGCGCCCGCGACAGATAGACGGCCGTGCCCGATACCCGTACCGGCGGGGATTTTTCCAGCGAAGCGATCATCGCCTCCAGCGAATTACCGTGCTCATGCATACGCCGCAGCAGACGGAAGCGCTCGCTTTTCCAGGTGGTCATGATGATAAACATGACCAGCGCCAGCGCCAGCGGCAGCCAGCCGCCGGAGAAAACTTTCACCAGGTTTGCCGAGAACAGCGATACGTCGATGCACAGCATGGCAATCAGGATCAGCATCACCAGATAGCGGTTCCAGTGCCAGTTCTTAATCGCCACCGTACTGCACAGAATGGCCGTTAGTACCATAGTGCCGGTTACCGCAATGCCGTAGGCCGCCGCCAGGTTGCTGGAATGCTTAAAGCCCACGATCACAATCACGACCGAGATGAACAGCAGCCAGTTGATCACCGGGATGTAGATCTGACCTGATTCCTGTTCAGACGTATAAACAATACGCATTGGCGGAAGATAACCAAGCCGCACCGCCTGGCGTGTCAGGGAGAAGACCCCGGAGATCACCGCCTGAGAAGCGATGACCGTCGCCAGCGTTGCCAGAATCAACAGAGGGATCAGCGCCCAGTCGGGTGCCAGCAGGAAGAACGGGTTTTTGATCGCCTCGGGATGTTCAAGCAGCAGCGCGCCCTGGCCAAAATAGTTCAGTACCAGCGACGGCAGCACGACAATAAACCACGCCAGCCGGATCGGGAATTTACCGAAGTGGCCCATATCCGCATACAGCGCCTCAACCCCGGTAATCGCCAGTACCACGGCCCCGAGCGCGAAGAACGAAACGGTTTTAAATTCAATAAAGAAGTGGACGGCCCAGTAAGGGTTCATGGCATGAAGTACGTCAGGATTGTTAAGGATGCTCCGCGCGCCCAGTACGGCCAATACGATAAACCACAGCAGCATCACCGGCGCAAACAGCTTGCCGACCATCCCGGTGCCATGTTTCTGAATAACAAACAGCAGGGTCAATACCGCTATCGCCAGCGGTACGATATAGCTATCAAGCGAAGGCGCAGCGATCTCCAACCCCTCAATCGCCGACAGTACCGATACCGCCGGTGTAATCACCACTTCACCGTAGAAGAAACTGCCGCCGATCAGCCCCATGATCAGTAATACAGCCGTTGCACGACCGCCGGTATTGCGTCCGGCCAGCGACATCAGCGTCAGGATCCCGCCTTCCCCGGCATTATCAGCACGCATCACGTAGGTGATGTACTTCAACGATACCGTCAGGATTAACAGCCAGAAAATCAGGGAAAGGAAACCGAATACCGCATCCCGCTCTACGCCAAAACCGAACTGTCCTGACAGACATTCGCGCAGGGTATACAGCGGGCTGGTACCGATATCACCGTAGACAACGCCAATTGCGGCTAGCGTTACGGCACCAAGGGACTGCTTATTGTCAGAGCTCATAGTGTAATCTTTTGTTGCAGCTGGTCGGCGCGGGATTGCGCGCGGCTCACCTGGCTTTCAAAAAGCGCACAGTATGCATGATTCATCATAAATGCCTATCGTTAATTGGTGGGTATTCGTTCAGAAAGCATTAACTTCAATGGCGAGCGTCAACCTTTGGTGATAAAAAAGCTGACTGCTATTAGCTCTTTCAAGCATCATAGTAAGAACTATTAGGGCTCGCCAGCCCGTGGTGCTGGCCGGACTGTTGAAAAGGATGGATTGTTTGATCATGGCCCAGTCTCAATTACTGGCGGAGCGTATTTCCCGCCTCAGCAATGCCCTGGAGAAAGGACTTTACGAACGCCATCACGCGATTCGCCTGTGCCTTCTCGCCGCGCTGTGCGGGGAAAGCGTATTCTTACTTGGGCCGCCCGGCATCGCCAAAAGCCTGATCGCCCGCCGCCTGAAGTTTGCCTTCAAAGACGCACGTGCGTTTGAGTATCTGATGACCCGCTTCTCAACGCCCGAAGAGGTCTTTGGCCCGCTCTCCATTCAGGCGCTTAAAGATGAAGGCCGCTATCAGCGTCTGACAAAAGGCTACCTGCCCGATGCCGAGATTGTTTTCCTGGATGAGATTTGGAAGGCGGGTCCGGCCATTCTCAACACCCTGCTGACCGCAATCAACGAGCGCCGCTTTCGAAACGGTGACAACGAAGAAAAAATTCCCATGCGCCTGCTGGTTACCGCCTCCAATGAGCTTCCCGAGGTAGACAGCGGGCTGGAGGCGCTTTACGACCGCATGCTTATCCGTCTGTGGCTGGATAACGTCCATGAGAAACAGAACTTTCGCAGCATGCTGACCCACCAGCAGGATGAAAATCAAAACCCGGTGGCGGATTCACTGTGCATTAGCGATGAAGAGTATCAGTCCTGGCAAGAGGGCATAACCAAAGTCACCCTGCCTGATCATGTCTTTGAACTGATTTTCCAACTACGCCAGCAGTTAGAAAATCAGCCGGATGCCCCGTATATTTCCGATCGGCGCTGGAAAAAGGCTATCCACCTTCTCCAGGCCAGTGCCTTCTACAGCGGACGCAGCAGCATCTCCCCGATTGACCTTATTCTGCTGAAAGACTGCCTGTGGCACGACGTTAACTCGATGAAACTGCTGGATCGTGAAATCGATAATTTACTGACTCAGCAGGCCTGGCAACAGCAGCCGATGCTGCTGAAAATCCAGCAGGTTAACACCCGCCGTTTGGCGCTTCAGCAGCAGAAGAGCGTTGAACAGGCCATTCGCCTGGAAAAACACGGCGGTATGTTCAGCCGCAAACCACACTATGAGCTACCAACGGAGCTGGCTGCCGATACGCTGACGCTGATGCTGCAAAAGCCGCTCACGCTGCATGATATGCAGGTAACCCATATCGCGCTGGAACGCGAAGCGCTGCACCACTGGCTGCAAAAAAGCGGCGAGGTGCGCGGCAAACTAAACGGCATCGGTTTTGCGCAGACGCTAGATCTGCACGTGGATAACCACGACTGCCTGACGCTGCGTGATATCAGCATGCAGAGCACCCGGCTCATGTTACCCGGCAAAAATCAGCAGGAGCTGCCTGAAGAAACTATCCAGGCACTGGATGAGCTGGATACTCAGCTGCGCGCCCAGCGGACCCTGTTCAGTCAACATCACCGCTGCCTGTTTATCAGCGATGACTGGCTGGCCCGCGTCGAAGAGAGCCTTCAGCAAATAGCCGAGCAGTTGAAGCAGGCGCGGCAGTGATTTCGCTCGATACGCTGAGTATGATCCTTGCGGTCGGCGAATATGAGCTGATCGAAGAGATGGCGGTTGCGCTGCTGGCTTCGCCGAAGCTGGCCGCCTTTTATAAAAAGTTTCCCGGCCTGAAAAGTGCCCTGGCCCACGATATTCCCCAGTGGAAAGCCGACGTACACCAGCAGATGAAATCGATGCCGGTGCCGGACGATCTGGAAGCCGAGTTCACTCGCTTTCAGCAGTTTCAACAGCTGTCGCCACGCGCCTTTACAGCCGGTTTGCCCGAACTGCTCCAATGGCTGGACGCGCAGCACTCACCCTTTGCTGAAAAAGCCCATTCGCTGATCGGACATACTGAACCCGGTCAGCTGAGCACCGCGCAGCAGACGCTGTTTCTCCAGCGCTGGCGACTCAGCCTGACGCTGCAAACGCTGTCGCTGAATCAGCAGCTGCTGGATGAAGAGCGCGACAAACTGCTGGCGGATCTTCAGTATCGTCTTGCGATGAGCGGCCAGCTTGCCCCGGTGCTGGCCAGCGATGATGAAGGAGCAGCGGGCAGGCTGTGGGACCTGACCAAAGGTACGCTTGAACGCGATGACTATCAGCTGATTGTGCAGTACGGTGAGTTTCTGGCAGGCCAGCCGGAGCTGGCGAAGCTGGCGGAACAGCTGGGCCGCAGCCGCGAGGCAAAAGCTGTCCAGGCCGAAGACGCCCCGCTGGAAACCTTTCATCAGCTGGTTCGTGAGCCGGAAAACGTACCGGAAGAGGTTAACGGCCTGCATCAGAGTGACGATATCCTGCGCCTGCTGCCGCCGGAGCTGGCTACGCTCGGCATCAGCGAGCTGGAGTTTGAGTTTTACCGCCGGCTGGTGGAAAAACGCCTGCTCACCTATCGCCTGCAAGGGGAAAGCTGGCACGATAAAGTTACCCAGCGTCCGGTTGTTCATCAGCACCATGAAGAACAGCCGCGTGGCCCGTTTATCGTCTGCGTCGACACATCCGGTTCCATGGGGGGATTTAACGAACGCTGCGCAAAGGCCTTCTGCCTGGCGCTGCTTAAGGTCGCCCTTTCAGATAACCGCCGCTGCTACATTATGCTTTTTGCTCATGAGGTCATTGGCTACGAGCTGACCGCCGATGACGGCATCAGCCAGGCGATCCGCTTTCTCAGCCAGCGCTTTCGCGGGGGCACCGATCTCGCAGCCTGCCTTGATGAAGTGCTGAAAAAACTCAGTACTCCACTCTGGCAGGATGCTGATGCCGTTATATTGTCAGATTTTATTGCACAGCGTCTGCCGGATGATCTGGTTAAGCGCGTGCGTGACCACCAAAGCAGACAGCAGCAGCGCTTTCATGCCGTTGCCATGTCCGATCATGGAAAACCCGGCATCATGCGTATCTTCGACCATATCTGGCGTTTTGATACCGGCCTGAAAAGTCGCCTGCTGCGCCGCTGGCAGCGATAGTATTTCCCGACACCCTTACTTTCCGCGCGTTTTTCGTACTCAATATGAACGGGCTTCTTTGCTATATTCATATTTTGGCTATGGCCAACAGGCAAGATGGGAGCACCACGTGACAACGCAAACAGATAAGAATGGACTACCTGCGACAACCTGTACCCTGTTACTTACCGGGAACGATCCTGAACAAAAGCGCCAGCAGCTGCTCACCTACTTCCGTCAGACCTGGGAACTGTACGAAAGCCTGTTTGACTGCCTGACCGACGATCGGGCGTACTACACCAAGGCCATTCCACTCCGGCATCCGTTGATTTTTTACTTTGGCCATACCGCGACCTTCTACATCAATAAGCTGATGGCCGGCAGGCTGATCGATTCCCGCATCGACGATAAAATTGAAGCGGTGATGGCGATAGGCGTGGATGAGATGAGCTGGGACGATCTGGATACCAGCCACTACAGCTGGCCATCGGTCAGCGAGCTGCGCGACTACCGCGGCAAGGTCCGCGCCGTGGTAGAGCAGTTTATTCAGCAAATGCCGCTCACGCTGCCCATCAGTTGGGACAGCCCGGCATGGGTGATCCTGATGGGCATTGAGCATGAACGCATCCATCTGGAAACGTCCAGCGTGCTGATACGCCAGCTGCCGATTGCCTGGGTCAGCCCCCAGACCCACTGGCCGGCATGCGAGACCGCGCGCCACGATCGCCTCGCTGTGCCGGAAAACAAGCTGGTCGCGGTAGCCGGCGGGCGCGTGAGCCAGGGTAAAACTGACGATACCTACGGCTGGGATAATGAGTACGGCAGCCGCACTGTCGACGTTAAACCGTTCCAGGCCAGTCAGATGCTGGTCAGTAACGCCGAGTTCTTCGCTTTCGTTGCCGCGGGCGGCTATCAGCAAAGGAGCTGGTGGGATGAGGAAGGCTGGGGCTGGCGGGAGTTTTCACAGGCCACCCAGCCAACGTTCTGGGTAGGCCGGGCCGAAAGCCCCGACGCCTTAAAGCTGCGCCTGATGACCGAAGAGGTGCCGATGCCGTGGGACTGGCCTGCCGAAGTCAATCAGCTTGAGGCGGCGGCCTTCTGCCGCTGGAAGGCACAGGAAACCGGTCAGCCGGTCCAGCTGCCGGCGGAAAGTGAATGGATGCTGCTGCGCGAACAGGTAAGCGGCGATCTGACCGACTGGGACCGCGAGCCGGGCAATATCAATCTGGCGTACTGGGCCTCCTCCTGCCCGGTCGATCGCTTCAGCCAGGGCGGCTTCTACGATCTGGTCGGCAACGTCTGGCAGTGGACCACCACCCCGATCAACGGCTTTGAGGGATTCCGCGTCCATCCGCTGTATGATGATTTTTCAACCCCAACCTTCGACGGTAAACACGCGCTGATCAAGGGCGGCAGCTGGATCTCTACCGGCAATGAGGCGTTGAAATCCTCACGCTACGCCTTCCGCCGCCACTTCTTCCAGCATGCCGGTTTCCGCTATGTCGTCTCCAGCCATCAGGAAACCATGACGCAGAATCCGTATGAAACCGACACGATGGTTTCGCAGTACCTGGATTTCCAGTACGGGCCCGAATACTTTGGCGTCGCCAACTATGCCCGCACGCTGGCTGAAATCGCTTCTACGGTAACGGAAGGACATCGGCGGGCACTGGATATCGGCTGTGCTACGGGCCGCGCCAGTTTCGAACTGGCCCGCCATTTCGAACAGGTCGTGGGCATGGACTACTCGGCGCGCTTTATCGACGTCGCTCTTCAGCTGACTAACGGCGAAGACTTCCGCTATGTCACTCAGGAAGAGGGGGAGCTGGTTGAATATCGTCAGGTACGGCTGAAGGACTTTGGCCTGGATACTGAGCGGGCCAGCCGGATCCAGTTTGTTCAGGGCGATGCCTGTAATCTGAAGCCGCAGCAGGAGCAATACGATCTGGTGCTGGCCTCTAATCTGATCGACCGACTGAATAATCCGAAGCGTTTCCTGGAGGATATCAGCCAGATGATCCGCAGCGGCGGCGTGCTGATGCTTTCTTCCCCTTATACCTGGCTGGAAACTTTCACACCGAAAGAAAACTGGCTGGGCGGTATCCGGGAAAACGGGGAAGCACTGACCACCTACCAGGCGCTACAGAGACTGCTGGCGGCGGAGTTTGAGGAGATCGCTCCTGCACAGGATATTCCGTTCGTCATACGCGAGACGTCGCGCAAATATCAGCATACGCTGGCGCAGCTGACCCTGTGGCGTAAACGCTAAGTGTCCTTTCCGGCAGGCATCGCCAGGTGCCTGCCGTTCATCGGTAACGGATTGCCATTACTGCCATAATCCCTCACAGTATTGAATATCCCCCTTTTAACGGAGCTATCATGGCCGAAAATATGCAGCCCGACAGTCTCGATCGCGGCATTCTGATTGCCCTGATGGACAATGCACGTACCGCCTACGCTGAACTGGCAAAACAGTTCAACGTCAGTCCCGGCACAATTCATGTTCGCGTAGAGAAAATGAAACAGGCGGGGATCATTAAAGGAACTCGTGTGGAGATCGATCCTAAACAGCTGGGTTATGACGTCTGCTGTTTTATTGGCATTATCCTCAAAAGTGCCAAAGATTATCCCTCCGCGCTGGCACGGCTGGAAGCACTGGATGAGGTAGTGGAAGCCTATTACACCACCGGCCACTACAGTATATTTATTAAGGTGATGTGCCGTTCAATCGATGCGCTGCAACAGGTACTGATCAATAAGATCCAGACGATTGATGAAATCCAGTCTACGGAAACGCTGATCTCTCTGCAAAATCCGATCATGCGGGCGATCAAGCCGTAGTCGTTGAGTTAACATTGAGTGATGTCGATACTGTGTACTACTTTATGCACAGGTTTTTTCTTTAGTGCTTTATGGTCCGCCAGAATAATACCCCCACTTACCCACAGGTAGATCCCAGCCTGATCACAGAGTACAATGCCCGCCTTTGTAACTCAGAGATCCCATCATGGCCGACATTACCTTAATCAGTGGCAGCACCTTAGGCAGCGCAGAATACGTTGCCGATCATCTGGCAGAAAAACTGGTCGAGGCGGGTTATACAACCGAAACGCTGCATGGTCCGGAGCTGGACGAGCTGAAGCCGGAGGGGATCTGGCTTGTGGTGACCTCTACCCACGGTGCCGGTGAGCTGCCGGAAAATATTCAGCCGCTGTTTGATGCCATAAAGGAACAGCAGCCGGATCTGAGTAACCTGCGCTATGGTGCGGTCGGGATTGGTAACCGTGAATATGATCTGTTCTGTGGTGCAATCGATCAGTTTGAGCAGCTGCTTGACTCGCTGGGCGCCAAACGTATTGGCGACAGCCTGAAGATCGATGTGCTGGAACATGAGATTCCGGAAGATCCTGCCGGTGTCTGGGTTGAAACCTGGAAAGAACAGATCTGATAGTACGGCCGATCGCACAGAGATCGGCCTTCGGATCCTTCCCTTTAACCCTGTTTTATGCCCTGAGTTTTGTAAATTATGTCCTTTTTCGCCTGGTTTTTCAGCATTCAGCTGTGGATAACCAAGCTAATTTCCCGGTAATAACCGGTTGTTATCCCAAGAACAACTTTACTACTAGCCCAATCCTGTGCATAACATGGCATTTAGATCCCAGCTTATACGGATCAAGATCACCGATCGTTCACAGCTAACGATCCTATCTAATCGGTTGATCGTTCTGGGGAATAACCGCTTATCCACAGAGATCGTCGATCCTAATAGAAGATCTAATAAAGAGATCTTTAAATAAAAAAGATCTTCTTTTTAATACCTGAAGATCCCGCCGCTTTCGCCGTCGTCTAAAGTTGAGTAGAATCCACACCCCAGACAGCGTCCCTTAGTCGCACAAACCGCGAGGTGCAGTACCATGTTTTATCCAGATCCTTTTGACGTCATCGTAATCGGTGGTGGTCATGCGGGAACAGAAGCCGCGATGGCCGCTGCCCGTATGGGTCAACAAACCCTGTTATTAACCCACAATATCGATACGCTCGGACAAATGTCCTGCAATCCGGCAATCGGGGGGATCGGGAAAGGACATCTGGTTAAAGAAGTGGATGCACTGGGTGGGCTGATGGCCCATGCCATCGATCGGGCAGGTATCCAGTTTAGGATACTAAACGCCAGTAAGGGACCGGCGGTCAGGGCAACCCGTGCTCAGGCCGATCGCGTTCTCTACCGGCAGGCCGTCCGCACAGCACTGGAAAACCAGCCAAACCTGATGATCTTCCAACAGGCCGTTGAAGATCTGATCGTTGAAAACGATCGTGTGGTCGGTGCCGTTACCCAAATGGGGCTAAAATTCCGTGCGAAAGCCGTGGTACTGACCGTAGGCACTTTCCTTGACGGAAAAATTCATATCGGGCTGGATAACTACAGCGGTGGACGTGCAGGCGATCCGCCGTCCATCCCGCTCTCCCGTCGTCTGCGTGAACTGCCGCTGCGGGTAAACCGCCTGAAAACCGGCACACCACCGCGCATTGATGCACGGACTATTGATTTCAGCGTGCTGGCCACGCAGCACGGGGATAATCCTATGCCGGTATTCTCGTTTATGGGCAATGTGGATCAGCATCCGCAGCAGGTGCCGTGCTATATCACCTATACCAACGAAAAAACCCATGACGTTATCCGTAATAACCTCGATCGCAGTCCAATGTATGCCGGGATTATTGAAGGGATAGGACCTCGCTACTGCCCGTCTATCGAAGACAAAGTGATGCGCTTTGCCGATCGTAATGCTCATCAAATCTTCCTCGAACCGGAAGGGCTGACCAGCAATGAAATCTATCCAAATGGCATCTCCACCAGCCTGCCGTTTGATGTACAGATGCAGATTGTGCGTTCAATGAAAGGCATGGAGAATGCCAAAATTGTCCGTCCGGGCTATGCCATTGAGTATGATTTCTTCGATCCGCGCGATCTGAAACCGTCGCTGGAAAGCAAATATATCCAGGGCCTGTTCTTTGCCGGACAAATTAACGGCACCACCGGCTACGAAGAAGCGGCTGCCCAGGGACTGCTGGCCGGCCTTAACGCGGGCCGCCTGTCGGCAGACAAAGAGAGCTGGGCACCGCGCCGCGATCAGGCTTATCTGGGCGTGCTGGTTGACGATCTTTGCACGCTGGGAACGAAAGAACCGTATCGCATGTTTACCTCACGTGCGGAATACCGTCTGATGCTGCGTGAAGATAACGCCGATTTGCGTCTGACCGCCGCCGGACGTGAGTTGGGACTGGTCGATGACGCTCGCTGGGCGCGCTTCAATGAAAAACTGGAGCGTATTGAACAAGAACGCCAGCGCCTGCGTGATATCCGGGTACACCCGAAATCAGCCTGCGTTGATGAGATCAACACGGTGATTGCTGCCCCTTTGACCAAAGAGGCAAACGGTGAGGATCTGCTGCGCCGTCCGGAAATGACCTATCAGCAGCTGATGACGCTCAGTAGCTTTGCGCCCGCATTGAGCGATGAGCAGGCCGCAGAGCAGGTTGAAATTCAGGTGAAATACGAAGGGTATATTGCGCGTCAGCAGGAAGAGATCGACCGACAGCTGCGGAATGAAAACACCCTGCTGCCGGTGGATCTGGATTACCGGCAGGTCAGCGGTCTTTCCAACGAAGTGATCGCCAAACTTAACGATCACAAACCCGGATCGATTGGTCAGGCTTCCCGTATCTCAGGCGTGACGCCAGCCGCGATCTCTATTCTGCTTATTTATCTTAAAAAGCAGGGGCTGTTGCGTAAGAGCGCGTAACGCCGTCAACAGGGGCCGATCGTCGATCGGCCCCGACCTGCAACAGCACACTCTCATTTTCTGGACTATCGCCTGTGATTAACAAACTCTCCGCCCTGCTTAAAAGCGCCGACATTACCCTGACCGATCTGCAAAAACGTCAGCTGGTGGGCTATGTGGACATGCTGAACAAATGGAACAAGGCCTACAATCTGACGTCGGTGCGCGATCCTGAGCAGATGCTGGTACGGCACATCCTCGACAGCATCGTTGTTGAGCCTCATCTGCAAGGAGAGCGCTTTATCGATGTCGGCACCGGTCCGGGATTACCGGGCGTACCGCTGGCAATTGTGCGGCCTCAGTCTCATTTCACCCTGTTGGACAGCCTTGGAAAGCGTGTTCGCTTCCTGCGTCAGGTGCAGCACGAGTTGAAACTGGAGAACATTACTCCGGTTCAGAGCCGGGTTGAGGAGTTTTCTGCTGATCCATCGTTCGATGGCGTGATTAGTCGGGCATTTGCATCCCTGAATGATATGGTCAGCTGGTGCCACCATCTTCCGGGTTCACAGGGGCGTTTTTATGCGCTGAAAGGCATTTTGCCGCAGGATGAGATAGCCGCACTGCCAAAAGGTTATGTGGTGGAGCAGGTAACTTCCCTTGCCGTTCCACAGCTGGAAGGTGAGCGTCATCTGGTTATCATCGCATCGCAACACTGATTTTTTTCTTCTATCGGAGAACCGTCCGGCTTTCAATATCAACGATGCGGGCGGTTTTATTTCGCCATATTTACCCTGTTTGTGGTCATCGATTCGGGTTAGTATCTGCCTGTACCCATTGAAACTGTGTGATTTTTTTGGGCATTTGTGCCTATCGTCGCGCTGAAGATTTTTGAATTGATCAATTTGTGCATTTTTTTCAGAACAATTAACACCTGAATCACTGTTAGTATCAGGTTAAATCTGGACCTGGAAATGGCTTGATACCCAACGTTACATTTAACGCGATGTTCACATTTCACTATCAAATTGATCACGTTATCGATGGCACTTTAGAGAGAGAATAATCACGCGAGAAAATATATCTTTTAAATAAATTCGCGTAGGGAAGTGCTTTTGAGTTGTTAAATATTTGTCGCAGATGTCAATAAGGTCTTTTAATCGGGCAGACGCGCTGTTTTTTTAAGTTTATTTATTTAAGTGTATGATTTATATGTTCTTAATGAGGGGGTTGTCATGATTTTATTCATGAAGGCTACTTCTTTATCCCTAATGATATTACTGAATTGTGATCTTACGCACGCTTTATGAGCGATAAGTCGCCTGTATTACAGGAAATTGCAGGCAAAACCAGGAAGTCATTTGTTTCGGAAAATAGGCAGCTGGAAAGAATTTTAAATAATTGTTCACTTTTTCTCTACTTATCCATTGAAATCACAGGTGCGCCCCGTATAATTTGCACGTTTTTTGCTGCTTGACTTGAAAGAGTAAAGGCAGTTGTATACGACACGCGACATAGTCCGATAGGACAGGAGAGTTTCAGCGTCATGTCAGTGTCCCTTTACAGTGTTAAGTTTGCCCGAACCGTGCTGATGTTGCAGCTGGTGACATTTGTCTTAGTCGGTGTGCTGTTTGCCCTTAAAGATCTGACTTGGGGTGTGTCTGCCGTCATGGGTGGGCTGGCAGCCTGGCTGCCTAACATGTTGTTCATGATTTTCGCCTGGCGTCACCAGGCTGGACATGAAGTAACAGGTCGGCTTGCCTGGACATTTGCGTTGGGCGAAGCGCTGAAAGTGATTGTTACTGTTCTCATGCTTATCGTGGCGCTGGGAGTGTTTAAGGCGGTGTTTATGCCGCTGGTACTGGCCTGGTTATCGGTGCTGATTGTGCAAATCGTCGCACCGGCTGTAATCAACAACAAAGGGTAAGGGCATCATGGCTGCAGGAGAAATCTCTACGCCGCAAGAATACATAGGTCACCATCTGACTCACCTTCAGCTTGACCTGCGTACCTTCGAGCTAGTGAATCCGCACGACGCTCCGGCGACGTTCTGGGTATTAAATATCGACTCCATGTTTTTCTCTGTCGTGCTGGGACTGGTGTTCCTGGTGCTGTTTCGCAAAGTTGCAAAGTCTGCAACGAGTGGCGTTCCGGGAAAATTACAGGCCGCTATCGAGCTGGTTGTTGGCTTTGTTGACGACAACGTACGCGACATGTACCACGGTAAAAGTAAAGTTATCGCTCCGCTGGCCCTGACGATTTTTGTCTGGGTGTTCCTGATGAACTTCATGGACCTGCTGCCTATCGATTTGCTGCCGTATATCGGTGAGCACTATCTGGGACTGCCAGCGTTGCGTGTGGTGCCTTCCGCTGACGTGAATATTACGTTGTCGATGGCGCTTGGCGTATTTGTTTTGATTCTGTTCTACAGCATCAAGATGAAAGGTGTTGGCGGCTTTACTAAAGAGCTGACAATGCAACCCTTCAACCACCCTGTTTTCATTCCGGTCAACCTGATTCTGGAAGGTGTGAGCCTGCTGTCCAAACCGGTTTCTCTGGGTCTGCGACTGTTCGGAAACATGTATGCGGGTGAATTGATATTTATCCTGATTGCCGGCCTGCTGCCGTGGTGGTCACAGTGGGTTCTGAATGTGCCTTGGGCCATTTTCCACATACTGATTATTTCGCTGCAAGCTTTCATTTTCATGGTCTTAACGATTGTCTATCTGTCGATGGCATCTGAAGAACACTGATTTTTTTCTTAACACTACTGCGTTTAACTGAAACAAACTGGAGACTGTCATGGAAAACCTGAATATGGATCTGCTGTACATGGCTGCCGCTGTGATGATGGGCCTGGCGGCAATCGGTGCTGCGATCGGTATCGGCATCCTCGGAGGTAAATTCCTGGAAGGCGCCGCGCGCCAGCCGGATCTGATTCCTCTGCTGCGTACGCAGTTCTTTGTTGTAATGGGTCTGGTGGATGCAATCCCAATGATCGCTGTTGGTCTGGGTCTGTACGTGATGTTCGCTGTCGCGTAAATACCGATTGTTTATCGCTAGCCTGGCTAGCGATAAACGGCTTCTGCCGCGGTCGATGACGGCGACAGAAAAAGTTAACTTAACAAGAGGTATTGCGCTTTGAACATTAACGCAACAATCCTCGGCCAGGCTATCGCGTTCATCCTGTTTGTAGCGTTCTGCATGAAGTACGTATGGCCGCCGCTTATGGCCGCTATCGAAAAGCGCCAGAAAGAAGTTGCCGAAGGCCTTGCTTCCGCTGAACGTGCCAAGAAAGATTTGGATCTCGCGCAGTCTAATGCGACCGATCAGCTGAAAAAAGCAAAAGATGACGCCCAGGTAATCATCGAGCAGGCAAACAAACGCCGTGCGCAGATTCTGGACGAAGCTAAAGCAGAGGCTGAGCAGGAACGTAACAAGATCGTCACCCAGGCGCAGGCTGAAATCGATGCCGAGCGTAAACGTGCACGTGAAGAGTTACGTAAGCAGGTCGCGATGCTGGCTGTGGCCGGTGCCGAGAAAATCATTGAACGTACCGTGGATGAAGCTGCTAACAGCGACATCGTTGATAAACTGGTCGCTGAACTGTAAGGGAGGGGCTGATGTCTGAATTTACTACCGTAGCTCGCCCCTACGCTAAAGCCGCATTTGACTTTGCGGTTGAACATCAGAGTGTCGATCGTTGGCAGCAGATGTTGGCGTTTGCCGCCGAAGTTGCTGGCAATGAACAGGTATCAGAACTTCTTTCTGGCGCGCTTGCGCCGGAAGCATTATCTGGCGCTTTCATCGCAATCTGTGGTGACCAACTCGACGAAGCCGGTCAGAATCTGATTAAGGTTATGGCTGAAAACAAACGTTTACCAGCGCTTACCGCTGTACTGGAACAGTTCATCCAACTGCGTGCCGCACATGATGCGATCGCCGAGGTTGAAGTTATCTCTTCCACTACATTGAGTGACGTGCAGCTGACCAAAATCAGCGCCGCGATGGAAAAACGTCTGTCACGCAAAGTTAAGCTGAATTGCAAAATTGATAAGTCTGTAATGGCAGGCGTAATCATCCGTGCGGGTGATATGGTCATTGACGGCAGCGTACGCGGTCGTCTTGAGCGTCTTACAGACGCCTTGCAGTCTTAAGGGGACTGGAGCATATGCAACTGAATTCCACCGAAATCAGCGAACTGATCAAGCAGCGCATTGCTCAGTTCAATGTAGTGAGCGAAGCTCACAACGAAGGTACAATTGTTTCTGTAAGTGACGGTATCATCCGCGTTAACGGCCTGGCCGATGTAATGCAGGGTGAGATGATTGCCCTGCCGGGTAACCGTTACGCTATCGCACTGAACCTGGAGCGCGACTCCGTAGGTGCTGTGGTTATGGGCCCATACGCTGACCTTGCCGAAGGCATGAAAGTTAAGTGTACTGGCCGTATCCTGGAAGTACCGGTAGGCCGTGGTCTGCTGGGCCGCGTGGTGAACACCCTGGGTGCCCCAATTGACGGTAAAGGCGCAATCGACAACGACGGTTTCTCACCGATCGAAGTGATCGCACCTGGCGTTATCGATCGTCAGTCCGTTGACCAGCCGGTACAGACGGGTTACAAATCTGTTGATGCGATGATTCCAATCGGCCGTGGCCAGCGTGAGCTGATCATCGGTGACCGTCAGACCGGTAAAACCGCAATGGCGATCGATGCAATCATCAACCAGCGCGATTCCGGCATCAAGTGCGTGTACGTTGCTATCGGCCAGAAAGCCTCTACCATCGCTAACGTGGTACGTAAGCTGGAAGAACACAACGCGCTGGCTAACACCATCGTTGTTGTTGCGACCGCATCTGAGTCAGCGGCTCTGCAATACCTGGCACCTTACGCCGGTTGCGCCATGGGCGAATACTTCCGTGACCGCGGTGAAGACGCGCTGATCGTATACGATGACCTGTCTAAACAGGCCGTTGCTTACCGTCAGGTTTCTCTGCTGCTGCGCCGTCCACCGGGCCGTGAAGCCTTCCCTGGTGACGTGTTCTACCTCCACTCCCGTCTGCTGGAGCGTGCTTCCCGCGTGAGCGCCGACTACGTTGAGCGTTTCACTAACGGTGAAGTTAAAGGTAAAACCGGTTCACTGACCGCGCTGCCAATCATCGAAACCCAGGCGGGTGACGTTTCTGCGTTCGTTCCAACCAACGTAATCTCGATTACCGATGGTCAGATCTTCCTGGAAACCAACCTGTTTAACTCCGGTATTCGTCCGGCGGTTAACCCGGGTATCTCCGTATCCCGTGTGGGTGGTGCTGCTCAGACCAAGATCATCAAGAAACTGTCCGGTGGTATTCGTACCGCGCTGGCACAGTATCGTGAACTGGCTGCGTTCTCTCAGTTCGCATCCGATCTGGATGAAGCAACCCGTAAACAGCTGAGCCACGGTCAGAAAGTGACCGAGCTTCTGAAACAGAAACAGTATGCGCCGATGTCCGTAGCGCAGCAGGGTCTGGTGCTGTTTGCTGCCGAGCGCGGCTTCCTGAATGACGTCGAACTGGCGAAAATCGGTAGCTTCGAAGCGGCACTGCTGGCTTACGCGGATCGCGAGCACGCTGAGCTGATGGCTGATATCAACCAGACTGGTAACTATAACGGCGAAATCGAAGAGAAGCTGAAAGGCATCCTCGAGACGTTTAAAGCAACCCAGTCCTGGTAATGTCTGGCGGCCTGTTCCTTCGGGGGCAGGCCGCAAGGCTTTGAGGAGAAGCTTATGGCCGGCGCAAAAGAGATACGTAGTAAGATCGGCAGCGTGCAAAACACGCAGAAGATCACCAAAGCGATGGAAATGGTCGCCGCCTCCAAAATGCGTAAATCGCAAGAACGCATGGCGGCCAGCCGTCCTTATGCAGAAACCATGCGCAAAGTGATTGGTCACATTGCGTTAGGTAATCTGGAATACAAGCACCCTTACCTGGAAGAGCGTGACGTTAAACGCGTTGGCTATCTGGTCGTTTCTACCGACCGCGGGCTTTGTGGTGGTTTGAACATTAACCTGTTCAAAAGATTGCTGGCTGATATGAAAGACTGGGCTGATAAAGGCGTCGAGAGCGATCTGGCGATTATCGGTTCTAAAGGTCTGTCATTCTTCAGCTCGGCGGGTGGCAACGTGGTTGCTCAGGCAAGCGGTATGGGTGATAGACCAGCCCTGTCCGACCTGATTGGCCCGGTCAAAGTTATGCTACAGGCATACGATGAAGGCCGCCTGGACAAGCTGTTTATTGTCAGCAACAAATTTATCAACACCATGTCGCAGTCTCCACAGATCGCACAGCTGCTGCCGTTACCGGCCGCGGATGAAGCGGAAGGCGTTGTGAAGAAAAGCACCTGGGACTATCTGTATGAGCCCGACCCGAAAGCGCTGCTGGACACATTGCTGCGTCGCTATGTCGAGTCTCAGGTTTACCAGGGTGTTGTAGAAAACCTGGCCAGCGAGCAGGCCGCGCGAATGGTGGCGATGAAAGCCGCAACCGACAACGGCGGAAACCTGATCAAAGAGCTGCAGTTGGTATACAACAAGGCTCGTCAGGCCAGCATCACCCAGGAACTTACCGAGATCGTCTCGGGGGCCTCCGCGGTTTAACCAGGTATACCCTGCCTCGTTTAGTACGGGCGGGGTATAAACGAATTAGGTAGAGGATTCAAGATGGCTACTGGAAAGATTGTCCAGGTAATCGGCGCCGTAGTTGACGTCGAATTCCCTCAGGACGCAGTACCACAAGTGTACAGCGCCCTTGAGGTTAAAAATGGTGATGTTCGTCTGGTGCTGGAAGTTCAGCAGCAGCTGGGCGGTGGCGTGGTTCGTACCATCGCCATGGGTTCTTCAGACGGCCTGAAGCGTGGCCTGGATGCTGTTGACCTTGAACACCCGATCGAAGTACCTGTTGGTACTGCAACGCTTGGCCGTATCATGAACGTGCTGGGTGAGCCAATCGATATGAAAGGCGATATCGGTGAAGAAGAGCGCTGGGCGATTCACCGCGCGGCACCTTCATACGAAGACCAGTCAAACTCTCAGGAGCTGCTGGAAACCGGTATCAAAGTTATCGACCTGATGTGTCCGTTCGCTAAGGGCGGTAAAGTTGGTCTGTTCGGTGGTGCGGGTGTAGGTAAAACCGTAAACATGATGGAGCTGATCCGTAACATTGCGGCTGAGCACTCAGGTTTCTCCGTATTTGCCGGCGTGGGCGAACGTACCCGTGAAGGTAACGACTTCTACCACGAAATGACCGACTCTAACGTTATCGACAAAGTATCGTTGGTCTATGGTCAGATGAACGAGCCACCGGGAAACCGTCTGCGCGTAGCGCTGACCGGTCTGACTATGGCTGAGAAGTTCCGTGACGAAGGTCGTGACGTACTGCTGTTCATCGATAACATCTACCGTTATACCCTGGCCGGTACTGAAGTATCAGCACTGCTGGGCCGTATGCCTTCTGCGGTAGGCTATCAGCCAACGCTAGCGGAAGAGATGGGCGTTCTGCAGGAACGTATCACCTCGACCAAAACCGGTTCAATCACCTCCGTACAGGCCGTTTACGTTCCTGCGGATGACTTGACTGACCCATCTCCAGCCACCACCTTTGCTCACCTGGATGCAACTGTGGTACTGAGCCGTCAGATCGCGTCACTGGGTATCTACCCGGCGGTTGACCCACTGGATTCTACCAGCCGTCAGCTGGATCCACTGGTTGTTGGTCAGGAGCACTATGACACTGCGCGTGGCGTTCAGTCACTGTTGCAGCGTTATCAGGAACTGAAAGACATCATCGCCATCCTGGGTATGGATGAACTGTCTGAAGAAGATAAACTGGTGGTAGCACGCTCACGTAAAATGCAGCGTTTTCTGTCCCAGCCATTCTTCGTAGCTGAAGTATTCACCGGTTCTCCGGGTAAATACGTGACGCTGAAAGATACCATCCGTGGCTTTAAAGGCATTATGGAAGGCGAGTTCGACCATCTGCCAGAGCAGGCTTTCTACATGGTTGGTTCCATCGACGAAGCCGTGGAAAAAGCGAAGAAACTGTAATTGTTACCCTGACTCATTCAGGTTGCCGTCGGTCAGCCGTCAGCTAAACACCCGAGGCGCTTATTTCGGTAGGCGAGTCGGGTAAATGGCAGCAGCGATCGGGCAGGCAGCCTGAAACAGAGCGGGTGAGTTTCTCAGGAGGGTAATTATGGCCATGACTTTTCACCTGGACGTTGTCAGCGCAGAACAGCAGATGTTCTCCGGTCTGGTACAAAGCATCCAGGTATCAGGAAGCGAAGGTGAGCTGGGTATTCGCCCAAACCACGCCCCGCTCCTGACCGCCATTAAACCTGGTATGGTTCGCATCGTTAAGCAGCACGGCGACGAAGAGGTCATTTATCTCTCCGGTGGCGTACTGGAAGTGCAGCCTGGCGCGGTAACCGTGCTGGCTGACACCGCAATCCGTGGTACGGATCTTGATGAGGCGCGTGCGCTTGAAGCGAAGCGCAAAGCCGAAGAGCATATGAACAGCTCTCACGGTGATGTGGACTTCGCTATCGCGTCAGCAGAACTGGCGAAAGCAATTGCCAAACTGCGCGTCATTGAGTTGACTAAAAAAGCGATGTAACTCAGGTTTAAGCTGCATGATGCCAGTCAGGAAACTGACTGGCATTTTTTTTGCCCGTCTTACAGCACTTCCTCTCCTCTGAAAGCTAATTTCGGGCCAAGAAAAATGTAGTATTCTTAGCGTTAACCCGCTTTACTTTCCTAATCAAAACAAGAGTCAGGATGTCTATGTCTAACAGTCCGATGAGCGTGGCGATCCTTGCCGCTGGTAAAGGAACCCGCATGTACTCCGACCTGCCAAAAGTTTTGCATCTGCTGGCAGGAAAACCGATGGTTCAGCACGTTATCGATACCGCGAAAGCGCTGGATGCACGGCAGATAAGCCTGGTCTACGGCCACGGCGGTGACCTGCTGAAAAGCACGCTGAATGATGCCTCCCTGAACTGGGTGCTTCAGGCTGAACAGCTGGGAACCGGACACGCGATGCAGCAGGCGGCTCCATATTTTGCTGATGATGAAGACATCCTGATGCTTTACGGCGATGCGCCGCTGATTTCGGTGGATACGCTGCAACGGCTGCGGGCGGCTAAACCGGAAGGCGGCATCGGTCTGCTGACGGTGATCCTCGATGACCCCACGGGCTATGGCCGTATCATTCGTGAAAACGGCAGCGTCGTTGGCATTATTGAGCAAAAGGACGCCTCACCGGAGCAGCGCCTCATCAATGAGATTAATACCGGCATCCTGATTGCGAACGGCGGCGACCTCAAACGCTGGCTGGCCGGGCTGACAAATAACAACGCACAGGGCGAGTACTACATTACGGATATTATCGCGCTGGCACATCAGGAAGGCCGCCATATCGAGGCGGTTCATCCCGGCAGTACCACAGAAACCGACGGTGTGAACAACCGTTTGCAGCTGGCTACGCTGGAACGCGCTTATCAGGCGGAGCAGGCGGAAAAACTGCTGCTGGCTGGTGTGATGTTGCTGGACCCTGCCCGCTTCGATCTGCGTGGTTCGCTGGAGCATGGTCGTGATGTGGTTATCGATACCAATGTGATTATTGAAGGCCACGTACGGCTCGGCAACCGGGTTGTAATCGGCACCGGCTGCGTGATTAAAAATAGCGTGATTGCCGATGACAGCGTGATCAGCCCCTACAGCGTGATTGAAGATGCAGACCTGGCATCATCCTGCACCGTCGGGCCTTTTGCCCGCCTGCGCCCCGGCAGTGAGCTGGCTGAAGGCGCCCACGTCGGCAACTTTGTTGAGATGAAAAAAGCGCGGCTGGGCAAAGGATCGAAAGCCGGTCACCTTAGCTACCTGGGCGATGCCGAGATTGGTACTAACGTAAATATTGGTGCGGGTACAATTACCTGCAACTACGACGGCGTGAACAAATCGAAAACCATCATCGGAGATGATGTATTTGTGGGATCGGATACCCAGCTGATTGCGCCGGTCAGGGTTGCCGATGGCGTGACTATCGCCGCCGGAACAACCATTATGCGGGATGTGCCCGCGGCCGGGCTGGTTTATAACCGCAAAGAGCAGCAGCTGAATGCCAGCTGGCAGCGCCCGGAGAAGAAGAAATAGCCGTCAGCAGCCGAAGTCGATTTCAACGGGCCGGGAGATTTCCCGGTTCGCTCTAAAGCAGTAAACATAAAAATAATCCCCATTCTCTACAAGGCTCGGGGAACCGGAATATACCGGAAAAATCAGGTCAGAAGACAACGCTGATGGCAGTGAACTGCCATTAAGTCAGGAAAATTTACTATGTGTGGAATTGTTGGTGCTGTAGCGCAGCGTGATATTGCTGAAATCCTGCTCGAAGGGCTGCGTCGTCTGGAATATCGTGGTTATGACTCCGCGGGTCTGGCCGTAGTCGATACGCAGGGAAATATGACCCGGCTGCGCCGTCTGGGTAAGGTGGTTAACCTTGCCGAAGCCGCGGAAGAGATTCCGCTGGTTGGCGGAACCGGTATTGCCCATACACGTTGGGCGACCCACGGAGAGCCTTCGGAAACCAATGCGCATCCGCATATTTCTGAACATATCGTTATTGTTCACAACGGCATTATTGAAAACCATGAACCGCTGCGCGAGCTGCTGATTGAGCGCGGCTATACCTTTGCTTCTGAAACCGACACCGAAGTGGTGGCGCACCTGGTGCACTGGGAGCAGAAGCAGCAGGGAGGCTCGCTGCGTGAAGTGGTGCAGCGGGTGATCCCTCAGCTGCGCGGTGCCTACGGCATGGTTATTCTGGACAGCCGCAGCCCGTCAACCGTGGTCGCCGCCCGCTCCGGCAGCCCGCTGGTGATCGGCCGTGGCGTCGGTGAAAACTTTATTGCCTCCGATCAGCTGGCGCTGCTGCCGGTAACGCGCCGTTTTATCTATCTTGAAGAAGGCGATATCGCGGAAATCACCCGTCGTGAGGTTGCTATCTTTGACCACGATGGCAATGCCGTTAAGCGTACCGAGATTGAATCCAGCGTGCAGTACGATGCCGGTGATAAAGGTATTTACCGCCACTACATGCAGAAAGAGATTTACGAGCAGCCGGTGGCGATCAAAAACACCCTCAGCGGCCGTTTCAGCCACGGTGAGGTGAATCTTTCTGAACTTGGCCCGGATGCAGACGATCTGCTGTCCCGCGTTGAGCATATTCAGATTGTGGCCTGCGGAACCTCTTACAATTCCGGTATGGTTTCCCGCTACTGGTTTGAGTCGCTGGCCAACGTGCCGTGCGATGTGGAGATTGCCTCTGAGTTCCGCTACCGCAAATCGGCGGTGCGTAAAAACAGCCTGCTGATCACCCTGTCTCAGTCCGGTGAAACGGCAGATACCCTGGCCGCGCTGCGTCTGTCTAAAGAGCTGGGCTACCTGGGATCGCTGGCTATCTGTAACGTGGCGGGATCTTCTCTGGTTCGCGAGTCGGACCTGGCGCTGATGACCAAAGCCGGTACGGAAATCGGCGTGGCATCCACCAAGGCCTTTACCACTCAGCTGACCGTGCTGCTGATGCTGGTGGCGCGCGTGGGACGCCTGAAGGGAATCGATCCGCAGGTGGAGCACGACATCGTTCATGCGCTCCAGGCGCTGCCGAGCCGCATTGAGCAGATGCTGTCGCAGGATGAGCTTATTGCCGATCTTGCCGAGGATTTCTCTGACAAACACCATGCGCTGTTCCTTGGCCGCGGCGATCAGTATCCGATTGCACTGGAAGGTGCGCTGAAGCTGAAAGAGATCTCCTACATTCACGCGGAAGCCTACGCTGCGGGTGAGCTGAAGCACGGCCCGCTGGCGCTAATTGATGCTGATATGCCGGTGATTGTGGTTGCGCCTAACAATGAGCTGCTGGAAAAACTGAAGTCGAACATTGAAGAGGTACGCGCCCGCGGCGGCCTGCTGTACGTGTTCGCCGACGTAGACGCCGGCTTTAACAGCAGTGAGGGAATGCGTATTATCCCGCTGCCGCACGTTGAAGAGGTCATTGCGCCGATCTTCTACACCGTACCGCTACAGCTGCTCTCCTATCACGTGGCACTGATTAAAGGCACCGACGTCGATCAGCCGCGTAACCTGGCGAAGTCCGTCACCGTGGAATAATTCACGCCCCGGCGTTTCTGCTTGCGAATTACGGCTAAAATATAATCCAGCCCGCTGAACGATCGGCCGGCTGGATTTTTTTATCCTTTCTCAGCGAGAGATTACCCGGAGGCACCGTGCTCAGAGCGGCTGGAAAAAAAATCATGGCCATACTGGTCGGGCTGGGTGGCCTATTTGGCAGCGCTCAGGCAGCCCGCCCGGAAGCGCCCGCTCAGGATGCCCCCGGTGAATGTCGCGACAGCGCATTTTTACAGCAGCACCCGCTGACTGAAACCCTGCGATCCGATCCCTTCATTATTTTCTACACCCGCAGCGGAGAGAATGCGCCGCCGCTGGACGATACCACTCACAGCGGTATTCCCGACTACGTTAAGAACGTTGAGATCCAGCTACAGGCGGCCAATCAGTACTATCAGCATATGCTGGGGCTGACGCCGCCGCTGCAACAGCCGCGCTACCGGCTGGCAAAAGCGATCCACGTCTATCTGTTTAATCTGCCCCGCGGCAATGGAATGGCGTTTGATGAGGTTACGCGGGTGAAGTATGACAACGGCCGCTGGCTACCCTGCGCGCTGACGATCCGTATCAGCTCTACACTGAATCAGCCGCTGAATCCTACCCCTGCCCACGAACTGTTTCACCTTTATCAGTACGGCTACACGCAGTTTAAAGTTGGCTGGATGCTGGAAGGCATGACGCGCTGGATTGAGTCGGCATTCAGCGGCGAAATTAAGATGTCGCCGAAGCTGAAAGCACGCCCTCCCCTGGAGGGGGCAGAACTTTTCGCTCTACGCTATTCTGCCTGGCCTTTCTGGCAGCGAATTGCCACCGAGAACTACGGCACAATCACCCTGTCGCCCGAGCTTGCCGCGATGCGCTATCTTGACGGTCATCCGGTATTTCGCACCACGACACTGCCGGGTGGAGAGGCGCTGAAGCCGCTGCTTATCCGTTTGCGGGAACTGAGCGAAGAACAATCCCGCCTGGCAAATCTGCCGTTCTATCGCTGGCCGGAAAAGCTTCAGCAGTCGCATCAATTTGATGAGGTTATCTGCCGCGCAATGCTTGCTCAACCGTTGAATGCCGCCACAATCTGCCGCCGCATTAACGCTTCCGACTGATACCGAAGCGTTTTATTGTTTCCCGCCAGCGCGACCGCCCACTGTAATAAAAGTGTCATATTTCGTACATTTTACTGTCACCAAACTGTCCTATTTTGCCTCCAGTAGCAAACATTATTCAAAACGTAAACAGTACTGGCCTGACTTTAAATCCCGTGGAGGGAACATGACACTGATGCACAAATCTCTGGCTCAACTCGTCGCCGTAACCCTGTCTCTGAGCGCGGTTTCTGCAATGGCAGCCACTAATCTGACCGGTGCCGGCGGGACGTTCCCTGCTCCGGTTTATAACAAATGGGCTGCTGAGTACAACAAAGAGACGGGTAACCAGGTTAACTATCAGGGAATTGGTTCCTCCGGCGGCGTGAAGCAGATTATTGCTAAAACCGTTGATTTCGGTGCATCCGACGCGCCGATGAAAGATGAAGATTTACAGGCTAACGGTCTGTTCCAGTTTCCAACGGTTATTGGCGGCGTGGTACTGGCGGTTAATATTCCTGGTATCAAATCTGGCCAGCTGACCCTGGATGGTAAAACCGTGGGTGATATCTACCTGGGCACCATCAAAAAGTGGAACGACCCGGCAATCACCAAATTAAACCCGGGCGTAAAACTGCCGGACTCTGACATCAACGTGGTACGCCGTGCCGACGGTTCCGGTACATCGTTCGTCTTCACCAGCTACCTGTCTAAAGTGAACAGCGACTGGAGCAGCAAAATTGGTAAAGGCAGCACCGTTAACTGGCCGGTGGGTCTGGGCGGTAAAGGCAACGACGGCGTAGCGGCATTCGTACAGCGTCTGCCGGGTTCAATCGGCTACGTAGAATATGCCTATGCTAAGCAGAACAACCTCGCTTACACCAAGCTGGTGGATGCGGACGGGAAAGCCATTTCTCCGGGCGAGCAGAGCTTCAGCGATGCGGCTAAAGGCGCAGACTGGAGCAAATCCTTCGCACAGGATCTGACTTATCAGAAAGGCGACAACGCATGGCCGATCACCTCAACCACCTTTATCCTGGTGCATAAAGATCAGGCTAACGCAGAGAAAGGCGAAGCGGTGCTGAAGTTCTTCGACTGGGCGTATAAAAACGGTGAGAAAACCACCTCCAGCCTGGACTATGCATCACTGCCAGAATCCGTGGTCGAGCAGATCCGCGCTGCATGGAAAGCCAACATTAAAGACAGCTCTGGTAAAGCGCTGTACTAAGCTTCGGCTGAATATCTCAGGGGTCAGGTTCGCCTGACCCGATACTTATCCGCAGTGTTTAACATCGAGAATACTATGGCTGCGACCAAGCCGACATTCAAAGCTCCCGGCAGGCAGGGTGACATTATCTTCGGTGCGCTGGTAAAACTGGCTGCGCTGATTGTGCTGTTGTTGCTCGGTGGCATTATTATCTCCCTGATCTTTTCCTCATGGCCCAGCATCCAAAAATTTGGCTTCGCCTTCTTGTGGACTAAAGAGTGGGATGCACCCAACGAACAATTCGGTGCGCTGGTTCCGATTTACGGCACCATCGTTACCTCCTTTATCGCGCTGCTGATCGCCGTTCCGGTGAGTTTTGGCATTGCGCTGTTCCTGACGGAACTGGCACCCAACTGGCTGCGACGTCCGCTGGGCGTGGCTATCGAACTCCTCGCGGCGATCCCCAGTATCGTTTACGGCATGTGGGGGCTGTTTATCTTCGCTCCGCTGTTTGCTACCTATTTCCAGCAGCCGGTTGGCGACGTGATGGCGAATATCCCGATTGTGGGCGCGCTTTTCTCCGGCCCGGCATTCGGTATAGGTATCCTCGCTGCCGGTATTATTCTGGCGATTATGATCATTCCCTACATCGCCTCGGTCATGCGCGATGTGTTTGAGCAGACGCCGGTGATGATGAAAGAGTCGGCCTACGGCATTGGCTGTACCACCTGGGAAGTGATGTGGCGCGTTGTCCTGCCGTTCACCAAAAACGGGGTGATTGGCGGCATTATGCTTGGGCTGGGGCGTGCGCTGGGGGAGACGATGGCGGTCACCTTTATCATCGGTAATACCTACCAGCTCGACAGCGTCTCACTGTTTATGCCGGGTAACAGTATTACCTCTGCACTGGCTAACGAATTTGCTGAAGCGCAGTCCGGCGTGCATACCGCAGCGCTGATGGAGCTGGGGCTGATCCTGTTCGTGATTACCTTTATCGTACTGGCCTGTTCCAAAGTGATGATTATGCGCCTGGCGAAAAGTGAAGGAGCACGCTCATGACCACGATGGAACTTCAGGCCCGCGCAGAGCTGGAAGCTTCGCGTCGTAAAATGCAGTCATGGCGGCGGATGAAAAACCGCATCGCCCTCACCTTGTCGCTGCTGACCATGGCATTTGGTCTGTTCTGGCTGGTGTGGATCCTCTTTGCCACCGTGACCCGTGGTATCGACGGTATGTCACTGTCGCTGTTCACCGAAAATACGCCGCCGCCGAATACCGCAGGCGGTGGTCTGGCTAACGCCCTGGCGGGCAGCGGCCTGCTGATTTTCTGGTCAACCGCATTCGGTACGCCGCTGGGCATCATGGCGGGGATCTATCTGGCCGAATACGGACGTAAATCCTGGCTGGCTGAAATTGTCCGCTTTATTAACGATATTCTGCTTTCGGCACCGTCGATCGTTGTGGGCTTGTTCGTCTACACCATCGTTGTCGCCCAGATGCAGCACTTCTCCGGCTGGGCCGGGGTTGCAGCGCTGGCGCTGTTGCAGATCCCTATCGTTATTCGTACCACGGAAAACATGCTTCGACTGGTGCCGGACAGCCTGCGTGAGGCCTCCTACGCGCTGGGAACGCCAAAGTGGAAGATGATTTCAGCGATTACGCTTAAAGCGTCGGTCTCCGGCATTTTGACCGGTGTGCTGTTGGCTATTGCGCGTATTGCCGGTGAAACCGCCCCGCTGCTGTTTACCTCACTGTCGAACCAGTTCTGGAGCACCGACATGATGCAGCCGCTGGCCAACCTGCCGGTCACCATCTTTAAGTTTGCCATGAGCCCGTTTGCCGAGTGGCAGAGCCTGGCCTGGGCAGGCGTACTGATTATTACGCTGTGCGTACTGTTGCTGAACATTCTGGCACGTGTAGTTTTCGCCAAAAGAAAACATTAATTGAGCAGCGCGGCTGCGGCGGCGCGGACTAAGTGAGAGCAAAATGATTAATACTTCCGCTAAGATGATTCAGGTTCGTGATTTGAACTTCTACTACGGAAAATTTCACGCGCTGAAAAACATCAACCTGGATATTGCTAAAAACCAGGTCACCGCGTTTATCGGTCCGTCCGGCTGTGGTAAATCCACGCTGCTGCGTACCTTTAACAAGATGTTTGCGCTGTACCCGGAGCAGCGTGCGGAAGGCGAAATCCTGCTGGACGGCGAAAATATTCTAAACGCCAACCAGGATATCGCCCTGCTGCGTGCGCGGGTGGGCATGGTGTTCCAGAAACCCACGCCGTTCCCGATGTCGATTTATGACAACATCGCCTTCGGCGTGCGTCTGTTTGAAAAGCTGTCGCGTGCGGATATGGATGAACGCGTGCAGTGGGCGCTGACCAAGGCCGCGCTGTGGACGGAAACCAAAGACAAGCTGCACCAGAGTGGCTACAGTTTGTCCGGCGGGCAGCAGCAGCGTCTGTGCATCGCACGCGGTATCGCGATCCGTCCCGAGGTTCTGCTGCTGGATGAGCCCTGTTCGGCGCTGGATCCGATTTCAACCGGCCGCGTTGAAGAGCTGATCACCGAACTGAAACAGGATTACACCGTAGTGATCGTTACCCACAATATGCAGCAGGCGGCGCGCTGTTCCGATCACACGGCGTTTATGTATCTCGGTGAGCTGATTGAGTTTAGCGATACCGATACGCTGTTCACCAAACCGCATCAGAAGCAGACAGAAGACTACATTACCGGCCGCTATGGTTGATTGAACTGGAGAAGAAAAGTGGAAAGCTTAAACCTGAATAAACATATCTCCGGACAGTTCAACGCGGAGCTGGAACACATCCGTACCGAAGTGATGACGATGGGGGGCATGGTAGAGCAGCAGCTGACTGACGCCATCACCGCCATGCACAACCAAGATGCAGAGCTGGCGAATAAGGTGATTGCAGGCGATCACCGGGTCAATATGATGGAAGTGGCGATTGATGAAGCCTGCGTGCGCATCATTGCCAAACGTCAGCCGACCGCCAGCGATTTGCGTCTGGTGATGGCGATCATCAAAACGATCTCTGAACTGGAACGTATTGGCGATGTGGCCGAGAAGATCAGCCGTACCGCGCTGGAGAAATTTTCTCAGCAGCATCAGCCGCTGCTGGTCAGTCTGGAATCGCTGGGGCACCACACCATCCAGATGCTGCACGACGTGCTGGATGCGTTTGCCCGTATGGATCTGGATGAGGCGATTGAAATTTATCGCGAAGACAAGAAAGTTGACCAGGAATACGAGGGCATCGTGCGACAGCTGATGACCTATATGATGGAAGATCCGCGCACCATTCCGAGCGTGCTGACCGCGCTGTTCTGCGCCCGCGCCATCGAACGGATCGGCGATCGCTGCCAGAATATCTGCGAAATCATCTTCTACTTTGTGAAGGGACAGGATTTCCGTCATGTTGGCGGCGATCAGCTGGATAAGATGCTGTACGGCAACGACAGCAATAACGACAGCACTTCCGCCTGATTTCTCAGGTCTTACGGGATCCGCCGCTGCGCGGGTCCCGCTTTTTTCCCTTCCCTTTCGTCTGGATTGTGACCGCGGTCAAACTTATACTTGGCGCACAATTTGAACGCTAAGGTTTTGACACGATGTCTTCTTCCCCCTCCGATAAGCGCGGCGTTACGCCGGGTAAAGCCATGGTTGCCGCCGTCAGCGGCTATGCAATGGACGGTTTTGATCTTCTGATCCTCGGCTTTATGCTGCCGGCTATCAGCGTCTCGCTGGCGCTCAGCTCTTCTCAGGCCGGTTCTCTGGTAACCTGGACACTGATTGGTGCCGTGCTGGGAGGCATTATCTTTGGCCATCTCAGCGATCGCTTTGGCCGTATCCGCGTGCTGACCTTCACAATCCTGATGTTCTCCGTCTTTACCGGACTTTGCGCCGTTGCCCAGGGATACTGGGATCTGCTGGCCTACCGGACCTTGGCGGGAATGGGGCTGGGCGGTGAATTTGGTATCGGTATGGCGCTGATTGCTGAAGTCTGGCCCGCCAACAAACGCAACCGTGCCTCGGCGTGGGTGGGAATGGGCTGGCAGCTGGGCGTGCTGCTTGCCGCCTTTATCACTCCGTTCCTGCTGGAGATCATTGGCTGGCGCGGGATGTTTCTGGTCGGCCTGCTGCCGGCGCTGGCCTCATTTGCCATTCGTCGCGGAATGGGCGAGCCGGAGGCCTTTACCAAACATGTTGATGTTAATCAGGGGCTGTCGTTTTCGGCGCGAATTAAGCTGCTGTTTGCTGATAAGGCCACATCACGAGCCAGTATCGGCATCTTTATCCTTTGCTCGGTACAAAACTTTGGCTACTACGGGCTGATGATCTGGATGCCCAGCTACCTCTCCACCAGTTTTGGCTTCTCGCTGACCAAATCCGGCCTGTGGACGGCGGTCACCGTGGTGGGAATGACCTTTGGTATCTGGCTGTTTGGCCTGCTGGCCGATCGCTTTGCGCGCTGGAAAATTTTCCTGATTTATCAGGTCGGTGCGGTGGTGATGGTGGTGGTCTACGCCCAGCTGCGCGATCCTACTATGATGCTATTTACCGGTGCGCTGATGGGGATGTTCGTTAACGGCATGATCGGCGGTTACGGGGCGCTGATCTCCGACACCTATCCGGTGAAGGTCCGCGCCACCGCGCAGAACGTGTTGTTCAACCTGGGCCGCGGCGTAGGGGGATTTGGCCCGCTGGTCATTGGCCTGCTGGTAAGTCAGTGGTCGTTTACCGCCGCCATCACCCTGCTGGCGCTGATTTATCTGCTGGATATCTTTGCAACCCTGTTCCTGCTGCCGAAAAAACAGGGCAACGAGGATACGCTGGGCGCGATTGGCTAACGGACTTTTTTTATTTCAGGATGCCGGGTCGCGGCATCCTTACGATTGCGGATCGTCAGATCGTTCACTCACTAACGCGTCAGCTGCCAGCCCCTTTCCTGCCACAACGCAGGGAGCTGGGCCATATCGGTAAATACGGTGACCAGCGGATGATCGATAGTTGGATTATGCGCATCCGCGCAGTAGTAGAACACCGGAATACCGGCGGCAATGCCCGCTCTGGCCCCGGCTTCGGAGTCATCAACCAGGATACAGTGCTCAACCGGAACCCCCATCTGCTGTGCGGCGTGATACATCAGCTCCGGCTCCGGTTTCCAGTGCTGGATATCGTAGCCGCTGTAGAGGTGGTCTTTAAAATACGGCAGCATGCCGGTCAGTCCCAGCGAGTGCTGCATCTTAGGCACCGTGCCGTTTGATACCACGCACACAGGCACCTGAATACACTCTACCAGCGCTTTAGCACCGGGGATCGCCTTCAGCTCCAGATCGAACAGCCTTGCTACTTCAGCCCGGTATGCCGGTTCCAGCACCTCTACCGGTGTCGCCAGGTTGTGCTCTGCACGCACGTCGGCGACAATGTCATACAGCTTTACGCCCTTATACTTCTCGAACATCTCCTGCAATGACAGGGTGACACCAAACTGAGCGAAGGTATTCACGTAGCCCTGAGTACAGATCAACTCGCTGTCTACCAGCGTCCCGTCACAATCAAAAAAAACACACGCCACTGACATTTTCGCGTCCTTCAGGTCGATTAAGCTCTTTTTCCGTACGCTGTGACTATAGCAGGACTACGACTACCAACGTCAATTCCTGTTAATGACCGCGATAATATCGTGAAAACAGCGCAATCGGTTGCGAAAAAACGGGTGATCTCCATTCCAAATTTGGAAATTTGCGTTAGGATAGCCGCGACTAATTTCTCCGCTCTGGAATCACATAATGACTAATCCCGGTTTGTTACAACGGATTTTTAAACTACAGGAACACGGCACCACCGTTCGTACGGAGGTGATAGCCGGTTTCACCACCTTCCTGACGATGGTCTATATCGTTTTTGTTAACCCGCAGATCCTCGGCGTGGCCGGAATGGATACGCAGGCGGTATTTGTTACCACCTGTCTGATTGCCGCTTTCGGCAGTATTTTGATGGGACTGGTCGCTAATCTGCCGGTTGCGCTGGCGCCGGCGATGGGGCTGAACGCCTTCTTTGCCTTCGTGGTCGTGGGGGCGATGGGTATCTCCTGGCAGGTGGGGATGGGCGCGATCTTCTGGGGAGCAACGGGCCTGCTGCTGCTGACCATTTTCCGCGTTCGCTACTGGATGATTGCTAATATCCCGGTCAGCCTGCGCGTAGGGATCACCGCCGGTATCGGTCTGTTTATTGCGATGATGGGGCTGAAAAACGCCGGGATCATTGTGCCGAATGAGGCCACGCTGGTTACCGTAGGCAATCTCACCTCTCACAGCGTGCTGCTGGGGGCACTGGGCTTCTTTATTATCGCTGTTCTGGCTTCACGCAATATCCATGCTGCGGTACTGATCTCCATTGTGGTCACGACCGGCATTGGCCTGGCGATTGGCGATGTGAAGTTCTCCGGTGTGTTTGCGCCGCCGCCGCCGGTAACCTCCGTGCTGGGGCAAGTGGATCTCGCCGGTTCGCTGAATATTGGTATGGCCGGCATCATCTTCTCCTTTATGCTGGTAAACCTGTTTGACTCTTCCGGTACGCTGATTGGCGTCACTGACAAGGCCGGTCTGACCAATGAGAAAGGCACCTTCCCACGGATGAAGCAGGCGCTGTATGTTGACAGCATCAGCTCCGTCGCCGGTTCCTATATCGGTACATCCTCGGTGACTGCCTATATCGAAAGTACCTCCGGGGTCTCTATCGGTGGCCGTACCGGACTGATGGCGGTCGTCACCGGGATCCTGTTCCTGCTGGTGATGTTCCTGTCGCCGCTGGCGGGTATGGTTCCGGCCTATGCCGCCGCCGGTGCGCTAATCTACGTTGGGGTACTGATGACCTCCAGCCTGGCCCGGGTGAAGTGGGACGATCTGACCGAAGCGGTTCCGGCGTTTGTGACGGCGGCGATGATGCCGTTCAGTTTCTCCATCACCGAAGGCATCGCGCTGGGCTTTATTTCCTACTGTGTGATGAAGCTGGGTACGGGTCGCTGGCGTGAAATTAGCCCGTGTGTGGTGGTCGTGGCGCTGCTGTTCATACTGAAGATTGTCTTCGTAGACGCACACTAACGACAATGCGAATGGCTTGCAGGATGGTATTTCACCATCCTGCTATCAGGAATAGTAATGCTGTTTCTCGGCGGGCAGGCTGGTCAGACGCAGCGCGCGCGATCCCATATTCAATGAATAGGCGTTAATGCTCTGAAGCGACGTCCACTCTTCATTCCCATCATACTCCCACAGATGCAGGCGGTCGGTTCCCGGCGACAGGGCGCAGGACCAGACCATCAGCGCTTCCACATCACAGATTGCCTGAATATCCGCCAGCGTAGATGAACGCAAACGGCCGGATGCCGGATGCAGGCGCAGGGCATCAAAACCGCTGCTGCCTTCACCGGTCATCTTCAGGATGCTCTGGCGGATAGTCCAGATTTGGGCACAGGCTTCCGAAGCGTCATTTTGCGCGTTGATCCAGGCTTTCTCACCGGAGGAGAACGTTTGTAAATGCTGTTCAAGGGTCTGGCGACTGTGCGCCCGAACGATTTCCATATCTAACCCGGCGCGGCAGCCTTCCTCCGCTATCAGAACACCGACCATATTACCGGCATAAGAGATGCTAAAATCAGGCAGAGCGGGGTTAGCAAAGTAGGGGCGCCCACTGCTGCTAATAGCGATTTCGGGGAGTTGAGGGATGCCGTAAATCCGCAGCATCATCTCTGCCAGCAGCGTTCGTGCGGCAAGATATCTACGGCGTCGCCTCTCAGTCAGGGAGGTAGAAAGTTCTACGAGCTTCAGCGGAAGCCTGTGTACCTGTGCCTTGGTTTGGACAAGCGTCCAACGTGCAAAATGACTTGCCATCTGTCACTCCATGAAAATGGTCGGGTATCATCACTACTATTGTAAGAATGTTCTTAATAATTTTCATCCGTGATTCCATTAACGGGATGAATTTCGGATTATTATCATTTCCTCCGTGATTAACCTTTCAGAACGATGCTAGCTATGAACTAAACCATATAATCATCTGGTAATGTGCTTTATAAGCAGCGTAATATTCATTGTTATGCTAATTTTTGATAATTTTAAACTATATCCTTCTGATGCTGTCTTTTCGTTGCAATTACAGCAGCCTGACGATGCTACCGCACAGAGTGGATGTTTTTTCTGGTGGAATTTTAATTTAAGTTAATGAAATTATTGTGTAAAAAGGGATCATCGTTACCGATGAACGGGGCATGTTTTTTATAGCATTGATGTTGGTTTTTGGTTTTTTTATAACAAATGGTTATAGGAACCGGGGCTTGGATGCCTTTAATCCTGAAGAATCAGAAGAAACCAGCGTGTGAAGCGACATACTGTTTGACGTTATCAGGAGGATCTTTCTTACGTAGAAGGATAATTATCGCCAGGAAAGCGGATAGTGAGCGGGCAAAATATCTGGGGAATGGCGTTTTTAACGTTTAAGAGCGTGGTGAGGGTGGCCCACCACGAATCTAAAAAATAGTAGAAAGACCGACTATTTAATTTTTTTTATTTGTTCTTCGACCATCTTCATTGCATCCAGCCCCTGCTTACAGGCGACATTACGTTTTTCTTCTGATAATGACTGGAGCTGTTTTTTAGTCTGTTCATACTGCGCTTTAATAGCATCAACCTGATCTTTTATCTGCGTGTTTTCACTAGCCTTTTCCAGATAGGCTTCGCTTAATGTGTAGTATTGTTCACAAGAGATTGATGCAATTGAAGATAATGGGAGGAGGGCGATAGCCAGAATGAGCATCCGTTTCATGTTAAAATAATCCGTTATTGAGTTTACTGAAAGTGGATTTTTATTCTATGAACTAATTATAAACTTTGCAATGAAGATACTTTATTTGGATGAAAATCTAATTTATTTTTTTAACTGTGCTGGTTTTATTTATTAATTTTATCCTTAAGGTTAGAAAATATAATTTAAATTACTGTTATAAATTATAAGTCCGGGTAACAGAGATAAAAAACCCGCACCATGAAAGAAGAGTGCGGGTTAGCTATTTCTGACACACTGCTGTGTTTAAGCCATTATTTTCCGATACAGAAACTGGAAAAAATTCGCCCCAACAGATCGTCGGAGGTAAATTCTCCGGTAATCTCACTAAGACTTTGCTGAGCCAGCCGCAGCTCTTCCGCCAGCAGCTCACCAGCCCAGGCGCCCAGCAGCTGATGTTTACCCTGCTGCAAATGATCCGCGGCCTGCTCCAGCGCCTGAAGATGCCGGCGACGTGCCAGGAAGCCGCCTTCGATGTTGCCTGCAAAGCCCATGCTTTCCTTTAAATGATCGCGCAGGCGCTCTATACCTTCGCCGGTGCGCGCGGAAAGGCGAATAAGTGAGTGACCGTTTACTTCGCTGATGCCCAGCGTTTCACCTGTCATATCGGCTTTATTACGTACAACGGTAACAGGCAGAGTTTCCGGCAGGCGAGCCATAAAGTCCGGCCAAATCTCCGCAGGCTCAGTTGCGTTGGTGGTGGTGCCATCCACCATAAACAGCACGCGGTCCGCCTGCTCAATCTCTTTCCAGGCGCGCTCGATGCCGATACGCTCAACTTCATCACTGGCCTCACGCAGGCCCGCGGTATCAATAATATGCAGCGGCATCCCGTCGATATGAATATGCTCTCGCAGCACGTCGCGGGTGGTTCCGGCAATATCGGTAACGATAGCGGCATCGCGACCGGCCAGCGCGTTTAGCAGGCTGGATTTACCGGCGTTGGGACGTCCGGCAATGACAACTTTCATTCCCTCACGCAGCAGGCTGCCCTGACGGGCCTCGGCGCGTACCGCATCCAGATCGGCGATAACCTGGTGTAGCTGAGCTTCAATTTTGCCATCGGAAAGGAAGTCTATCTCCTCATCCGGAAAGTCGATGGCAGCCTCTACATAGATCCGCAGGTGAGTAAGTGCTTCCACAAGGCCGTTAACGCGGGTGGAAAAAACGCCCTGTAATGAGTTAACGGCGGAGCGCGCCGCCTGCTCGGAGCTGGCATCAATCAGGTCGGCAATCGCCTCTGCCTGCGCCAGGTCGAGCTTGTCATTAAGAAAAGCGCGTTCGGAAAATTCACCCGGATTCGCAATGCGCAGGCCCGGCAACGCGACGATGCGTTTTAGCAGCAGATCCAGAATCACCGGACCGCCGTGGCCCTGAAGTTCCAGCACGTCTTCACCGGTAAAGGAGTGGGGACCGGGAAACCATAGCGCGATGCCCTGATCGAGGGTGCTGCCGTCGGCGTCGCGGAAGGGCAGATAGTCGGCGTAGCGTGGCTTAGGCAGCCTGCCAAGCAGCAGCTGTGCTACGTCAGCAGCCCGGCTACCGGAAACACGTAGAATACCCACGCCGCCGCGTCCGGGCGGAGTCGCCTGGGCAACAATCGTATCGCTATGGCTCATGGTTAACTCTCTTTTAAGACAAAAAATAAGGCGGTCATAATGACCGCCTTAGTGTAAACAGTGCGCGCGTTAATGGCACGGGCTGACCGGAAAAAAGGTCAGCCGACAGTGCGCGTCTTACGCTTTCTTCTTGTCGCGGCTGTGCAGGCCACGTTTTTCCAGTCCGCGGTAAATCACCTGCTGCTGGATAATGGTCACCAGGTTACTGACGATGTAGTACAGCACCAGACCAGAAGGGAACCACAGGAAGAACACGGTAAAGATAACCGGCATAAAGGTCATGATCTTCTGCTGCATCGGATCGGTCACCGTGGTCGGCGACATCTTCTGAATGAAGAACATGGTGATACCCATCAGAACCGGCAGAATGTAGTACGGGTCCTGCGCGGCCAGATCGTGGATCCACAGAATGAACGGTGCCTGGCGCAGCTCCACAGAGCCCATCAGCATATAGTACAGTGCCAGGAAGATTGGCATCTGTACAACCAGCGGCAGACAGCCACCCAGCGGATTCACTTTCTCAGATTTATACAGAGCCATCATTTCCTGACTCATGCGCTGTTTGTCATCGCCTAAACGCTCACGCATCGCCTGAATTTTCGGCTGTAGCATGCGCATTTTCGCCATCGAGGTGTACTGCGCTTTAGTCAGCGGGTACATGATGCCACGAACGATAAAGGTGATAACGATAATGGAGAAGCCCCAGTTACCGATATAGCTGTGAATGAATTTCAGCAGCTTAAACAGCGGCTGAGAAATGAACCACAGCCAGCCGTAGTCTACGGTCAGATCAAGATGAGGCGCGACCGCCGCCATTTTGTCCTGAATTTCCGGGCCAACCCACAGCGTCGCTTTCAGCTCCTGCTGAGCTCCTGCTGGAATGGTTACCGGGGTAGATTTATAGCCGATAGCCGCGATGCCGTTGCCCAGATTAGCGGTATACAGCGTATTGTTACCCGCGGTCTGAGGCACCCAGGCGGTAGCGAAATACTGCTGTAGCATCGCCACCCAGCCATTAGAGGTAGTGACGTTCAGATTTTCGTTATCGCTGATCTTATCGAACGCATACTTCTCGTAGTTCGTCTCACTGCTGGAGAACGCCGTACCACGGTAAGTGTGCAGAGCGAAGTTGTTGCTGCCGGTATCGCGGTGCTTAGGCAGCTCAATCGTCTGCTTCAGCTGACCAAACATCGACATCTCCAGCGGCTGCTGGCTGGCGTTGTTGATCTGATAATCCACGGAAACAGCATATTCACCGCGTTTCAGCACGAAGGTCTTGGTGTAGACCGCGCCGTTCTCTGCGGTAAAGGTCATCGGGATACGCAGCTCATTCTGCCCATCAGCCAGCTCGAAGCTGTCCTGAGTAGTGGTATAGAGAGGGCGTTCACCGTTGGCGGGATTGTCCGGACCGTTACGACCGGTCAGACCGCTCTGAGCCTCGTACAGGAAACTCGGTGTATCTTCCAGCAGCAGGAATGGCTTATCTGAACCCAGTGATTCGGGATAGGTCAGCAGCTGCGCCTGGTCAACATCACCACCGCGAGTATTGATGTTTAAAGACAGGACATCGGTCTTAACGGTGATCGTTTTGCCCTGGCCGCTGGCAGGTACACCCTGATTAGCGACATCACCGGTTGCTGTTGTGTTCTGTGTAGTCTGCGTCTGCAATGGCTGAGGAGTGTTATCCGTCTGCCAGGCTTGCCAGATCATAAAGGACACGAACAGAAAAGCGATGAGAAAGAGATTACGTTGCGAATCCATCGTTAATGTTCTCTGGTATCAATGGTTATTTGGCGGCACCGGGTCGTTGCCACCCGGGTTCAAAGGGTGGCATTTTAATATGCGTTTCATCGTCAACCAACTCCCTTTTATCATTCCAAACCTGCGCAATGCCTCAATACCGTACTGTGAGCAGGTGGGATGAAATCGGCAATGCGGCCCTAACAGCGGGCTGATAACACGCTGATAGACGCGAATCAGTGCAATTAAGAGCCGCGAGCCAGGCGACAATGGCGACGCCATAGTTTCTCCAACGCTTCCGTCAAAGCACGATTATCCAGATCGGCCACGCCTTTCTTCGCCACAATAACAAAATCCATTGCTGGAAGTTCGTGTTGACGCAGACGAAAGCTTTCACGGGTCAATCGCTTGATCCGATTGCGTTCATGCGCGCGTTTGACGTGTTTTTTGGCGACGGTAAGACCGATGCGGGGATGCCCCAGCGTGTTCAGGCGGCCGAGGATGGTGATTTGCGGCGTGCCGGCCCGTTGTGGCTGCTGGAAGACGAAAGTAAAATGAGTGGGAGTTAACAAACGTAACTCCCTGGGAAATGCGAGCTTAACCACTCAGCGGTTAGCTTTTATTACTTAGAAACGGTCAGACGAGAACGGCCTTTAGCACGACGACGTGCCAGAACCTGACGACCATTTTTATTTGCCATACGAGCACGGAAACCGTGTGAACGGTTACGCTTCAGTACGGACGGTTGAAAAGTGCGTTTCATGGCGATTTCTACCTAAACTTGAAAAATTTCACTTGGTGACGCGTTAACTGGCCCAAGAAAAAGACCGACGCCTCAGTGTATCTTTAATAAAGAGGCGGGATTGTAATAATTGTACAGTCCAGAGTCAATTTACTTCGCGTGAAAACCGCGCCCTGATTGCCCGTTTTGACCCGCAAAAACAGCCATAAGGGCCACGGCGCAGCACGCCGGGGCAAGAATTATACGGCCTGGATTAAAAAGCGCAAGGATCGTGCAGGATCATCTTGCGATCCCGTTGCACGACATTTGCGGTAATAACGTGACGCCGCCTTTAAATTTCATTGAATGCGAACGATCCTGGATGCCTTTTGTACAGGGTGGCGTAAACTTGTTGGCGCTGATCTACCTGTGGATAAATTGGATCAAAACTGTGTAGAAAGTGAAGATCTCTGCGACAGATTGCGCTATGATCCGCCCTTCCTCTAACGATCCTCCGGGACGTCTTATGACCTGTATACTGCCAGGTTAGAGTGGAGTAACCGCGGATAGCGGTTCGCATGCGTCACATCGGCATGCGTCAACAATGATGAAATTATCGCTTCAGCGCCCTTTTTTCTTATCGAATTTTTTCGAGTGGAGTCCGCCGTGTCACTTACGCTTTGGCAACAGTGTCTTGCCCGCTTACAGGATGAGCTACCTGCTACAGAATTCAGCATGTGGATACGCCCCTTGCAGGCAGAACTGAATGACAATACGCTGGCCTTATATGCACCAAATCGGTTTGTACTCGACTGGGTTCGGGATAAGTATCTTAATAATATCAATGCATTGTTAAATGACTTCTGCGGTCCGAACGTACCGCTGCTGCGCTTTGAAGTGGGCAGCAAGCCCGTGGTTCAGGCCGCTAGTCAGCCGGTGATGGCCACCGCACACGCCAGCGCGCCCGGCATCAGCAGCCGTGCGGCGCCGGTGCGCCCAAGCTGGGACAACCTGCCCGCTCCGGCCGAGCTGTCGTACCGTTCAAACGTGAATACCAAGCACAACTTCGATAACTTCGTTGAAGGTAAGTCTAACCAGCTGGCGCGCGCGGCGGCGCGGCAGGTGGCGGATAATCCGGGCGGAGCTTATAACCCCCTGTTCCTTTATGGCGGAACGGGCCTGGGTAAAACGCACCTGCTGCACGCGGTGGGCAACGGCATAATGGCGCGTAAGCCCAATGCAAAAGTTGTCTACATGCACTCCGAGCGTTTTGTTCAGGACATGGTCAAAGCGCTGCAAAACAACGCCATTGAAGAGTTTAAGCGCTACTACCGCTCGGTTGATGCGCTGTTGATCGATGACATTCAGTTCTTTGCCAATAAAGAGCGTTCGCAGGAAGAGTTTTTCCACACCTTTAATGCGTTGCTGGAAGGCAATCAGCAGATCATTTTGACCTCGGATCGTTATCCAAAAGAGATCAATGGGGTGGAGGATCGTCTTAAATCACGCTTTGGCTGGGGGCTGACGGTAGCGATCGAGCCGCCGGAGCTGGAAACCCGCGTCGCGATCCTGATGAAGAAAGCCGATGAGAATGATATCCGTCTGCCGGGCGAAGTGGCGTTCTTTATTGCCAAACGGCTGCGTTCTAACGTGCGTGAGCTGGAAGGGGCGCTGAACCGGGTTATCGCGAATGCCAATTTTACCGGTCGTGCCATCACTATCGATTTCGTTCGCGAGGCGCTGCGCGATCTGCTGGCACTGCAAGAAAAGCTGGTAACCATAGACAATATTCAGAAGACGGTTGCCGAGTATTACAAAATCAAGGTGGCCGATCTGCTGTCAAAACGCCGCTCCCGCTCCGTCGCCCGCCCGCGCCAGATGGCGATGGCGATGGCGAAAGAGCTGACCAACCACAGCCTGCCGGAAATCGGTGATGCTTTCGGGGGTCGTGACCATACCACTGTGCTGCATGCCTGTCGTAAAATTGAGCAGCTGCGCGAAGAGAGTCACGACATTAAAGAAGATTTCTCAAATCTAATCAGAACATTATCTTCCTGACTATGAAATTTATTGTAGAACGTGAGCGTTTACTTAAGCCATTACAACAGGTTAGCAGTCCGTTAGGTGGTCGCCCGACGCTGCCGATCCTGGGTAACCTGCTGTTACAGGTCAACGAAGGCTTCCTTCGACTGACCGGTACCGATTTAGAGATGGAAATGGTGGCGCGCGTGGCGCTGACCCAGGATCATCAGCCCGGTGCAACCACGGTGCCCGCGCGTAAATTCTTTGACATCTGTCGGGGTCTGCCTGAGGGCGCTGAAATTACGGTAATCCTGGAAGGGGACAGAATGCTGGTGCGCTCAGGCCGCAGCCGTTTCTCGCTCTCTACCCTGCCCGCCAGCGATTTCCCTAATCTGGACGACTGGCAGATCGACGTGGAGTTCACCCTGCCGCAGGCGACCATGAAGCGGCTGATCGAAGCGACGCAGTTCTCTATGGCCCACCAGGACGTGCGTTACTACCTGAACGGCATGCTGTTTGAAACGGAAGGTGAAGAGCTGCGTACCGTAGCCACCGACGGCCACCGCCTGGCGGTCTGTTCGATGCCGGTAGGACAGTCGCTGCCGAACCATTCGGTGATCGTGCCGCGTAAAGGGGTGATTGAGCTGGTGCGCCTGCTTGACGGTGGCGAGACCCCGCTTCAGGTGCAGATCGGTAGCAACAACATCCGTGCGCACGTCGGTGACTTCATCTTTACTTCCAAGCTGGTTGACGGCCGTTTCCCGGATTATCGCCGCGTACTGCCGAAAAATCCTGACAAAACGCTGGATGCCAGCTGCGATCTGCTGAAACAGGCGTTCTCACGTGCGGCGATCCTTTCCAACGAAAAGTTTCGCGGCGTGCGGCTGTATATCAGTGAAAACCAGCTGAAAATCACGGCGAACAACCCCGAGCAGGAAGAAGCGGAAGAGATTCTGGACGTCACCTACGGCGGCACCGACCTCGAAATCGGTTTCAACGTCAGCTATGTGCTGGACGTACTGAACGCGCTGAAGTGCGAAAATGTTCGACTGCTGCTGACCGATTCAGTTTCCAGCGTGCAGATCGAAGATGCAGCAAGCCAAAGCGCGGCTTATGTTGTGATGCCGATGCGGTTATAATAGCGGGCTTACCGACTTGCCAATGTGCATTTGGCAAGTTGCCGATACTTCTGGTCTATTTTCCGCGGAATAACTTCATTTTATGGCTTTAACCCGCCTTCTTATCAAAGACTTCCGTAATATCGAAAATGCGGATCTGGCGCTGGCCCCGGGATTTAATTTCCTTGTTGGTCCCAACGGTAGCGGTAAAACCAGCGTGCTGGAGGCAATCTATACCCTTGGCCACGGGCGGGCGTTTCGCAGCCTGCAGGCGGGCCGGGTGATCCGACACGATCAGGATGCGTTCATTCTGCACGGCCGTATCAGCGGTGCGGAGCGCGAGGTCGCGGTGGGTCTGAGCAAGAATCGTGCAGGGGACAGCAAGGTCCGCATTGACGGCAGCGACGGGCATAAAGTGGCTGAGCTGGCGCAGATGCTACCCATGCAGCTGATTACACCGGAAGGTTTTACTCTGCTGAACGGCGGTCCTAAGTATCGTCGCGCCTACGTTGACTGGGGCTGCTTCCACAATGAGCCCGGGTTTTTTAACGCCTGGGGAAATTTACGCAGGCTGCTGAAGCAGCGCAATGCCGCGCTGCGGCAGGTGACGCACTATCGGCAGATCCAGGCCTGGGATCGGGAGCTGGCCCCGCTTGCCGAACAGATAAGTGCATGGCGTGCGGCCTACAGTGAGGCTATCGCCGCCGATATCAGCGCCACCTGTGAACAGTTTTTGCCTGAGTTTCAGCTTAGCTTCTCCTTCCAGCGCGGCTGGGATAAAGAGAGTGACTATGCCGAGCTGCTCGAGCGTCAGTTTGAGCGCGATCGGGCACTGACCTATACCGCCAGCGGCCCGCATAAAGCGGATTTTCGTATCCGTGCTGAGGGAACGCCGGTAGAAGATTTACTGTCACGCGGCCAGTTAAAGCTGCTGATGTGCGCCCTGAGGCTGGCGCAGGGTGAGTTTCTCACCCGACAGAGCGGGCGTCGTTGCCTGTATCTGATAGATGATTTTGCCTCAGAGCTGGATGAGACGCGCCGACACCTGCTGGCGTCGCGTTTAAAAGCCACTCAGGCCCAGGTTTTCGTCAGCGCAATTGGCGTTGAACATGTGTTCGACATGGCTGATGAAAAGGGCAAGATGTTCCACGTGGAACAGGGTAAAATAGCGGTTCAACCTGAAGATTAAATGAGCGAGAAACGTTGATGTCGAATTCTTATGACTCCTCAAGTATTAAAGTCCTGAAAGGACTTGATGCTGTACGCAAGCGCCCTGGTATGTATATCGGCGATACGGATGACGGCACCGGTCTGCATCACATGGTCTTCGAGGTCGTGGATAACGCCATTGACGAAGCACTCGCTGGCCACTGTTCTGATATTGTCGTGACTATTCATGCGGATAACTCTGTTTCTGTCCAGGATGATGGCCGCGGGATCCCGACCGGTATTCACCCGGAAGAGGGTGTCTCTGCTGCGGAAGTCATCATGACCGTCCTGCATGCTGGCGGTAAATTTGACGACAACTCTTATAAAGTTTCCGGTGGTCTGCACGGTGTGGGTGTGTCGGTAGTAAACGCCCTGTCCGAAAAGCTGGAGCTGACCATTCGTCGTGAAGGCAAGGTGCATCAGCAGGTTTACGTTCACGGCGTACCGCAGGCACCGCTGAGCGAAACCGGTGAAACCGATTTAACCGGCACCCGCGTGCGTTTCTGGCCGAGCCATCAAACGTTCACCAACGTCACCGATTTCGAATATGAGATCCTGGCGAAGCGTCTGCGCGAGCTGTCGTTCCTCAACTCCGGCGTGTCAATCAGGCTGGAAGACAAGCGCAATGATAAGAAAGATCACTATCACTACGAAGGCGGTATTAAGGCGTTCGTGGAGTATCTGAATAAGAATAAAACCCCTATTCATCCTAACGTGTTCTATTTCTCCACGGAAAAAGACGGCATTGGCGTGGAAGTGGCGTTGCAGTGGAACGACGGATTCCAGGAAAACATTTACTGCTTCACCAACAACATTCCACAGCGCGACGGCGGTACGCACCTGGTTGGCTTCCGTACTGCCATGACGCGTACGCTGAATGCCTATATGGATAAAGAAGGCTACAGCAAGAAAGCGAAAGTCAGCGCAACCGGTGACGATGCGCGTGAGGGTCTGATCGCCGTTGTTTCGGTGAAAGTGCCGGATCCTAAGTTCTCCTCGCAGACCAAAGACAAGCTAGTTTCTTCCGAGGTTAAAACGGCGGTTGAGCAGCAGATGAACGAACTGCTGGCCGAATACCTGCTGGAAAATCCGTCCGATGCGAAAATCGTGGTCGGTAAAATCATTGACGCCGCCCGTGCCCGTGAAGCCGCGCGCCGCGCCCGTGAAATGACCCGTCGTAAAGGTGCGCTGGATCTGGCCGGTCTGCCGGGTAAGCTGGCTGACTGTCAGGAACGCGACCCGGCGCTGTCTGAAATCTACCTGGTGGAGGGTGATTCTGCGGGCGGTTCCGCCAAGCAGGGTCGTAACCGTAAAAACCAGGCGATTCTGCCGCTGAAGGGTAAAATCCTCAACGTAGAGAAAGCGCGTTTCGATAAGATGCTTTCTTCTCAGGAAGTTGCCACGCTGATCACTGCGCTGGGCTGCGGCATTGGCCGTGACGAATATAACCCGGACAAGCTGCGCTATCACAGCATCATCATCATGACCGATGCCGACGTTGATGGTTCGCATATCCGTACGCTGCTGCTGACCTTCTTCTACCGTCAGATGCCGGAAATCATTGAGCGTGGCCACGTTTATATTGCTCAGCCGCCGCTGTATAAGGTGAAGAAAGGGAAGCAGGAGCAGTACATCAAAGACGATGAAGCGATGGATCAGTATCAGATCGCTATCGCCCTGGATGGCGCTACGCTGCACACTAACGCCAGTGCACCGGCGCTGGGCGGTGAACCGCTGGAATCGTTGGTGGCCGAGTTCAACAGTACGCGCAAAATGATTAAGCGTATGGAGCGTCGTTATCCGGCTGCTCTGCTTAATGCGCTGATCTATAACCCAACGCTGAGCGATCTGACGGCAGAAGCCTCGGTTCAGGAATGGTTGAATAATCTGGTGACCTGGCTGAACGAAAGAGAACAGCACGGCAGCAGCTACAGCGGTGTGGTGCGTGAAAACCGCGAACTGCATATTTTCGAACCGGTGCTGCGCGTGCGTACGCACGGTGTGGATACGGACTATCCACTGGATACCGAGTTTATGCTCGGCGGCGAATATCGCAAGATTTGCGCCCTCGGCGAAAAACTGCGTGGCCTGATCGAAGACGATGCCTTTATCGAACGCGGTGAGCGTCGCCAGCCGATAGCCAGCTTCGAGCAGGCTATTGACTGGCTGGTGAAGGAGTCGCGTCGTGGTCTTTCCGTACAGCGCTATAAAGGACTGGGCGAAATGAACCCGGATCAGCTATGGGAAACCACCATGGATCCGGACAGCCGCCGTATGCTGCGTGTAACGGTGAAAGATGCGATTGCCGCCGACCAGCTGTTTACCACCCTGATGGGCGATGCGGTTGAACCACGTCGTGCCTTTATCGAAGAAAACGCCCTGCGGGCGGCCAATATCGATATCTAATCTGCACTATGGGGGCGCCCTTTACCGGGCGTCCCCTTTTCCTCTTCGGCGCCTCCTGCCACTGTCCTTTTCTTACGAAAATCATCCGTTTTGCGAACGTCAGAAGCATGACTTCTTGACGCTCACCTCTTTATCGTTCAGTTTTCAGGCGTTTTAAGTGACGTCATCCGATTTAATAAGATTAAAAACCAGCAATGCCTGACGGATATTTTGTTAACTATTTTAACAGGTAGCTTTATTGCTCTGTAAATATAAGGTTTTTTCATAAAGTGAAGACCTTATTTTCACTTAAACGAAATTGATTTTTATCTCATTTTACCTAAGATGTTTCCTATGTTTGGCAGCGGTATTTATATTTATTTTAATTGAATGCACTTTTATATATTCCTCCGTGTTGGTTGCATTCTGACTATTATTACGCTCCCGCTGATGGGAATGAGATGAGAAGACAATGAATTGTTTTAAAAAATGGCTGCGGGTGGCATGCACCTGCACGGCGGTAATTTCCACTATTCCGACAGTATCTGCAACCCCGGTTATCGGTATTGGCAGCATGTATGACGTTTTGACAACCGGAACGCAAAGCATCGCTAAGCGTATTTATAATAGCGGAGATTCCACTGCGTTTGTACGCGTGGAGATCCTTCAAATTCATCCCGGCAAGATCAACGAGGCTAAAGAAACTCCGCAGAAAGAAGTCTCCGGTAACACGCTGGAAAAAGATCGGCTCATTGTGACCCCGCTGCGTATGATTATTCCGCCCTCCGGTTTCCAGTCTGTACGTATTCTGTGGCCGGGTGACAGAAGCGTGGAGCGGTATTTTCGCGTCAGATTCACCCCTGTGATGCCAGAGCTGAATGACGGGTTCGGGCTGGACCCGCACTCTGCCGGTGAATACCGTAAAACGACGCTGAAGGCCGGGCTCAATGTACTGACCGGCTACGGCACCATTGTTGTGATCCAGCCCGATAATCCCGTCTTCAACACCGTCGTGGATAACGCAGATCCTGGAAAAGTGACCGTCAGCAATGCAGGTAACGCCACAATATCGCTGGACAACGTTCGCAGCTGTAAATCGGCAGTCAGCGACTGCGGAGAGATTACCCGCGAATTTATTTTCCCTGGAAAAAGTAAGTCCGTTGTAAAGAAATCAGGGTATAAAACGAATTTCACTCTCATTGAGGGAAATACAAAACGGGCGTTAACCTATTAACCCCGAAAATAAATAATGCATAGGAATGCGTTATTAATTAATGAAGATATCCAATTATTAAGGAATGACTAAATGAAACGTAATTTATCTCTGTTAACGACCTCACTGGCGACAGCATTATTATCCTGTGCTGTATTCGGTAGCACTGTCGCTCAGGCGGCAGACAATCAGAGCTATACCATTAATCTTACTGCAACCGTTCCAGCTGAAAACTTCTACGTTATTCCGGTTGATTCTGGCTGGATTGCGCAGACTCAGGAAATGGGATACGACATTGCTACCAGCAAACTGCAAATTTTTGAAAAGCAGTTTCAGTATAAAAACACCTCTGGTGCGATTCAGGCCTCGCTGACCGGCAACCTGAATACCGATGGGAAACCACAGCTCTCCAACGGTACGGACACCATTCCTCTTGCGGTTTCCTTCAACGGTGTTCAGCTGAGCAAAACCGCAGCCTCCGTTGTCACGGCAGAAAGCGCCAAAACCGGCGGCCGTACCAGCCTGAAAATTGCTCAGGCCGATGATGCCGAACTGTCAGTAAACGGCTCGTTTACCGGCAGCGTAGCGATGATTTTTGAACCTTCAGTAGAAAATCCATAATCACTGCTGTCAGTGCCAATATCTTTTGCCTGATGGGGAACGCGTTAGGGTTTTGCGGCTTTTTTATGAAAAGAATAGTGCTTATCCTGACTCTGTTTCCCCTGTGTAGCCTCGCGAGTGAAACGCCGCTGGCGGAAAATATGCCGGGATTGCCTGAGGATTTCAGGCAATATTTTTATAACTCTGAAATGATCGTGCAGGTCTTTCTCAACGATGCGGCGCTTTTCGATGCCACGATTTCACTGAAAGAGAACGGTGAGGTGGTGCTGCTTCGTACCATCGAGGAGTCTGAGGATATCGCTCCAGATGTTCGGGCACAGTGGGCCAGCCTGCTTCAAAAAGGGGTATCCCTTGGTAAGTGTACGGAAACGTGTCCCTCCGGGCTGATGGCGGTTGAATACCGTCTTGATAACTCCGCACTGAAACTCTATACCTCGCAGTATGAAACCTCTCGCGCCAACAGCGTGTTTATCTCCATGCCGGAGGAAACGCCTGGCGGTGTGATTATGAATAACAGTGTCTCCGCTACAGAAACCTCCTCTTTGCGCAGCTGGGGAATAAATTCTTCCCTGGTTTCCTCGTTTGCCGGCTGGAGCCAGAAAGCCTCTTTCCAGTCTTCCGGTACGGATGGGCACTATCAATATAGCCGCTCCAGTCTGTATGAGCTCTTCACGCAAAAGGAATACCAGGGCAGCTTTCTTCGTCTGGGATTGTTTACCCCGGACAACGACACCGGTGATGTACAAAATTCTGGGTTTGGTTATGAAACGGTGGCTGGTGCTATGTGGGGAACCTCAGATGCTTTGCGGATTGAAACCGACAGCACCAGCGCATGGCCGGTCTATATCACCGGGCGCAATCAGTCGATTGCCGAAGTCTGGCGCGATGATCGGCTGATCTATACGCAGCAGCTCCAGGCAGGGATCCAGGCGCTGGATACGCGCCAGCTACCCACCGGGATCTATGACATCACGATAAAGATTATTGAAAACGGCCAGACGGTTGATACGCAGCAGTCGCAGATTTATAAAACGACCGGATGGAGTAACCCGGACAAACGCTGGCGTATGAATTTCTGGGGCGGAAAGCCTAACACGATGGCGATCGGTGATGCGCCTGAGCGTAAGGATGCCCCCTACTCTGTTGGCGGCGGAATAGACCTTCTGGCACACCCGCGCGCTATTGTGGGCGTAAGCGGCGCATCAACGGATAAAGAGCAGCGCGGCAGAGTGCGCGCCAATATCACGCTGTCGTCAAACGACGCGTTATTTACCCAGTATACGCGGGCAAAAACGGTGTCGCAGGCCAGTGAAGATATGGATATCCGCTATTACCGCAACATTGCCGGAGGCGGCTCCGCCAGCCTGTTCTGGCGTTCAACAACAACGGATGTGTATGGACGCAAAACGTTTAAGCGTCAGCGGGGGGATACCTGGGGAGGGTCCCTGTCGCTGCGTCTGCCGCACTCAACCTCGCTGATCGCTAACGGGCAGTATATGAATACCGCCTGGCGGAAAGGAATGGGTGCCGATCTCTCTATCACCACGCTGGCTACGCTGGCGGGGCGGGATATGAACCTCAAACTCAGCGCGTACGATCGCCCCGGTTTTAAGGATAACGGCCGGGACCAGGGTATTTCACTGGGTATTAATATCTCACTGGCACCGTCTGCTCGCTATACCGTTTCAGCAGAGACGGGGGTCACGCAGAATCAGGGTTATTCAAGTCTGAACTATCAGTGGCAGCCCGATGATAGCAGCCGTATCAAGACGCTGGGCGGCGGTGTGTCGTACAGCCCGAATAACACCACCGTCAACGGCAATGCCTCCGTTGACACGCCTTACCTCAGCGGCGACGTCTACGTCCAGCAAGGTGTACAGGGCCGCACCCGAACGGCGGGAGGAAATCTGAGCCAGGTGCTGGTCATCGGAGGTGGCAGGGTGGCGTCGGTAAACGCTAATGACAATCGCAGTATGGAGTCAGCTCTTATCGTGGATGTTGATGCGGATTCAGACGATGCCACCGTGCTGGCGTCCGGCAATATCGCCGAGACGCGCCTGAAGGCTGGCCGCAACATTGTTCCGTCGGAATTATGGAAAAAGAACACTATCCAGTTTACCGCGACGGGGGGCGACAGCATTCAGGTATTCCCGGAGAGCCAAAGTGTCCAGATGAATCGCGGCAGCGTGCAGTACCTAAAAGTGAAGGCGGTGAAAACTTACACGCTGGTTAGCATGCTGCACAACGAACGGGGTGAGGTTTTAAAGAACCGCCATGTGCGCAGCGACGTGTCCGATGGGGTGATCAATGCGGAAGGCGTCCTGACGCTGGACGTCGGATCCGCGAACCGCCGGCTGACCGTCAGGGCTGGCGAGGGACAACCAGAAATGCAGTGTGCGCTGCCGTCAGGTATGGACCCGAACAAAACATTCCAGTTTATCAGTACCGTCCAGTGCCGGACCGTCAACGCAGGAGCGAAGTAAAATGCAATTAACGTTACCCCTACTGGCAGGGATTGTACTGCTGAGTTGCAGTACGTCAGCGACAGCGCTGACCAACAGGATCACCGCAAGCTTTACGCCCTCGATGGCGTCTCCGGAGCAAAATACCTTTACCAATACCACCAGCGTTAGTGGATTTTGCGTCCGGTATCCGAATAAGTGCGTGGCTGAATCCATGTCCAGCATGAATCTGGATCTGGTCGCCATATTAAACGCTAGCGGATTTACGGCTAATGCTCCCCCAAGACAGGGAATGTATTTTAAGGCTCCGGGTGCCTGGCGATCCGTGCAGGTTAAAAATAATCAGGGTGACGTGGCTACCGTCCAGTTCAGGGTCGGCCTGCTATCGGCAACCTATAATACGGTGAATACCTGGACCATGGCGCAGCATCAGCAGGCCTGGGGGTCATCCTTTGTCTATGCGCCCAGCCCCTGCTCATATTCCGGCACCAGCTCTATTCTCAGTCGTAGCTACAGCTTTGCGTGGTTTTGGCCGGTCAGCGACGCGGCCTGTTATAAAACGCCGCAAAAAGACTTAACGGGTGAACCTGCCCTTATCAATAATGTGGGTATTGCCTATGCGCTACGTTTTCCTGACCCGATAAAAATGACCTCGGGAGAGTACACCGGAACACTGAATCTGACGGCAGGAGCCGGAGGCGACTTTGATTTTGGCGATAAGTTTTTGGTCAGCGACAGAGTGATTTCTTTTGTCTTTACGCTAACGGTTAATCACGAACTGAAGGTCAGTACCACTTCTGACGACCAGAATATCGCCCTGCAACCCTGTGCATCAGGAAAAATCTGCACGGAGGAGCAGGGGCAGGCGAACTGGGAACGGTGGATGGTGAGCCGTATCACGCCGCAGCTGAGCGGGCAAAGCCGGTTTACGTTATCCAGTTCAGGCGCGTTTACTGCCTTTCTCAAATGTGAACAGCAAATTGGGTCTGACTGTGCGCTTAAAAGCGATCGCTCATCACAGCGAATCCCTCTGCAAACATTTCTGACCCTGCCGGGAAATATAGTCGATATCGCAACAGGTTCTGGCGTGTCGCGCAGGCGAATGAGCGTAGGGAAGGAGGCGACTAAAAACGCATTTATCACCCAGTCGTATGGTCAGAATAAAAAAGGCAGCATCGATTTTCTGATTAACCGGCGGGACGTCGATACCATGCTTAACACGCGGCCCGACACCTTTCGCGGCGCGGTAACGGTGATCTTTGACGCTAAAATGGACTGATAAATCACCGCCGCGGTGGTGCTCACGCTGGAGATCCTCAGCTGAATCGCGCTAGCATGGGGCAAAACAGAGACTAATGAGGCTGGTATGGCGATTAAACTGATTGCGATTGATATAGACGGCACGCTGCTTAACCCACAGCATGAGGTGACTCCGCGAGTCAAAGCGGCAATAGAGGCGGCGCGGGATAACGGCGTGGCGGTAGTGCTGGCCACCGGTCGCCCGTTCCCCGGCGTGCAGCGTTATCTACAGGAGCTGGGTCTGGATAAAGAAGGCCAGTACTGCATCACAAACAACGGTGCGCTGGTGCAGCGGGCGGATGACGGCAGCTGCGTGGCCGAAGTGCCGGTCAGCTTTGACGACTATCTCTACTACGAGCAGCTGTCGCGTGAGCTTGGCGTGCATTTCCAGGCGCTGACTCAGAGCCATCTGTATACCGCCAATAAAGATATCAGCCGTTACACTATCCACGAAGTGGGCCTGACCGGAATGCCGCTGCGATACCGCGCGGTTGAAGAGATGGATCCCTCTCTCATCTTCCCGAAAATTATGATGATCGATGAACCCGAGCGGCTGGACGCGGCAATTAGCCGTATTCCGGCAGACGCCTATAAGCGTAACACTCTCATGAAAAGCGCGCCTTTCTTCCTGGAAATACTGAATAAAGACGTGAATAAAGGCACGGGAGTAAAGCTGCTGGCCGAACGCCTGGGGCTGCAACGGAATGAGCTGATGGCAATGGGCGATCAGGAAAACGATCTGGCGATGCTTGAATTTGCCGGCACCGGCGTGGCGATGGGGAATGCGATCCCGTCGGTAAAAGAGATCGCGCAGTTTGTCACGAAAACCAACCGTGAAGACGGTGTGGCCTACGCCATTGAGAAGTTTGTTCTGTAATTAAGGTCCGTTCCGATGCGTGAAAAACAGGTTACCTTTGCCAGCCGCCATCATCAGCTGACCAATATCAATGTCTGGACAGCCGACGGCCAGTGGCTGGCCTATGACGTGCGTCCTTCCGGGGCCTCCTTTACCGGGCTGACCATTGAACGGGTCAACGTCAACAGCGGTGATGTTGAGGTACTGTATCAGGCGCGCGATGGCGCGCATGTTGGCGTGGTGACGGTCAGCCCTGATTTGCCGCCGCGCTACGTCTGTATCCACGGCCCGGAGCATCCCGATCCGCAGTGGAAGTATGACTTTCACCATCGGCGCGGGGTGATTATTCAGCACGGGGTGGCGGAGAATCTCGACGCCTGCGATATCACGCCGCCTTTTACACCCGGCGCCCTGCGAGGCGGTTCCCATGTGCATGTGTTCAGCCCCGACGGGAGCCGCCTGAGTTTTACCTACAATGACCATGTGATGCATGAGTGGGACATTGCCCAGGATCTGCGTAACGTCGGCGTGGCGGTGCCGCTGCACGCGGTTTGCCCGCCTAAAAGCCATCCGCGTGAATATGAGGGTAGCCACTACTGTGTGCTGGTCAGTCGGACCACTCCGACGCCGCAGCCCGGCAGTGATGAGATCAACAGAGCGTATGAAGAGGGCTGGATTGGCACGAACGGCTATCAGCGCGGAGAGCAGCGTCAACGCTGGGCGCTGGCATTTATCGGCGATACGCTTTCGGCGGCCGGAGAGAAAGTGCCGGAGGTCTTTGTGGTCGATTTGCCGGAGGATAATGCAGACTTTGCCCTACCGGGTGACTCACCGCTGGAGGGCACGACGACCCGCCTTCCCGCCCCGCCCCGCGGCGTGCAGCAACGGCGTTTGACCTTCACCAGCCATCGTCGCTATCCCGGACTGGCGGCCACGCCGCGACACTGGCTGCGCAGTTCGCCGGACGGCAGTGCGATTGCGTTTCTGATGAAAGACGACCGGGGCGTGGTGCAGCTGTGGACGGTGTCACCGCTGGGCGGTGAGCCGCAGCAGGTGACCCGCGTGGAGAGTGATATTCAGTCTGCCTTCAGCTGGCATCCCGACGGCCGGAGACTGGCGTTTATCTGCGATAACAGCGTGATGCTCTGTACGCTGGCGACGGGAAATCTTCACCGCGTCACGCCGCGCAGCGTCGTTGCGCCGTCGGCGGATGCGGTGGTGATTTCACCCGATGGTCTGCGCGTTGCGTATCTGCGCGTCCGCGATGGCTATCAGCAGATTTTTACTGCTGAGCTGGATTAGACGTCATTGGGGCCGCCTGCGACAGGCTTTCCTCGGTCTTGTTAGCCTGTTCGCTGCGGCGGACCCGCTGTGCCGGTGAGTCGGTATCACCGGAGCGATAGTAGTCCCACGGCAGCAGCAGCGTATCCATTACGGCAGAAAACGGCATATCCACCGCCGCCAGCGGCTTCATTACCCAGCTGCTGTCCTTATCCGTCAGTACGCTGGCGCTGGCACGGGTGCCGGAGTAATACCCCTGGCTTGGACCGGTATGCGTCATCATACTGGAACAACCCCCGGTGGCGATCAAAGACAGACAGGCAATCAATCCTGTAATCCGATACTTCTTCAGTGCCTTCATTATTTCACTATCCCTTCAGTCATGCAGTCTGCTGAGACCTGTCGCCGAAATACGGGGAACATCCAGCCCACTCGATAGCGGCTGACGCGGTGACCCGGCGAGCTCATCCCTGAGTTTATGACATTCTGTGCTAAAAGGTGGATAAATCACTACCGACCCTTGAAAGTGCCACGAACGTCACCATTTTATCTCTACGGTCAGTGAAGCGCATGCGCCGACAGGGCAGCACTTACTGAACGCACGACCCGTCCATTGTGGAGGGCCGTAATAATCCTAACTCGCTGAAATCAGGAGCTAATTTATGCGTAATTTCGATCTTGCCCCACTGTATCGTTCATCCATTGGTTTTGACCGTCTGATTAACCTGCTGGAGTCCAACCAGGGTCAGGGCAACAATGGCGGTTACCCTCCCTACAATGTGGAGCTGGTGGCTGAAAACAGCTACCGTATTACTATTGCCGTGGCAGGCTTCGCTGAAAGCGAACTGGAGATCACCTCCCACGATAATCTGCTTACCGTTCGTGGTTCCCACCCTGAAGAGCAGGAACAGCGAACCTATCTGTACCAGGGAATTGCAGAACGCAATTTCGAGCGCAAATTCCAGCTTGCCGAACACGTCCACGTACGCGACGCACGCCTGGAAAACGGCCTGCTCTATATCGACCTGGAACGCGTGGTGCCGGAAGCCAATAAGCCGCGCCGAATTGAAATCATGAAATAATCGTTGCAGCGGGGCCGCCATCAGGCGGCCCTTTTTTTATCCTTCGCGGTGCGCCCGCTCAATCTCTTCCGCCAGAATTGCCACGCCCCGTTCAATGACCGCATCTTCCGGTACATAGTTCATTCGCATGCACTGATGCGTGTGCGGCCACTCGGCTTCCAGTCCGGGGAAGAAGAAGTGTCCCGGCACCATCAGCACCCCGCGCTGTTTCAGCCGCTGGTACAACAGTTCGGTAGTGATCGGCAGATCCCGGAACCACAGCCAGAGGAAAATAGCGCCTTCAGGCTTATGGATCAGGCAGCGTTCTGCCGGTAAGTAGCGGCGGATAATGGCAATGGTTTGCTGAACACGCTGCTGATAAAACGGTTTAATCACCGTTTCCGACAGGCGTAACAGATCGCCGCGCCGGATCATTTCATCGGCGATGGCCGGGCCAACGCCGCCGGGTGCCAGGCTGATGATGCCGTTCATATTGCTCACCGCCGAGATCACTTTCTCATCGGCAATAATGATGCCGCAACGGGAGCCGGGCAGCCCCAGCTTGGACAGGCTCATGCATAAAATGATATTGGGATTCCACAGCGGGCGCGCCTCGCTGAAGATGATGCCAGGGAAGGGCACGCCGTAGGCATTATCAATCAGCAGTGGAATATCGTGCTGCTGCGCCAGCGCATCCAGCTTCAGCAGCTCCTCATCGGTGATGACGTTTCCGGTGGGATTGGTGGGCCGGGACACACAGATCAGGCCGGTATCGTCACCGATTTGCAGGTGTTCAAAATCGACGTGATATTTAAACTGCCCCTCTGGCAGCATCTCGATATTCGGTCGTGCGGAGACGAAGAGATTTTCATCCAGTCCGGCATCGGCATAACCCAGATATTCCGGTGCCAGCGGGAACAGCACGCGCTTTTTCTTGCCATCGGCGCGGCGGCCAGCGTACAGGTTGAACAGATAGAAGAAGGCGCTTTGGCTGCCGTTGGTCAGTGCGATATTTTCCGGGGAAATCTGCCAGCCCAGATGCGTCTGTAGCATGGCCGCCAGCGATTTCAGCAGGGTACTTTTACCCTGCGGGCCATCATAGTTGCACAGGGCCTCCGTTAACTTGCCTTCGCTGAGCATCTGCTGAAGTAGCTGATGGAAATAATCGTTCATGGCCGGAATTTGAGCGGGATTACCCCCACCCAGCATGACCGTGCCCGGGGTCCGCAGGCCTTCGCCCATATCTTCCATCAGGCGTGTAATACCCGAGTGGCGCGTAAATTTGTCACCGAATGCCGAAAAACTCATACCCTGTTAGTCACTTGTTATTCACTAAGGACGACCACCTTAACGCTGGCACCTTAACGATGCAATCGTCCATCGATGAGATCGCACGCGTCCCGTCGGGCGTTGATTTGCGTACTGCAATCCGCTGCTGATGTTAGCTGAATCGTTTAGTCTAATTGATGAATAAATCCGATCCAGATCGCAATTAAATATAAATAAATGCAGTTGTATGCATTTTTAAGTGAGTGGAAACACGTTTTAATAACTTAAAACGTTGGATGTCCCGCGCGGTGATAGCTGTCACATTTTTAACCCTCTCAGATTTGTAGTCTTGAGTCGTACAAAGCTAAATCAATTCAGCAAAAAGGACGACAAAATGAAAAAGCAACTTCTGGCAGGGGTAGTCATGGCACTTATCTGTGGGCAGGTATCGGCGAAAAGCTGGCTGCTGACGGATGCTGAAACCGGCGTGGAGAAAGGAAACTGGCAGGTAGACAGCCAGATGCTGAAGTTACCGGCCGGAGAGTTCAGCATTGAACAAAAAGTTCTGCACGGCGGTAAGCAGGAAGGGTCTAAAGTTCTGACGGTAACCAGTAAAGACGGGCTGACCATCGCCCTCAGCCCAACCCGCGGTATGGATCTGCTGCACGTTAACGGTCACGGCGTGCGACTGGGCTGGGATTCGCCGGTTGATGAAGTGGTTAACCCGGCCTACATCAATCTGGAAAGCCGCAACGGACTGGGCTGGCTGGAAGGATTCAACGAAATGATGGTGCGCTGCGGCTTCGAGTGGACCGGCCATCCGGTGAATAAAGATGGGGTGATCTACACCCTGCACGGCAAAGCGGGCAATACCCCGGCCTCAAAAGTTGAGGTGATCGTTGATGATAAGGCCCCGCACGAGATCCGCATTCGCGGCCTGCTGAAAGAAACCACCTTTAAAAAAGCCAAACTGGAGACCTGGACCGAGCTGCGCTATGTCCCCGGCACCGACTCCTTTACCGTGCATGATGTGCTGACCAATCAGGCGGACTATCCGCATGACTATCAGATTATCTATCACAGCAATTTTGGCACGCCGATCCTCGAAAAGGATGCACGCTTTATTGCCCCGCTGAAGTCGGTTTCTCCGTTTAACGATTACGCGAAAAAAGGGCTGAGCGACTGGAATGTCTACGGCGCGCCGACCAAAGATTATGACGAAATGGTGTTTAACCTGACGCCGAAAGCCGACGCTAGCGGTAAAACGCTGGCCGCAGTGATTAACAGCAAAGGGGATAAAGGGGCCGCCATTGAGTTTGATGTTCAGCAGCTGCCGCTGCTTACCATGTGGAAAAACACCGATACGCTGAAACAGGGTTACGTCACCGGCATCGAGCCGGGTACCAACTACGCCTACCCGGTAACCATTGAAAAAGAGCAGGGACGCGTTAAGCAGCTACAGCCGGGCCAGAGCACGGAGTTTACCCTGACCTACTCCCTGCTGAAGGATGCCAGCGCGGTACAGCGGGTTGAAGATCGCGTGAAGAAAATCCAGGGCGATGAAACCGTTACCGTCAGCGAAACGCCGATTGCTCAGGAATAAGTGCCGTAAGCGGCGGCTTTAGCGCAGCCATCGGCCATCGGCCATCGGCCACCGTCCGACAGGGCCGGTGGCCGATCCGCGTTAAACGATGTTAACCGGCGCTGGCCCGTACCACATAAGTAACGCGGGTGCGGGCTATCCGGGCGGCCGTTATTTCAGCACCTGCGGATTAACGCAGTTTTTCTCAACTCTGCCGGTCAGGGCGGCAATCAGGTTTTCCACCGCATCCCGCGCCATGCCATAGCGGGTTTCATGCGTGGCGGAACCAATATGCGGCAGTGCTACCACGTTACGCAGGGTCAGTAGTTCGGAATCTACCGGCAGTGGCTCCTGCTCAAAGACATCCAGACCGGCGGCGTGCAGGGTGCCGTCTTTCAGTGCGGCGATCAGCGCCTGCTCGTCAACCACCGGTCCGCGACCGGCGTTAATCAACACCGCGCCCGGCTTCATTTTTGCCAGCTGCTCACGCCCAATCAGATGATGTGTTTCCGCGGTCAGCGGCAGACTTATGCAGAGGAAGTCAGATTCCGCCAGCAGGGTGTCGAGGTCACAGTACCGTGCGTCAAAGCGCTGTTCGGCTTCCTGATGATGCTTACGGGCGTTGTAGAGGATCGGCATGCTAAAGCCGAAGTGAGCGCGCTGGGCCAGCGCCAGACCGATGCGGCCCATGCCCAGAATACCCATCTTTTTATGGTGAACGTCGATGCCAAACCAGTCCGGCCCGACATTTTTTTGCCACTCTCCCGCCTTCACCCGCTCCGCCAGCTCGACGACCCGACGGGCGCTGCTCAGGACCAGTGCCATCATGGTATCGGCGACCGTTTCAGTGAGGACGGTCGGCGTATGCATCAACGCTACGCCCCGGTCGTTTAGCGCCGCCACGTCAAAGTTATCGTAGCCGACGGATACCGTGGAGGCCGCGCGAAGCTTCGGCGCGCGCTGTAAGAATTCGGCATCCACCTTACCGCCGGAGCCGAGGATCCCTTCTGCCTGATGGAAGACATCGGCATACTTCTCGAGGTTTTCCGGGGTTAAGCCGCCGATCTCGGTCACGCTGAAATGGTCATCCAGACGCGCACGTAAATCATCGGGTAACGACTTATACAGCACCACAGACGGTTTCATAGGGTTCTCCCTGTTTAGGACAGTGAAACGGGTCAGCATTGACCCGTTTAAAGTTAAGCGTGTTTAACGTCGTTGGGCAGCGGCTGCCGGTCCTGCGACGGCTTGACAATTAGCGTCAGCCAGACGGCGACCAGTAAGGCGCTTCCCATAAAAATATAGGACGCTGAGGGGCTTCCGGTAGCACCGTTCAAATATCCCACCACCCAGGAGCCGAGGAAGGAACCCAGTGCACCCATTGAGTTGATTAACGCCATGGCGCCCCCGGCAACGTTGCGCGGCAGCATTTCCGGGATGATGGCGAAAAACGGACCGTAGGGCGCATACATGGCAGCCCCGGCAATCACCAGCAGGGCGTAGGAGAGCCAGAAGTTGCCTGACCCCACCAAATACGACCCTAAAAAGGCCAGCGCGCCAATCAGCAGCAGCGGCCAGACAAAAACTTTACGGTTCTGTAGCTTATCGGAAGCCCATGAGACAACGATCATGGCGATGGTGGCCGCCAGATACGGCACCGCCGACAGCCAGCCCGCTTCTACAATACCCATTTGTGAGCCGTTACGCAGTATGGACGGCAGCCACAGCACAAAACCGTACACGCCAATGCTCCAGGCAAAGTACTGCGCACACAGCAGGATCACGTTGCGCGATTTAAAGGCTTCTGCGTAGTTGCGTACCGCTTTCAGATTCTCCTGCTCTTTTTCCAGCTGTGCCTGGAGCGCGGCTTTTTCGGCATCGCTCAGCCATTTAGCCTGCGCAGGCTTGTCCTGAACCAGGAACCACCACGCCACCGCCCAGATTACCGCCGGAAAGCCTTCAATAATAAACATTTCCCGCCAGCCCCATGCGCTGATCAGATAGCCGGAAACCACTGACATCCACAGTACGGTAACCGGATTTCCAAGGATCAGGAAGGTGTTGGCGCGTGAACGTTCCGATTGCGTAAACCAGTTGCTGATATAAATCAGCATCGCCGGCATCACCGCGGCCTCCACGACCCCCAGCGTAAAGCGAATCACCGCCAGCATCGGAATGTTGCTCACCAGGCCGGTCAGCGTTGCGCAGCCGCCCCACAGTACCAGGCACCAGAAAACCAGTTTTTTAACGCTGCGGCGTTCGGCATAGATAGCGCCGGGGATTTGGAAAAAGAAGTAACCCAGAAAAAACAGCGCACCCAGCAGGGATGAAACGCCTTTAGTGATGCCGAGATCCTCATTGATACCCGCGGCGGAGGCGAAGCTGAAGTTCGCCCGGTCCAGATACGCCAGACTGTAGGTAATAAACACGATGGGCATGATATACCACCAGCGTTTTGGCGCGATTGTCTGCTTAGTCTGCTTATTCATGGTGTTACCTCTGTTGAGGAAGCCGCATTCCGTTCTGTAGGGAAATGATGCGGTGATATTATGTTTTCGGTCAGCGGTGCGGGTTAAAAATCACCCAGCGCCGTCCGCGTGGGTAATCCTTCGCTGTCACCGATGACCTGAATGGCCAGAGAACCGATTTTATTACCGCGGCGGATAGCCGCAGACAGCGGTTTGCCTTCCAGCAGGGCGCTGATAACCCCGACGGCAAAGCCGTCTCCGGCGCCGACGGTATCGACGACCTTGTCCGTTTTAATGGCCTCCACCTGCCCGCTGTCGCCGTTTTCGGTCTTGAACCAGGCCCCTTCGCTACCGGTTTTAATCACTACCGCCTTCACGCCCATCGCCAGATAGAAATCGGCGATCGCTTCCGGCTGGTCATAGCCGGTCAGAATTTTTCCCTCGTTGATGCCCGGTAAAACCCAGTCTGCGAAGGCGGCCAGCTCGTTAATCTGTTTAATCATTTCCCGCTCGCTGGACCACAGTACCGGGCGCAGGTTGGGATCGAAGGAAATGGTCTTGCCCATCGCCTTCATCTCTTTGGCGGCATATTTTGACAGCGCCAGCGAACTGGCGGAGATCGCGGCGGCCACGCCGCTAAGATGTAAGTGGCGTGCGCTGCCAAAATAGTCGTGGTTAAAGTCCGCGCAGGAGAGATGGCTGGCGGCCGATCCTTTACGGAAGTACTCCACCCGCGGGTCGGAGCCGTCATTAACTTTCGACTTTAGCTGGAATCCGGTTGGAAAGCGGGCATCCAGCGCCACCAGGCGGCGATCGACGCCTTCCCGATCGAGCTGCTGGCAGGCAAACCGGCCAAAGGCATCATCGCCGAGACGACTGACCCAGCCCACCTTCAGGCCCAGACGTGCCAGTCCGATAGCCACGTTCAGCTCCGCACCGGCAATGCGTTTGGTGAAATGCTCCGCCGCGGCAAGATCGCCACACTCTTCTGCAACAAACATCGCCATCGCTTCGCCGAGGGTGACGACATCCAGCGTACCGTTAGCATGAAAAGTCATGATGATGTCCCCCGCAGCAGGTCAACGTAGCGACGGGTTACCGCCACCAGGTCCGGCCCTTCCAGTGGAAATTCAATCGCACAGGGGACGTCATTCGGCAGCCGTGCCAGGGTTTCACGCCACAAATCGCCGGCAGCGTCCGGCGGAACCGCCCGCCAGCCGTCGCCGTGCGGCAGCGCCGCTTTAACGTGGATATAGCTGACATGATGACGCAGGCGATCGGCGGCGGGCAGCGGCTGTTCACCGACCCACAGCCAGTTACCGATATCGAAAGTCATGCCGTTGCAGAAGCGGCTTTCATCGTTGGCCTGGAAAAAGGCGTCGAGCGCGGCGAGTTTGCCGTTTTCGGTCTGATCGTTTTCCACCACCAGCCTGACCTTTCTATCGGCCAGCCTGCTGCGCAGCTCGTCGCTGTTTAAGCCGGGTACATAGTGGCCCAGCGCGTATTTAATCAGCCGGGCATTAAGCTGTTCTGCCTCTGCCAGATGCTGCTCCAGACGGGGGTTCAGGCTGCCGTCGGTCATAAACAGCGCTTCCGGTACGGAGTAGAAGGCGATCAGCTGCGTTCTGGCAATTTCTGCCGCCAGCGCAGGCAGCGCTGCCTGCACCTCCGTGGTAAACAGCTCACGGCGAATTTCTACGCCGTCGGCTCCGGCTGCGGCGAGGATGGACAGCATCGCCTGCTGTCCACCGGCTTCCTGTACCCGATCTTTTCCGTAGGCGGCGGTGACAACGATAATTTCTCTTTGCATACATTCTCCGGCTATTGCACCCGATTTCATAAGGAAAACGTTAAATGGAACCGGTTCCAAAGAAAAGCGCCAAAGCAGGAATTTATGATCGCGCTCACGAAGTGAACGGCTTTATCGGGAGGATCGCCGGGGAGGTAGGATCGGATCAGGATGTTCAGGGGCGCACTGCGCCCCGGTTCAGGCGTGACGGCGTTGGGCGGTTATTCGACGATCCGCCGCGAAGAACCACGCACAATCAGTTCGCCGTTAAACACCCGATCCTGTATCGGCTGCTCTCCGCCTTCGATACGGTCAATCAGCTGTTCAATGGCGGCATAGCCAATTTGTCGGGTCGGCTGCTTCAGGGTAGTAATGCCCACGCCTGCCAGCTCTGCCCACTCCAGTTCGTCAAAGCCCAGCAGACCAAGCTGTACGCCCCAGTTCAGTTTCAGGTGACGCAGTGCGCGTGCCACCTGGAGCGTGAGCGCACCGTTAACCACGATCACCGCGCAGGGCGCATCGCGATGGCGCTGATAAAACTCGCTCAGCACCTGTTCCAGCCGCGGCGCATCGCCAGAGGCGACTTCGGCCTGTTCTGCCACCAGCTCCGGCTGCTGCGCCATACGCGCGCGGAAGGCGTGCAGACGCTCCAGGCGGGTATTCACCATTCCTAACGGCTCACTGACAAACAGCAGTGCCCGGTAGCCTTCCGCCAGCAGGTGTTCGGTAGCCTGTAGCGCGGCGGCACGGTTGTCCAGCCCGACAACGTCGCAGGAAAAATCCGGTATTTTTCGGTCAATCAGCACGACCGGCAGCAGCGACTGCTGTAGCTGATTCAGCGCCTTTTCACGCATGCCTACGGCGTTAACCACAATACCCTCGACCTGATAACTGCTCAGCAGGTTCAGGTAGTACTGCTCAAGACCAATCTCGTTATTGGTGTTGCACATCAGCAGCGTAAAGCCATGGGTGCGGCAGGCGGCTTCAATGCCGCCCAAAACGTCTACCGAATAGGGGTTGGTGATATCCGCAATGATCAGGCCAATCAGCCGGGTGCGGCCGCGTTTCAGGCCACGGGCCATCTGGCTTGGACGGTAGTTGAGGGTCTTGATGGCCGCCTCAATGCGCTGTTTCAGATCCGCAGAGAGCACGCCGAACTCACCGTTCAGATAGCGGGATACGCTGGTTTTCCCGGTGCGGGCCTCTTTAGCGACATCGCTGATGGTGGCTTTTGTGGCCTTCTTATTCATAGGTATCCCGGATGATGCAAGTAGGGTGAGACTACCACACTCGTCCGCGTTCGCCAGTATCAGGGTACGTTCAGTGCCGGCTGCCACAGTACCTGTAGGGCTGAAGCCGGCTCTCCTGCCATCAGCTGTAGCACCATACTCGCTACCTGTTGGCCGACCTCAAGGCTGGTTGCCTGCGCAATACTGGCGACCGGCTCCCCGATCACCGAATCGGCGGGCAGACCATCATAAACCATCAGTTCAATACGATCGGCCCCCGTCAGACGCTGCGCCTCGCGCAGCGCAATGGCCGCCCCGTCACCCAGCAGACTACCGTCGGTGATCAGGACCTGCGGCGGCGACGGCAGCGCCAGCAGCTCGCGCGTCATCCGATATCCTTCGCGGCGGCTGGGTGCAACCTGCCAGCAAAGGTCCGCGGGCAGGCCGTGCCGGGCTATTGTGGCCAGATAGCCATCCCGCCGCTGGCCGGTAAAGGTCTGATCGTGGTGGCTGCCAAGCCAGGCAATGCGGTCAAATCCCCGTGCGAGGTAGTGATCAACCGCCATCCTGCTCCCGGAATAATTATCAAAGTCGAACCAGGCATAGGGGGCATCCAGCTGGCTGCGGCCCAGCGTAAGAAACGGGAAATTAAGCTGCTGTAACGTGGCGATACGGCTATCGTGGCGGGTGGTGTGGGTTACGATTAGCGCATCAATATAGCGGGAGCGGATCATGCGGTTCAGACACCGGTGATCGCCTTCCGGATCGTCCGCCACCACCAGCAGATCCACCTCGTGCTGAGAAAGCAAGAGCGCGGCGGAGACCAGAATGTCGATAAAGCTAGCATCGTTGAAAGGCATCGGCGTGGCGGGAAACATCAGGCCGATAGCATTCGCTTTACCCATTTTCAGACGCCGCGCGACGCCGTTCGGATGATATCCGCGCAGTCGGGCCTCCTGCTGGATGCGCAGGCGCGTTTGCTCCGCGACATCGTCATAACCGTTGAGGGCACGGCTGACGGTGGTCACGGAGAGTCCCAGTGCAGAGGCGATAGCTTTGAGTGACATGGTTTACGGATCGGGTTGTTTTTTGCGCACTTTAGCACAGGTGGCGAATCGCCACTACGAATCTAAACCACTCCAACGCATCCGGGAATCATCGCCCGGCCACTTGCCAACATGACGACCGTGGCCCGATACACGGTCGGCGAGCGGGCGCTACCCGCGCTGGTCGGGGTGACAAAAGCAGTCGCTCGTATGGTCACTGAGCAGGCCGCAGGCCTGCATAAAAGAGTAGCAGGTGGTAGAACCGACAAATTTGAAGCCGCGTTTCTTTAGGGCTTTAGACAGTGCATCTGACTCACTGCTGGTGGTCGGTGCGTCGCGATAATTACTGAAGCGGCTGATCCGGGGGGTGAAGTCCACAAAGCCCCAGACGAACTCTTTGAAGGATTCACCGGCGGCTTCCATTGCCAGCACTGCGCGGGCGTTGGCAATAATGGCGGTAATCTTACCCCGGTGACGAATAATGCCGCTGTCCAGGAGCAGCCGTTCGACGTCCTCTTCGCTCATACGCGCCACGGCCTGGGCATCAAAATTATGAAACAGCCGACGGTAGTTTTCCCGCTTTTTCAGCACGGTTAGCCAGGACAGCCCGGCGACCTGACCTTCCAGGCAGATCATTTCAAACAGCGAACGGGCGTCATGATCAGGGACACCCCATTCGCTGTCGTGATAGGCGATATACAGCGGATCTTCAGAAACCCAGCCACAGCGTTGCATATGCGAAATTCCTTATATTGGGTCGGCAACTGAATGTATCCTCTTATGCCCCTGTTGGCACGGTGTGCGCCGTATTTTTTTGCACCTCGCCCTGGTATTTTTCAACCTCCAGCAGCGCCATATGGCCGCAGTTAGCCTGCGCTAACCGGGAGGAACCGATATCAAAGGTCAGACAGTTCACATTGCCATTTTTGCACAACGATTTTGGCTCGGCGGGATCGGCCGGGTCATACCAGGCCCCTTCGCAGATGCGGACCACACCCGGCCGGATATCATCGCTGACCTGCGCGCCTACCAGAATCTGCCCGCGATCGTTGAACGCTCTGACCAGGTCCCCTGACGCAATCTGTCGGGCGGCGGCGTCCTGGGTGTTAATCAGGATCGCTTCCCGATTGCCCACCGCATATTTCTCGCGCAGCGGCGTATTATCCAGCTGTGAGTGCAGGCGATGGGACGGATGTGACGTATTCAGCGACAAAGGATACCGCTCAGCCAGTCTGCTGCCACGCCACTCTTCCGGGGGATTCCAGCCCGGCAGACCCGGGCAGTCCGGATAACCCATTTTTGCCACGCTGCGTGAAAAAATTTCGATTTTTCCGCTTGGCGTTCCCAGCGGATTGAGCAGGGGATCGCTGCGGAAGTCGGCGAAGCGGACCCACTCGGCGTTGTCTTCCTGTAGTGGAAAGCGAATGTAGTTGCCCGATGCCCAGAAGCGATCGAACGGTGGCAGCGGGACGCCGGCATTTCTGGCCTGGGCCTTCATATTATCGTACATCGACTTGAGCCAGAGCATCTCATCGCGGCCTTCGGTAAAGGCCTGCTCAACGCCGAGCCCGGCGGCGATATCGCGGAAAATATCGAAGTCGTTTCGCGCTTCATGCTGCGGCGGGACGCACTGATGCATCGGGAAGACGTAGCGCTGGGAATAGTCTCCCCCCATATCCATATCATTACGTTCATAGGGCGTGGTGCAGGGCAGCACGATATCCGCAAATTTAGCGGTCGCCGTCCACCAGGGCTCATGCACAATAATGGTTTCCGTATGCTGCATGGCCTGGAGCAGATTATTGGTATCCTGCTGATGCTGGAGTGGATTCCCTCCGGCGACGTAGACCATTTTCACGTCGGGGAACGTCACCTTCTTGCCGTTATAGTCAATGGTTTTACCCGGATTCGCCAGGCAGTCGGCCATTCTCGCCACCGGAACCGGATCGGGGGCGTTTTGCGGTGCTTCCCCGGCGCTGATACCTGCCACAATACCGCCTTTGGCTGCGGGGCTGCCGCCGGAAGAGTAGTGATAGCTAAAACCAAAGCCGCCACCGGGCAGGCCAATCTGCCCCAGCATTGAGGCAACCGTCACCAGCAGCCAGTGAGGTTGTTCACCGTGGTGCTGGCGCTGGATCCCCCAGCCAGCCATGATCATCGTACGGCTTTTCGCCATGTCACGCGCCAGCTGGCGCAGGGTTTCTGCCTCCACGCCACAGATATGGCTGGCCCATTCCGCCGTTTTTTCCACGCCGTCATGCTCACCCAGCAGGCTGGCACGAAACTGGGGGAAGCCTACGGTGTAGCGCTGTAGAAATGCCTCATCGTGCAGTTTTTCCGTCAGCAGCGTATGCGCAATCCCCAGCAGCATGGCCGAATCGGTATAGGCATGCGGTGCGATCCACTCGGCGTTGAGCTGTTTTGAGCCGGGATTATTGATCGGGTCGATGGCGATGGTCCGCACGCCTTTGCTGGCCAGCGCAGCAAAGCCTGCCAGGCCTACGTGATCCGGGACGTTCCAGCTATTTTTAAGCGTGGTGTACGGGTTACATCCCCACAGCACCACCAGCTCGGTATGTTTTAACACGCTGGGCCAGGTGGTTTGCTGATCGTACACTTCGGTCGAACCGACAACGTGCGACATGATCACCTGCGCCGCGCCGGTAGAGTAGTCGCCGCTGTAGCTCAGGAAGCCGCCGCTCAGATTCATCAGCCGGTGCAGAAGCGCCCGGCAGTTATGCAGCATACCGGTACTCTTCCAGCCGCAGGAACCGGCATAAATGGAGGATGGGCCATAGTTCGATTGCAGACGGCGTATTTCATCGCTAACCAGCCGGATCGCTTTCTCCCAGCTGACGCGCACCCACTCATCGCGCCCGCGCAGATCGTTGCGGCTGCCGGGGCCGTGCTCCAGCCAGCTTTTACGCACGACCGGTGAGGTCACGCGATTGGCGGCATGGACCAGCCACGGCGCCATTTCAATCATTTCATTGGGGGCCGGGTCGTCCTGCACAGGCTGAACGGCCACGATTTTTTCAGCCTCAACAATGGCTTCAAACGCCCCCCAGTGGGCGGCGGTCAGTATCCCTTTTTGCGCCGGGCGAAGGGCGCTGAACAGCGGCATCGCCTTGCTGACCGCCTGCGCGACGGCGGAAGGGGTAAACAGCAGATCCAGAGAACCGGCGGCGACCAGCGCTCCGCCCATTTGCAAAAAACGACGGCGCGACAGGCCGGAGAGAGGATTATTCTTCACGTGAACGTCCTTGTGCTGAGGGCTGGCCGGCAGGCGGCATATCGCTGGCATGATTTTGTGCATAGAGCGTTAATATCCGCAGCTGCTCTTCATTCAGCGCGGTGCGCGGGGCCATGCCTTTCATTACGCCAATCCATTGGTTTGCTGTGAAGTGATCCAGTGCGGTCAGGCCGTGGCAGCCGGTGCAGTTTGCCGACATCAGCGTGGAGGCGTACTGCCAGATTTTTTGCTGTTCAGCCAACACTGAATCGGAGGGCAGCCAGAGGACCAGAGAAACCTGATGCCACAGCGTCTCGGTTTGGCTGTCGGTTTGAGAGCCCTGGGTTTTCAGCTGACTCCAGGCGTTTTCATCCAGCACCGCCCGAATAATTCTTCTGCCGGGAGCGGCGTAGATCACACCGGCTACGCCATCCTGCTGCCACCCTTCCAGCCGGGCTTCCAGCAGCGTGCCGTCACGCCGCAGAGGAGTTAATGGCGATACGGGGAACAGCGTCCCCGCGGGAGTGGCCGTGTCGGGCTGTAAAGTGAATGGCTGCGTTTTGTAGCTGTAGAGCGGGCTGTCGTCGGCTTTAACCGCAGCAGCGAGGGCAGCCAGCTGGCTGGCACCCTCGGCATTGCTGGAGCGCATGTCCGGCAAAATATGTGCGACGCCCCGGTGACAGTCGATACAGGTCTGATTACTGCTGATGGCGACCGGGTGCGCGTTGCGTGCATCCGTGCGCTGGGCGAGGATGTCCATCGCTTCGAAGCTGTGGCAGCTGCGGCAGGTAGCGGAATCATTGGCCTTCATGGATTTCCAGACCGATTCAGCCATGGTCAGCTTATGCGCGTTGTATTTCTCTTCGGTGTCGATTGTACCGGTGATTTCGCCGTAGATATCCTTAACGGCGGCAATCTTGGTCAGCATATAGGAAACGGGCTCACCGGGGATATGGCAGTCGGCGCACTCGGCGCGAATACCGGCGGGGTTCTGAAAATGAACGCTGCCCTGATATTCCGCCAGCGGCCTTTCCATGCTGTGACAGGAAACGCAAAAGGATGTGTCGCTGGTTTTGTGCATCACGGTGAAGCCACCGGCTACCAGTAACAGGCCAATGATCAATCCTGAAAAAATGAGCACGAGCGCGCGCCATCCTTTCAGCCACGTAAAACGTCCCTGCTTCCTGAAGTAATCCATAACTGCCTCTGTAAAACGCCGTCCTGCCTGCGCATGGCATTGAAAAATAAGTGTCCATCTCCTTATCACACATATTTTTTGTGGATTTATTGTGGTCAATCAAGTGAGGCGCTATTTATGGCCGGATGATAAAAAATCAATAAATTACGACTTATGGAAAGAGGTCCGGATCGCGTAGCAGATGCTCGTTGCCTTTACGACGGGTGAATCCGCTGCGGTCGAAAAACTCCAGAATTTGCACCGCCAGCTTACGTCCCACCCCAAGCCGGGTACGGAAATCCGCTGCGCTGCTGCTCATTCCTTCACCGGCACGCTGACGGATAATATCGGCAAAGCGGCTAATCTGCTGATGGCTGTAGTAGCGATCTTTCACGATGGCGATGATCAGGCCGCGCTGCGCCGCCTTACGCAGGGACTGGCGCATCAACTCTTCATCGCTGTTCAGTTCACGGGCAAGATCGCGTACCCACCACGATTCGCTGCTAAACAGGGGTTCGGCGCGCTGCCACAGTGCGGCTTCCTGCGGCTCGAAGCGAATGGAGAAATCGGGCAGATGCAGCCAGCCCCGGCTGTTTGTCAGTCGGTCGGTTTTAACCAGATCGTCAATCAGCCTGCCCGTCAGTCCGGCGGGCTGGTCTGGGAGCGCCATGCGCCGCAGCCGGTCACGCCCGAGGCCGGGACGATCGCTGTGGCTGCCGTGGTATCTGGCGACTTCATCTATCAGCTTCTGCTGCCAGGCCCGGATCGTCTGCTGCAAAATCATGTAGTCATCAATGATTTCTGTTCTGGCAGCATGGGGCAGTGCGATAAGCGTCTCTTCATCAAGCTGGCGTGCCCAGCCCAGCTCGTCCAGCTGCCACGGCCGCTGCTGAAGGTACAGCGCCACGACATCGGCATCGCTGCGGGCGTTTTCCAGCTGATGGAGCCAGGCGAGAAACGGCGGCTGGCGCTTACCGCGTCTGGGGGAGGCGAGCAGGATCACCCGCGCCGCCGCCAGGGTGTGCTGTGCGCCGATATCGCGCAGGATCAGACGATCGTTATCCGCCAGCCACAGCGGTGTATCCAACAGCAGCTCGGCCAGCTTATCTTCCAGCAGCGAGATGCGGCCGGTAATGTGGCTGGCAGCGTGATGGATATGCAGCGGCTGCCCCTGGCGCAGAGGCTGATGCGAATCAAGCGTGACAATCACCCGCTCACAGGGGCCATCGGGCAGGGCGGTCAGCAGCCAGTCACCGCGCTTTATCTCAGCTTTCTCTACGTCACCGGTGATATTCAGCGCCACGCGCTGCCCACCCTCGGCAACCTGACTGAGCTGGTTTTGGACGTGCAGGCCACGCACCCGCACCTGGCGGTTCACGCCGCTTAGCCAGAGCATCTCACCGGTATGGATCTCGCCCGACAGCGCCGTCCCGGTCACCACCAGGCCTGCACCTTTGACGTTAAATACCCGATCGATGGCGAGGCGGAATCTGCCTTCGTTCCGCTGTCGCGGCAGGGAAAGCTGACGAAGATGGGCCGTCAGCGCGGCGATACCTTCGCCGCTCACGGTGCTGGTGGGAAACTGCATCACCTGCTGCCAGCCAAGCTCCCCGGTCAGCGCGTCGATCTGTCGGCTAACCTCCGCCACTCTCGCGGCATCCACGCTGTCGCACTTGGTGATCGCCACGGTGAGCGACGGGCAGCCGCTCAGTTGCAGGATCGCCAGATGTTCGCGGGTCTGCGGCATGATGCCATCATCGGCCGCTACCATCAGCAGGGCACGATCGATGCCGCCGATACCGCTGAGCATATTGCTGAGAAATTTTTCGTGTCCGGGGACGTCGATAAAGCCGACGATCCGTCCGTCGGGCTGCGGCCAGTAGACGTAGCCGAGATCGATACTCATCCCGCGCGCTTTCTCTTCCGGCAGCCGGTCGGCGTTAACGCCGGTAATCGCCTGGAGTAGCGACGTTTTTCCGTGATCGACGTGCCCGGCAGTGGCGATAATCATGCGGTAATCATCCTGATAAACAACTCATCATCGGTTAACGTGCGCAGATCGAACCACAGTCTGCCGTCGTGAAGGCGGCCGATAAGCGGCACCTCACCCTGACGCAGCCGGGTGGCCAGCGCCAGCAGGGTCGCGCCGCTGCCGTCACGCGGGGCCAGCGTCAGCGCCATTCCCGGCAGGCGATCTACCGGCAGGGAGCCGCTGCCAATCTGTGAAAAACAGGGCGACAGCTCAGCGATAAACCGTTCGCCGCAGGCGGCCGTCACGCGGGGCAGCAGACGCTCTCCCTGGGCGGCCATATCAGCCTGGCTGCGGGTCAGCGCCCTTAGCGTCGGCAGTTTTTCCGTCAGTTTATCCGGCTGAAGGTAGAGCTGAAGCGTGGCTTCCAGCGCCGCGAGAATAATTTTATCCACCCGCAGAGCGCGTTTCAGCGGATGCTGCTGAAGCCGGGCGATCAGCGCTTTTTTGCCAACAATAATCCCGGCCTGCGGTCCGCCCAGCAGCTTGTCACCGGAGAAGCTGACCAGGCTGACGCCTGCGGCAATCAGACGCTGTGGCATCGGTTCGGCGGGTAATCCGTACTGGCTGAGATCGATAAGCGAACCGCTGCCGAGATCGACAATCACCGGCAGCCCGGAAGCGTCGCCCAGCGTCACCAGCTCTTCTTCGCTGACCGCTTTGGTAAAGCCCTGAACCTGATAATTACTGGTGTGGACCTTCATCAGCAGCGCGCTATCGTCGGAGATTGCCTGCTGATAATCCTTCAGATGAGTACGGTTAGTGGTGCCCACCTCCCGCAGAGTACAGCCTGCCTGAGTCATCACGTCCGGAATACGGAAGGCGCCGCCAATTTCCACCAGCTCACCGCGTGAAACGATCACCTGTTTGCCCGGTGCCAGCGCTGCCAGCATCAGCATCACCGCCGCCGCGTTGTTATTGACGATGCAGGCATCTTCCGCCCCGGTCAGCTGACATAGCAGGTCGGCCAGCGCGCGGTCGCGATGCCCGCGCCCTGCTTCATCCAGGGAATACTCAAGCGTGACCGGAGAACGCATCGCCCGGCCAGCGGCTTCAACGGCGGACTCGGCCAGCAGTGCCCGGCCAAGGTTGGTATGCAGAAGCGTTCCGCTGAGGTTCATCACGGTTCTGAGTCCGCTGCGGCTTTCCTGCCGCAGCTGCGTGCTGGCGTAGCGCGCCCAGTCGTCGTTCCAGTCGGGCAACCGCTGGTGCTGGCGGATATGCTCACGCGCGCACTGCTGCATCTGGCGTAACGTATTAACCAGCCGGACATGTCCCCATTCTGTCACCAGCGCCCGGACTGCGGGCTGGCGCAGCAGGCTGTCAACGGAGGGAAGCTGACTGAAAAGTGTATTCATAGACGGACTCAGGATTACTATGGCTCCGCACGTCAGGGCAGCCGGTCGGCGGTCTCGACGTGCGGAGTGCAGAATGAAAGCGGGAGCGAAACAGGCCCGTTCCCGCGGGGTAGAAAAACCGGCAAGCCATATCGGGGGGCGCTGAAGCTAACCGCTGGCCCTCGCCCGCACAGGTATCGCTGCCGATGGCGTTCACGATTACTCTCCGGGGAACAGGAATGGATTCAGGCTACTGCGGGCAAAGCCCTCCTGCTCCATACGAGCATCCAGGATCAGTGAGGCGAGATCGTCGGCAACCGGTTCTACAGCCGGATCTTTTTCCTGATACAGCATTTTCAGGTAGGTGCCGCAGTCGCCGCAGCTTTCCGCTTTTACCGCCGCCGTTTCACTGTCCAGCGACCAGTAGTGCAGATCCCGCGTTTGTTCGCAGTTGCTGCACTTGGCCCGCACAACGTGCCATTCGCTTTCACACAGATTGCAGTGAAGGTAGCGCAGCCCCTCTTTACGGTTGCCCATGTGGATCACGCTGGAGACCGGGACGCTGGCACACACCGGGCAGAACTGGCGCTGATCGCCGGGTTCCGCCCGGGCTTTACCGGGGATCAGTGCGGCCATCTGCGCCCAGTAAATCGACAGCGCCGCCCAGATAAACGGCGCTTTATCGCTGCTGACCTGCGTAAAGTCGCCGCCGAGCAGTGCGCCGGCCATCAGCTCCAGTTCGCTGGCAGAGGCTTTTTCCAGATTTTCCAGCACCGACAGCGCCTGGCCGCTCATCTCCGGCTTCAGCTCGGCGATCAGTGAATGCAGCAGGTGCTGCCAGTGAGCGTCACGCGGCAGCGTAGAGATATCCAGCGGGGGTTGGCCCAGACGATCGCTCTCTTCCAGCCGCGCCTGTAAATCCATGTGCAGGGGATGATCGTACAGAACGATTTCCTGTGCAGCGGCAATAACGGCGGCAAAGCGCAGGTAGTCGCCCAGCGGATTTTTTTCCGCCAGCTGCCGCAGTCGGGCAGCCCGGCGGCTGTACAGATTTTTCAGCCGGGGGAAAAGTAACGGCGGGATGCCCTCCGCCGCGTTGTTTTGCTTAATCTCCAGCCGATCCTGCGGGATGATTCGAATAGCCATCAGGGACTCTTTTCCTGTTGTCGCGATTGGTTTTTCTGGTCGCGTACTGACCGATACCAGCGGGGATGATGATGCTTCGCCCAGCGGGTCGTCACCCAGCCTTCAACCATGGCGGTAATCGTACCTTTAACCCACAGCGCGGCATAAATGTGCACCATAATCACCAGGATCAGCACCACGGCCGATACCGAATGGACAATGAGCGCCAGCCGAATAAGCGGAATGCTAAAGTAGCCTGCAAACCACGGACGCCAGATAACGATACCGCTGGCCAGCAGCAGCAGCAGACTGATGATAGCGGCCCAGAATACGCACTTTTGACCAAAATTATAGCGCCCGGTGTCACCGACTTCCTGGTTTCGCGCAATTTTATGGATGTTTTTTGCCCATTCGAGGTCGCTACGCTCCAGCAGGTTATGCCGCCAGTAGCGGAAAAACATCAGCAGAAACGCAACGAACATCACCACGCCGGTGAAGGGATGGAGGATACGCGCCAGCTGCGGTGTCCCCATGATCTGCATCAGCCAGTTAAACGACGGGAAGAAGAACCCCAGCCCACTGATAGCGGCAAAGATAAAGCAGAAAGCCACCAGCCAGTGATTGATACGTTCCGGAGCGCTATAGCGCTGAATACGCTGCGGCTTTTTCATGGCTTGTCCTCATCTTTATCGTTCTGATCGTCCCGATCGTCATCCACCCGGTTGGGGCCGACGCCGACATAGTGGAATACCGCCGCCGCAAAGGTCGCGGCGAAACCGATGGCCGCCAGCGGTTTCCATACGCCTTTCCAGAATTTCACCGTCGGACTGATGGCCGGATCCTGCGGCAGACCGTGGTAGAGCTGTGGCCGGTCAGCATGATGCAGAACATACATCACGTGCGTACCGCCCACGCCCTGCGGATCGTACAGTCCGGCATGCTGATAGCCGCGCCCCTGGAGTTCCTCTACGCGCCCGGCCGCCAGCTCTTTCATATCCTCTTTGCTGCCAAAGTGGATAGCACCGGTCGGACAGGTTTTCACGCAGGCAGGTTCCTGACCCACATTTACCCGATCGACGCACAGCGTGCATTTGTAGGCCCGATTGTCTTTCTCGTTGATGCGCGGCACGTTGAACGGACAGCCGGCAATGCAGTAGCCGCAGCCGATGCAGTGCTCCGACTGAAAATCAACGATGCCGTTGGCGTACTGGATGATTGCGCCTTCCGCCGGGCAGGCTTTCAGACAGCCCGGATCGGCGCAGTGCATGCAGCCGTCCTTGCGGATCAGCCATTCAAGCCGGTTGTTCTCCTCGACTTCAGAGAAGCGCATTACCGTCCACGAGTGCGCGGTCAGATCGGCGGGGTTGTCATACACCCCGACGTTATTTCCTACCTCATCACGCAGGTCGTTCCACTCGGAGCAGGCCACCTGGCAGGCTTTACAGCCGATGCAGGTGGTAACATCGATAAGTTTTGCCACCTCCTGCTGATGATCCCGCGCACGCGGCGCGGGGGTAAGATCGTTAGTGGCAGAGCGGCGGACAATGTCCTGAGATTGATAAGCCATCGTTTACACCTTCTCCACGTTGACCAGGAACGCCTTGAACTCCGGCGTCTGTGTATTCGCATCGCCGACAAACGGCGTCAGGGTATTCGCGAGGAAGCCCTTTTTCGCCACGCCGGTGAAGCCCCAGTGCAGCGGGATACCGATAGTATCCACCGTCTGACCGTTAACCGTCAGCGGACGCAGACGTTTGGTGACCACCGCCACCGCTTTGATATAGCCACGGCTGGAGCTGACCTTCACTCTGTCGCCCTTGGCGATACCCAGCTTGTTGGCCAGCACTTCACCGATCTCAATAAACTGTTCCGGCTGGGCGATAGCGTTAAGCCGCGCGTGCTTGGTCCAGTAGTGGAAGTGCTCGGTGAGGCGATAGGTGGTGCCGACATACGGGAAGTCTTTGGCATCTCCCATGCCCTTCAGATCGTCAGCAAACACGCGTGCGGCCGGGTTAGAGACGACATTCGGATGGAGCGGGTTGGTGCCGAGCGGTGTTTCGAACGGCTCGTAGTGCTCCGGGAACGGACCTTCCGCCAGCTTATCGAGCGCAAACAGGCGGCCCATCCCTTCCGGCTGCATGATGAACGGGCCTACGTCGCTGCCCGGTGCGGCGGCGCTATAGTCAGGAATATCCTGACCTGTCCATTTGGTGCCGTCCCAGTGCAGCAGTTCGCGGTTCGCATCCCACGCTTTGCCCTGCGTATCGGCGGAGGCGCGGTTATACAGGATGCGCCGGTTCAGCGGCCATGCCCAGCTCCAGTTCGGCGTATTGCCTAACCCTGACGGATCGCTGTTGTCGCGCTTCGCCATCTGATTACCGTCCGGCGTCCAGCTACCGGCGAAGATCCAGCAGCCGCTGGCCGTTGTACCGTCGGCGCGCAGCTGAGCAAAGCTGCTGAGCTGCTGCCCTTTTTTCACCAGCACCGTGCCTTTGTCATCGACAAGATCGGCCAGGGCGCGACCGTTGCTTTCCATCGCCACTTCTTCCGAGGCCGGCGAATCTGGCGTCAGATAATCCCAGGTCATGTTCAGTACGGCTTCCGGCAAGGCTCCGCCTTCATCGGCGTACAGTTTGCGCAGGCGCGAATAGATACCGGCAAGAATTTCACCGTCGTTATGCGCCTCGCCCGGACCGTCCGCCGCCTTCCAGTGCCACTGCAACCAGCGCGCTGAGTTAACGATCGAACCGTCTTCCTCGGCGAAGCAGGTTGACGGCAGGCGGAAGACTTCCGTCTGGATCTCTGCGGGGTTAACGTCGTTGAATTCGCCGTACGACTGCCAGAAATTCGATGTTTCGGTGTTCAGCGGATCGATAACCACCATGAATTTCAGTTTTGATAGCGACTCGCTCACCTTTTTCTTGTTCGGGAAGGAGGCCAGTGGGTTAAAGCCCTGGCACAGGTAGCCGTTAACTTCACCCCGGTGCATCATGTCGAAGTAGCGCAGTACGTCGTAGCCTTTATCCCACTTAGGCAGCCAGTCAAATCCCCAGCTGTTTTCGGCCTGGGCTTTATCGCCCCACCAGGACTTCATCAGGCTGACGAAGAACTTAGGATAGTTGCTCCAGTAGTTTACCTGGCCCGGCAGCAGTGCTTTAGGCGTATTGGCGGCAAGATAGGTCGGCAAATCGGCCTGTTTATCCGACGGCAGCGTCATATAACCGGTCAGGCTTTGCGACAGCAGGCCGAGGTCGGTCAGACCCTGAATATTAGAGTGACCGCGCAGCGCGTTTACGCCGCCGCCTGCCATGCCCATATTGCCCAGCAGCAGCTGGATCATGGCCATGGAACGGATGTTCTGCGCGCCAACGGAGTGCTGCGTCCAGCCCAGCGCATAGAGGAAGGTCGCGGTGCGGTCTTTCGCGCTGGTTTCAGCCAGCATCTCGCAGACTTTCAGGAAGTCTGCCTTTGGCGTACCACAAATTCTTTCCACGATTTCTGGCGTGTAGCGGCTGACGTGCGTTTTCAGCAGGTTCCAGACGCAGCGCGGGTGTTGCAGGGTGGTATCGCGTTTGGCGAAGCCCTGTTCATCCAGCTCGTAGTTCCAGCTGGTTTTATCGTAGCTGCGCGTTTCAGGGTCGTAGCCGCTGAACAGGCCGTCATCGAAGCTGAAGTCTTCCCGCACCAGCAGGCTGGCGTTGGTGTAGGCGTTCACGTATTCGTGCTGGATGGTATCGTGTTCGATCAGGTAGCGCATCACCCCTGAAAGGAAGGTGATATCCGTGCCGGAACGAATAGGCGTGTAGAAATCGGCCACCGATGCCGTACGCGTAAAGCGCGGATCGATAACGATAAGTTTGGCGTTATTGTGGATTTTGGCTTCCATCACCCAGCGGAATCCTACCGGATGCGCTTCAGCGGCGTTGCCACCCATAACAATAATCAGATTCGCATTGCGGATATCGACCCAGTGATTGGTCATGGCACCGCGACCGAACGTAGGAGCAAGACTTGCTACCGTAGGTCCGTGTCAAACGCGCGCCTGGTTATCGACGGCCAGCATGCCGAGCGAGCGAACCATTTTTTGAGTCAGATAACCGGTTTCATTGCTGGAGGCAGATGCGCACAGCATGCCGGTACTGAGCCAGCGGTTTACCGTTACACCGTCTTCATTACGGGCAACAAAGTTGGCATCGCGGTCATCCTTCATCAGACGGGCAATGCGATTGTAAGCATCATCCCAGCTGATACGCTGCCAGCGATCGGAGCCGGGAGCACGGTATTCCGGATATTTCAGACGGCTGTCGCTGTGAACGTAGTCCAGCAGCCCTGCGCCTTTCGGACACAGCGCGCCACGGTTAACCGGATGATCCGCGTCACCTTCAATGTGGAAAATAGACTGTTTTGCGTTTTTACTTCCGTCGCCCATGCTGTAGATCAGCAGCCCACAGCCAACGGAACAGTAGGTGCAGGTGTTTCGCGTTTCGCGGGCGCGCAGCAGCTTGTACTGGCGGCTCTCCGCCAGTGCGGCCGTCGGGACAAAGCCCAGGGCAGCAGCGGTTGTACCGGCCATCCCTCCTGCGCAGATTTTAAAAAAGCGTCTTCTGCTGACATTCATCGCATTCTTCCTGTATCGACATGGCTTAATTATTTTTGCGGCGCTTCTTTTAGAGGTTCACAATTGTTGACGCTATTGAAGCGTACGCGGTCGTAATGTTACCACATAAAGCGTGTGGTTGATGGTTAAGGATAAGGCAGAGTGAGCAAAAAACAGCACAATACCGACGATTTTAAGACCAAAGTTAGTGGTGTTAGCTCCGGCGAGGTCTGGCAGCGCGGCGATCTGCTGCAATCCCGGTGTGACTGGCTGGCGGAAGAGGTGCCGGTGGCGCTGGTTTACAACGGAATTTCCCACGTCGTCATGATGGCTACGCCGAAAGATTTGGAAGCTTTCGCGGTAGGGTTCTCATTGTCGGAAGGTATTATTGCCTCCCCGACGGATATCTATGGCATTGATATCCAGCCCGTCTGCCAGGGAATTGAGGTGCAGATTGAGCTCTCCAGCCGCCGTTTTACCGGACTTAAAGCCCAGCGGCGGGCGATGGCCGGGCGTACCGGCTGCGGAGTGTGCGGGGTGGAACAGCTGGCAGAAATTGGCAAACCGATTACGCCCCTGCCGTTCAGCCAGACTTTCGATTTAAACAACCTCGATCGTGCGCTGCAACAGCTCAACGATTTTCAGCCCGTTGGTCAGCTGACCGGCTGTACTCACGTGGCTGCCTGGGTGCAGCGCGACGGTGCCATACGTGCGGGCTGCGAAGATGTGGGCCGCCACGTTGCGCTGGATAAACTGCTGGGCCTGCGCAGCCGGGCGGACTGGGGAGCCGGTGCGCTGCTGGTTTCCAGCCGGGCCAGCTATGAGATGGTGCAGAAAGCGGCGATGTGCGGCGTGGAGATCCTGTTTGCCGTTTCAGCCGCTACCCGGCTGGCGGTGGAGGTCGCGCAGCGCAGTCGTCTGACGCTGGTGGGCTTCAGTAAGCCGGGCCGTGCCACGGTCTACACCCATCCACAAAGGCTGGTTTAAGCCAGCAAGACCTGCGGCAGGATCTGCTTCAGCGCGAGCAGGGCGGGCAGCGTGGCGGCATCCCGATCGCTGATCAGTGTCGCGATCTGCTGGATACCGGCGTAATTCATCCGACTACTGACGCCGATCTTGCTGTGATCGGCCAGCAGGATCAGACGACCAGCCTGCTGCGTCATGGCTCTGGCAATAGCCGCTTCATGCGGATAGAAGCTGCTGGCCCCTTGTCTGGCGTCTACGCCGACCGGCGACAGCAGCGCGATATCGGCGCGGTAGCGATAAATTTCACTGACCGTCAGCTCACCGCGAGTCTCCCGGGCGCCGGCCCGCATGCTGCCGCCCAGCAGGATCACTTCATTATTTAACGACTCATGCTCTTCTGCCGCGCTGAGTTGCAGTGCGGCATTCAGGCTGTTGGTGATAATCGTCAGCCCGGACATCGATCGCAGCTCTTCCGCCAGCATGGTGGTGGTGCTTCCGGCATCAATAAACAGGGTTTGCCCCGGCTGTAACAGCTGTGCGGCGGCGCGGGCAATGGCGCGTTTCTCTTTTGCCATGGCCGCGCTCCGTACGTTCAGCGGGGGTTCCGGGGTTGCATCCAGCGCCACCAGCCCACCGTGAACCCGGCGCGCCAGCCCCTGAGCCTCCAGCTCAATAATATCGCGACGGGCGGTTTCCCGGGATATCCCCAGTTCTTTAACGATCCGCTCGGTGCTGACCCGGCTCAGTGTACTGAGCAGCGCGCGAATACGATGTAACCGTGTTTCCTGCAACATAATGGTATTCCCTGACGATAAATTACGGCTCCAGCCTAGCGGACAATGCCGCGCTCTGCTTGTGTATTTTATTGCATTTGTGTGTTTTATTGCATTTATCTAAAAAGTTGCCATGATACCTGTCAGAAACCGCTCAGTGCCTGCCGCCGGGCAAATGACCCTTTTGCAACGGGAGTGATTATGGCTACACGTTCAACCATCATGGATACCAATAGTTTTCGTGCCGAACACGCCGACGCGCTCGACGCCGACGTGCGCACATTGACCGACAGGCGCAGCAGGGTACTCGGTGAATCCTACCGTCTGTTTTACCGCAGGCCGGTTCATCTGGTTCGGGGCAAAGGACAGTATCTTTGGGACGCGGCAGGGACGAAATATCTCGACGTCTATAACAATGTCGCCAGCATTGGCCACTGCCATCCGGCGGTGGCAGATGCGGTCTATCAGCAGATGCAGCAGCTAAACACGCACACCCGCTACCTGCATGAGTCCATCCTCGACTACTCTGAACAGCTGCTGGCGACGGCCCCGGATGAAATCGATCGGGCGATGTATATGTGTACCGGATCGGAAGCAAACGACCTGGCTATCCGCGTTGCGCGGGCCTACAGCGGCGGCAGCGGAATTATTGTCAGCCGGGAAGCCTATCATGGCACCAGCGATTTGACCTCCGGCGCGTCTCCGGCGCTGGGCAGCGGTCAGCCGCTGGCGGCAACGACCCGGCTGGTGCCGCCGCCGGACCGCTATCGCGTAGCGGCCCCGGATCTCGGTGCCTGGTTTGCCCGGGAGATCCAGAAGCAGATTGATGATATGGCGGCGCACGGCATCAAATTTGCCGGTTTTCTGGCGGATTCTATTTTCTCCTCTGACGGCGTGCTGCCGGGGCCGAAAGGCTTTCTCAAACAGGCGGTGGAGGTGGTGCATAAAAACGGCGGCATTTTTATTGCTGACGAAGTACAGCCGGGATTTGCCCGAACCGGAGAGGCATTTTGGGGCTTTGCCCGGCATGATGTGGTGCCGGATGTGATTACTACCGGTAAGCCAATGGGCAACGGTATTCCGGTTTCCGGCCTGCTGGCAAAAAGTCACGTGCTGGCGGCATTCAGCGATGACATCCCTTACTTCAATACCTTCGGCGGAAATCCGGTAGCGATGGCGGCGGCACGGGCGGTATTGCAGGTGATTAAAGACGAAGGACTACAGGAACACAGCCGTGCGGTAGGGGCTAAGCTGCTGGCTGCGCTGTTAACGCTGAAAGAGAAGTATGAATGCGTTGGCGATGTGCGGGGTGCCGGGCTGTTTATCGGTTTCGAACTGGTGACGGATAAGATCAGCAAAACGCCGGATAAGCAGCTGGCGCTGGATATTACCGAGAAACTGCGCGATAACTGCGTGCTGACGTCGGTGGCCGGCCCGTACGGTAACGTGCTGAAACTGCGCCCGCCGCTGGCCTTCCAGGAAAGCGACATTGACTGGCTGGTAGGGGCACTGGATAAATCACTGGCGGCGCTGTGTCGATAATGGCGTGATTAAATCCTTAGACCTTTTGATTGTAACCCGGTGGTTAAATGCTATAACCATTGCACCAGGCCCGTTACCAGCGATACCCTTACAATTATCGGGGCATTGATAACCCTTTTCCCGATCATTTATTTAACTATAATGATCCGACTGCTTACCCGGCGCTACACAGTCATTGGCGCCACCTAATCTGAATGGAGATGAAGAACATGAGTTATTCACTACCCTCCCTGCCTTACGCATACGACGCGCTGGAACCTCATTTTGACAAGCAGACGATGGAAATCCATCACAGCAAACACCACCAGGCCTACGTTAACAATGCTAACGCGGCGCTGGAAGGGACTGAATTCGCTAATCTGCCGGTTGATGAACTGATCGCAAAACTGGATCAGCTGCCAGCCGACAAAAAAGGCCCACTGCGTAACAACGCCGGCGGCCACTCTAACCACAGCTTCTTCTGGAAAGGTCTGAAAACCGGCACCACGCTGGGCGGCGATCTGAAAGCGGCTATCGAAAAAGATTTCGGCAGCGTTGATGCCTTCAAAGAAGCTTTCGAAAAAGCGGCGGCTACCCGTTTTGGCTCCGGCTGGGCATGGCTGGTTAAGAAAGATGGCAAGCTGGCCGTGGTTTCTACCGCTAACCAGGATAGCCCGCTGATGGGTGAAGCGATCTCCGGCACATCAGGTACGCCGATTATCGGTCTGGACGTGTGGGAACACGCCTACTACCTGAAGTATCAGAACAAACGTCCTGATTACATCAAGGCGTTCTGGAACGTGGTTAACTGGGATCGTGCCGCTGAGCTGTTTGCTGCCGCCAAGTAATCTGCGTTTGTAGCGTGTTAAGCAAAGCCGGTCATCATTCGTGATGATCGGTTTTTTTTATCTCACAGGCTCCTGCCGGGCGATTTTTTTGCTTTCCTCTCCCTTCTTTTCTTCAGAACCTCCTTGGCTTGACGATACAACTGTTCTAAATAATAACGTTTTATTAACTTTATCATCTTATAAATTCCAGTTAACTGGCGGAAAACTCCGTAGAGAGTAGACATCTGGATGGCTAATAATATTTTGTGTTAGCTTATGTCCTTTCATTTGTTGCCTGCTGCGATAAGCCAATAAAAAATACAGTGCATCCTTCACTGATTAACTGAGAATAATCACCTATGTCTGCGCAGAATCGCCTTGAAATGCGCCATATATCGATCGCTTTTGGCGACTTTATGGCGCTGAAATCGGTGAACCTCACCCTTGAAGGACACTCTGTTCATGCACTGACCGGCGCTAACGGAGCCGGGAAATCAACCCTGATGGCGATACTTTCAGGTGCCTGGGCGCACTATACCGGCGAAATTCTGCTGGACGGTCAGCCTGTTACCATTCGCTCACCGCGTGATGCAAAGCGCCTGGGCATTCATCTGGTTCAGCAGGAAGTGGACGTTGCCCTGGTGCCGGGGCTGAGCGTGGCAGAAAATATTATGCTGGATCGTCTGGCGGAGGGCGGACAGCTCTATCGCTGGGGAGCGATGCGCCGTCAGGCACGGGCACTGCTGGCACAGCTGGATGTGCAGCTTGACGTTGGCCGCCGGGTTGAACAGTGTTCGCTGGCGGAGAAACAGCAAATTTTACTGGCCCGCGCGCTTTCGCACCATTGCCGTTTTCTGATCCTCGATGAACCCACCGCACCCCTTGACCAGCATGAAAGTGAGCGTCTGTTTGCCGTCGTACGCCGTTTGCAACGGAGCGGCATCGGCGTGGTCTTTATCTCGCATCGTATTCACGAACTGAAAGCTATCTGCGATCGCCTGACGGTGCTGCGTGACGGCGAGCTGATTGAGAGCGGCCCGATGCAGGATCTCAGCGGGGAGCAGATTGTTGAACGAATGCTGGGCCATCGCCTGGACGATATCTATCCTCCCCGCCGACCTGCGCTAAAAAAGGAAACGCTGCTGCACGTTGCCGGGCTTCACGATGAGCGGCTGCTGAAAGATATTTCACTGACCCTGAATAAAGGCGAGATCCTGGGGATTGCCGGCCTTGCCGGGGCGGGAAAAACCGAGCTGTGTAAGGCGCTGTTTGGTGCCAGCGTCAGCCGGGTACAGCGGGGAGAGCTGCACGGAGCACCCTGGAAACCCTCCTCGCCCTCTGCGGCGGTTGAAAACCGAATGGCGCTGATCCCTGAAGAGCGGCGTAAAGAGGGAATTTTTGTTGATGAGTCCGTGGTGATGAATCTGAGCGTAACCGCAGACAGCAGCTTTTCCCGCTGGAGTCTGTTTGGTCATCGCCGGGCCTGGCGCTGGGCGGAAGAGGTGATCGCCAGACTTGGCATCCGTACCAGCGGTCCACGACAAACGCTGCGCCGTCTTTCCGGCGGCAATCAGCAGAAAGTCGCGATTGGAAAATGGTTGCGTAATGACGCCGACGTGCTGATTTTCGATGAGCCGACCAAGGGCGTGGATGTTAAGGCGAAAACCGATCTGTTTGAGCTCATCGACAGCCTTGCCCGCCAAGGGAAAGGGGTGATTTATGCCTCCGGCGAGTTCGCTGAGCTGGTGGGGCTGTGCGACCGTATCTGCGTACTGTGGGACGGGCGCATTGTGGCCGAAATGACGGCTGAAGAAGCCGACGAAGAAACACTGTTACTTTATTCCACCGGAGGAAAACCCGCGTGAGCAGCAAAGATCTTTCCCTTAAACCAACGATACTACTTCGACACCGGCTGTTTGATTTTCTCTATAAGTGGGGAATGTTGCTGACTGTAGTGGTGCTGATTGCCGGATTTGGCCTGGCGTCAGACAGTTTCCTTGATCCTGGCAATATCATTAATATTTTACGCTCCATCGCCATTGTTACCGTGATTGCTATTGGCGTGTCGATTTCACTGACCATCGGCGGTTTTGACCTCTCTGTGGGTTCGACCGCTTCCCTTGCCAACTCGCTGGTGATCTCATTTTTCGTCTGGTACGGCTTTGGCTCCACGGCGGCGATTGCCCTGACGCTGTTACTGTGTACGCTGGTCGGCCTTTTCAATGCTTTTATGATCGTGGTGCTGAAAATCCCCGATATGCTGGCTACGCTCGCCAGCCTGTTTGTGGTGCAGGGGGTGGCGATGACCTACAGCTTCGGCGGCTCGATCACGGAAAATATGATGCTGCCAAACGGCGATATGGCTGAGGGAACCATTCCAGCTGTATTTTCGCTGCTGGGCCAGGTACCGATTATCGTGATTGTTATGCTGGTGGTCACCGTGCTGGCACAGCTGCTGCTCTCCCTCACCAAACACGGGCGGCGGATGTATGCCATTGGCGGTAATCCGGAGGCCGCACGTCTTTCCGGCATCCGCACTCAGCGCTATCGGGTGCTGGCCTATGTGATTTCCTCGTTACTTGCCGGGCTGGGCGGCATCCTTCTGGCATCGCGTATCGGCTCTTCTCAGGTTAATGCCGGTGGGGGCTATTTAATGGATGCGGTAGCCGCCGCATGGATTGGGCTATCTCTGGCCGGTGCCGGCAAGCCAAACGCACTGGGAACGTTACTGGGAGCGGTCATTCTCGGCGTGCTGCAAAACGGGCTGGTGATGCTTTCAGTACCCTATTACGCAATGGATATTATTAAAGGTCTGGTGCTGGCTGTTGCACTGGCTATCACCTACGTTCAGGTCCGTCGCTAGCGCGATCCCGACCGCACTACTTCATCAGAATGGGGTTATCCGCCGGGCAGGGGGTGACCCTTTTTTTTGCTCAGTCGTCGTTACAGATGTACATCGGTGTCATCAGTCCCGAAATTAACCACGCACGATCGTTGAACCGATCCAGCGAGAGGATTAATGACCTGTTCTTCATTAGCGTACGGTTGAAGATGTCATCCGGGGTGGTATCCAGTGTGTTGACTGAACTGTTTTCGTAAGTCAGTTCGAGCATGTGATTGTCGGGATGATACAGATAGTTCATTAACAGGGTTCTGCTGAGAATAAAACGGCCCTCGGGGGTGATAAGACGACCGGTAAAGAGCAGGGCAAGGCGTTTGTTGCCCAAGGTTGTCAGACCCAGACGTCCCTCCATGTGTGTTAATTCTTCAGGTTGGTTTATCTCAAGATTAATCTTTGCATTGCAGGAAATCACAACCTCCCCAGGAGGAGAGGTTGTGTGATGTTTTACCAGGGTGGCGAAGATCGCGGTAATCGAACATATAATTATCCCGCAGAAAAAAATAATTTTTTTCATGGTTTTCTAATCGTTATTGTCAGATAGTTCTCGCACTTTGATTCCTTTCCATTACGATCGGAAAAGCATTGTGAAAAAAACACAGCCTGCTGACTGTGGTCTAACCCCGGGGTAAACTCAGTTCTCTTAAGGTAAATTGTGCTTTTTTGTTTAATACAGTTAATGTTTTTATCACTGATGAGTTTTTTGACAAAGTCCATGTCACCCTTTTCTTTTACGTTAGAATCCAAATCAACTATCTGACAAAAAGCAATAGAATCAGAGGTGTTTTTATCCAGGTGAAATATACGTTCAGGGCTGGGCTGATTAATAATTATTAAAACAACTAACAGGAGCACAGTTAGTGTAATTAATAATTTATTAAATCCGTCTTTTTTAATGAAACGATTAATGAATCGTGTTCTGTTGTTAACAACACAATCTGGTTTCAATTCTGATTCGGATATATTGCCTTCCTGCCTTCTTTCATCCTCATAAAGTCCCTCCTCCTGCACTTCAGCATCGATAATTTTTTCTACGTCTGCCTGCAACCGGAAACCTTCTCTTGGTTCAGTAACAATAACGTTGTCCTGTAGGCCGAGCTGAGAAAGCACCTTTCTGAGAAAACTAATGTGATTACTCAGATTGCTGTTAGAGGGAACCAAACCGTGGTCTTCCCATACGCGTTGTAGTAATTCTTCACGCGTTTGTGTAATACCTGAATGAGTAATAAGTTCGTTTAGCAGTCTCATTCCTGGCTTAGAAAGTTGTATCGATAGATCTTCATCGGTCGCAAGGTTAAGTATACCTTCGCGGGCGTTGAAGTAGACAGTCTGATTGATTAAATATTTCATGGGGTTTCATTCTATGAAGATTCATGATTTACCATAGGGGCAGAGAAAAATTTCATCTCAAGATTATAAATCTAATTATATAAGGAGATCGTAAATCTATCACCCTGCCATGAGCTTAAGTTCTGATTCTGTCATTTGGGTAAAGATGCTTAATTTTTTGATTTTAACTAAATTCTGCAGCATTTAATGCTTATTTTTTTGTTAATATAGGTTATTTATATTATTATTATCATCTAAGAGATATTAAGTATTTATTTTTAACCCCAGAAGTTATCATTATCTCACTGTTGCTTTTGGGGGACATGTGCTTTTTTGTGTTCAACGGCAGGAGCCGGGTTTATTAAGAAGGAGTTGTTTAATGATTGAATCCACCAAGCATATTGGGAGAGCCAAATCTGTTCAGCGTGTGATGAGTGCTCTCCAAGAATTTTTCAAAGAGTCTGACACCCATACTGAAAACGATGCAGAGGTCTATGCCAGCACCAGAGATATTGCTGACAGATCCGAGCTCAGCATTTACAATGCAAGGCATATCCTAATAAAGCTAGAGAAAGAAGGTATGATTACTTCGGTAAAGCAGCGGAAAAGCTTATACTGGAATAAGACGGAGTTCTTCAGTAGCTAGTTTTATTATTCGAGTATTGGTGTCAGATGGCACATTCGAAATTATCGAATGTGCCATTTTTTATTATTTTATTTTTTCTACCGATCCGGCGATGGATCCACCGCTACTTCTTCTTCGGTGCGGCATAAACGTCAGAAATTCTCAACTCATAAACCATCGTCGCGTTTGGCGGAACCTTTGGTGGATAACCCTTATCACCGTAGGCCAGCGCCGGTGGAACGACAATAGTAATAGAACCATGATCTTTCAGTTTGGCCAGCGCCTCACGGAACACCGGAGGGAATGCAGAAATAGGTTGCGTCAGGACAATACCTTTAGCATCCATGTCCTCAATGACTACACCGTTCGTCAGGCTTTCTTTAACAATGACATCTATCGTTGCACCGTCAGGAATAGCCGTATCACCCACGTATCCAATACGATACCAGAAACCTAACTCGCTCTTTTTAGTGCTCTTATCTTTAGTGAAGTTAGAAATAAATTTCTTCGTTGATTTGTCTAACTCACTTATAAACTTCTGACGTCCCACTTTTACCTGTTCGCTGACGTTCATTAACGTTTTCTGCAACTCTTCAGGGTGCAGCTTAGCTTTCCCCTGGAACGAATCAACAATACCCGCAAGAACGCTCGGCCTGTCACTGTCCGTTGAGGCCCAGTTACGGTTTTCCGCCTGTAGCTGAAGGATCTCTTCGCCAAGTGAAATACCGATAGCATAGGCTTCCCGCGTGGATTTTTTCTTCAGCTTTTCTGCGGTCAGCTCTGCCACTCCACCGGCGGCACCCTTTATTGGAGTTTGCTTTTCCAGGACCGCTAGCTGTGCCTGGGCTGTGTCCAGTTTATCCTGTAGCGCTTTAAGCTTATCTTCTGCGACCTTTTTCTCGATTTCCTGTACAACGCTATCGACCTTACCTGCGCCTTTATTCTGATCCTTTTCTTTTTGCGACAGCAGCGAGAGGGTATCGAGCTGGTTTTGCAGTGCTTTAACTTTCAGCTGACTTTCCGCCAGCTGCTGGGTAGACGCTGAGCTTTGCTCCAGCTGCTGCTGTAGCTTCTCTTTTTCAGCCTGTACGGAATTTTGCTGCTTCTCGGCCGTGGCCAGCTTATCCTGCAACGTTTTGAGCTGGGCAGCGATGGCCTCGCCATTTTTCTCTTTGTCGGTCAGGCTACTTTGCAGGTTTTTTTGCAGCTGCTGTTTTTCAGCCAGCAGAGTTTTCTGCTGCGCCTGAGCGGTATCCAGCTGTTCCTGTAGCGACTTAACCTTTTCTTCCGCAGACTGTTTTGCTGCCAGCAGAGTCGCACTGTCAGATTTGGCATCCGCGATGGCGCTGTTTCCTTTTTTATCCAGCAGTATTGCGGCATCTAACTGACTCTGTAGCGCCTTCACTTTCAACTGGCTATCCGCCAGCTGATCAGCGGTTGGAGCCTTATCCAGCTGCTGCTGTAGTGCTTCTTTTTGGGTCTGGATAGCCCGCTGCTGCTGCTGGGCCGTTGCCAGATCGTCACGCAGTTTTTGCAACTGCGTGGCAATAATTGAGCCGCTTTGCTCTTTGCCGATCAGGTCGCTTTGTAACTTTTGTTCAAGCTGCTGCTTTTCAGTCAGCAGGGTTTTCTGCTGTGCCTGGGCAACGTCCAGCTGTTCCTGCAACGATTTAATTTTATCGTCAGCTGTTTTTTTCTCGGCGGCAAGCGTCGCTTCGCTGGTCTTACGCTCTTTAGATTGCTGAACGGCGGCGATATCAAGCCGTTCCTGAAGTTCTTTAACTTTGTCCTGGCTATAGGCCATCTGTGCGGATGTAGGCGCATCGGTCAGATGCTGCTTCAACTGCTGTTTTTCATCTTCTAACTTCACCAGCTGCTGCTGGCTGGCCGTCAGTTCGTCCTGTAGCTTTTTCTGCTGTTGCTTAACAAAGTCCAGCTGTTCAACGGTTGAGTCGTTGTCAGCGACCTGCAGCGTTAGTCTTTTTTTATCAGCTTCGTACTGTTTTTTCTCACTTTCCAGCGTCTTAATTGCGGATTCAAGCCGCTGAACCTGTTCGGATGACTGGGACACTTTTACTTTGCTGGCAGTCAGATCGGATTCCAGCTTTTGGTTAGTCGCGTTAAGTTTTTCAAGCTGCGCGTTAAGAGAAACTTGGATTTCAGAGGCCGAACGGGTCGAGCTGTCTTTGAGCGTCGCGAGCTGTTTTTTCAGGTCGCTAATCTGCTCATTCAGCGCTGCCTGTTGATCCCGCATTGCTGCTTCATTCGTTTTAGCATCTGAAACCTGTTTATTTGCCTGCTTCAACTTTTCCGTTAAGGCATCAGAGCCGGGCTGTAAGCTAAAGGAATTGCGGAGACTGTTGGCCATTTTCTGTACCATCTGCGCATCTTTCTGTGTGGCAACCGGGGGATTAACCGATGGCGTTTTCGCTGCATGCTGTAGCTGCGACAGTTTTTTCTCAAGCTTCTGAATTGTAGCGTTTTTAGAACCGATCTCCTGCTCTTTCTGCGCGATGTTCTTTCGCAGTTGGATAAGCTGCTGCCTGTCAGCTTCAGCGATCGTCGGCTTTTGCATTACGGGTTTTCGAGCAGGGGTGGACGGGCGCACCGCGGTTGCTGCTTTCTTTGGTATCTTAGCCGGTTTTTGCCTCGGTATATCGATCTGCTGTTCCTGATACTTGCGGGCAAACTGCAAAACGGCAGGCGCCTCGTTAGGCTCCGCGTGAACAGGGCGATTGACCAGCGTCAGGCTGACGATAAGCAGTGCAATCTGGGAATAGGCAAAGGGCAAAGAACATGACTTACCAATCATGGACGGGCCTCACCCCTACGCGTCAACCCGTCCAGAAGGGTCTGAGCGATCTGCGCGCACAGCAGATTAGCGCGATAGCGGTACAGAGCATCCACCGTATCCTGCGTGTCGGCATTGATCTTCTGGCGGATGTTTGAGTACTGCGCCGCGCCGTTCATCAGATAATCAAACGAGTTACGCATCTGGGTATATTTTGCCGGGCTCATGACTTTCAGCGCCTCTAGCTGCGACTGGCACTGCTGGAGCTTTTCGCTTTCCGTTTCATATTTTTCACTGTGTGGGCTCTGAACGGTGTGTTCAGCAGTGACTGCCGGGCTCAGGGCAATAGACTGCGTACTCCCGGTAGAGGAAGGGGAAGCCGGAGGAATATCAGACCCTGGCGACATTTGGCAACCAATCAAAAAAAAAGCAAAAAATAAAGTTGTTTTATTTTTTGCATGCAAAAAAAGATTAGAAAATCTTGTAATCATGGTTATAACTCTATTATTTTCCACGCGCACGCCACGACTCACACCACCCTTCCTGCAACAGCCAGTAATTGAGTTCAGCAGGACGGATCATGTTCAGTTTTGACATAATGTTTCTTTTATGAGCGCTAACGGTTTTTTCACTAATGTGAAGAAAACGGGCCACTGCACCATTGCTGATACCGCGTGCGAGGTAACGTAATATCTCCGTTTCCCGCCGGGTAAGATTATTCTTTGAACGTACTGAACAGGGCGGAATTAAGATATTGCGTAAGTCAGACGATTGAGCCGCCTGAGGCTCAAAATGGCCGCGTATGACCGCTGAAATCTCGGCAACGGACTGGTCCCTGTACAGCGAGGTGTAGCTATTTAAGTTTCTGATTTTCAACTGATTAGCTTGGCTTTCCGTTGCGCTATCATGGATTATGAAAACGTGCACAGAACGTGCAGCCAGCCGACGATTCAGATAATGAAGATTGGCAATAGAGAGCGCCTCGGCGGCGAGAAATACGAGTTTTGCCCGATTGTTAAAAACGCAGTCGGTAAACTCTGCCTTTACACCTGCCGATGATGAATGAGCAGAAATACAATTTATTAGACCTTCAGCGAAAAAGCGGTTGGGGTCATTGATGACAACTGTTACATGATTTCTTTTCATAAATTGATCCTGATGTTATCCCTAACCCTATGGGTTGTTATTCATGAACCAACAACCCACCGCTATCTCCTGATAGCATTCATTCGGATTGTATCCCAGCAAATTTAATAAAAAAAGCAAGTGTTCATTAATACATAAACTGCGATATAAAATATCGCTCATTGAGCAATAATGGCGAGAAAGATTGAACGTTTTTCCTGTCGTTCATCCTTCTGGTTTTTAATTTCGTTTTTAGGAATATATTTATAATCAACATTACCAACTTATAACATTATGTAAGTTAGTGTCATGAGTTATAAGATCTGGAGAGGATAAGTAAGGAAATGGCGTAATCTAAGATGGACTTTAATTGACTTTTTAAGTAAAAAAGAAAAATTAAAGGTATCTTAAATACGCCCTATGGGCTCTGAATAATTTGGCAATGATACTGAGGCTTTTTTTATTCCGTTTACGCTACTTATTCGTACTTAAGGGTGAACATAGCTAACGCACTGAACGGGCCCAGGGTGATACTTTTGTTCTCAATTGCATCAGGTTCCCCCTGGACAAAGGCCTTAAAGTTGAGCGTATTAGAACCCGTTATGAGTAACTGTTTTTCCGAGTTTTTATCTAACGGCAGTAATTTTCCATCGGCTGTTTCCAGACCGATGGCAACACCAGAAGCCTGGCTGGTAGGATCCAGGGCAATAAGCCCTGGTAATTTAGTACTGGGCGGACCACTGAAAGATATACTGACCGTCGGTTGATCCATAGTCAGATCGCAGTCCTCCAGTGTCAGGCTAACATTGGTCCGATTGGTTCGAGCAGAAGAGTAAAGGTTTTTATTAATGACCGTACCAAACTCGACTTCGATGTTGGAATTCTCATCCGGGAGGGTACAAGGCTGGGCGACCATGGCTCCGCTAAACTCCACGTTTGCCGGGCCAGCACCATACGCACCTTGGCCTGCCGACAAGGTTACTGCAACCAAGCCAGCATATAAAAATGGCCTGGTACACTTATGATATGCCTTCATCCATCCCATCCTAATCACTCGTAAACTGCTGTCAGATTTGCAGTTGCGCTAAATGTACCCTCTACAAGGGTCGCGCCTGTTCTTTTAGTCGGTGATGCCCACAGCTTAAACTGATCGCCATTTAGCGTAATCACGTTTTTGGTATTAAGTGGGAATGCCTTGGTCGCACTCATGCTGCTGCCTTGGTAAATCCTGATACCGAAATCACTTTTTTGAATGCTTGTGCTCAGAATTGCGCTGTTCTCACCCAGGCCATCATTAAATGTTGCAGTGATACCGCTTAATATTAATTTCAGGTCAAGGCCTGATGAACCCGCTTTACAGTTTACAGAGTAAGGAATGGGCTGTCTGAAATTAACACCATCTACCTTACTGACATCCATACGACTATCGAAAGTGACATTAATCATCTCACTTGAACTGCCTTCGCTTGTCACAGTACAGAGCGGTGGAACGACCAGCTTGCCGGTGAAATTGACCGTTGCAGCAGAAGACTGACCGCTGAACAATGCGGCCAGCACTAATACGGTATTACCAATGATTGTTTTTTTCATTACATCTTCCTTATATTTATAATCACACTATTCCATTATTTATGACTAGTAGTAACTTAGCCCAATATTAATCAGTGACCACCAGTCTCCGGGGCTTAAAGGCTCGCGTGTACGCTCCGCGGTTATGGTGTAAGTCAACTGATTTTGACCCGGGGATAACAGAAGTGGAGTATCATGCCCACCCAGACGAATATCCTGCCCGGTAGAATCGGTAATTCGTAACGCCAGCCCTTTGGCTCCACTCACTTTAACCAGCTGCGGATTGTCCATATCCTGGCTTGCCTGAAAACTCACGGAAACAGCAGGTTGCAGATTACTCCAGGACGTTGACCCCGTAATGGTATCTCTGTTTCGCGACCCTGAAGACATACAGTCTTCCAGACTCAGCTCGACTCTAACCGGTTTACCGCGATCGCCAATATTCTGTAGCTCACCGCTGCTAATATTTCCCATGGGAACGTCCTGCCAGGCTGAACGTGTTGCCAGGCGGCAGGCGCTTTCCGTTAGCGAACCATGAACCTGAAGAACACCGTGTGCGCCGTAAACGTCCCAATGATCGACCACCCGAGCGGAACCAGCCCGCACGGAGAGGGGGGAAATCATAAGAGCAAGCAAAGCGGTCACTGCTGTAATAGACCAGGCAGAACGAAAATAACTTTTATTCTGTACCGGTGAGCTGCAATTCATTTTTCCATATGCTGCTTGCATGCTGAACTCCTTTTCCCGCAGTTAACTCAATAATTAACGATTCTGAGATACAGGTTTTCCCTGACAGGTATTTCCGGCACAGGTAAACTTCAGCTCAGGACGACCGCCATAATCATTGATGTACGTTAAGACCGGGTTGCTACCCAAGGCACTGGCACTGACTGAAAGAGGGGCCTGGCCCTTGGGTTCGATCATCACGGCTTTAAAGCCCGGGGCCGTTGTACCTTTTTTACCGGCTGCGTTACTGGCATCGATCAGGGTGACATAGTAAGGCGTCGGGTTATTTACCTTGTAGCTATCACCTTCGCGAGTTAGCGTTATTTTCTCCTGCCAGGGTGTTGTGGAGGAGTCCCAGAACAGGGCATCAGGGCGATAAAAAAGCTTAATGCGAGTCTGAAGCGCAATTTGTAACGTATTCGGTTTATCGCTGCGCGGTGGAATTTCTCTCAGGTTGAAATAAAACACGGACTCACGATCCTGAGGCAAAGCCTTTTCTGCTCCAGCGGACTGAATTTTAACCTGGCTACGCGCGCCGGCTTCAACACGCTGCACCGGTGGTAAAACGATCAGAGGCGAGGTGATTTTGTTGCCCTTTTCATCTTCAATCCAGCCCTGAGCAAGGTAAGGTAGTCGCTTATTCTCATTGCTTATATTCATACTGACGGATTTCTGGCCGCCGTCATAAATGATGCGTGTGCGATCTAAAGCAATTGCCGCATAAGCCGACTGAAACATGATTGGGCATAATATAAGGCTAGCTAAAAGCTTTCTTTTCATTACTTTCATCTCGTTTATTTTGATGCCACGGCGTGACACGGTAATAGTAAATCGGCGGAATCATTGCCTGACAGTTTCTCGGGCAGTCGCAGTTCACACTGGTCTTTTCCACTCCAGGAAACTTTCATTATTTCATTCGCGTTGATCCCGCTCAGGTAGACACTCCCGTCATCATTAACTATCCCTACATTCTGATTCTTGCTATTTCTGACAACGGCACCAAACGGCGGCGTTGTGCCGTCGGCAAGACGGAGAATAGCCATCGCTTTTTCACCTGCGATAACATCAAACCGGCGATATCCAATCGCCCCTTCCGTCAGCGTTGCCTGTGTGACTGAACGTGTAACGTCCGCATTATCCGGCAGATGATTCAGGTCAATACTTACCTGGTTACGGTAGTAGTTACTGACATCAGCAACGACGGCCTTACCAAAATAGTTAGTCGATGAGCTGGCACCGTAACCACTAATTGGTACGTTAGCCACGCCGTCGGTATCCACTAAAAGACGCGTACCGCCTATCGTATTAGAGCGATGCAGCGCCGCGCCTTGCAGGGTAGCCGTTGCGCCACCGGCAAGACTTAAGCCCATTGAGCTATAGCTTCCTGCCTGGTAGCTGGCACTGGCATCGACTTTCGCTATATCACCTTGATGAGAATAATATCCGCTTGCCGTTGCACCGCTCCGCCCCACACCGGTATTGAGCTGATAGTTGTTATGCTCATCGATCCTGCTGTAATAGCCCACCTGGTTAGAACTTTCGTTACCACTCCAGCTACCGTTGTAGTTAATACTGGAGCTATTTCCTATTGGCAGTGACAGCGACATATACACGCCATCATCATTCATGTTGTTATATTTACTACGATAGGCCGTTAGCGACGCATTAATGTTCTTAATCTTAAGGAAATCAAAGTATTTTGATAACGTTAGATCGTAACGATCGGAGTCAGGCCTGTTCCAATATGTCTGATGGTTATAGTTTAAATAAATGCTGACACCCAGCTCACGCAGCTGCTGGTTGAAACTAATGGTGTACATTTCCTTACTGTTTTGCGCACGCTGACCATTGTCACGAGCGTCAAGGTAGTCGCTCATGCTCATATAGTCTTTCTGCGAGAAGCGATATCCCGCAAACGTTACCTGGCTATCGTAGTCATCAAAACGTTTTGAATAGCTTACCCGGTACGATCCGCCTGTTAATGCTTTATGCTCGTACGGCAATTTCGCCCTTGACTGCGTTACGTCAAAGGAGAGCGCGCCCAGAAAAAACAGGTCGCGGCCTACACCCAGAGCCAGTGCATTATATTTACCGTCGGAAACGCCGCCGCCGTAGAGCGACCAACCGTTATTGACACCCCAGGAAAATTCGCCCGTACCAAACATCGGACCGTTAACGTGATGTTTCCAGTCGGTGGGACGGCCCGTGGCAATTTTATAACGAATAGTACCAGGACGGGTCAGATAAGGAATGCTTGATGTGTTAATAGCAAATTCCTGTACTGTTCCATCCTGTTCTTCAACACGAATATCCAGCTTTCCCGCAACGGCCTGGTTAATATCCTGGATGCGGAATGGGCCTGATGCCACCTGAGTCTCCTGCAGTACACGCCCCTGCTGGCTAATTACGACCTTAGCATTGCTTCGTGCAACGCCAGTGACTTCCGGTGCGTAACCACGCAGGTTCGGCGGCAGCATCGCATCATCAGTGACGAGCGATACGCCGCTAAAGCGGAAACCGTCAAACAGGTCTGAGTTGAGGTAATTCTCGCCCAGCGTTAATTTAGCGCCGAGGCGTGCAATAGCCCGGTATGCGTAATACTGACTCCAGTCCCAGCTAGATTGGCTTGACGATGATTTACCCGTTTTGTGTTCGTAACGCGACTGCCAGTCCGCGCGAATTCGCCACGCACCAAGGTTCGCGCCCAGCGTACCGTTACCGCTGACGTTATAGGTTTTATCCCCATTTTTACTACGCCGCTGGGCCTGGGAGTTCACGTTATAGTCAAACAACAAGCCAGGAATACCGTTGTCCCAGCGAGAGGGAGGATCCCAGTCACTGTCTGCGTACTCCAGATAGGCCTGAGGAATACTGAGATTAAGTATGGATTTACCCAGATCGCCTTTTGCCAGCGACCCTTTGAGGCTGTCCAGCACCAGACACTGTTGCTGATGCCACCAGGTAAGCTGGTCTTTCATTTTAGGCGTCAGGCCGATTTTCTCGACCATGTCTGGAGTAATACAGGCTTCGCTGCCCTTGGGATCGCTCTCCGGAGCGTAAAAGTTGACAGTTTGTTCACCCAGGCTTTGCTTGTTCAGACTCACGGTCATGACATAGGGGCCTGGCATGATATAGCCTGCGCGGGAGAATTGCCCTAGATCGATATTACTACGATCGTTAACATCGAGCATATCGGTATTAAAGTTATACTCTTCTGCCTGTGCAGAAAATGCCGCGCCACTGATAATGCAACCAATAATTAATCCCAAGATGTGCGGGCGCGTAGATAAAGACCTCAAAAAACATGGCGTCATCATTCCCTGACCTTCTTATTCCATTCGAGCGCCAATGTCATACATGAGTAACGACTTCGCGCTATGCTGAGAGCCTCAGCAAAGGATTAATTTTTTTAAACATAAACAGATTAATAGTAATCCATTTTAAATTTAATCGTAGATGTGTAATCACCCGCTTGTAATTTTTTATTATTACTGACGAGTTGAAGGGTGTACTTTAATGACATATCCGTAGTGTCAATATTACCCGCAGGAAGAGCCGTGCCGGGTTCAGCGATATGACCATCACTGTCACTTATTCTCATCGCTACGCCTTTAGCTTCTCCTTCGACACCAAAAAGATTGTCATCGTTATAACCGTCGAAGGTAATTTTAAAGTTTCGCTTGATTGATAAGTTTTTTTCACTCTTATCCAGGATGCATTTGACGAGGTTTATTGAAAAATCTTTGGTTTTACCCTGGCCATCCCGAATAATCAAACTGATGGGAACAACACCCATATCTATAGTCTGGTCGATGCTGTTAACATCTATTGCACACGCGGTATCTATAATCATACCCGATATGTGGACTCGACCCGAACCGCTATCGGTAGCATTAACCCGGCCGATAGATAAAATGTTCAACAACAAAAATAGAATAATATTTATTCTCTTGAACATAGAGATATCCACAGTGGGTGCTGAAATAAGTACATGTGGGATTACCCCACATGTACTGAATCAGCAAAAAATATTACTGATAAGCAAGTACGAAGCCCGCTGTGGTGGTGAAATCACCCAGGTCGATAACGTTGTCATCACCAGGGTTGCCCTGAATATAGGCAGAGAAGTTCAGGGTATTTTTACCATCAGCCAGTTTCTGAGCAGCAGTTGCTTCGCCTGGTTTGATCTGAGCACTGTTACCGTCACGCAGAATCAGACTAGCACCTGATGCTTTACCGATACCGAATGAATTATCAATTACACCAGCAGCGCCGGTGAAGGTAGCTGTAACGGTGTTAGCTTTCTGAGCATCAAGAACACACTGCGCCAGTTCGATTGAAAAACCGACTTCTTGAGACTTTCCACCCTTAGCCAGTGCTGAGTTGGCGATCTGACCCATATCAACATCCTGATCACCTTCGCTAACAATAGAGCAAGGCGCATCAACGATGCTACCGAAGAACTTAAAGTTACCGTGACCCTGATCGGCAGCGTTAGCGAAAGTAGCAACACCTAAAGCCAAAGAAACGCCGAGTACAATTTTTTTCAATTCCATTACACTATTCCTTTATTGATATTGAGAATATCTTTGTCCGTTTGCATCATTGCAAAAAACTTTATCTCAGATACTGAAATATAACGAACATTCCCATGCGTCCGCATGATGAAATTAACCACGAAGAAAGTATCAATATGGTTACTCGTTGAAAGCAATTATCGCAAACATGATTCTCCATTTGAATAGACAAAAAAGATAATCATAAACTTCGAGATAAATGTCTGATGACAAATAAAGGGAATAATATTTAAAAATCGAGTCTCTGATTAATTCGTTGCTGGTAGTTTTTTTATCTACGCAGTTGTTGTGATGTAGAATTTACTTCTGTTATAGGTGTTCAGAAAAGATAAATCGATAAGGTATAGGGTTGGGGGTTGCTTAAGATATTGATTATTTGAAGTTTTTTTTCGGGTGGAATTTAAGGTATGTGCTTACTGGTGCCAAAAAACATGGGGCGCAAGGCCCCATGTTTTATATAAAATATGTATATTTTTCATGAACTTTTAGAATTGTGATTTGGCGAAGCCCGTCATCTCTTTCAACTCCATTTCTCGTCCCAGAGCGGTGGTTGGATGAACCACGATCAGTCCGCGCACGCTCTTCTTCAGGGCGCCAAGATTGGCCTGCTCTTTTTTAGTAATAGCACGGCTGAACGGCAGCTTTTTAAGCTGTTGAGCCTCTTTACTAAGTTTTTCTGCCCGCAGGCCGCGTAAGCGTTCAATCTCGGCTGCCAGCTTATCTTTTTCTTTAAGCAGTTCGCCCAGTTTCTCGCTGTCACCTGTAGCCAGCAACGCGGGTTCTTTATGATTAAGGGCATCTAATTTGTCGCTTAATGCCTTAATTTCTGCCTGTACTTGTTCTTTCATAACGATTAACCGTAGCAATGATGTATTGCTGTAAAGGATACACTAAAGCGACATCAAGAGGGGAGGGGGAGACTATTTTTTGAAGGCCTGCTTTTGACCGACTATCGCGATCAGTGAGGTCAGGGAGAGTACCATGGTTGAGCGGACGACCTGCTGATAGCGCTGCTGCTGCATGCTGCGCAGCCCCGCATCTTCAGTGGCAAAGTCAGGGCGAGGAGGCAACGTTGATACGCAGTGAAGTTCACCAAAGGGACCAAGAATTTCATCGTCGGTAAAGCGATACTCATGACCGTCGTGGTTCAGCTCTTCACGGAGCGCCATCAGCAGTTCGCAGTCTTCATACTCGCCACGATTAATCATTCCAAGGCCATAGATTAGCTTTAAACGCACGGAAAGTTCACCGAGGGGGCCGTCGCCGTGCAGTAAAGGTTCTACGGCATATTTAACGGCGTAATCATCTTTCCGAAATACCTGAATAACCAGAATATTGACGGCTTCTGCCAGCAGTTCTACGGCGGCGATGAGAAAGCTTCTGACTGAACGCCCGGCGTTCAGCCGTTCCAGCACCCGATTTTCGAAAGCCTGTGGTTGTTCCATGAGTGCCTGCATATCATTTATCTTGTCGCGTAATTGCACCTGCGCGGACACAGCATGGCTGCTGTGTCCTGTTTCTTCGTCCCTGAGGAGCACGTGTACCGGCATTATGCCATAGCGCTCCAGGCTTTCACTACGGCCTTAACCACATCGCTGTTGACATCAAGGCCAGAGATTTGAGCCAGCGTCGTCGCAACATCCTGCTTTGCCAGCAGTTCAGCCAGCTCCTGAGCCTGTGGGTCCTGATCGCTGCGATAGTGCAGAGCGGCGGCAATCCCGGTCACCAGATTCTCATTCGGCAGATGATACTCCAGCGTACCCAGTGTGGGTTTAATCAGACGGTCGCCGGCGCTGAGTTTGCGTAGCGGCTGACGGCCAACGCGCTCCACGTCGTCTTTCAGATAAGGGTTTTCAAAACGGCTAAGGATTTTTTGAATATAGGCGGCATGTTTTTCGGCCTCAAACCCATAGCGTTTGATGAGAACAGCACCGCTTTCCTCCATTGCACCTTTCACCACCCCGCGCACCTGCGGGTCGAGAATTGCCTCTCTGATGGTTTGATGCCCGGCCAGCTGACCGAGATAGGCGGTGATTGCATGACCGGTGTTCAGCGTGAACAGCTTACGCTCAACGAAGGCCATCAGATTGTCGGTCAGTTCCATCCCCGGGATGGCCGGCGGTGGACCTTTAAACTGGGTTTTATCAACAATCCATTCGCTGAACGTTTCAACCGTTACCTCCAGCGGATCGCTGCTCCCGGCGTCAGAAGGGGGAACGATACGGTCTACGGCGGAATCGACAAAGCCAACGTGCTCTTCAACCCAGGCGTGATATTGCTCCGGCAGCGCCTTTAAAACGTGGCCTTTCAACTGAGTGGTGCCCCGTACCATGTTTTCACAGGCAATGATATTCAGTGGACGGCTATTCGCGTTATCACAACGTTTGGCCAGGCCTTTGGCAATGCCTCCGGCAATACGTTCGAGGATCTGCGGACCCACCGCCGTGGTAACGATATCAACCTCTGCCACCAGGCTAATGACATCATCACTGGTGCTGTTAACGGCGTTTACACCTTCCACTATTTCAGTCTGCGCGTGTTCACCCACCACATGTACCGGGTACTGATGACGAGCATTAATGGCATCCAGCACCACCTGGTTGACGTCAGCGAAGGTCAGCCGAATGCCGGCATCTGCCAGAAGTTTACCAATAAAGCCGCGGCCGATATTACCCGCACCAAAATGTAATGCTTTCATGTAGTCATCCCTTTAGCTAGTTCAGGAAACGATCCAAAAAAAAGGCCGGGCATGCCCGGCCCCTGAGGCGTGTTACTGCGATAGCCCGCTATCAGGCGTTGGTTTTACCGGATAACAGGTTCAGCACTTCCTGTACGTCGGTCGTGGTAGCCAGTCGTGCAATAACACCTTCATCATCCAGTGCATTGGTCAGGCTGGTGATGACCTGGATATGTTCGTTGTTGCGTGCGGCGATACCAATCACCAGCCGGGCAATATCGTCTTCTTCTTCGCCGAAACGGACGCCTTCCGGATACTGGCAGAACACCACGCCGGTTTTCAGCACGCGGTCTTTAGCGGCGATCGTACCGTGCGGTACGGCGATAGACTCACCCAGGTAGGTTGGGGTCAGCTTTTCGCGTTCCAGCATGGCATCGACATACTCGGGTTCAACGTAGCCACCTTTTACCAACTGCTCACCGGCAAAGCGGATAGCCTGCTCTTTGTTGCTGGCGTGGTTTCCAAGGAAGACATTACCGGCACTCAGTTTGAACAGATGATCCTGGCCTTCATCAAAGCTGTCGCCGAGCGCAGTATTGACGACTTCACGATGTTCGGCGCTGCGATTGGCTTCAACCAGACGCGCGGTAAGATCGTTGTACAGCGCGCTGTCGAGGAAGTTGGTCAGAGAAATATGCTGTGCGTGAGGGGCCTGACGCATCGCTCTCTCGGTCAGATCTCGGTGAGTGATCACCAGATCTACATCTCCCGGCAAGTTGTTAATTGCGGTGTTGGTGACCGAGATGGTGCTCAGACCCGCATCGCTGACCTTCTTACGCAGTACGCCTGCACCCATTGCGCTGGAGCCCATACCGGCATCACAGGCAACGATGATTTTGCGCACGTGGGATAAATCAGCGTTTAAGCCATCGGAACCGCCAACGGCAGTCGCCTGGCCTTTAGATTCCGCTTTCATCGCCTGCATGCGGCGAGTGGCGGCATCAATATCGTCGTCTTCTTTGACTTTACTGGTTTTCAGCAGCACAGCTGAAACTACGAAGGACACGGCGAAGGCGGCAAAGACGGCCACGATGTTGGCGAGATAGGCACCTTTAGGCGTCATTGCCAATACTGCGATAATCGATCCCGGAGAAGCCGGAGAAATCAAACCGCCGTTCATCACGGTCAGAGTAAACACGCCGGTCATTCCGCCCAGAATAACCGCCAGCAGCAGGCGCGGGTTCATCAGGACATAAGGGAAGTAGATTTCGTGAATACCGCCGAAGAAGTGAATGATGGCGGCGCCGCCGGCGGACTGCTTCGCACTTCCACGACCGAAGAACATATAGGCCATCAATACGCCCAGACCCGGGCCCGGGTTCGCTTCAATCAGGAAGAAGATAGACTTACCGGTTTCACTCGCCTGTTGGATACCCAGCGGTGAGAAAATGCCGTGGTTGATCGCGTTATTCAGGAACAGAATTTTTGCGGGTTCAACGAAAATTGACGTCAGCGGCAGCAGGTTATTCTGCACCATCAAATTCACGCCAGCGGACAGAATATGGGACATACCTTCCACTAGTGGACCGATGGCCAGGAATGCCAGGATCGCCAACAGCATGCCGATAATACCGGCAGAGAAGTTGTTAACCAGCATCTCAAAGCCGCTTTTGATCTTACCGTCAACCATCCGATCAAAGTGTTTAATCGCCCAGCCGCCCAGTGGACCGACAATCATCGAGCCGAGGAACATCGGCATATCGGCACCCACGATAACGCCCATGGTGGTAATGGCACCGACTACGCCGCCGCGATCGCCGCCGACCAGACGGCCACCGGTATAACCAATCAGCAGGGGAAGCAGATAGGTGATCATCGGGCCAACCAGTTTCGCCAGCGTCTCGTTTGGCATCCATCCGGTTGGAATAAATAGCGCGGTGATAATACCCCAGGCAATAAATGCCCCGATATTTGGCATCACCATATTACTCAGAAAGCGACCAAAGTTTTGTACCTTGATCTTAATATCTGATGAGGACATAAAGCACACCTCTTATTGGTACGCGCTGACCATTAAGAGAGCGCGATGAATTTGGTTTGAAAACGGCTACGGCGAAAAGCCATCAGTATCACTGTATGCAAGCGGACTCTATCACGCGAATATGACGTTGCGTAGGGCAGGGATTAATTGTGATCTGGGTCACTCTATTTGCCCGTGGGGTGGGGGTGTTTTGGTGATCACGATCACACTAATGGTGCGGCAGTAGGATTATTTTGATGAAAAAACAGGCGATGATCTGTTTTTATGTGACGTGTATCACCTATTTTCGCGGTGTGTTTATTTTAAATATGTGATCTGCATCACTAAGTATTTTTACCGTGTTCACATTTTTTTGTGAAAAGAATGAGCGCATGATGGTGCGATAGACAGAGACATATAGTAAGAAAATTCTGTAGGCGCATCGTTGATGAAAAACTGACGTATACGCTATCTTTTTGTCATCTCTTAATAATATTCCTTGCGCTATCCATTATCCCTCATCAGAAATGATGCTGAAAAATAATATTATAGTCTGTTATTAAGAAGAAGCTTATGAGGTGGCGTATTTATTATAGATATATTTTAACAAAATTAAAAAAGCAGGGCCGAGAGGGTGTCCTGCTTTTTATCTTAATCGTTACTGGAATCCACCCTGAATGGCGCTTTGTGCCTGTGTTAACGCCTGAGCATTGGCATTCAGATTGCTCATCAACGCGTTGTACTGCGTGGCCTGTTCCTGGGTTGGGAACTGAATGGAGTCGCCGTTAAAGCTAACGCGCGTTCCCTGCTGTTGCAGGAAATCACCGGTCTGTAACACATCCTGGCTTAGCGTCTGTAGGGCGGGCAGCAGAGAAGCCAGAGAGTTGGCAGGCTGAGTCACCACTTTGCTGTAGATGTTGTCATAAACCGTTTTTAGATCTTCCGGCTGTTTCAGCGCGTTTTTGCTGCTATCGGCCTGTGATTTTGCCGTCTGGATCTGCTGGCTTAGTACGCCCAGAGAGCCGCTTGCCTGACGAAGCGAATCGCGTCTTGTCAGGTAATCCTGCGGTATACGAATGGCAGACAGCTCGTCTACGACCGGTTTTAATCCCGTGTCGATGGCCTTGTTAACCTGCTGAGAGAATCCATAAATAATTGCATAATCAGAGATATAGTTTCCAAACTTCTGTTTCTGATCTTCGCTCAGCGTGGGTAAATGCTCACCGCTGCGCATGACTGTATTTTGCAGAAAATCGATGAACGCTTTACGCTGATCGGCTTCTTTATCGCCACAGCCTGTCAGCTGCAATACCAGAAACAGCGCCATGAAGGGTACTAGTAAACGCGTCCAGATGCGCGCAGGTCCTGTGATCATGAGAAAAAGCTCCTGTTGATAATCTTGCGGGTTGGCGTGACTACGAATTCTGAGAAAGGATAGTCGAACTCACTTTTGAAGCATAGCGCTGACTGCATGCCGTTGCTAATCCTAAGTCGATGACATGTAAGGGGACAGGAACCTGCCCTTTTTTTTATTGCAAAGCAAAATCAAAAAATAATCAAAAAATATGATCAAAGTCACCAGATATCGTCTAATAATTATGTTCCTGGCGAGTCCCTGTTCTGCTTCCAAAGCCCTTCAGCGGTTGATGTCCGCCAGCATTCTGAGCCTAAGCTTTAGGTTCTTACCCTCTGGTTGTTCACATGTAAGTGAGTTTATGAGGCGTGTAGTTATGGAAACAAGAGATCCAATGCTTGAGCTGCTTTCCAGTCTGGAACAAATTGTGTTTACGCGTGACGTGATGCAGGCCGATCCCGCCGCGAAGGGGGAGACGGATTTACTGGAACCAAAGCGGATTCGTGAAATTAGCGGTATGCAGATTGATGAGTTTGCCTGGGCTATGGGTGTGAGTGTGTCGTCAGTGAAAAGCTGGGAAGCAAAACGGACCCAACCCTCCGGCAGTGCGCGAAAATTAATGCAGCTGATTCATACGAACCCCTTTTTGGGTAAGCAGCTGTTAGAAAGATAGCGGTACTGAAGATTTAAGTGAGAAACCCGCCAATTGGCGGGTTTTGATTTTACTGAACCGGCAATACATTCGCCGCTTCTGTACTACTGAAGAAGAGAAATGTCCGCAACTTGTAAAAACAGTTCGCGCAGCTTAGCCAGCAGCGTCAGACGGTTGATACGCACCGCCCGATCCTCAGCATTGACCATCACCTTGTCGAAGAAGTTATCCACCGTTTCACGCAGTTCAGCCAGTTCGATCAGCGCTTCCTGGTAGCGGCCTTCAGCAAAGTAAGGTTGCAGCTTGCTGCTGAGCGCAGCAACGTAGGTTGCCAGCTTGATCTCTTCATTCTCTTTTAGCAGTGAAGCCTGCACGCTGTCGTTCAGCGGTTCGCTGGACTTGGCAAGAATGTTTGAGACGCGCTTATTCGCGGCGGCAAGCGTCGCAGCGGCGTCCAGCGAACGGAAGTGAGATACCGCCTTCATACGGGCATCGAAGTCGGCAGGACGCGTTGGGCGACGCGCCAGCACCGCCTGGATGGTATCCACGCTGTGACCTTCTTCCTGATACCAGGTACGGAAACGGCCCAGCATAAAGTCGATAACCTCATCCACTACTTTGGCGTTCGACAGCTTGCTACCGTACAGACGCACCGCTTCTTCGGTCAGCGTTTGCAGATCCAGCGGCAGATTTTTCTCAACGATAATGCGCAGCACGCCGAGCGCGGCACGACGCAGAGCAAACGGATCTTTATCGCCTTTCGGATGCTGGCCGATGCCGAAGATCCCGGCAAGGGTATCCATCTTATCGGCAATCGCCAGCGCGCAGGCAATCGGATTCGACGGCAGATCGTCACCGGCAAAGCGCGGCTGGTACTGCTCGTTCAGCGCAACGGCTACGTCTTCGGCTTCGCCATCATGACGCGCATAGTGCATGCCCATCACGCCCTGGGTGTCGGTAAACTCGAACACCATATTGGTCATCAGGTCGCATTTAGAGAGCAGGCCGGCGCGGGTAGCGTGATTGACATCAGCCCCGATCTGCGCGGCAATCCAGCCCGCCAGCGCCTGAATACGATCGGTTTTATCGCGCAGGGTGCCCAACTCTTTCTGGAACAGCACCGTTTCCAGGCGCGGCAGGTTATCTTCCAGACGACGCTTACGGTCGCTGTTGAAGAAGAACTCGGCGTCGGCGAGGCGTGGACGCACCACTTTCTCGTTACCGGAGATAATCTGCTGCGGATCTTTTGAGATGATGTTAGTCACGAAGATAAAGTTTGGCAGCAGCTTGCCCGCGTTGTCATACACCGGGAAATACTTCTGATCGCCCTTCATGGTGTACACCAGCGCTTCAGCCGGCACCGCGAGGAACTTCTCTTCAAATTTCGCCGTCAGTACTACCGGCCACTCCACCAGGGAAGTGACTTCTTCCAGCAGGCTTTCGCTCAAATCGGCTACGCCGCCAATTTTACGGGCAGCTTCTTCGGCATCGGCTTTGATAGTGGCCTTACGTGCCTCAAAATCTGCCTGCACATGGCCGCGCTCCAGCAGGATCTGTGGATACTGATCGGCGCTGTCGATGGTAAATTCCGGCTCGCCCATAAAGCGGTGTCCGCGGATGGTGCGTGCAGACGCTATGCCCAGGATAGTTGCCGGGATCAGCTCATCGCCCAGCAGCAGGGTTACGGTATGAACCGGACGCACGAACTGCACATCGGACGCACCCCAGCGCATCAGTTTAGGGATGGGCAGCTTCGAAAGCGAGGTCGCAATCATGGCCGGCAGCAGCACCTGCGCGCTTTCACCGGTCACTTTCGCCCGATAGACCAGCCACTCGCCTTTGTCGGTGCTCAGACGGTCGGCCTGCTCAACGGTGATACCGCAGCCGCGTGCCCAGCCTTCGGCGGCTTTAGTCGGTGCGCCGCTGGCGTCGAACGCCGCGGCAATCGCCGGGCCGCGTTTTTCAACTTCACGGTCCGGCTGTGCGGCGCTCAGATTCGCCACCTTCAACGCCAGACGGCGCGGTGCGGCAAACCAGCTGACTTCGCCATGCGCAAGGCCAGCGGTATCCAGCTCGGCGGTAAAATTCGCCGCGAAAGATTCTGCCAGGCTGCGCAGGGCTTTCGGAGGCAGCTCTTCGGTGCCAATTTCCACCAGGAAGGTTTTTTCAGTCATCGCTGCTGCCTCTTATTTCTTGTTATGACACATCGGGAAGCCCAGCGCCTCGCGGGAGGCATAGTAGGCTTCGGCCACGGATTTGGTCAGAGTGCGGATGCGCAGAATATAGCGCTGACGCTCGGTGACGGAGATCGCTTTACGTGCATCCAGCAGGTTAAAGCTGTGCGCGGCTTTCAGAATACGTTCGTAGGCAGGCAGCGGCAGCGGTTTTTCCAACGCCAGCAGGCTCTGGGCCTCTTTTTCATACTGCTCAAAGCAGCTGAACAGGAAGTCTACGTCGGCATATTCGAAGTTATAGGTAGACTGCTCGACTTCGTTCTGGTGGAACACGTCGCCATAGGTCGTTTTACCCAGCGGGCCGTCGCTCCAGACCAGATCGTACACGCTGTCTACGCCCTGGATATACATCGCCAGGCGCTCCAGACCGTAGGTGATCTCGCCGGTCACCGGCTTACACTCCAGGCCGCCAACCTGCTGGAAGTAGGTGAACTGCGTCACTTCCATACCGTTCAGCCACACTTCCCAGCCCAGACCCCAGGCACCCAGCGTTGGGTTTTCCCAGTTGTCTTCTACGAAGCGAATATCGTGGATAGTCGGGTCCATACCCAGCTCTTTCAACGAGCCAAGATACAGCTCCTGAATATTGTCCGGCGACGGCTTAATGATCACCTGGAACTGATAGTAATGCTGTAAGCGGTTTGGGTTCTCGCCATAGCGCCCGTCCGTCGGACGGCGGGACGGCTGCACATAGGCAACGGCGGTCGGCTCAGGACCCAGCGCCCGCAGGCAGGTCATCGGGTGAGAGGTCCCCGCGCCCACTTCCATATCCAGCGGTTGGATGATGGTGCAGCCCTGGCGCGCCCAATAATCCTGTAAGGTCAGGATCAGGCCCTGGAAAGTCTTGGTATCAAACTTTTGCATATTGGTTTCGCACGCGATACGAGTGGATTAAAAAAGTGGGCGTCAGTATACCCTTTGACCGTGTTGATTACCAAAATGGTAATGGTAACGACGGTGATTTAATCACAACCGCTGCTTTTGTCGGCGATGCCACATCCTTTATTCGTCCTGGTCTGAGTTTTCGGTTTGCGGGTTGTCGAAGTCTGTTCGCCTGGCCAGACTTATCGGGCACCGATACGGCTTTTCCCGGTAAACAGGACAGAATAAATGCAGAAGATTGGCTGGATAGATAATTTACGCGCGGTGGCGTGTTTGATGGTAATTATGATCCATACCACCACCTGGTATGTCACCACCGGTATGTCGGTGGGGGAACATGCCTGGGATATATCTAACCTGCTGAATTCGGCCTCCAGAGTGTGCGTACCGCTTTTCTTTATGATTTCTGGTTATCTGTTTTTCGGCGAACGCAGCGCGGACAAGCGTCACTTCCTGCGGGTTATCCTCTGCCTGCTGTTTTATAGCACGGTGGCGCTGATCTATATCACGCTGCTGACCCCTATCGATCCGCTCGCCTCGCTTAATAATCTGCTGCAAAAGCCGGTGTTCTATCATCTCTGGTTCTTCTTCGCGATCCTGGGTATTTACCTCTTTTCACCGCTGATTCAGGTCAAGGCGGTCAGCGGGCGCTATATGGCGATTGCCATTCTGGTGCTGGCGGTTCTGGCTAACCCCAACACCGTGGAGGAATCGGTGGGCCGTTTCCAGTGGTTGCCGATAAACCTTTATATTAACGGCGACACCATTTACTACCTGCTCTATGCGCTGGCCGGCCGGGCGATAGGCATGATGGATACCCGGAAACCGGGCGTCAGCTGGCTGGCCGGTATCACGTTTATTGCCAGCGTGCTGATCGTTGCCTTCGGCACTAAAAGACAGCTGGTTGTTAATGGCGCCTTCGCCGATACCTGGTATCTCTACTGCGGTCCGGCGGTGTTCATTGCCGCCGTCAGCCTGCTGGTGCTGTTTAAGAACACCCTGAATAATCGGCCTTTGCCGATTTTAGAGACCATCTCCCGCAATTCACTGCCAATTTACGGTTTTCACGCGCTGTTTATCCACTATATGCGCACCCATGAACTGGACAACACCGATCGTCCGCTGATCGATATTCCGCTTATTTTTCTGATCACGCTCGGCGGCAGTCTGCTGCTGTCCATTGGCCTGCGGCGCATTGATAAACACCGGCTGGTCAGTTAATCCTCCTGCCAGCGCTGTATGGCCCGACGCAGCTGACGGGATGAGGAGAATCCGGCGGCCAGGGCCGCCTGCTCGTTTCCCTGCCCCTGCTCCAGACGCAGCTGAGCAATCGCCAGCCTCAGCTGCTCGTGATATTCGCGGACGCTGATGCCCAGGTGCTGGCGGAACAGGCGGGTCAGATGGCGGCTGCTGACGTGAACCTTGGCCGCAAGCTCGTCCAGCGACCACTCCCGCTCCGGTTCATCGGTCAGCAGATCCTGAGCGCGGTGAATGGCCGGATGCATATGGTTGCGGTGGCGCAGCCAAGGCGAGAGCTGCGGATCTTCCCCCGAGCGGCGGAAGTAAACCACCATCTCCCGCGCCACGTTCAGGGCCATCTGCGATCCGCACAGGTGATTAATCAGGTGCAGCGATAAATCGATACCGGCGGTGATCCCCGCACTGCTCCAGATGCCACGGTCCTCCACGAAAATCCGGTTTTCTCTGACGATAGCCGTCGGCTCTGCCGCCCTCAGCCGTGCCAGTACCTCATGATGGGTCGTACACTGTATACCCCGCATTAGCCCTGCGCGGGCGGCCAGCACTGAGCCGGAGCAGATGCACACCAGGCTAACCTTGCGGGCATGAATGGCGGGCTGCATACGCATCAGCCAGTTCCGCGCCGCCGTCGCCTGGGGCGTGTCGAACTCTGTCGTTGAGTCATTCACCCCCGGGACCACTAATAGACTGCCGTCGGGGAGAGTGTCCGGCAGCGGCTCTATGCGGCTGATGGCCATATCTGTTGAGGTGAGCACCGTTTCATCGGGGCCGATATAGCGTAGGGTGAAGGCATCCTGCGCCAGCTTCAGCGTTTCAGCCGGGCCGGTCAGATCGAGCGTCATAACGCCTGGCAGAGTCAAAAACCACACGGGAATAGACATGTTAAGCAAGCTCCTTCAGGCACTCTTCAACCGTGCGGATTTCCGCAAAGCGGTCAATCAACACGCTTTCGGTACGGTGACGTAAATCTGCAACGCTGAGGGTAATGCCGTTGTGGGTAAGGGGGAACGTCAGCGTCGCTTCGGTCACAAAGGTCACCCGATAGCCAAGGTCTGACGCCACACGTGCGGTTGTCTCGCAGCACTGTTCGGTGCGGATACCGCTGATAATCACATGTTTCACCTGATGCTGCGCCAGCCATTGATGCAGGCCGGACTCCGTTAGCGCGTTATGCACCGTCTTCTGCACGCTGTGCGCCGCCCGGTGGGCCAGAAACGGCAGGCGTACAACCAGCCCGGATCCCAGGGAAAATGGGCCATCCTTTTCCACATGCAGCACGTCCACTACCGGGATATTTCTTTGCTGACAGCCGGAGATCAGGCTGTTTAAAGCCTGTTCAAACGCGGCGGCTTCCGGCGTTTCCTTATAGCCACGATGATAGAACGACTGCTGCACGTCAATAACTAACAGAACGGTATCGGTCATTTCAGGACTCTCTGGTAGGTGGGGTTAACGCTATGATGGCGCGGACAAGGTGGGGAGAGAAGGCCAGATAAGGACATGATGCTGCTGTGGTGGGACATGACTAAATTTATCGTTACCTTCCCCGGCAGTTCAAAGCAGACAAATTTAATGAGACCATAGTGTTTATAAGGGTTTGTTCGATGGTATACTCTGTCACTCTTCTTCTGCATTAAAAGGGAAGATCGTCGTCTCCGGTGAGGCGGCTGGACTTCAAATCCAGTTGGGGCCGCCAGCGGTCCCGGGCAGGTTCGACTCCTGTGATCTTCCGCCAGCTAGCTCCCCAAACACTCATCGGGTTAAGACAGCATCTTTCAGACATGGCATTTACAATGGACGTTTAATACAGTTCACTGTGCTGCGCTATGTTGATAGCCGCTAAAACCAATGCTTTTAAATACCCGTTTTAGATCGATTTTCTGATAATCGATAAATCACTGAATGGCGACGGTGGCAGCAGAAATAATCCCTGTAAATAGTCAATTTTATTATTGATTAGCCACTCTTTTTGGTGTTGGTGTTCAATACCTCCGGCGATGGTTCGCAATTCCAAGGAGTCTGCCAAATGAATAATCGATTCGAGCATGGGAACACGCTCTTTTTCATCTTTAATGTCATTAATAAATGTTTTGTCTATTTTAATAAAATCTAAATCCAGTTCATTAAGATGATGCAGGTTAGCGTAACCGGTTCCAAAGTTGTCAAGAGAGAATAACACACCGCGATTTCTCAATGAGCGGATCAGTTCTTTAATTGCTGGCGTGATTGAGATTATCTGATGCTGAGTAATTTCAATCATCAGTTTTATTGATGGATTATTGATTTGTCTTAAGAAATTAAGACACTCCCAGTAAAAGACTGGGTTTTTCAGCCCCGCGGGACCGATGTTAAAAGAAATAAATAGCTCATTTTTGTTTGTATGTTTTACAGACGAAAAATCCCTGACTACTCCAGCCATGAGCTGTGATGTTAATTCATTAATTAGTCCATTATCTTCAGCTAGAGGAATAAATTCCTTTTGTGAAATAGCATAGTGGTGCCCCTCAGGCCAGCGAGCCAGTATCTCCACTCCACAAAGATCACCCGTTGGGTTTACGATAGGTTGATAGTAAGGAACAATTTCATTGTTCATAATCGCGATGCTGAGACGATCAATTCGTGATGAGTTCTGAACGTAATCTTTCACCTGGTTATCTGAGAAAGTTATCCCCTTAAGAAGATTATTTCTTATCAGGAAAATCAACGAATCGTGGAAGTTAGCAAAACCCAGGCGAGCATTAATTCTATCACGATAGCGGTAAAGTGATTTTATAGTGACCGCGTTTGCAAGGCAAAAATCATGTAAGTTTTTCCGGGTAAAGGATGCTTTTAACATCTCCTTTTCAAAGCTCGTCAAACTAAATGCAGTTATAGCGCAAGTGTCCTTCGGTAATTTTTTTTCAGACAAGGAAACTATTTTATTTTTTAGCGTATAGGTAACCGTATTAAGACTGCTATCGGCGTCGATTTGTTCAAACTCTTCGTAGCCGCGATTGAAGCACGCGGCGGTATTCAGACGAATGACAACGATACTAGTGTGAATAAAATGTGCACAATTTCTTTGTAACCATTTGCTGACTAATAGCAACGATAGTCTGTTATCAATAATTAAAAAACACGACCTGTATTGTGGTAAAAGATGTTGTCCTTCAGTAGAAAAGGTTTGAGTATCCACCAGTACCAAATTCGGCAGCAAGGCTTTGATTCCTGAAAAAAGATAAATGTCTTCACTTAGCAGGAATACTTTTTTAGTGTTCATGAATTTTACCAGCGTGTTTTGTGTCTGTATGATCCAAATTAAAGTGACGTCTATTTCTCATCAGAGAAGATAAATGCACCAACTGAGAGCGTATCCAAAAATTCCATGTTTGGGCGTGAAATAAGATATGTTTCAATTATAAGAACTAAAGCCTCATTTTTTTAGTGGTTTTTTTCATATTTACTTAAACTCTATTTAAAAAATTACTTACTTATAAAAATTGACATTAATGCGATTTTTGGATGGTAAATTTAATTATCTTTTCAAAACAAACGCTAACTGACAAAAAAATTCCATTTTAATCATTTTGCGGCCAAAGGTCCTTTTGATTATTTTCAAAGCACTTTTCACCTGCGGGGATAAATTTATTTAATGCTACGATAAATTTTTTATTTGACTGCGTTAATAGTGGGCTGTGCCATGTTTCTCCCGGAAGCAGATAGAGCATTTTAGCGTCATCATCGTTTGAATTGCAGCCATCCTGTACAATAACTTTAAAAAAAGTATTCCCCGTATTTTTCAATATGCCGCTTTTTTCATCCAGGGTGTAGTTAAAATTAAGTTTCCTTGGTCTGACAACGAGTATGGTGTCCATTGCAATGACTGGAATGGCTTCACTTTCCTTACCCTTCTGACGATCCGTTAACAGGGTAACCGGCATCTCGCGGAACAGGATCCGATAATATCGCTCTTTATCATCCTGAGGACCCCGATAAAAAATTTTAAATACTTCACCTGACGCTGGTGCAAGTGAGAAATTCAACGGTGTAAACAGAAGTTCTCCATCGGTAATGGCACGGCGTTTCTCACCCCCGGCGCCCGGCCTATCGATGTTTACCGCACTGATACTGTAAATATTTTGTCTTTTGCCGTCGTTATAGATTCGCTTGCTAATAAACGACTTATCAGCTGGCATATCATAGATGGTGGATTCAAGATAAATTGCCTGCGCTGAGAACGTCACCGAGGCTGCCAGAAAAATCATCCCTTGCACAATCCGCTGGCAAAACATCATTTATTCGCCCCGACCCAGTTCGCCGTTACCTTAATCTCGCCGGTAGCACTGACAACGCCTTCCCAGTCTGAACCGGAAAGGGTCAGCATTGACCGCCGGTCGTCCATGGGAAATAAGAGCTTCAGATCGGTACTAAAGTAGCTACCGTCATCAGAACTGTTAACGTCCCAGGGCGTCTGCCGCCAAAGCGCGTTACTCATATCAATCGCCGGATCGCCACAGCTGTTTCTTTTCTGAATAGCGTTACCCTGCTGACCGTTGTATTGCAGGTAAGCGGGAATAGCGACAGACAGACCGTCCTGCGTGGACTGGAAAAGACAATAGGGAATGCCGTCAACAGTGGTACTGTCACCAATAACCTGCGCAGTGATAGTATCAGCCTGCCGTGGGCCGGAAACGGTCACAATATAATCCATCTCTATGGGGGATGTATCACCAATCTTACCGCTCGCGCTGGGCGACAATGAGTTACCTGCTGGCACGATGCTGATACCGTACTCTTTGGGTGTAAATATAAGGCCAAGTGAGGGAGTGAACTGGTAAAAGCCAGATTCTACCACGACGGCATTTCTGAAACCAAAAGTAAAAGGCTGCTCCTGAGTGATATTAATACCACGATCGACCAGGTTCTTTAGAAATACCTTTGAGAAATAAACGTAGATATACTCGCCATCGTTGGTGAAAACATTGTTATATCTTGTTGTTGTTCCACTGTAGTTATACCACGTCTGCCCGTCCCCGGAAAATCTGACCGATGCTGCTGCCGGCGTGAACCCGAGAACTGACGTATTCGCGTACATTCTTATATAAGTAGAAGTATTCAATACTGACGTTTGATTAAGTTTATAGGCTACCATTTTGCAGATCACACCGTCTGTACCGCTGACAGTCCCCAGCTCACAGTAGCCATTGTCTTTACTGAGGTTAGGTGTACCATCACTGGCAATCCAAATTTCCTGTAGGGCATTCGTTGACTCCAGTGACAGATGGCCTGTTTTGTTCACCGTAAAGTTTTGATATCGCCACGTACCGGATGACTGATCCTTACAACGTTGTCCCGATGCATAATCATAATTGATCGTCGTGCTACAAAAATTCAGAATATAGGTTTCTCTGCCACCGACGGCCATATTACGAAAATAGTCATACGCACCTTCGGCGAATGATGCAAAGCCATAGGCACCGCCGGTGATCCCCGCGCCTTGTACCTGGGCATGATAAAATCCATTTTCATCCGTGCCTTCACCCGCAATATGGCCCGCCGCCGGGCAGTTCGTCCCGGAGGCACAGCGTATGCCCTGGAACGTACCCTGCATCGGTGAATTATCAATCCACATGTCCACGTAGTTTCGCGTGCCCGCTGTCCAGCCAACATAGCCCATATAGGCCAGGCTTCTTTGGCCGGTATCATATCGCACCCATTCATTTGCCCCAGAAATGCGCGGGTCGAGAGAGGCTGGCGTAATGAAATACTCATTGTCTATCGAATTTTCAATAAACAAAATACTGTTGTTCACCGCTGGAGAGGCACTGTCTCTTAAAGCCATTGCCGTGCCAGGAGTTAATCCACTGACCACAAGCAACGCAAAAAATAGCTTCGTCAAAATTTCCATTTTATTATCTCTGCGCCATTGTTGTTTGTGCTGAACATTGAATTTCTCCAACCCAGGCCGCACCGCGGGCCTTCTCCAGGTCGAGATCGGCTTCACACAAGTTTCCCGTTTGTGAAATCAGCGTAATGACAGGGAATTTTTTATCAATATCGATAGCGAATTCGCCCTTCGCATCCGTACGCGTTTTACCTATATGATTATGGATATCAGTATTCGAAGCCAGTTGGCCATTGGGATAGCGAATACGGCCAAATACGGTGATCATGCTTTTTACTTCCGGATTAACCACGCCGACGTTACCCGGGTAAAGCGTCAGCTCCTGCTTGCGGCCAGAGACAATATCGAAACTGTCTTCCGAATTTTTATCATTCAGGATTTCCATTCTGTACTTCGCATAGGGAGGCAGAGCAATAAAGTTCGATTTTCCGCTAAGCAAATAATGACGATTGTTAATCTTCGCAGCCAGCCTGCCTTCACCTACAATGTCTGTATTTACGATAACGCCTGCCGTTTCACGCTCTTTACTGAGTCCAAAATTGTTGTCCGCCCAGGCTACGGAACCCTGAGAAGAGAAATTCGTATTGGTAGAGTTATCTGCGGCGCGGGTTATCGATACCGTTCCTGAGTTATATTTTGTCGCGTAATTCAGATTACCGTTTACTGAATAGTCATTGTCGTAATGCTGTTCACCGCTCAGGCGTGTGGATGTTGACAGCCCGACCGATCGGATAGCGCCCTCGTTAAACTGTTTACGCGCGCTGAGGTTACCCTGGGTGCTGCCGTAGCGATCGCGTGATATGCCAAGACTCATCCAGGAGGCCAGTGGTAATGAGAGATCCAGACTGACATAACGCTCCTGGCGACCGTCATCGTTACTGTTGTTGTAGTAATAACGCTGAATACCGGCACGCACGCCGACGGTGGCATAGCGCCCGGAATACAGCGACGTGCTGTAATCGACATTGCGGTATTTATTACCGGAATAGCGGTTTTCCGTCTGGCTTATCGTTAAAGAGCCGCCATGCGGAACAAACTTACCCAGGTTAATCGTTGCACCGACGGAATAGTTATCGCGTTCCTGTATCGGGAGCCTGTCACCAATTTTGCTATCCTCACGCGATGTCCAGAGTGACCCGAAACCACCGGGGACGTTCAGGCTAACGTTGCTAACATTTCGCCATGAGGAGTCGTTAGCGATCAGCGCCTGATTGCCTACGCTGACGTATTCATTTACGTTCAGTGAGATGTCAGTTTCATTTACCGCATTGTTGTCAAAACCGTACAGCGTTGTTTTTAAGTTAAGACCTGACAACATGGCCAGGGTCATAGAGCCCGCTCCCCCCGCCAGCCAGGTTTGAACACGGCCGCCATCCTGATAACGGGAATACCTGTAGCTCACCCGGTCATAATCCAGCGATCCACCAAAAAGCTGCCAGTTAAGGCCCTGTAAACCGGCGGTTTGCTGAGGTGAAAAAATTTTATTTACCCGACTGATGCGGCTGTTAATCGTCCGACCATTGATCACGACGTCTACCGTAACGTCGTAGACGCCATAGGGGAAACGGCTGGTATCTATTTCGTAGCTACCCATATTGAAGTTCTGCACGCTAAGTAGGCGTCCATCCCGGAAAACGTGAACTTCGCCTGCAGCGGGCAAAAATACGGTAATGGGCGTTAACGACAGTGAGGTGGTTTCAGCAACGCTGCTCCCTTTATTACCGTAACTCACACCATAAATCTTACCGCCGTTCAGCGCATTCAGACTGGCAATGGACTGTACGTTCCACGTATCGAGCATGCCAAAAGCAAGGCGGCGGCCCTTGTAATCGCGTTCATACATTGCCCGATAAAGCCTGTTTGACGTATTACTGTCGCCAATACCGTAGAAGGAACCATTTATATTGAAATGATTTTCACGCATGGATGTGGTGTTATCCAGCGTCACATAGCTACGTGAGCTGTTGCCCGACTGATAATTGTTATAATAGGAGCCCACGTTGTAGTTCAACACGTTAGAAAGCGTATCGACGCTAGAAGGTCCCAGCAGATTGCTCCGTGGGACAATGGCTTCCGTCAGCGCCTCTTTGCTGACTACCAGCTCCAGATGAAAGGAGGACACATTCAGCTTCAGACGCGCGTCGGCAGACAGATCAATCATTGTATTATCACGGAATTTAACGTCGCGAATTTTTTCAACTAATTCTCGCGTTTTCTTCGACAGTACCGCATTATTGGGCAGCTCAGCGAGGGTCAAAGACTTGACGGTGATATTTCCATCTACTAAAGAAATTAATGCCTCAGCTATTTTTTGCTGGCTTTTTTCATCAGTTTCATTGTAACGAATATAAACCGGAACGGTCATCCCCTGTTCCAGTGAACGTGAGAAAGCAGCAGGAATAATGTATTTACCCACTTTCGTTGGAGCTGATTGAACCATTGATGGTGTCAGTACCACTAACAGGATAATGCCTTCCCTGACAAAATATTTCATTGTCGCGCGCTTCCTTACAACCCGGGGTTTCTAATTCATTCGTTAAAATAATGTTCGATGGCCATCACTTTACCGTAATAAATTGATTGTTGTGCCAAATCCCAATGCGTGAGCGGCTGTTGCTGATATCAGTCCGTTTCAGTTTCATTTTTGTTCCCGGCATAATGTAATAACGCTCCCGGCATCCCTTGCCATCATCACGTGCTTTATCTTTGCAGGGACCATAGGCAATTACGCGGAAAGACACATTGCCCGTGTTGGAAATTACATCGTCACTGCGGCTGTAGTTGAAACGTTCTTTACGCGGTGCCACAACCAGGATTGTGCCAATTTCGGCAGACGCTGTTGCGACGGCAATTTTACTGGATTTGGTTTCTGCACTCTCGCTAACAGGCTCATCAATCCACTGCAAACGATAATAACGTTCTTTATCATCCTGCGGGCCTTTATAGAAAAACCTGAAAACATCAGTTGCCTGTCCGGGAAGAATCAGATTAGCCGGTGTTGAAAGCAGTTCACCACTATTAGCGGGGGTAATTTCGACACCCTCTGCCAGCGGTGAAGAGATTGGCTTAACTGTGATGCTAACGAAACGCGCGGCGTCAGTCGTATTCGTAATCTCTTTCGACAAGGAGCTCTCGTTAGAGGTCATTATTGATGTAATGTCTCCGACACTGATGGCCCAACCCGAAAATGAAGTGATTAATCCTGTAAACAATGCGGATATAAAGATTTTGTTCATGGCTCTGTCCCTGATAAGATTCGGGAGAGGACTCTCCCGAATTATTATCTAATGCAATTACTCACCCTGAACTGGAGTCGTCCAGTTTGCGTTGAACTGAACTTTTACATCACCGGTCCAATAACCATCCGGCAGCGTAGTGAAATCTTTAGATTCGGTATTACCGTCAGTGGTTGCCGATGCGATGGTGAATTTAAATGCGGACTGATCGCTGACACGATCTGCACCGTTATATGCGCCATCTGCCATCAAACTTTCCAGGCCAGAAGTATGCGTTTTATCCAGCAGCACAGTTTCAGCTGTTTTAGAGACTTCAGCGCCATTCCATAACACACCCACATTCAGCGTAGAAGGATCGCCACTGGAATTAGCCAGAGTATTGCTGATGACTTGAGCGGTCAGCTCAAAATCAGTCGCCGTTTCCTGACCCTGGATAGTAATATCAAACGCACCCTCCTGTGAGTTGAATCCCTTCAGACCTTCCGCATACTGGAAAGTCAGTGAGTTGATTGGCGTGACGACCAGCATACTTTTGGTATCTTTTGTCGCTGTAGCGTCCCATGATGCTGTTGCCGATGCGTTTACATCAGCCACTGCATTTGCTGCAGCAAAAATAGAAGCCACAGACGCCACTAATACTATTTTTTTCACTTTTTCTTCTCCTAAGAACGCGCTCCTACTGAGGGCTTTTATATAAGCCATATCAGCAGATCCATTTTTTGTGCGAATAGTAATTTCGCTAAAAAATTATGTTTTTTATTATCTGGAGACTCAATAGGGCGCAGGACAGAAAAGGGGGGGTGAAATAAGAAAATTATGATTAGTGAGGGGGTGTAATGTTAATAAATGGATTTTAATTTCTGAAATGGTATTTTTTTTAGTTTTTAATGCTAATTGTTTTAATAAATTGGTATTTTATATCGTTTTTCTTATGTGAGAAATTTAAAAAATTGATATACAGATTAAAAATTTAAAATTTCTTAAAAACAATGAGATAGGTGGTTTGATACATGATGGTATTATAAGATTAATTCTTTGTTAATGAGATGATAATTTTTGTTTGAATACGGAAAATTCCTATTCGACCCCGGTGTCTGGTAGGAAAATTCCTGGGTAATGGCCTAATGCCGACCGCTTAATGTGTGCCGGAAAATCTAACAACATATACCTCTTTAGTGTTATTCGCAGTGAGGGCAAAGGATAACGCCCTTTCACTATACGAAGAGTAAATAATAGATTAAAAGATGCTGTTGGCAGGCCGGGCAGATCTCAAACACGCCGACTTTAACCAGCAGCTTAAAGCGGGAGGCCAGAAGGAAAACGCTGATAACCGAGCACGAATAAAACTCAACGTTGAACGTTTATTATTTAATCAGTTAACTGACCAGGAAAAACATGTAGGGGCATAATTTGGGGCACACTTAAAAAGTGCCTGGAAAAATAATCAATAAATTCAGGGTGATTAATTATTAAGCGCGACTCCTGTGATCTTCCGCCAGTTAGCCCCCTCATCTTCAACGTTCCTCATTCCCCGTGGGGATCTGAGCAAAGAAATTAGCATAATCCGCGGCGCGAACCTGTTTAAGAATAACGGCGAGTTCGGAAAGGGGATCATCAGACCAATCACACCGGATATCGATATCGGCATAGTGCCGATTATTCCACACTTTTAACGCTGCCGAACGTATACCACGATAATCGCCCCCGGCTGCTGCGCCAGCTTGCATCGCCAGTAACAGCCTGTCAGTCAGTTCGAGGTGGTTATTGTGCCGGTAGCTGCGTTGCATTGTGTGAATTACCTGCTCCCCAACCAGCATATTGCCCGCGATAGCGAGATTTTTCTCAGACAGGCTCCCACACCAAGGCAAACAGGCCTGACCTGTCCAGTCGCTACTCTTTCCCTGACTATCGATAACGATCCACTGCCTCAAATCACGACTATCGTCCTCAGTAAGCATTCTCTCCAGACATGCGCTCGCCCCCAGCCCTTGCCGAAGCCAGCCAATACCTTTCAAGCCGGCAATCGGGTTAGTCATGGCCTGCGTTGCGATTGCCCCTACCTGACTTTCACCGTGCAGAACTAATGCCCCTACCGCGGGGCCACCGGTTGCGGTTGCAGCACCAATTCTCCCAGTTTCCGGGCAACGTGCCACGATTGAAAATGTCATTTTGCACCTCAGAAAAATAGACACCGGTCATAATTATAATTATAAATTATTGTACAAAACACAATTTATCATCATAAATAGAGTTATTAACAAATTTGACACAAATGGCATTTTGTCTCGCATCGTGCGGTCAGCTCCGGGAGGTTGAATGAGAATGCGTTTAGGCCGGTGGATAGCAAGCTTGGTGCTGCTGTCTTTATTTTCGCAACCCGCCCTGGCATCAAAGTACCCTGATGTGCTGCTCCTGGGGCAGGTTGCCGAGCCGCAGTCCCTTGATCCCCAGGTGGCGACGGCGGCAAATGATTCGCGGATCCTGGTTAATATTTACGAAGGTCTGGTGCGTAATGCTGACGGCACCTTAACCCTGGAGCCCGCTCTGGCAAAGTCATGGAACGTTAGTGATGATGGTCTGACCTACACTTTTCACTTACGCGATGCTATCCATTTTCATGACGGCACCCCGTTAAACGCCCAAACAGTGAAATTCACCTTCGAGCGCATGCTCGATAAGCAGCATCCTTACTACTTCACCGGGCCATTCCCTCTGTCATTTTTCTTCTCTGCTATCGATAAGATCGACACGCCTGATGATTTAACCGTCGTCTTTAGATTAAAAGAGCCTTTCGCCCCCTTCTTATCCAATTTGGCCACCCCCGCAGGCCTGATTGTTTCCCCTGCTGCCGTTAAGAAATACGGCAAAGATTTTAGTCGCCATCCTGTCGGTACGGGGCCATTTAAGTTTGATGAGTGGACGTCAAATCAACGGGTGGTGCTATCCGCTAATGCAGGCTACTGGGATGAAAAGCCGAGCTTAAAACACGTGGTTTTCCGCCCCATTACCGATGCCAATACCCGCGTAGCGGAGATGCTCTCCGGGGGGATTGATGCCATGGTTGAAGTCCCTGCCGACAATGTGCCTCTTTTTACTCAGGACAGTCGTTTCCAGGTCTACGAAGCCACCGGGCCTCATGTGTGGTACAGCATGTTGAATGCATCGCTGCCCCCCTTTGATGATGTCCGGGTCAGGCAGGCGGTGAACTACGCGGTTAATAAACAGAATATCGTCAAATATATCCTTCAGGATTCAGCTGATGTCGCAGAAGGACCGATTCCCTCGGCGTTTGAGTGGGCATTTGATAAACAGACTACCCCCTATCCTTATGATCCTGAGAAAGCCCGCAAGCTGATTAAAGAGGCCGGAGCCGAGGGGACGAAAATCATTTTTTACGTGACGGAGGGGGGATCCGGGATGTTAGACCCGATCCCGATGGCGACCGCTATCCAGGCCGATTTAAAGGCGGTCGGATTAGATGTTGAGATTCAAACTTTTGAATGGAATACCTATCTCTCCAAGGTCAACGCCGGACTGAAAGAGGCGCATATGGCGGAGATGGCATGGATGACTAACGATCCTGATACCTTGCCTTTTCTCACCCTGCACTCCGGATCCTGGCCTGATAAGGGCGGATTTAATTCAGGCTATTACAGTAACAAACAGCTCGATGAGTTGCTAAATAAAGCCCGGATCACCAATAACCTGGAGCAGCGCGCTGCCCTGTATCGGCAGGTCCAAAGAATCGTTCATCAGGATGCGCCCTGGTTATTTGTCGCCAACTGGAAGCAAAATGCCGTCGCCAGTGAACATGTCCAAAACTTTAAATTACAGCCGAACTTTAATCTTTTACTGAAAGATGTTCACAAAGATTAATTTAATGGGGAAAAAAAGATGTGGATATACTGTTTTAAACGCATTTTAGCGACCATTCCCATACTGATAGGTTTGACCCTGATCGTTTTTTTAATCATGGCCATGATCCCCGGCGATCCTGCCCAAGCGCTGCTGGGTCCCTGGGCCACACCTGAGAACGTTGTTCGGGTTAAAGCCGAGCTGGGTTTAGATAAGCCGTTATATCAGCAATACTTTATTTGGATGCACAACTTACTATCAGGGGATTTTGGCCGTTCATTCGTGCTGAATCGCCCGGTTGTTGATGAAGTTCTGGAGCGATTTTCAGCGACCCTGGTACTGGGAGGATGTGCCCTGTTATTAAGCTCGGTGCTGGGGCTGCTGGCCGGGATCGTCTCTGCCATTCGCCAGTTCAGCTGGAGCGACAGATTTATCACTTTAGGCGTTTTATTAGGGATCTCAATGCCATCCTTCTGGATTGGATTATTGATGATTATGGTTTTTTCCGTTCAGCTACAGTGGTTTCCTGCGTCAGGAATGTACGATATCTGGCAGGGTGGCGGCTTAGGGGATTTATTACATCACCTTGTTTTACCTGTAGTGACCCTCTCGCTGGTTGCGACAGGTGTGATTGCTCGTTTAACACGTACCGCAATGCTGGAAGTTTTACGCCTCGATTTCATTCGCACCGCAAGAGCCAAAGGGCTAAACGAACGCCAGGTGATATTTCGTCATGCATTTCGTATGGCTCTAGTGTCAGTGATCCCGGTGATTGGTATTCAGGCGGGCTTCGTGTTTGGCGGTGCGGTCTATATTGAAACCGTTTTCCAATGGCCTGGACTAGGGGCGATGCTGGTTAAAGCGGTGGCAACGCGTGACTTATTCTTAGTTCAAGGGGGCGTCTTGATTGCAGCCGCATCTTACGTGTTTATTAATCTGTTTGCTGATGTGCTGCAAGCCATGCTGGACCCGAGGTTGAAATCATGAGCCAGACTACCATCACAACTCCGCAGCCTCGCCAGAGACAGTCTATCGGCGCCCTGCTGCTCGCCAACCGACTTGCCACCATCGGATTAGTGATTATCTCGACTATTACGCTACTGGTATTAATCGTCCCCTGGCTGCCACTGGATAACCCGGATGAAACGGATCTCGTGAACCGTTTATTACCTGTTTTTTCATCAGGGCATTTCTTAGGCACCGATCATTTGGGCCGTGATATTTTGTCTCGCCTGTTATGGGGGACCAGAGTGTCCCTGATGGTTGGGATATCCGCAACGTTGATTGCCGCATTCTTCGGAACACTCATCGGTTTGATCGCCGGATACGTTGGGCGACGTACAGATAGTGTGCTGATGCGTTGCATCGATATGCTAATGGCCTTCCCCTATATTCTCTTGGCACTGGCAATTGTGGCGGTGCTGGGACCCGGACTGTTAAATGCACTCTATGCGATAGCCTTAGTCAATATTCCCTTTTTTGCACGAAATATCCGGGGATTAACCGTTGGATTGCGTGACAGAGATTTTATTCAGGCCGCCCGTTTATCAGGTAAAAATCATTTACAGATATTATTAACTGAGGTGTTACCCAATGTACTGCCAATTATCGTCGTCACCATGTCGACGACCATTGGCTGGATGATTTTAGAGACCGCCGGGCTTTCATTCTTAGGCCTCGGGACCCAGCCACCCAACGCCGATCTCGGTTCGATGCTGGGCCAGGGGCGCGCGCAAATGTTTGTTGCTCCTCACGTCGCCCTGATACCAGGCATCATGATTTTCCTGATTGTGATCAGCTTTAACCTGTTAGGCGATGGGGTGCGCGATATGCTCGATCCGCGGCTAAAATCGGGAGCTTTGCAACGCTCACAGCCCGTGACGCAAACCGATCGGGTTGATATTCCCCCCAAAGTCCTTGGTAAGCAGGCGGTGCTGGAGGTCATAGATCTGACGATTGCTTTTCGCCAGGGCCAGCAGCTCCGCCCGACAGTCAAAGGGATCAGTTTTAGCGTTGGGCCAGGTGAATGCTTCGGCCTGATCGGGGAGAGCGGCTCAGGTAAGAGTGTGACAGCGCTGTCTGTTATGGGCCTACTGGCCTCACCGCCTGCGGTTATCACTGGCGGAGGCGTTTATGTGGAGCATGAGGAAATGCTCTCCTTACCTCTTTCTGTTCTTCAACATCGGCGGGGCGCCCGGGTTTCCTATATTTTCCAGGATCCGCTAACGACGCTACATCCTCAGTTCACCATCGGCGATCAGCTACAGGAGGCGATTACCGCCCATCAGTCTTTGAGCCGCCAGGCTGCAAAAAGTCAGGCCCTTGAGCTACTCGATAGCGTCGGTATCCACAGCGCCGAAGAACAATTTAGTGCTTATCCGCATGAGCTCTCGGGGGGGCAGCGCCAGCGTGTGGGTATTGCCATGGCGCTGGCCAACAAGCCGCTCCTGATCATTGCCGATGAGCCGACTACTGCTCTGGATGTTACGGTTCAGGCACTCATCTTAGAGCTATTGAATAAATTGCGTCGCGAGCGCGGCGTGGCCTTGCTCTTTATTACTCATGATTTTGCCGTGATCAATCAAGTTTGTGATCGTGTTGCAGTGATGCAGCAAGGAGAGATTGTCGAGACCGGGGCGACCCAAACGGTACTGCAAAATCCCCAGCATCCCTATACCCAACGACTTATTGCCAGCGTGCCGAAACTGGGGGAAGGGCGAAAGTTTTTAACTCAAGTTGCCGCTTTGTACCGACCACAGGCCAATGAGAAAGATCTAAACGCTACGCAGGGGGCATCATGAATACTGTTATTGAAGTCGATCGGCTGGTGAAAACGTTTGGCCAACCTCGCAGTTTGTTTCATCCGAAAGGGAGGAGGGTTCAGGCTTTAAAAAATATCTCCTTATCACTCTATGAAGGGGAAACCCTGGCGGTCGTGGGCGAAAGTGGCTCGGGAAAAAGCACGCTGGCACGAATTCTGGTGGGGCTGGAGCATCAAACCTCAGGGAGCGTACGGGTGTCAGGACAAACCGAGGCCCAGTGGAAAAAGCACGGAGCCAAAGCCTTTGGACAGGAAATTCAATACGTTTTTCAAGATCCTGTCGCGTCGCTAAACCCTCGGAAAACCATTGGAGAGACGTTGTCGGTCCCTCTGAAATATTTAAAACAGATGGCGCCAGCCCAGCGCACCCGTCGATTGGCTGAACTACTCGAAGCCGTCAACATGCCCATCGATTCTCTCGCCTGCTATCCACATGAATTTTCTGGCGGGCAAGCACAACGCCTGGCGATTGCCAGAGCCCTTGCCGCCGATGCGCGAATACTGGTGCTGGATGAACCGGTGAGTGCTTTGGATGTATCGGTGCAGGCCCAGGTGTTGTTACTGTTGGAAGAGTTAAAGAAACAGTTTTCCCTTTCGTACTTATTCATTAGCCACGATTTAGCCGTGGTGGAGTCAATTGCCGATAGAGTCGCCGTTCTCTATTTAGGCGAGTTACTCGAGTGCCGGGAAACCCGTCAGCTCTTTGCGGCTCCTGAACATGCGTATACTCAGAACTTAATTGCCAGCGCGCCACGTATTGGTGTCGAGCACCCTATTGAAACGTATTAAGAGTCATTATGAGCACAGATAAGTCGTCAGTCATCGATCCGGTTCGCATCAAACGGACAGATGAAATTGTGAATGCCATAAAAGAAACCATTATGGCGGATAATCTCACCCCCGGTGACCGATTACCCCAGGAGAAGGACCTGATTGAGCGCTATAGCGCGAGCAAAAGCACGGTAAGAGAAGCGCTAAAATCTCTGGAAGTTCAGGGCCTGATAAGAACCAAAACGGGGCCAGGTGGCGGGGCATTTATTGACTCCATGACCGAATCGCGCGCTATGAGCCTGTTATCTAACTATCTATTTACGCGTGAAATTTCTATTAAAGATATTTATACCCTGCGTAAATTGTTGGAGCCGGTGGTTGCGGTAAGTGCGATGGAAAACATCGATAGCGCCGGAATTCAAAAACTGTACGACATCATTGCCATCTACGATCATGAACCGGCAGATGAAGATGAGCGTTGGCAGCAGCGTATGGCTGAGCTCGATTTCCACACGGTCGTGGCCAGCTATTCAGATAACGTACTTCTCGTCTTTATTTGCCATTTTCTTCAGCGCTTACTGAAGGATTTAGCCGTCTGTAAAGACATTTACTTAAAGCCTGAACCGGTTGATCGATGCCAGGGCATTGAATATCAATATCAATTGATTGAAGCCCTGCGCCGAAAAAATGCACAAAAAGTGCAGGCCGTAATGGAAGCCCACATGAATTATGCGGAACACGTCATGCTGGAGCTACAGGCCACCTTGCAAGAACGTTTTTTAAGTGAGGAGAGGTAACAAACATGATCGATACAGCATATCTCACTCAGGTGTTGCGCACGCTGCTCCAGACGCCAAGTCCGGTAGGAATGACAGAGCAGGCGGTTGCACGAACTCATCAATGGCTTACGGAGCTGGGTTTTACGCCTCAATATACCCGTCGGGGCGTACTGTATATCACCGTGGGGGAGCAACAACCTCAGCGCGCGCTTGCTGCCCACCTGGATACATTAGGTGCGATGGTCACTCAATTAAAAGCGAATGGCCGCTTAGCGCTACGCAATACCGGAACTTGGGCAGCGCGCTTTGCCGAAGGCGCAAGAGTGACGGTGTTCAGTGATAATCATCAGTATCGCGGCACAATTTTACCCCTCAAAGCGTCCGGGCACCGTTTTAATACCGAAGTTGATACCCAAATTGCTGACTGGAACAATTTGGAAATTCGTTTAGATGCCCCCTGCTACACAGAGGCGGATCTGGAGGCCCACGGTTTAAACGTCGGGGATATGGTTGCGGTAGATGCACAGCCCGAATTCATCGAGAACGGCTTTATTGTTTCCCGCCATTTGGATGACAAAGCAGGCTGTGCGGTAATCCTGGCGGCCCTGAAGTCGCTGGTGGATGAGGGCGTTACTCCGGCCGTGTCATGTCAGGTGATGTTCACCATCTCTGAAGAAGTCGGGATCGGGGGGACGCACGGGTTTGGCCCCGAGGTCCAGGAGCTATTAGCCATTGATAATTCCGTTTCAGGACCGGATCAAACCACCCGGGATGATGCGCTGACACTGGCTTATCGTGACAGAACGGGGCCGTTTGATTTGGCAATAACCCGACACCTGCTACAGCTATGCCAACAGCACGACATTCCCCATGTGCGGGATACCTTTAGACATTACCGCTCAGACAGTGCCGCCGCGATTGATGCCGGATGGGATATTCGCGCGGCGTTAGCCTGCTTTGCTCTGGACAGTTCCCATGGCTGGGAAAGAACCCATATTGATTCTCTGATAGCCCTGGCCACGCTGGTGAGGCGTTATATAGAAAGTGATTTAGTCCCATTGCCAGGACAATAATGGATGAACCCCCTTTGACATGACGGGGGTAGGATCAGTGGTGCAACGCCTGGCATCGCTCAGTCCGGTTGGAGATAGGAGTGATGGGCGATGGGTCAGATCGCTCAATCCGGCCGGACTGAGTTCCCTCAAAGTGAACGATTATTAGCAACAGCTATGTAGTCAAAACCTTTAATTGCAAAGATTTTGTAGGATCACTCTATTCTTACAACCTATTTTTTGCATGATATTTCTACGGAAAGTATAAATGGTTTTCTCTGTGACTTTGAGCTCATCAGCTATATATTTACTTTCGTGTCCGTTACAGATGAGATGAATTAATTGTTTTTCTCGCGAAGTCAGCGAGTTTTTCGGACGATAAAGAGCGGCACTGGATCTGGAAGTAAAAAACACGATCAGATCCTTTAAAGAACTTCTTTTATCCAGTACGAAACGTACACCCATTTTTTCCGCCTTATAGAATGAAATATCATTGGACGCAAATCCAATTAATTCCTTGTCTAAAGGGAGTTCGATAGGCGGAGTGCGTAAAGTGACAAAGTCAAAGTCGATAATAAAAAAATTACTTCTTTCAATAAAATCAAAGCCAAATAGGTTCTTAATTCCATCAATAAGAAAAATGTCATCAGTAATAATGCAGTCTGACATGGATTAGTCCTTTAGATAATTGTCCAATATACTTAAATCAATTTTCACCCTGTCCTGGTGATTGCTAAGTTAGCATTATATTATTTAACAAAGCAATGAGATCATAAGGCTAGGCGGGGCAAGTAAAATTCGTATTGATTGGGCTTATTTTCTATTTTTATTACCAGGCACAGAGTTAATGTCTTTGTTGTCTGCGTATTACAGTTTTTTATTTTGGTTTAATTATTTTAACCGACTCTATCTGATGTTTTAATTGAATATTATAATTAATAATGTTGTGAAATGGTGTTTTAATAAGAAAAAACATTGATTTTATAAAGTTTGACTATCTACATGCCGTTTCACTATAGCACTGCACTTGTTGGCGAAACATCCAGCCGGTAGTGGATCCATAGGGTGGGGAAAAGTGAAGCATTAATGTGTGAAGCCTCTAAGATCGTATACATCAGGAGGTTTCTCTTTCGACGCGATAAAAATAAATCTCCTACACACAGAAGAGGATGAATGAATGTTTCCTCTTGAATAAAGTCATTTGGTTAGAAAAATCCACTAGTGAATGTAATAAGCATGAGGAAGTAGCATCCACATGTAGGGCAGTGCTATGCACGCAACAAGACATCGATATGGAATGCCCAGAGTTTATGATTAATCTGGCATGAGTTTTATAACAAACTTATAACAATAAAAAAGTAAATATTCAGTTTCTGATTTTTTAGATGGCTGGAGCTGATATGGAAATTGATAAGTCAATATGAATTAAATTTATTATATATTGTAATCGTTAGTATTTTTCTTGAGTAATGGTGTTTTATGCTGGTTTTATTGAGTTTTATGGTTTTATGTGCCTCAGTGCTTGTACATTGCGATATCAGTATCATTTGTGTGGGTTAATCAATAATATTATTGGCATTGCAAGATTGATGATTCACACAGGTTATTTGCGCAAAGCAAAAACTTGTTAGACATGAAAGGAGAAGAGAAGAATTTCTATAAATTAAAGGCTATATAGATAAAGGGGAGTCATCGATACTAACCAACATAATAGATTCAGGTGCCTGAAAGAACTAGCTATTAATTTTAATATAGTTCTTCCAGTTACTTACTTGTACTGGATAATTTAATTCTACAACATAGGACGTATAGACAAATGTTTTTATCAAAAAGGATTGTTACCATTGCTGTTGCCGCAACTATTTTTTCTGGCATGAGCAGCCTCAGTTATGCAAGTGATGGTAATTTAAATTTCACAGGAGAAATTACTAATAATCCGTGCACAGTTGTCGGAGACTCTGGTGCAAACGTGAATGTGATGCTTGGAAAAGTTTCACAAACTTCCTTTGCTAACGCTGGCGATGAAGCTGCTGCTACAAGCTTTGCACTTAAACTGACTAACTGTAGCAATGTTACATCTGCACAGGTAAGTTTTGATGGTGCATCTGATGCTGTTAATAAATCACTGATTAAACTGTCTGCTGGTGCTGATGCAGCTACAGGCGTTGGTATCGGTATTTATGAAGCAAATGGTTCTACTCTTATTCCTCTCTTCAGCAAATCTAAAGAAGTAGCGGTTAAAGAAGGCGCCGCGCAGTTTGATTTCGTTGCTAAGTATGTAGCAACATCTAAAGATGTTAAAGCTGGTTCTGCCAACGGTAGCGCAACATTTACTGTAGCGTACAAGTAATAAACTAACCTGCTCACAAGGTTTAATTAAAAGGATAGCAATGAATGCTATCCTTTATAATTATCAGGAAAGAAAATGAAAAAGTATTTCTCATTTGTTTCTCTTTTAGTCATGTTAAGTTCTTCGGTTTTTGCAGATCCTGGAATCCAAATCGGTGCAACTCGATTAGTTTATAACGAATCTGACAATCAAGCTTCTGTAGATATTAATAATACAGATAACAAACCGTACTTGATTCAGTCATGGTTAACAAATATAAATGGCGATGAGCATGCGAGTAACAATAACTTTGTCACGACACCACCGCTTTTTAAGCTTGAAGGGAGTTCATCTAACTCCGTGCGTATCGTGCAGACAGGAAACTCGTTGCCCACCGACAGGGAAACTGCTTTATGGCTAAACGTCAAAGCTATTCCTTCACAGGAAAAAACTGAAAACAACACACTGACAATCGCTATAAAAACAAAAATTAAGGTTTTTTATAGACCGGAAAAACTGAAAAATTTAAAAAATGACGCATGGAATAAAGTTTCATTTCGTGAGAAAAATGGGAAGTTGAATATTGTTAACCCCACGCCGTTCAATATTTCATTTAATACGGTAAAAGTTAATAACGTTGAAATTCCAGATATGATCATGGTAGAGCCTTTCAGTGAAAAAATGATTGATAAAAACATAAAGGTTGGCCAGGCGATTTCTTGGGATGTAATAAATGATTATGGTGGAATTACAGAAGAGAAAACTGTAAAAATAGAAAACAAATAAAAGTGAATACGATGTCTACTCAATCTTATAAGAAATTACTTTTATCTACCTTTATATTTTCAGTGATGATTGGAAGAGTCACTTATGCTGAAGATTACTTCAATCCTGATTTCATTGAAGGGCAAGAAAAGAAAAATAAACGGATAGATCTGTCTGTATTTACAAGTAAGAACGGGCAGCTTCCGGGTATTTATTATACAAATGTTTTCATGAACAATACTGTTGTTATGAAAAAGGAAATAAAATTCGAAATAAACGATAGAAATGAATTAGTCCCGGTGCTCACTAAGAAAGATTATGTTGCTATGGGCATACTACCTAATGCCACAAAGTCATTTGAGTCTCTCGGTTCAGATGAAATTGTGAAAAGCATATCAGATCTTATTCCAGATGCAGGGTTTAGTTATGTTTTTAATGAAAAAAAGTTAAACTTTTCAGTCCCTCAACTGTATGTAGATAAAACAGCTCTGGGTGATGTTCCGCAAAATTTGTGGGACGATGGTATTAGTACGTTATTTTCAAACTATTATTATAGCGGCTCAACCGCACAAAATGAAAAAAACGCCAACTATAAAAACACATCTTATCTTAACTTAAGAAGTGGTGTGAATTTTGCAGGGTGGCGATATCGTAACTACAGTGTATACAGTCACAGTAATGAAATAAACCAATGGAAGGGATTAACAAACTATATTGAGAGAGATGTAAAAAGTATCAGAAGTCATTTGACACTGGGTGATGCTTACACCTCATCAGAATATTTTGATGGCTTTTCATTTAGGGGAATAAAGATAGCATCTGATGATGCGATGCTTCCATCGAGTCAAAGAGGATTCGCTCCAAAAGTTCGGGGTATCGCACAAACAAATGCGATAGTCACGATCCGCCAAAATGGGGCAATCATTCGGCAGGAAAATGTCTCTGCCGGGCCTTTCGCGATCGATGATTTATATCCGACATCAACGAGTGGCGATCTTGAGGTGACAGTAGATGAAGGTAATGGGAATAAACGAACTTACATACAACCATTTTCCTCTGTACCGGGTATGTTAAGAGAGGGAAATGTCAGGTTCTCTGTTTCCGCCGGTAAGTTTCGTACAGATAATGATAATGAGACCAGACCATTTTTCCTCCAGCCGGTCTTTTCATATGGCATATCTGACCTGAACACTGTCTATGCCGGAAGCATTGTTTCCGAGAAATATAAATCTTTTCTTATAGGTTTAGGACGAAGTTTCGGAAGCTATGGTTCATTATCGCTGGATGGGGCTATTGCAAGATCGACCATTAATAAATCTAACAATACCGGTACCTCTGTACGTATGCAGTACGCAAAAGATTTTACAGAGACAGGAACAAACATCACACTTGCCAGTTACAAGTACTCAACTGAAAAGTATAAAGATTTCTCAGAGGCTAATCAAAAGAAACATGATTACTACTATATGGATAACGCTAAAAAGGATACCTTACAGTTAAGCATTAACCAGAATCTGTCTGATATTAGTGGTAATAATATGGGGAGCTTGTTTGTTACAGCATACCAGCAACGCTACTGGGGGCGTGATAATAAATCGAGGAGCTTCAATTTTGGATACAGTAACTATTATAACGATATTAGTTACTCTATAGCTTATTCTTATACTGAGGCGCGTGAATACTCAGATAAAGATCAGATATTATCATTGAATGTATCAATCCCACTTGGGTCAGCTACATCAGATTCAAATCTGACTTTTTCTACACTCTCGGATAAAAGTAGATTATCCAATGCTATGGTTGGCCTGAATGGTTCCGTTTTAGAAGATCGCTCTTTAAACTATAATTTGCAAACGGGATATACTCCGGATAACAGGAGTAATAATTATCTTAGTTCTAGCCTGGATTATAAGGCATCGTTCGGGGAATATCAGGCAGGCTACGATCGAACCAATGATAGCAACAGATATAATTACTCTACCAATGGTTCAATCGTTGTTCATCCATATGGGGTGACTGCCGGACAGGCGATGGGTGAGACCTCTGCTTTGGTTAGAGCTGTAGATGCGAAAGATATCAAAGTTAGTAGTAATACAGGTGTTTATACAAACAGGTTTGGTTATGCAATCGTTCCTTATGTTTCACCTTACAGCAGAAATTTCTTATCTCTTGACACGAGCGTACTTAATGACAGTACAGAAATAACAAATAATATCAAAACCGTTGTTCCTACAAGAGGCGCTCTTGTATTAGCCGATTATCCAACAAGAATTGGATTGAAGTTGATGGTAAGGCTAACTGGAAGGGAGATACCTTTTGGTGCAATGGCATCAATAGAAAATAATGGTGTGACTACAACGGGTATTGTCGATGATTCAAAAGTGGTCTATCTCAGTGGTGCACCTCACGAGGGTACGATCGATGTTGACTGGGTAAATGGAAAATGCAAGGCCCACTATAAACTATCAAATCCAAATGGTAAGGTAATAAATGTTTCTGCAATATGTAATTAAAAATTCTGGGAATGTATTCATGCTTCCTGTCTTGGTGGGTATAGGTTTACTGGTGCCTGGTATATCCTATGCTCATGACTGTAGTGTCGATGCCAGCACTAATTATCTTGAGGCGAATACAACTTTTATTGATGATTTAAATGTTGGAGATAAGGTTGGCGACGTCATTTTCGGAGGGGCATATGATATAATGAAGTGTAATAACACCTCGGGTATTTCTAGTCAGGAATTAATTGTAATAGCCAAGGGGATTTATAACCCCTTGTCTTTTGATGGGCGTGTGGTGTATCCAACTGGAATTCCGGGGCTGGGTTTTGCATTTGGTGCTTATTCCCCAACGTGTAATGCTTGGGGTTGGGCCAGCCGAAGCGCTGGCGCAATGAATGGGACTGTTTGTAAAAAAACAAATGGAGCATATGGGAACAATATTAAATATCAACCAGTAGTGCAGTTGTATAAAATTGCTGCCGGGATGGCGGCAGGCTCCGTAAATTCATTAATAGTAGGCGGGGCTAATGTTATGATTAATGGGGGGATAGTTGGGGGATCTCCTATAACATATCTTAAACTAAATATTAAAGCTCAACCATGTAATGTCACCACTAAAAATATTACTGTGCAGATGGGTAAAGTTAGACCCAACGATTTTGATGGATTATCAACCACTTCAAAATCGGAAACGGATTTTGCAATAGGACTTAAGTGTAGTTACAGCTCTCCTGTATCATTACAAATAGACGGAACTTCATCGAATCCTAAGGCTGGCATACTTAACACGTCCAGAACTTCTTATCCGCAGGCGGGTGTAGGTGTACAAATCCTGGATGCTAATGGCAATCCCTTTCCTCTACAAACGCCGGTATCTCAAGGGGTTAGGAACGGTGTTAATAATATATCTTTAAAAGCAAGATACATACAGACAGGAAGTGTCATAACGCCTGGTAAAGCAAATGCTAATGCAACATTCACTATAACCTACAAATAATAGTTTTCCACGTATGGATTCATATTTATGATCTGTATTTTCAGACTAGCATGATTTATTTTTGATAGGCTGCTTCATAATTCCCTGCGTGTTGTATGATTATTTTATAAAAATAGATGGTTGTTTACATTGTCTATTGTAATTTTTTTCGACGGGTATGCTAATATGTTAGTGTAAACAATGTTTGTTAATGCGAATATTATTTCAGTGTGTTTGTTGAGCGAGGTTTTATGTGCTTATGGCGAAGTTAACATAATGACAGTGAATATTTTCTGTAATTACCTGCTAATAAATTTATTTTAATAATTTATTTAGGTGGTTTTTATGTGGTAAACTAGTAAGGGTGACGACATTTAAAACGTGCATATGGAAATGTTGGGTGTCTGCTGGGCGCCATTGGTGACGTTGTGTTAATTATATTTCCGAATGGTCGTTTTCTGATGATGAAATGATTTTATATTCATAGAGAGCAATGAAAGTGGTTTTTCTAGGGGGCCAAGTGATCTACACTATTAATAATCAAATCATGTTCTGTGAAAGAAATGGTACCCTATGGTCAATAAATAATCCCGAATCTCAATATGTTTTGACTGCAACAGCGGGTCGCCTTTTGGGTTTTCTTCTTTCCAAGCGCGGAGGTATCATTATAAGAGATGATATCCTTAACACGGTTTGGGATTCTTATGGTTTAAGAACTTCTACACACAGTTTGAATAAGTACATTTCTGATTTGAGAAAGGTATTTATTAAATTGGGGTTGGAAGATGAAGTGATAGTTACTGTACCTAAAGTTGGGTTCAAAATTACTGCGGCTATACTTATTGACAATGATGAGCCTTTTCTTGATAAGGACACTTCAGAGCAGGCTGCCTCTTCGGAAAAAACTGACTCCGATCATTTAGTGTCAAAGAGGACAGTTCATGCACGCTCCCTTTTTTTCTTAGTCAATAATATAAGGGGAGGGGTGCTATTTTTGGTTATAATTGCAACCATTTTTGCATATTTTTTTCTTTCCAAGCCAAATGGAGAGCCTGCATCATCCAATAACGAATTTTATTATGTTGGAAATATTGACTCTTGTAGTGTGTCAAGTCTGGTCTTACTGCCTGATGTTCATATAAGGAAAAGTTTATCTGTTGTAAATGAAGTCATGGAAAATCATCACTTGAGTTGCCCAAAAAACGGGTATATATTTTTTAATGTCTCCGATGCTGTTTTTTATAATAAAACAGGAAGGGTGTTCCTGTCAATTTGCTCTAAGAAAGGTACAGATCTTTCTTCATGCTTCAGTTTTTATGAGAGGTTTTATGAAGGGAAATAAATTTTATTTCGCCGCAATATTTTGCTGTGTTTTTACCTTCGGTTATTTGATGGTTACAAAAATGCAGTCTTCTCATCGGGCAGAAGGGTATACTTGCTCTGGCAACTTAATGATTAATGAAAGTGAAGAAAACTTTACCGCCAATCTTGTTTTTTTTCTTAATATGAGAAAGGATAATACTGGGTTCATAGACATTACCGGCGAGGCAAACTACAACGGATCTATTACAACGCTGGGCAGGAATTATAGTTTTTCGTATAAGAATGAAGAGGGTGATATTGTAAAACTCTACAATGTCAAGGCGCAGAGTGATGCTAAAGATAATAGTGAAGATAGAATTATAAGGAGGTTTATACTCAACTCCAATGAACAGGCTGATAAATATTTTAAAATTTCACCCGTTGGCAATATGTTCATTGTCAGTAATCTCTATTCCCCGGTATTATTTTGTTTAAAATGATCGTTGGTTGCTGTTTGTATTAATCTTTAATTTTACATGCCTTATTTTCATCGAGTATTATTATTCTTGTTTGATTTTTTGGCAAATTTGGGCTGAATCTACTTTGATTAATATGCTATGCCAATTAATATTTTTTTGGCTTGTATCATCCTTTCTCCGACATAACCCGCTGACGATGGCAGTCACCCGGCTCAAGCTTATTCCCCTGAGCCGACCGCACTTCAAGCAGCGGCAGCGGCTTGCCCGCAGCATTATCAAGCAGAATGGAATGTACCTCGTTATCCGCAAACAGATATTGTTCCCCCCACTGCCTTAAGGCCACCACAATTGGAAACAGGGCACGGCCTTTCTCCGTCAGTATATATTCCTTATACGCACTGCCGTCTGAAGCCGGGCAGATCTCAAACACGCCGACTTCAACCAGCAGCTTAAGGCGGGAGGCCAGTATATTTTTGGCGAGGCCGAGATTCTTTTGAAACTCGCTGAATCTGCGCACGTCATCAAATGCTTCGCGAACGATCATCAAACACCAGCGTTCGCCGATGGACTCCAGGGTCCTGGCGACGGGGCATTCGCTGGTTCTGAGCGATTCCTGTTTTGCCATCTCTGTATTCTCTCCGCCTGAACGTTTACCCGGCCAGATTAACCCGCATCAAAAGAAGTTGCAAAAAAAAACCACTGCTGCTAATTATGCAGGCATTGTAGTTTCAAAAAAAAACCAGATAGGGCGTAATCATGAACTGTACTGCAGATGAAGATGCGGGAGGCGGAATACCCACTGCGTTGGCAGACGGGCCGATGCTGACATCCCGGATAATCTTTCTGTTTTCGCTGACCTGTGCCCTCGCGGTGGCCAATGTTTACTCCGTGCAGCCGCTGCTGAATTCGATTGCGGTGAGCCTCAATGTGTCGCTCGGTATCACGGGCAGCATTGTCACCGTGACGCAGGCAGGCTATGCGCTGGGGCTGATCTTTCTGGTTCCGCTGGGGGACCGGTTTGACCGAAAAACGCTGGTCATTACGCATCTGATCCTGTCCGTGCTGGCACTGGCGGCAGCAGCGCTGGCACAGGATCTGACCATGCTGCTGTGCGCGATGCTGCTTGTAGGCCTGATGGCCGTCGTGGTTCAGCTTGTGGTGGCCTGGTCCGCGATGCTGGCGGCTCCCCGTAAGCGCGGGCAGGTGGTTGGGACGGTGACCAGCGGCATTGTTCTGGGGATACTGCTGGCACGTTTTATCTCAGGTGCCATTGCCGATATTGCCGGCTGGCGAGCTGTCTATCTGACGTCAGCCTGCCTGATGCTGCTGGTTTCATTTTTCCTGGCAAAAATGATGCCTGCCACCGCGCGGCGGGCGTCGGGATCCTCTTATTTCTCCCTGCTGCTGTCCGTTTTTCATCTGTTTATCACTGAACCACAGTTGAGGATGCGGGGAGCGCTGGCGATGTTAATTTTTGCCGCCTTTAGCATGCTGTGGACCTCCATGGTGATGCCGCTCAGCGCCCTGTCCCTGTCGCATACCGGGATAGGCCTGTTTGGTTTAGCGGGCGTTGCCGGCGCACTGGCGGCTTCCAGAGCCGGAGTGTGGGCGGACAGAGGCCAGGGCGAGCGCGCCAGCGGGTTGGCCCTGGCACTGCTGACCGTCTCGTGGCTGCCCATCGCCTTCCTCGACGCGTCGCTGTGGTGGCTGGTCGCAGGCGTCATCATGCTGGACTTTGCCGTGCAGACGGTCCATGTCATCAATCAGAGCATGATTATTGCCGCCCGGCCGGAGGCGGCAAGTCGCCTGGTCGGGGCGTATATGTGTTTTTACTCGGCAGGCAGCGCGGCGGGGGCCATTGCTGCCACCCAGCTTTATGCACTGTGGGGATGGCAGTCGGTCTGCTACGCGGGTGCGTCCGTCAGCGCCTGTGCTTTTATCTTTTGGTTCGGATCGCGTCAGTCATGAAAACACATCATCTGCTACTCGCCGTGCTGATTACGGCAATCTGGGGCGTTAACTTTTCGGTCATCAAGCTGGGACTGCATTCGGTCGACCCGTTTATACTGGCCGGTATCCGCTTCACGCTGTGCGCCTTGCCCGCCCTGTTTTTTATTAAAAAACCCGATGTGCCGTGGCGCTATATCATCAGCTATGGTCTGGTATTTGGTATTGGTCTGTGGGGGCTGGTTAACCTGGGCATTAAAACCGGGCTTTCCGCGGGGATTGCCTCGCTTTTGCTACAGTTCAGCGCCTTTTTCACCCTGATACTGGGAAGCCGGGTATTTAAAGAACGTCTCAGCCGCTATCAAATTATCGGTTTCATCATTGCCTGCGCCGGGCTGATAAGTGTTGTTTTTATCACCGATGGCTCTGTGACGTTATCCGGTATGCTGCTGGTGCTTGCCGGCGCGGTAGCCTGGAGTATCGCCAATATTATCAATAAAAAAGCCGCGACCGGGCAGGTGTTTGCTTTTCTGGTCTGGTCGAGCGCCTTTTCGCCGATTCCGCTTTTCCTGCTGGGCTGGCTGGTTAACGGTGGCAGCGGCTTCAGTCTGCTGTTCAGCCACATGGATGCGCGCGCCGTGCTGTCCATATTGTTCCAGGTGTATCCCAATACCCTGTTTGCTTACTGGGTATGGAATTCCCTTCTGAAACAGTATCCGGTTTCCACGGTGGCACCCTTATCGCTGCTGGTGCCGGTATTCGGCATACTCGGCTCTATGGTCATTTTTGGCGAAAGCATCACGCTGATAAAGGTTGTTGCCCTGCTGCTGATTATCTGCGGGCTGGCGGTGGGACTGTATGGTCAGCGGCTGAAGCGCTATTTAATAAAATAGCGCTTCTGAGAGGTCATTGGTGTTCGGCACGTTCTGCGGCAATGAATTCGGCGATCGCCGCCGTCAGCGTATGCGCAGCTTCCGTCGGAGGTTGATGGCCGGTTCCGGCCAGCATAAGCAGGCGGGCGTCAGGGATCGATGCCGCGATCTCCCGGCTCAACTTATCGGGCGTTGCCGTGTCCTGCGCATCGCAGACAAAGATGACGCTACCCAGCGACAGCTCCGCAATCATCAACGCCATATCCCCGATCATAGCGTCAGTTGTCCAGCCGTTTACGCGGTGTTCGCTGCTGCCGTGTCCGGGCATATCCAGAACAATACAGCGATACGACTCACTCAGGGTCTGAACCTGCGCAGAAAAAGCGTCATGGCTGGCGCACAGCCCGGGAGCAAAAATCAGAGTGGGCCCCTCACCAACGTCGTGGTAGCGATACAGCGTGCCGTTAATTCTGACCTGCTGGAGCGGCCATTCGTCATCGGCCTTAAAAGCCCGGCTAAGCAGCGCCGAATCTTCAAAGATCTGATAACGGGTAATTTTTCCCCCTGATACGTTGAAATGAATGACCATATCGCTGCCAACGGTATTTCCCGTGCTCAGCACCGTATGACGAAACCGTCCCAGCACCAGAACCGTACCGTTATGCTCCAGCGTGTCGGTGATTGAGAAGACGCGTGGCCTGAAGTTCTGCGGAAATTTTTCCAGCCAGAGTCTGACCTGCGCCGGTCCCTGTAGCAGCCCGACGGTCGAGACGGCCACATCGCCGTCAATGTGCCAGACGACATCATTTGCCAGCAGGCTGATGATATCGTCCACCCGCCCTGCGGCAAAGGCGGTGAGATAAGCGTCAACGGTCTCTTTTGCAGTGACGTTCTGTGAATCGTTACTAGCGGTGCGATCCATGGTAATGCTCCTGTTCAAAGTGATACTCGCGGCGAAAGATAGCCGCAGCCACAGAAGTCTATTTTTTCCATTTTATGAAAACTACGGATAATATCGGCCAATTGTTTTTCAAAAACAGAAAATATGGGGTGGGAAAAGGCATGGACTGGAACGATATACGCTTCTTTCTGGAGGTCGCACGGACAAACAGTCTGACGAAGTCGGCCGTTAAACTGAAGGTCAGTCAGTCAACGGTGGCGAGAAGGATCGGTGCGCTGGAAGCCAGTCTGCAAACGCGCCTTTTCCGGCATCATCAGACGGGATATTTTCTTACCGATGCGGGGAAAAACGTTCTCGGATATGCCGAAGAGGTCGAGGTGAAGGTGGCAAGGCTGGAAAAAGAGATCTCCGGCAGAGATTTGACGCCTGCCGGCACAGTGCGTCTGGCGACGGCGGTGACACTGGCAAACCATCTGATTATTCCCGCATTACCCCGCTTTACCGCGCGTTTCCCGGAAATCAAGCTGGAGCTGATTACCGGCATTGATACCGTCTCGGTGGTGCGCAATGATGCAGATATCGCCCTGCGACTGGTTCGCCCGCAGCAGAATACGTTAAAGCTCAGGCGGGTAGGCACCGTGACCTCTGCGGTCTACGGTTCGGAAACCTATCTCCGCGCGCATCCTGCATCTGCTGAGGATCCGGTAGGGGGACGGGGATTTATCACCTGGGACCAGGCATTCAGCCACCTGCCCGCCGCCAGATGGCTGAGCGAACGTTTTCCAGACAGCGCGTCGATGCTCTCTACCACCAGTCTGGTCACCCAGCTTAGTGCCGTTAGAGCCGGTCTGGGGCTGGCCGTTTTACCGCGTTTCCTTGCCGCTCAGAATGGCGATTTGATCGAGGTTATTCCGACACAGCAGGTGTTTTCCGAGGAGCTGTGGTTAGTCAGCCACGCCGACCTTAGCGCATCTTCACGGATCCGCGCCGTGGCTGATTTTCTGATGGAGATTATGGCTGAAGCCGGCCTGACTTCATCCTGAACGGCGGACTATCAGGCAAAATCATCTCAAAGCTGGATGCTACCAAACGCATTTTTCCAGTCATGTTCGAACTTCTCAACGGCGGACAGCACCGCGGGGGTATCCAGCATCTGCTGCGCAACGTCCAGCGGCAGAGTGATGGCTTCGCATCCTGCCAGCAGACAGTCCAGCGCCTGGCGAGGAGTTTTAAAGCTGGCGGCCAGGATCTTGCTGTCGGGGACATGCCGTTCCAGCAGCGTTTGCAGCTCCTTCACCGTACCGATGCCGTCGCCGCCCTGGGCATCTATGCGGTTAACATAGGGCGCAACGTATTTCGCCCCGGCCAGCGCCGCCAGAAGCCCCTGTGATGCGCTGTATACCGCAGTGCCCAGCGTCACGATCCCCTCCCTTTTCAGCAGCTTAATTGCCGCCAGGCCTTCAGAGGTCACCGGAATTTTAACCACGATGCCCGGTACGGCAACCTGAAGGCGCCTGGCCTCGGCCACCATGCCTGCTGCATCGCGGCTCATCGTCTGGGCAAACAAAACACCCTCTGCGCCGATGGCTTTTTGCAGACGCGGCAGCACGTCCCAAATTGACTCTTTACCCACCGCCACAATGCTCGGATTCGTGGTGACGCCAGCAATCGGCAGGATGCGTGCAAGGCGTTCAACTTCCGCTACGTTGGCAGTATCCAGATAGAGTTCCATGGTGCTCCTGTAAAGATGAGAGGAAGGGGCCGGAGTCGTTATGCCTTGGGCTTCCGGCATATCAAAAACGGTTCAACAGTAACCTCCCTCTCGAAAAAAGGCTACCGCAGCGCGGCCATCGCCATTTTTATTCTGAAAACAACGATTGCTTAACATTTGCACCAAAAATATTTGACAATTTTTTGCCGTAATTGCAAATGTATATACAAGGAAATACAGGATCAAACACGTATGTTCAACATCATAACGAGTGAGGATGGCATGGCCTATTCGGGAAAAGTGAATATCCAGCAGGCGATAGACGACAGCCCTGTTTCACGCTTTCACTGGGTGATTATTGTACTGGGCTTTCTGATACTGGCTATTGACGGGTTTGATACGGCGGCAATGGGCTACATTGCGCCTTCACTCTCCGCTGACTGGGGTATCCAGAAACCTGACCTCGGGCCGGTCCTCAGCGCCGCGCTGCTCGGCCTTTCCCTCGGGGCACTGATGGCAGGCCCGGCGTCCGATCGCCTTGGGCGTAAGCGTGTTCTGGTCTTTTCCTGCCTTTTCTTTGGCCTGGCAAGCCTGGGCACCGCCTATGCGCAGTCGTTGAATATGCTGACTCTCTGGCGGTTCCTCACCGGGCTGGGGCTGGGGGCGGCCATGCCGAATGCGATCACGCTGGTCTCGGAGTTTGCGCCCAAACGCTGTCGCTCAATGGCCATTAACACCATGTACTGCGGATTTCCACTGGGCGCGGCGGGCGGCGGGGCCATCTCGTCCTGGCTTATCCCCAACTACGGCTGGCACAGCGTGCTGGTGGCGGGCGCTATCGCCCCGCTGGTGCTGACCGTTTTTCTGATCCTGTTCCTGCCGGAATCGGTGAAGTATCTGGTGCATCGCGGTAAGGACGTGGCACAAATCACCCGTATTGCCCGTCGGTTTGTGAAGGGCAGCCTGGAAGGGGTGACACAGTACTATCTGGACGAACAGCGTACCGCGGACAAAAAAAGCAGCGTGGCCCAGCTGTTCAGCAAGCCCTGGCTGGCCGGAACGCTGATGCTCTGGACCACCTATTTTATGGGGCTGGTGATCTATTACGTGCTGCTAAGCTGGATGCCGACGCTGATGCTGGGCATGGGATATCCGCTGGCGGAATCGGCCTGGCTGACTTCGCTGTTCACCTTCGGCGGCACGGCGGGGATCCTGCTGGCGGGTTGGATGATGGACCGCTGGGAGGCACACAAAGTGGTGCTGGGCGGCTTTGTGCTGACCATGCTGTTTACCCTGGCGCTGGGCGTTGAAAACGACCATATCATGCTGTTTGGCACGCTGATCTTCCTGATGGGGATCGCCATGAACGGTGCGCAGTCCGGGCTGCAAACGCTGGCAGTCAACTTTTATCCTACCCACTGCCGCGCGACGGGCATTGCGTGGATGCAGGGCGTCGGGCGCTTTGGCGGCGTGGCCGGAACCATGATGAGCGCACAGCTCCTTTCCCTGCAATGGCAGGCGGACAGTATTCTGATGTTCCTCAGCGTTCCGGCGCTGTTGGCCGCCGGCGCGACGCTTTACAAACTACAGCGCTATAAACCGCAGCGCCTGACGGTTGCCTAGCCCCGTTCCAGCCGCTGCTCCGAACCGAGGGTGCAGCGGCTGGAAATCTGGCGATATCACGCGCCGGGTTTCTACGTCGGTTCGCCCTTGTTCACTTCCCGCCAGATCCGCCACGCCGCCGCTGAAAATGCGCCCGCCCCCTCAAAAGTGATATAGTCCTCAGCGAATTAATCGTATCTGGCGGGCAGAACACCATGAAACCGAGTACGTCTCAGCAAAGACCTTACCAGGAAGTCGGGGCGATGATACGCGACCTGATCCACCGTACGCCGTACCGTCCCGGTGAGCGTCTGCCGCCGGAGCGGGAAATTGCTGAGAGGCTGGATGTTACCCGGACCATCGTACGTGAAGCGCTGATCATGCTGGAAATCAAAGGGCTGGTGGAGGTACGACGCGGTGCCGGTATCTACGTTCTTGCCGACGCCGCAGAAGAGGACGGGGACGCGGGGCAGCACGGCAATGACGCGGGGCCTTTTGAGCTGTTGCAGGCGCGTCAGCTGCTGGAAAGTAACATCGCGGAATTTGCCGCGTTGCAGGCCACCCGGGAAGACATCATCAAAATGCGCCAGGCGCTGGAGCTGGAGGAGCGGGAGCTGGCCTCCAGTGCGCCGGGCTGTTCGGAAAGCGGTGATATGCAGTTTCACCTGGCAATCGCCGAAGCCACCCATAACAGCCTGCTGGTTGAGCTGTTCCGCCAGTCATGGCAGTGGCGGGAAAACAATCCGATGTGGCTCCAGCTGCACAGCCATCTGGCCAGCACCGACTACCGTAAAGCATGGCTGGTGGACCACCGGCAGATCCTCGCAGCCCTGATTAAGAAAGACGCCCGCGCCGCGAAGCGGGCGATGTGGCAGCACCTGGAGAATGTTAAGCAGCGTCTGCTGGAATTCTCTAACGTGGACGATATCGACTTCGATGGCTATTTGTTTGAGTCCTGGCCGCTGGATAAAACCGCGCGCTGATCGTCTCTGTTGCTATCTGACAGGTGGCGGGCGGGCTGTGGATGAAAGTCATCGGTATCGGGTGACCTGACTATGAAATTCGTGAAGTTCGACACGGATGAGTGCTTTATCGCCGCGAGTTTGCCAGATATCATGCTAGTAAATAACAAGGATGAATTATGGCAAACTACACCCTGCGTCAGCTGAAGTATTTCGTCACAACGGTAGAATGTGGCAGTGTGGCTGAAGCGTCCCGAAAGTTATTTATCGCCCAGCCCTCAATATCCACAGCGATCAAAATTCTGGAAGAAAGCTTTGGCGTGCAGCTTTTTATCCGCCATCACGCCCAGGGCGTCTCGCTTACCCCCTCCGGCGCCCGTTTTCATCGAAAGGCCGTTAAGCTGTTGAGAATGGCCCATGAATTCGAACAAAATGCCCTTGCCGACACCGATATCGTGGCGGGAAAAATTGACGTCGGCTGTTTTGAAACCGTAGCCCCGCTTATTCTGCCGAAGCTGATCCACGGCTTTAAGGCGCTGTACCCCGGCGTGGAGATCATGATCCGCGACGGTGAGCAGCATGAACTGTTGCAGGGGCTGGCCGCCGGCCGCTTCGACGTTGCGCTGCTCTACCAGCACGATCTGGACAATAGCCTGACCGTGGAACCGCTGGTTCCCCCCCGGAAACCCTACATTCTGCTGCCTGCCGCCCATCGTCTGGCGGGCAAGGGCGAGGTGTCGCTGGCTGAGCTGGCCGATGAGCCGATGATCCTGCTGGACGTGCTGCCCAGCCGTAACTACTTCGTCAGCCTGTTTACCCGGGCGGGGATCACGCCCGATATTGTTTTCAGCTCTCCCTCTATTGAGATGGTGCGTGGAATGGTCGGCCACGGCTTCGGTTTTGCCGTGCTGGTCACCCGCCCCAGCGGTGAGTACAGCTACGATGGCCAGCCGCTGGCGGTAGTGAAGCTTAAAGATGAGGTAGAAGGGTCCAGTCTGGCGGCGGCCTGGCTTGCCGGCGATCGGCTGACTAAACCCGCCGAGCTGTTTGTGGCGTTCTGTAAGGCACAGCTGCCGGGTATGATTTAACCGCGGCGCGCGTCGTTCAGACGCGCAGCCAGCGGGTCAGGTTGTTCAACATTTTCATACAGCGTGCCAGCTGATCTTCGCTGATGTACTCATCGGGTTTGTGTCCCTGCTCCATACTGCCCGGACCGCAAATCAGCGTGGTGACGCCCGCTTCGTTAAATAATCCTCCCTCCGTACCAAAAGCAACGGTACTAAAGTCATCACTCTCACACCATTCGGCCAGCAGGCGTGAATAGCTGTGCTGTGGATGAGTCAGCAGGCCGGGATAGCGGCTGAGCGGATGAAAGGTAATGCTACAGTCGTCGGATTTTTGCCGCATCGCGGGCAGCAGTTCGTTCTGCGCGTAATCAATCAGGCGATCGATGATGGCATCGGGGGGGGCATCGGGTAGGTGGCGGATCTCAAAATCGAACTGGCAGGACTGCGGCACAATATTCAGCGCCACGCCCCCTTCAATCGTACCAATTTGCAGGGTGCTGAACGCCGGCTCAAAGCGCGCATCGCAGGCGGTGGTAAGCCGTTCGCCCTCGTCGATCAGCCGGGTCATCAGCCTGCTGGCATATTCAATCGCGTTGACGCCCTGCGGCGTGTAGGCGGAGTGGCAGGCGTGGCCCTTTACATGGCAGCGCATCGCCAGCTTGCCCTTATGACCGTAAACCGGCCGCATCTCCGTCGGCTCACCGATAATACACAGCGCGGGTTTACTGCCTGCGGCGGCAATCTGATCTGTCAGGCTGCGAACCCCCAGACAGCCCACCTCCTCATCATAAGAGAAAGCCAGATGCAGCGGCTGGCGCAGCGGCTGCGCAACGAATTCCGGCACCGAGGCCAGCACGCAGGCGAGGAAACCTTTCATATCCGCACAGCCGCGCCCGTAGTATCGGCCTCGGTCTGCGGTGAGTTCAAACGGCGGCACGCTCCACCGCTGGCCGTCAACGGGGACAACATCGGTATGGCCAGAGAGGATCACGCCGTCGCCGCTTTCGGGGCCGATAGTGGCGAACAGATTGGCTTTGCGGCCGCTCTCGTCAGGTAACAGCTGTGCCGCGATGCCGTAGTCGGCCAGATAGCGCTGAATAAAGTGGATCAGCTCAAGATTGGATTCGCGGCTGGTGGTATCAAATGAGATCAGTTTTTCCAGCAGATCGCGCAGTGAGCTACTCATCGCCGGGCACTCCGTACCCGGGAGCCTGGCGGGGATCGACGGCCCGCGTCAGATAGTCCTGCGCCTGGGGCTGGTACGCGCGCCAGAGTGTCGCCAGTTGGTCAATGGGCGCGTCTTCTGCCCAGTCAACCCGCAGATCAACGATGGGCCAGCTGTGGCTTCCCACCACTTTAAGCGCGGCGGAGTGGACCGGTCCGGCCTCGCCGCCTTGTTCCAGAGCGGCCTCCATTGCGGTCATCAGGCGACCGGCCAGCGGACCACGGGCGTTCTCAAAGGCGGTAATCATGGCTGCGATAACCTCCTTTCCGGCCAGCATATTCCCCGCGGCCACGCAGTCCCTGCCGCGAACGGCGTGATGGGTTCCCAGCGTTTTCGAGCCGCTAAACGCCGCCGTTTGCCCGTTGTTGCCGATAACGGTGACCTGTCGATACTCGCGGTAGTCATCCCGGGCGAGCGCGGCGTCTAACGCCTCTGCTACCGGGGTACCCTGCTGAAGCGCCGCCAGGATCTCCGGGCCCAGCGCGGGCAGGGTGATATTCTGACTGGAAACCGCTCCGGCCCCGGCCAGCGCCCAGGGGCAGCGTGCGCCAACGGCAATACTGGAGGAGCTAACGGCAACGCCAAACTGCCCGCTTTCGCGGCAGTGTGCGGCAATGGAAAAGGTCACAGCGCCTCCTCATCCGGGATCACGGCAATAACGTCAATTTCCATCAACCACTGCGGCTGCGCCAGGGCAGAAACCACCAGTCCGGTCGAGATCGGGAAAACCCCTTTCAGCCATTTTCCCACTTCTTTATAAACCGGTTCACGGTAGCGCGGATCGATGATGTAGGTGGTGGTCTTAACGATATGTGATAAGTCGCTTCCCGCCTCCTCCAGCAGCTGCTTCACGTTTTTCATCGCCTGTTCCGCCTGTGCCTGCGGGTCACCCAGCCCAACGAGATTACCGGAAAAGTCGGTCCCCACCTGGCCACGCACGTATACGGTGTTGCCTGCGCGCACGGCCTGGCAGAGATCGTTGTCCAGAGTCTGATTAGGATAGGTCACTTTAGTATTGAACATGCGGATACGGGTATGCGTTGGTTTGCTCATCTATAAACTCCTGTAAAAGAGGGGTTGAAAGGCCGCGCAGGTGCGGCCGGATGAAAACGTTAACTGAGCGGGCGGCAGTAGGTGTGCTGTCTGCGGCGATAGGCCGTGTCACGGCTTGCCAGCCAGTAGTAGAGCGGCGACGTCACCAGCAGTCCGACCAGCCAGGAAAGATCGGCGCCGTTAATCCAGGCCGACACCGGGCCGACGTAGAGCGGCGTGTTCATAAAGGGGATCTGCACCGCAATGCCGACGGCGTAGGCCAGCAGCGCATGCGGGTTGTAGCGACCGTAGATCCCGCCGTCCACCTGAAAAATCGAGTTGATGTCATAGTGACCTTTATGGATGGCATAGAAGTCGATCAGGTTGATGGCGGTCCAGGGCACCAGCACCACCAGCAGTGCCAGCACCATATCAATGAAGTGCCCGATAAAGTCTGCCGAGGCGAATATCGCCACCACGCAGCAGGCGATCAGCACAATGACCGACAGCACCGAACGACTTTTGCTGCCGGGGATCCAGCGCCAGATAAAGGTCTGTACCAGGGTGATAAGTGACATCACCGCACCGTACAGGTTCAGCGCGTTGTGGCTGATTACGCTCAGCATAAACAGGACCAGCATCAGCGGGCCGATAGCACCGGTCGCCAGCCTGACGGCCTCCATCGTTGGCAGGCCCGGAGGGGTAGCCAACACGGCAACCGCACCGAAGATAAACGAAAGGCTGGAACCCAGCGTCGATCCCAGATAGGTCGCCCAGAAAGTCGATGACACCGAAACATCGGCAGGCAGATAGCGAGAATAGTCAGAAACATACGGAGCGAAAGCGATCTGCCACAGTGCGGCCAGCGAAACCGTTGCCAGCCAGCCGTAAAGCGAGAAGCCGCCGCGCGTCAGGAAATCTGCCGTATGAATATGCGTGAAGATATAGCCAAAGCCCACCGCGATGCCGATGCCAAGCACCCAGGTGCCGATGCGGTTCAGGACGTGAATAAAGCGGTAGCCAATAATCCCGATAATCCCGGAGCCCACGGCACCGATAACAATACCAACCGGCAGCGGAACGCTGGCGGCAATACCGTGCAGCGACTCTCCGGCCAGAATGATGTTAGAGGTAAAAAAACCGACGTACATCACCCCGGCAATGGCCACCACCAGCAGGGAACCCAGAGAGCCGAACTGGGCGCGGCTCTGAATCATCTGTGGAATGCCCATCTGCGGCCCCTGCGCGGAGTGCAGCGCCATCAGTGCGCCGCCCACCAGGTGGCCGACCAGAATCGCCACCACGCCCCACAGCAGATTCAGATGGAAGATCTGCACGCCGAGCGCGCCGGTAACTATCGGTAGCGGGGCAATATTTCCGCCAAACCACAGGGTGAAGAGATCGCGAACTTTCCCGTGGCGATCTTCAGGAGGAACATAGCCAATGGTGTGTTTTTCGAGCAGCGGGGGAGATGTGTCTGTTGACGACATAGCAGGCTCCAAATTCAGCAAGGTGCAGGGAGTATCGAGGCGTTTACGCATCGTTTTTTTTAATTGCTTTGATAATGCGCATCATTTTTTCGATGGGTAAATTAGTAAGTTTATCGTTAGCGAAAATAAAAAAACGTTGCAGAAGCCTGTCGAGGCGCTTTGACAGTAGTCGAATCATGGTGCAGGGCGTTACATCATTAATTTATCGTCAATGACGAACTTAATAATATTTTACCGTATCCGATTCGCTCCATAGGCTGAGTTTTACGAATCACTAAGTCCTGAGGATACAGATATGACGCCAGAAACCACCCTCGTTGATACGCTGGTTGTAGGAGCCGGTCAGGCCGGTGTGGCAATGAGTGAACACCTGAGCCGCCTGGATATCCCCCATGTGGTGTTAGAAAAAAATCGTATTGCTGAAGCCTGGCGCACGGGACGGTGGGATTCACTGGTTGCCAACGGCCCCGCCTGGCACGATCGTTTTCCGGGTATGGAGTTTTCCGGGATCGGCCCGGGAGAATTTGTCCCTAAAGAGAAGATTGCCGACTATATGGTGGCCTATGCCAGCCGTTTTAATGCCCCTGTTCGCACCGGCGTTGAGGTCCGGCGGGTAGAGCGTAACGCGGGGCGTCCGGGTTTTCGCATCGAAACCTCCGATGGTGTCTTTGAAGCCCGTCATCTGGTGGTCGCCACCGGGCCGTTCCAGTGCCCGTCCATTCCGTCCATTGCGCCGCAGACCGATGCGCTGACCCAGCTGCATTCGGCGCACTACCGTAATCCCGCTCAGCTGCCGGAAGGTGCGGTGCTGATCGTGGGGGCGGGTTCGTCCGGTGTCCAGATTGCTGAAGAACTGAACCGCGCCGGAAAAGAGGTATACCTTTCCGTGGGCCCACACGACCGACCGCCGCGCAGCTATCGCGGCAGGGATTTCTGCTGGTGGCTGGGCGTGCTGGGGCTGTGGGATAAGGCGGCAACCGAGCCGGGTAAAGAACACGTGACGATTGCCGTGAGTGGTGCAAACGGGGGCCACACCGTTGACTTCCGCAAGCTGGCCGCTGAAGGCGTGACGCTGGTGGGCCGTACCCGTACGATCGCGAATAACGTCGTGGAATTTGAGAACGACCTGGCACAAAACATTGAGCGCGGTGACGCGAACTATCTGGCGCTGCTGGATGCGGCCGATGCCTGGATTGCCCGCAATGGAATGGATCTGCCGGAAGAACCGCAGGCGCATATCATACGTCCGGCACCGGACTGTATGACCCGGCCACTGATGCAGCTGGATCTGGCGGGCAGAAAAATTACCACCATCATCTGGGCGACCGGGTTCACCGCCGACTACAGCTGGCTGAACGTGAATGCCTTTGATGCCCAGGGTAAACCCCAGCATCAGCGGGGAGTCTCGTCGGAGCCCGGCGTCTATTTCCTTGGTCTGCCCTGGCTTTCGCGACGCGGTTCATCCTTTATCTGGGGCGTATGGCACGATGCAAAATACATCGCTGACCAAATCGCCATCCAGCGTAACTATCTCTCCTGTCCGGGTGCCGTTCCGCCGACGCTGGCGGAATAATCTTCGGCTGTGCAGGGCGGGTGATGCCGCTAATGTGTGGAAGGAACTATCGCGTCTTTCCGCACGCATTTACTCCACAGCGTCTTCCGCGCCGTTTCTTTTCTTAACCGCCCGCAGGATAACCGGCTCCAGCAGGCGGGCAACCGCAGCAAAGGCGGGAACCACCACCGAGTTGCCAAACTGACGATAGGACTGAGTATCCGATACCGGGATACGAAACCGACTCTCTCCCGGCTTTTCAAATCCCATCAGGCGGGCGCACTCTCGCGGTGTCAGCCTGCGCGGACGATGTTGCAGATTAGCGGCATCATGGAAAGATTTCTCTCCCAGCGCTCTGTCCCAGCCCCGGTCAATCAGGATCTCTGAACCGTCCTTGTGGTAGCGGGCGGAAAGCGTGCGCGTTACCGTGCTACGATCCTGCGGCGACACCAGGCCATAGCCAAAGCCGTTGCCCCTGGCCTGATGTTTTTTAGCGTAGTTATAGAGGTATTCCCACAGCTTAACCGTCAGGATGTATTTGCTGTCCACCTGTTTATCCAGCAGGTCCTGAAACGCAGGGCGCTGCGACGGATAAAATTGACTGATATCGCGCAGGGTGAAATCCGGGGCCAGAGCAAGGTCGCGGCGAAAGCCAACCAGCACGATGCGTTCCCGGTGCTGCGGCAGGAAGTGCCTGCCGTCGATGATTTTCGGGTCCGCCGCCCCGCCGACCTCAGTGTCGGCAACGTCGTACCCCAGCTCGTCCAGCGTCTGCTGGATCACCCGGAACGTTTTACCTTTATCATGACTTTTCAGGTTCTTAACGTTTTCCAGCACGAAGATCGCCGGTTTCTTTACGGCGATAATCCGTGCGACGTCAAAGAATAACGTTCCCTGGGTGTCGCATTCGAAGCCGTGCGCTCTGCCAAGAGAATTCTTTTTGCTGACGCCTGCCAGACTGAAGGGCTGGCAGGGGAAGCCCGCCAGCAGGACATCGTGTTGGGGAATGGTGCGATCGATGTGGGCATAGGCCACCGACTCGGCCACCTCCGGCCTGTCGCTGAGGGTGACCTGACGGATATCGGTATTGAAGGTATGCGCACCTTCATCGTTGTACCAGTTAGCCCGGTAGGTGCGTACCGCGTGCGGATTCCACTCGCTGGTAAATACGCACTGTCCACCAATGGCCTCAAACCCGCTACGTATCCCGCCAATACCGGCAAACAGATCGATAAAACGAAAGGGATAGTGGGGATGATGCGCCGGCGGCTGCGGCAGCAGACTGTGTAGCGCCCGGACTTCGGCTTCCGTCAGGGGCTTAGGGGCCGTTTTGCCGTTAACCCGGCGATTAACGGCGTCGCGCGTCCAGCTGTCGCCGCTGACCGCCGACAGGCACGCTGCAACGCTGCGGCTGTCGTAAATTTCCAGAACGCGCTGTAATAAAGCGAGATCTTCCGAAGCCTGAGCCGGCTGTTGTTCTTCATGGGAACCGGCCATCAGCGACTGCACGGCGGGCGGTATTTCTTTCATAACGATAATATTCCGGGTTAAGTTAGTGACAGGCTATCACATTATTAACCCGGTGATTACAGGCGCGATCCGCGATCCGCTCCGCCCGTTTCCCCTGTACTGCCCAACGGCAGCACCCGGCTGATTTCGCCGCCAAAGCCGGTAACGGTTAACAGCGTCCCCTTCAGCTCTGCCACGGCAAAAGGCACGTTATCCGGCCCGTCCAGCATGCCTTTCAGCGTGATAAAATCCGTATTCCCCCGGCGGTAGTAGCCGCCACGGTGATCGTGACCCGCGAAGTAAGCGCGAACCTGATAGCGGCACAGCAGATCCGCCAGCGCCTCGCCGTTCCACAGAATATGTTTCTTCAGTGGCGCAAGCGGATAGTGGCCAAAGACCACCACGGTTTCCCCCAGTGCCCGGGCCTGTTGCAGATGCTGCTCGATCCAGTCCATCTGCCCGGCGCCTACCGAACCGTTCCAGCGCTGGGCCTGCGGCTGCTGCTGCGCCAGTAGTTCATCCAGAAGATCCGCTGCAAGACGGCGATCGTCGCCGTTGCCGACATTGCAATAGAGGCTGATATCGTTTCCGTCGATAACCAGGAAACGAAAGCCGTTCAGAGTGAAGTGATAGTAACTTTTTGGCAGACCCAGCGGGGGGATGTGCGCCGCCAGACGATCGGAAATCACCTGCGCATCATGATTGCCAATAACCGCAGCGTGGGGATGGTGCAGTGCGTCATAGCGCGGCAGTAATTCACTGTAGCCCGACCAGTGACGATCGATCAGGTCACCCAGCGTCACCACAAAATCCAGCGGCAGTTCGTTAAGTGTCCCGATTGCCGAGGAGAGTTTGCGCAGGCCGTGGCGGTAATAGAGGTTGTTCTCCAGGTCAGGATCGGCATCGGCGTACTGCGGGTCTGCAATCAGGCCGAAACGCAGCACGCTGCCCGATGGCTTCGGCGAACGCATAACCGGCGGTTGATAGAGTACGGCGGCCTCGCCCAGTGCAAGCTGCTGTGGCTGAGAGAGTGGATTGGGTAACGCTTTCGTGGTCATCTGACGGTACATCCTGACAATCTAACAAAAACCCTATCCTGGCCGGGCAGAATGAAGATTTTATTGCAGGGCGATGACATTTATACGACGTGGGCGATCCGGTCCTGTTGTTTTGCGGTTCGCCACCAGGACTTTTTTAAAAAAATCGTGCTGAATAAGTGTGATTTAGATCACGTATCACAGTCATTTAAGAAAAACGATAAAATGGTTGTTGCGTGATAAAATATCGCAATCAATCTAATGCTTTGCCAATAACGCTACTATTTCACTCCGATACCAGGAGTTATATTAGTTTTTATTTTTACTTACATTTATAATTAAGATTATTCTTTTTAGGTGTAATGTGTTTATTAATTTTTTTATTTTTAGAAAAAACGTAATTATTTATTCTGGATTACATTTAAAAAAATGATGCCTTATCAACGATGAACTGTCTCTTTTGTTGCCGTTGTGAGGGCGTTTAATCCTTCTTAAAGTGTTTTGCAACTGTACTGTAGTACTTCTCATTATGCTGTTTTTTGCATGGATTTTTATCCAATTACGATAAATTCAATGATTTTTTCAATATAAATATTTTATCAAGACGATGACGTTTTCTTTCTTTACAGATAATAGCTGCAATCAACACGATTCGTAATATTCAGTTAATTTCCGTAGGAAGAATGAGATTTGAATGTTGTGTGTTCTTCTAAGTTAATTCTGAATTTAGTTTTTTCGCTGGGATGATTTTTTATTTCTGGCGATAAGCTCGTGTGTTGAAGTAAATGAAATAAAACAGGAGCCAGTGAGGCGAACTGTTTAATTGGCTATTATAAAAGGAATTGCAGTGATGAAAAAAACCAGTTTTAAGCTGAGTGCGTTGACCGTTTCAGTTATTGTCAGCCTTAGCGGTACGGCCTTAGCAGCCAGCGCACCATTATCCGTAGCTGTACAGGATAAAGCGGCGCTGACGCATGACGCTCAGGGGCAGTACACCGGTGGCGGTGCCGTATTTATCGGTGGCCGCGATCTTCCGATTATCAATAACACCACGACCGGTACTGAGTGGATTGATATCAACACCGACACCGCAGGCTTCAATGCGCTGGTAAACAGCAGCGGCTACAAAGCATATCTCGACGCCAGCAACCCAAGCCTGGCCGGTGACGTTAACTACGTTCTGTTCGAAGACTATCAGCGCAGTGTACACGGTGAGCGCCTGGCGAAAGGCGTTACCTCCGGCGGTTATTCTGTTCCTGTTGGGGTTGTTGATGGCCTGAAAATGGGTACCGCAAACAACCGCTATCAGAAAACTCAGTCCGTCACGCTTTATCAGCGTGATGCCAGCGGCAACATCCAGTATCAGAAGAAAGCTGATGACACCTTTGTTCTTGATGCGTCCGGCAATAAAATTCCTCTGACCGTAAATAAAGTGGTCGTGCTTGACCAAAACTCCGACGTATATATCGCGCCGGTTGAACGCACCGGTGGCGTTTTCGGTCTGCAAAACTCAGCCATTTATTCTCAGGTTAAGAGCGTAAATCAGAGCGTAGCAGCAGTAGCGGTTGGCGGCGATCTGCAGGAAACTGCAACGCACGACCGCGCGCGCGATGTGCTGGTTATTAAAAACACCACCATTGATAACACGCTGAATACGGATTCCGTTCCGGTTAATGCCTCTGGCAATGCCGCAGGTGAAGAGGTTGTTTATACTAAACGTCCTTACGCGACCGGCTTAAGCATTGACAGCAGCAGCGTTAACTATGGCGTAGACAGTGCAGGCAACCATGTCGTTGCCGATCGGACACTGACTCACCAGGTAGCGAAAACACCAAATATCGTTCTGGACAACGCGCAGATCACGGCTAAAAACATTGCTGCGGTTCGTGAAGATGATAACTGGGGTGTAACCAACTCAAATAGCGGTAACTACGAGCGTTATGCAGATAAACAGTCTACCGCCGTTGCGATCACCGGATCAGGATTATTCGTTTCCGTTGCGAACAATTCTACCCTGACCGGTGGCGTTAACAATGCAGGCTCTTCGCTGACCATGACCGGCCACGCTAACCGTGTTGACGTTAATCATTCAACCCTGAATGGCAACATCAATCTGAACCACGATGGTTACGTGCCGACTGTGAACGTGACCGTAGTGCGTGATGCGAAAACCGGCAATTACATTGCCAATGGCGCAAGCGTGACCAACCCGCAGCTGATGGATCGTGAACACAACGGTACTTCGCTGAACCTGACCAACAACACCGTAGTTAATGGTGACATCACCGCCGGTGGCAATACCAGCTATGTGGTGCAGCTGGTTGACGTTACCACTGCTGATGCACCTGTTGTTATGGCTCCGGGCGCAATCCAGGGTTCACTGACTGCCTCTGCAATCTACGACAACGCAGTGAACAGCGTTGCTAACACCATTCTGGCGAATGTAAACAACGCCTATACTCCGGTTAGCGTTAACCTGAACAACAGCACCCTGAACGGTAAAGTTGGCGGCATTACCAACGTTACACGTCCGGACGGCAGCCGTGTTTCTTCATGGAACCCAGACCTGACCGTTAATAATGGCGCGGTATGGAATGCAGCAGCAACCGCTAACGGCGGCCTGGCTGTCAGCGACGTTCATGACCTGAACCTGTCTGCCTCTACGCTGAACCTGATCAATCTGGAGCGTGATACTGCAACGCTGGGCGACCGTGGTCGTTATGAAGATCTTGGCGCTGCACGCGTAACTGTTCACGGCGATCTGACCCAGAATAAAGACAGCGAAGGCCGCTATCAGTCCTCGCTGATCAACGTGGGTAAAGCTGTCACTGAACCACTGCTTAACGTGGGTGGTGATTATGCCTATGGTTCAGTGCAGGTTAAAGGCACCGCGAAAGGTGAATACCACCTGGCGATTGCTAACTCAGGTGCAGAACCGTATGTGAAAGATGGCTACATTGCCGATCGCGATCGTACAAACAACGTTAATCCGCACAGCTTCGTGAACTACCTGGATAAAGGCAGCGATGCGCGCTTTATCGGTCGTACCGAAATGGGTGTTTATCAGTATGACACGCAGGATGTCTTCAACGATAAAGTTCACGACGAACGTAATGTTTACTTCAAAAACAACGGTCACCTGTCTAACAGCGCAGCAACAGCGTTAAGTATGGCAGCAGCGCAGGTTAACGTTGCGACCATGGAATCTGATTCTCTGAATCAGCATCTGAACGCTTCTCGCCACGCTAAAGACGATGGCGGTGTGTGGGTTTCTTACTTCGGTGGGAAAAACCATAACACCACCGCTGCGGGTGCAGGTTATAAGGTTGATACCAACGGCTTAATGCTGGGTGTGGATAACCGCTTTGATGCGAAGGGTGACGGTAGCTGGCTTGCTGGTCTGGCGTTCTCTACTGCGCGTTCTGACCTGAATGTAATGAACAGCGATGGCAACATCGATAGCTACGGCGCACAGTTCTATCTGTCTCGTCGCTTCGACAACGGCATCTTTGTTGATACCACCGGTCAGTTCAACCACTTCAGCAGCAGCGGCGACGCGCGTATGCTGGACGGTCAGCGTTCACGCTCTGACTACTCTGGCAACGGTTACGGCCTGAGCATGAAACTGGGTTACACCTGGGAAGAGAGCGGTTACTTCGCAGAACCTTACCTGAAAGCAAGCGGTCGTGCGTTTGATGGTGTTCACTACACCATGGATAACGGCATGGTTGTAAACGGCGACGACTACAAATCTGTAGTAGGCGAAGTAGGTACTGATGTGGGTTATACCTTCGAACTGAACGAAGGCTATATCAAACCTTATCTGCACCTGGCAGCGCTGAATGAGTTCGCTGACAGCAACGAAATGCGACTGAACAACATCAACATGAACAACAGCATCGATGGCGCAGCGTTCCAGATCGGAACCGGTGCAGAAGTTATGCTGATGAAAAATGTTGGTGGCTACGCAAGCTTCAACTATACCACTGGCGACAACATGGAACGTCCGTGGCAGGCAAACGTAGGAGTTAACTACTCCTGGTAAGACCCTTCCCCACCGCTTTGCGGTGGGGAAAATTTCTAGCTTTTAAAGCTATTTTTTCCTGTGTCACTGCGGATTTTGGGCAAAGACTCTTTTGCCCATTTTTCTCATTTACATGTGAAAAGTTCGAAATCTTAAGGATATGAAGATTTCCTGTCTCTCATGGATGGCATGATTATGAGTAAAGTTGAAAAAAGCATCACGTCTTCGCTTAAAGGTACGGTAAAGGTTGTTAAGCAGAGGAATCATGACGGTGGACGCGTTCCTCCTGAATTAAGTGAGTATGCCGATCAGCCTTTATATATTTTGATTGCTTTATGGGGGGTACAGCAGAAAACGTGGATTGGACATAAGCAGGTATCTGCTGCGTTTTCAATCACCGAGCGTCGGGCATCGTTCCAGCTTTCCTATATTCTGCGTAAAAAAGAAATCATCCAGTGCCAAACCCGCAAGGTTAAAGTGTCGGGAACGCGCCGTCTGTGTCATCAGGTCCTGATTGAACAGGTTAATTTCCCCGGCGTTACCGTCATGGCTTCTCAATCAGAGAAAATATCCAGTACGTATCGAAAACCTTCGAAAGAAGAATCATATGGCGATAAGACCCGGGCTACCGTTTAAAAAAGCCGGATTGTCATATCTTTCCAGACTAAGCCCATTAAGGGCTTTTTTTCTTACTGACGCTTAATTCTCGGGAACAGGTAGGTCACCGTGGCAAACAGGCACAGGGTGTAACCCAGCAACTCGCTACCTTCCTCAGCCATATTCTTCACCGTACGGTTGTAGTGCTCTGTCATCAGGTTTTGCCAAAGCTCATGCATACCGAAAAGACGGGAAAAAACCAGGATAGTCAACATACCCGCCGTCATCATCCCCCAGGAGGGATGGCGCATAAAATCAGCCAGCCCTGAAATGAGTAAACGTGGATGACGAAGGGCGGCCAGAAGCGAAACGACCGTCACCGCAAGTGCAAACCAAAACCAACATCCGTGGCTGAGTTTATCAAACAGAAAGTCCAGCTCACGAATAAGCATACAGGTGAAAAAACCGGCAACCAGGATCCGTACCGGGCGCACACCGGCCGATTCTGTGGAATGTTTCAGAAATAAAATGGCAATAACGGCCAGTATCAGTTCTTGAGTAATTTCAGTAAATGACGCTTCATGCACCTCATCATTTATCCAGACCACATCAATAAAGACCAGTCCCATCATTGCGCTAAGAAATACTGCAAAAACAAAGAAAACTAAAATTTTATTTCGGATTGTAAGTAAATCTTCGGACATTATTGCCACCGTTGACGTTAAACAGCGGACAATTATTCAGAAGATAATGTCATGATTCCTGGCTTAATATGCCGTAGCGCAGACAACCGCACAGAATGTCAGGGGATACCGCTATCCTGCGGCGGGGAAAGATGTCGGTTTATACTTCGCCTCCTGCTTTTCAAACCAGGCGGCAGGCACGTTATAGGGCGGCTGGCTGAGTTGTTCGATTCCCTTTTCAATAACCTGATGGGCCAGCTGCCACAGCGCCCGGCTACCGGCGGTTAGCAGCGCAATCTGCACGCGTTTCTCCACCAGATAAATACGGGCGAAGTGCGGATCAAAATGCGTAATTGAGCGAGTATTATCAATAATATCGGCCAGCTTGATGGTCTGCGCATCTGCCGAGGCGCTGGCCGTATGGCGAAAGTGCGCAATCTTACGGGCGGTACGGTTCTGTCCAGGCAGATCGCCGCTGTTGGTCAGCATGGCAACCAGCGATGCAACCCGCTGACCGAAGCGCGCCTCAATATCCCCCAAGGTCCCCGGCGTATCTTCAACGGTGTCATGCAGCCAGGCCGCAGCCAGCATCTCCTCATCGTCGCTCACGCTTCGTACCAGCTCCACAACCGCCTCAGGGTGGACGATATACGGCTCATCGGTATATTTGCGGCGCTGGCCCGCCGCCGCGTGCGCCTTAGTGGCATAGCGCCTGGCCCGTTCTTCTAGTGATTGCATAGTTCTTTTCCCGGCAAGACAAAATGAATCGCGCTGCGTTAAGGCAACAGAGTAGTAAAACTGCCGCCGCCTCTCCTGTAAAGATGACAAAAAAATCGCATAGCTGTTTATTTTTGCGACGTTTCTTAATGCCATGACCGCTCCTCATAGGAGAAATTATGACGAATATGTCGCTTCGTGGCGGCTTGCTGGTATTTAATGTGGTTAAATATCGGATTGTGATGAACGATTCACCCATTTATGCATAAATAAAGCTATAGATATCAATGAATAAAGATTTAATGATTCTGCTTCCGAACTCTACGCTGCCCCCAGGGTCTGATTACCGTTCAGAAGATGTTTAGATATTGTCAGGTTACGCCAGGATTAAGGTTCAATGAATTATATTAAATTGCTCACCCAGCAAAAATTATCTTTGATGCTGGCCGTCTATATCGGTTTTTTTCTTAATATCTCAGTCTATTATCGCCGCTTTTCTCCTTTTTTATCAGATTTCAACCCCTTACAGTGGATTTCAGCGCTGGCGGAAGTGACAGCGGCTGTCCTGCTGACCTTTTTCCTGATGCGTCTGCTGTCGCTGGGCGGTAAATGGTTCTTCCGAATTACCGCCAGTCTGCTGGTGCTGATTTCGGTTTCAGCCAGCTACTACATGACGTTTTTCAACGTGGTCATCGGTTATGGCATCGTCGCATCGGTGATGACCACGGATGTCGATCTGTCGAAAGAGGTGGTGGGCTATCACTTTATTCTGTGGATGGTGCTGCTGAGCGTGCTGCCGCTGATTCTGATTTGGTGCAATGGCCTGCGAATGACCCTGCTGGAGCAGATGAAAACACCCGGCCAGCGTCTTAAACCGATCGCGATTATGTTGGTGGCGGTGGCCCTGGTGTGGCTGCCCATCCGTTATTTTGATCGGCAGCAGAGCGCCAATGAAAAGCTGACGAACGTTGACCTGCCGAGCTACGGTGGCGTGGTCGCGCACTCCTATTTGCCGTCGAACTGGCTCTCTGCGCTGGGGCTGTTTGCCTACACCAGCTACGATGAGAAAATGGATCATGATGACCTGCTCGATCCGGCGAAAGCATTTACTTATACCGAGCCGGCGGCGGGACTGGATGATACCTATGTTGTCTTTGTGATTGGTGAAACCACGCGCTGGGACCATATAGGGCTACTGGGCTACGAGCGTGACACCACGCCTAAGCTCTCCCGCGAGAAAAACCTGGTCGCATTCCGCGGCGAGTCCTGCGATACCGCAACCAAGCTATCGCTGCGCTGCATGTTCGTGCGCGAGAACGGCACGATGGATAACCCCGGGCGCACGCTGAAAGAGCAGAACGTGTTTGCGGTGCTGAAGGCGCTGGGATTCAGTTCCGAGCTGTTTGCTATGCAGAGCGAGGTCTGGTTTTACAACAACACCGATGCGGATAACTATGTCTTCCGTGAGCAGATTGGCTCAGAGCAGCGTAATCAGGGTAAGTCGGTAGACGATATGTTACTGATCCCCGAGCTTAAAGCATCGATAGATCGCCACCCGCAGGGTAAACATCTGGTCGTACTCCATACCAAGGGATCGCACTATCTCTATTCCCAGCGCTATCCGCGTGACTTCGCCCGCTACCAGCCGGAATGTATGGGCGTTGATGAAACCTGTAGCAAGGCGATGCTGGTGAATGCCTTCGATAACTCGGTGCTGTATACCGACACGGTGCTGGACAGCGTTTATGACCAGCTGCGCGATAAGAAAGCGATTGTTTTCTATGCTTCGGACCACGGTGAATCGATCAGCGAAAATATGCATCTGCACGGTACGCCGCGCAATATGGCACCGCCCGAGCAGTTCCGTGTGCCGATGATCGTCTGGGCATCGGATAAATATCTTGCCGATGCCGGGAATAAGAGTGCATTTGAACGTTTGCAGGCGCAGGAGCATACGGATAAAACTCATCGCCACGTCGAGCTGTTTGACACCATTATGGGATGCCTTGGCTATACCTCGCCGGACGGAGGGATTAACCCGTCTAACAACTGGTGTGCGGACCCAAAATCAGCCTCTGTGGATGGCATAAAGAAATGATCTAAACGGCGCGATGCGGAGTTCCGATCGCCGCCTACAGCCAACGTAACCGCGCGGACGGGGAAGCCAACCCCGTCCGCGCTTTTTATTGCCTCTGCCGTTTATTCCCTTCCCGACTCCGCCCCGAACTCAGCCTCTGCTCCCGTTAATTTAGCGTTGGGTTAGTCAACTTCCGACCAATAAGGACTTTAATCCCTCGCTCTGCGCAACGGGTATGACCAGATAAAAATGTTGTTGCTGGAAAATTACGGCCCATGGCAAAGGGCGAAATATCCTCTCCGTTTAGCCTGTAACTCCTTGTGATTACTGGTTTGTTAACGTTAATTCGCATCGCGTTTATTGGGCGATGAATTGTCAGCCACCGGCCATTTCTTCCTCTCGTGTTGCAGCATTTTTATCTATAAGTTAGCAATATGGTTGATTTTATCGGGCTATGAACGTGTTTTTTTGGTTGATTTTAAAGGTTTTTTCTCGGCGCGATCGACTGAGCATGGCTTTGTAAGTTGGTTTTTTATATCGCGCTTTAAATAATTAATAGTTTTTAAGTCCTAATTTCCGGCTTAATTGTTTTTTTTATATTTGCTTGCGACCTCTCACACTCTGCGTAAATACATAACGATTGTATTGACGTTCCTTGAAACTGTTGACAAATTGAAACCCCAGTACAAAAGGTAAGGAGATTTGTCTGTCGTTTCCAGGCAGCCAAATAACTGCAAACTCCACTCCGCTACTGACGCCATACGGCAACGCACAGACCACACAAAAAAACTACCGGTCGGCGTGCAGCACACAACATCACATCACTATTGGAGCACAAGCATGAGTATTTCCCTGGCAAAATCCGGGATGCTGAAGGTAGGTATCAGCGCAATCGCACTGATGATGGCCGCAAGTGTCCAGGCGAAAACCCTGGTGTATTGTTCTGAAGGATCGCCTGAGGGGTTTAACCCGCAGCTGTTTACGTCCGGTACAACCTACGATGCCAGCTCCCGTCAGATCTATAACCGCCTGGTCGAGTTCACTATCGGCACTACCGAACTGCATCCGGCGCTGGCCGAGAAATGGGATGTCAGCGAAGACGGTAAAACCTATACCTTCCACCTGCGTGAAGGCGTTAAGTGGCAAACCACCAAAGATTTTAAACCGACCCGCGACTTTAACGCCGATGATGTGGTGTTTACCTTCGAACGTCAGCTTGACAAGAACAACAAGTATCACGGGGTATCCGGCGGCAGCTACGAATACTTTGAAGGCATGGATATGCCGAATCTGATCAGCAAAATTGAGAAGGTTGACGATCATACCGTCCGTTTCCAGCTGACCCGTCCTGAAGCGCCTTTCCTGGCCGACCTGGGGATGGACTTCGCCTCCATTCTGTCTGCGGAATATGCCGACAACATGATGAAAGCGGGTACGCCGGAAAAAGTGGACCTCAATCCGGTCGGCACCGGGCCGTTCCAGCTACAGCAGTATCAGAAAGACTCGCGCATTCTCTACAAAGCTAACCCGGACTACTGGGGAGAGAAGCCGAAGATCGATCGTCTGGTCTTCTCCATCACCCCGGATGCCTCCGTGCGCTACGCCAAAATGCAGAAGGGTGAGTGCCAGGTGATGCCGTACCCGAACCCGGCCGATATTGCCCGCATGAAGCAGGACAAAAATATCAACCTGATGGAGCAGCCGGGGCTGAACGTTGGCTACCTGTCCTATAACGTTGAGAAGAAGCCGCTGGATAATCTGAAAGTGCGTCAGGCGCTGACGATGGCCGTGAATAAGCAGGCAATCATTGATGCGGTATATCAGGGCGCTGGTCAGCCGGCTAAAAACCTGATCCCACCGACGATGTGGGGCTATAACGACGCGGTGCAGGACTACGCGTACGATCCGGAAAAAGCCAAAGCGCTGCTGAAAGAAGCGGGCATGGCCGATGGATTTGAGATCGATCTGTGGGCAATGCCGGTACAGCGTCCGTATAACCCGAACGCGCGCCGTATGGCAGAGATGATCCAGAACGACTGGGCGAAAATTGGCGTGAAGGCCAAGATTGTCACCTACGAGTGGGGCGAGTATCTAAAGCGTGCTAAAGCCGGTGAACACCAGACCGTAATGATGGGCTGGACCGGGGACAATGGGGATCCGGATAACTTCTTCGCTACCCTGTTCAGCTGTGCCGCGGCAAAAGATGGTTCCAACTACTCTCGCTGGTGCGACAAGTCGTTTGAAGATCTGATCCAGCCTGCGCGTGCCACTGACGATCACAACAAGCGTATCGAACTGTACAAGAAGGCCCAGGAAGTGATGCATGACCAGGCTCCGGCGCTGATCATCGCTCACTCAACCGTTTATGAGCCGGTAAGCAAAAAAGTTTCCAACTACGTGGTTGATCCGCTGGGTGGACACTATTTCGCGCAGGTTGATATTGCCGAATAACGGAATTTCCTACGGGGATGTGGCTGAATAGCGAAGGCTGCTCAGCCCATGCCCAGGGTTCCGAATCAGTTTAAGTCCTTGTTTATTCAGACGGTGATGCAGGCTACTGCGTCACCGTCTGGCCTGTGCGCCGCAAGATGTGAGCAATAATAATTCCGCGATCAACGATCCGCGGGAAATAAAAGAGAGTACGGAATATGCTGCAGTTCATACTCCGACGGCTGGGACTTGTCATCCCAACGTTTATCGGTATCACCCTGTTAACCTTCGCGTTTGTCCACATGATACCCGGCGATCCGGTGCTGATTATGGCCGGCGAACGCGGTATTTCTGCCGAACGCCATGCTCAGCTGTTGGCTCAGCTTGGCCTGGATAAACCGCTCTGGCAGCAGTACGTCAACTATGTCTGGAACGTGCTGCACGGCGATCTGGGCATGTCCCTGAAAAGCCGCGTGCCGGTGTGGGATGAATTCGTTCCGCGTTTTAAAGCCACCCTGGAACTGGGTATCTGCGCCATGATGTTTGCCATCGCCGTGGGTGTACCGGTTGGCGTCCTGGCCGCGGTGAAGCGGGGATCGATCTTCGATCATACCGCGGTAGGCATCTCCCTGACCGGCTACTCCATGCCGATTTTCTGGTGGGGCATGATGCTGATCATGCTGGTTTCCGTGCAGCTTGACCTTACGCCGGTTTCCGGTCGTATCAGCGACACGGTCTTCCTCGACGACAGCCAGCCGCTGACGGGCTTTATGCTGATCGATACCCTGATCTGGGGTGAGCACGGCGACTTTGTTGATGCGGTGATGCATATGATCCTGCCCGCCGTGGTGCTGGGCACCATTCCGCTGGCGGTCATTGTGCGTATGACGCGCTCTGCCATGCTGGAAGTACTGGGCGAGGACTATATCCGCACCGCGCGCGCCAAAGGGCTGACGCCGATGCGGGTGATTGTGATCCATGCGCTGCGTAACGCAATGCTGCCGGTTGTTACCGTCATCGGCCTTCAGGTCGGTACGCTGTTGGCCGGTGCTATTTTGACCGAAACCATCTTCTCCTGGCCGGGGCTGGGCCGCTGGCTTATCGATGCGCTCCAGCGCCGCGACTATCCGGTGGTGCAGGGCGGGGTGCTGATGGTCGCGACGCTGATCATCATCGTTAACCTGCTGGTCGATGTGCTTTACGGCGTGGTTAATCCGCGCATACGCCATAAGAAATAAGGGGGCACCATGTCTGTTGTAGAACCTGGCAGCGTCTCCGCTGCGCCAAAGCCAATGACCCCTTTACAGGAATTCTGGCACTATTTTAAACGTAACAAAGGCGCGGTGATTGGCCTGGTTTACGTCGTTGTGATGATTGTTATTGCGATTTTCGCCAGCGTGCTGGCGCCTCACGCGCCATCGGAGCAGTTCCGCGATGCGCTGCTGCGCCCGCCGGTCTGGGAGACGGGCGGAAGCTGGCAGTACATTCTGGGTACGGATGATGTGGGGCGCGATGTGCTTTCCCGCCTGATGTACGGTGCGCGTCTGTCGCTGCTGGTCGGCTGCCTGGTGGTAGTGCTGTCGCTGGTGATGGGCGTGGTTCTGGGGCTGATCGCCGGTTACGTCGGCGGTGCCGTCGATGCGGCGATCATGCGTCTGGTTGATATTATGCTGGCGCTGCCAAGCCTGCTGTTGGCGTTAGTGCTGGTGGCCATCTTCGGCCCCTCAATTGTCAATGCGTCGCTGGCGCTGACCTTTGTTGCGCTGCCGCACTACATCCGTCTGACTCGCGCGGCGGTACTGGTGGAAGTGACCCGCGATTATGTCACCGCATCAAGCGTGGCGGGTGCGGGCGCTATGCGTCAGATGTTTATCAATATCTTACCAAACTGCCTGGCACCGCTGATCGTCCAGGCTTCTCTTGGTTTTTCCAACGCGATCCTCGATATGGCCGCGCTGGGTTTTCTGGGTATGGGGGCGCAGCCGCCTACGCCGGAGTGGGGCACCATGCTCTCCGACGTGTTGCAGTATGCGCAAAGCGCCTGGTGGGTGGTCACCTTCCCGGGTGTTGCCATTCTGCTAACGGTACTGGCATTTAACCTGATGGGCGACGGTTTACGCGACGCCCTTGACCCGAAACTCAAACAGTAGGCAGCGAGATGGCACTATTAACTGTAGATAAACTCTCGGTGCATTTCGGTGACGAAAAAGCACCGTTCCGCGCCGTAGACCGCATCAGCTACCAGGTTGAGCAGGGGCAGGTGGTTGGCATTGTCGGCGAGTCCGGCTCCGGTAAATCGGTCAGTTCGCTGGCTATCATGGGGCTGATTGACTTTCCCGGTAAGGTGATGGCCGATCAATTAATCTTCGATCAGCGCAACCTGCAACAGATTTCTGAGAAGGAGCGTCGGCAGCTGGTGGGATCGGAAGTCGCGATGATTTTCCAGGATCCGATGACCAGTCTGAACCCGTGCTATACCGTCGGCTTTCAGATTATGGAGGCGATTAAGGTACACCAGGGAGGCAACCGTCGTACCCGTCGTCAGCGCGCCATTGATCTGCTGGATCAGGTCGGTATTCCCGACCCGGCCTCAAGGCTGGATGTCTATCCGCACCAGCTGTCGGGCGGCATGAGCCAGCGCGTGATGATCGCCATGGCGATTGCCTGCCGGCCCAAGCTGCTGATTGCCGATGAGCCGACCACCGCCCTGGATGTGACCATCCAGGCGCAGATCATCGAGCTGCTGCTGGACCTGCAACGCCAGGAAAATATGGCGCTGATCCTGATCACTCACGATTTGGCGCTGGTGGCAGAAGCCGCGCATCACATTATTGTGATGTATGCGGGCCAGGTGGTTGAAACGGGTAAAGCGGTAGATATCTTTAAAGCGCCGCGCCATCCCTACACTCAGGCGCTGCTGCGCGCGCTGCCTGAGTTTTCAACCGATAAAGCGCGACTGGCTTCCTTGCCGGGGGTTGTACCGGGTAAATATGACCGGCCCGAAGGCTGTTTGCTAAACCCTCGCTGTCCGTACGCCACGCAACGCTGCCGGACGGAAGAACCTTCATTACGTGATATTCCAGGGCGGCAGGTCAAATGTCATTTCCCTCTGGATGACGCCGGGAGACCAACCTGTGAAGCCTGAAGAAATGAGTCAGACCCTGCTGATGCAGGCGATAGATCTGAAAAAACACTATCCGGTTAAGAAAGGGATGTTTGGCCAGGAGCGGCTGGTAAAGGCGCTGGACGGCGTCTCCTTTAATCTGGAGCGCGGTAAAACGCTGGCCGTAGTGGGGGAGTCCGGCTGCGGTAAATCTACCCTCGGGCGCCTGCTGACGATGATTGAAACGCCAACCGAGGGCCAGCTGTTCTACCAGGGACAGGATCTGCTGAAGCACGATCCGCAGGCACAGAAGCTGCGGCGGCAGAAGATTCAGATTGTTTTTCAGAACCCCTACGGGTCGCTGAATCCACGCAAAAAAGTCAGTCAAATCCTTGAAGAACCGCTGTTGATCAATACCGACCTGAGTAAGGCCGAGCGACGGGAGAAAACGCTGGAGATGATGGCGAAGGTGGGCCTGAAAACCGAGCACTACGACCGCTATCCGCATATGTTCTCCGGCGGCCAGCGGCAGCGTATCGCCATTGCCCGTGGGCTGATGCTGGATCCTGACGTATTGATTGCCGACGAGCCTGTTTCAGCGCTGGATGTGTCGGTACGAGCGCAGGTGCTAAACCTGATGATGGATCTCCAGCAGGAGATGGGGCTGTCCTACATCTTTATCTCACACGATCTGTCAGTGGTAGAACACATTGCGGATGAAGTGATGGTGATGTACCTCGGTCGATGCGTGGAGAAGGGGACGAAGGAGGCGGTTTTCTCTAATCCTCTTCATCCTTACACTCAGGCACTGCTCTCCGCAACGCCGCGCCTCAACCCGGATGAGCGTCGTGAACGTATCAAACTGACGGGTGAGCTGCCCAGCCCGCTTAATCCCCCGCCGGGCTGCGCCTTCAATGCCCGCTGCCGCCGTCGGTTTGATACCTGTGTTCAGCTACAGCCGCAGCTGAAAAATTATGCAGGACAGCAGATCGCCTGCTTTGCCGTCGATCGGGATGAGAACGAGTCCGCGGCCTGATCGGGATCTCAGTTCAGAGGCGGAGGGACCCCTCCGCCTGTATTTTTAAACATTTCACTACTATCCTTTTCGGTAATACTTAAGCTAAATACAACTATTGTTCTGCAAGCGCAGGGACGGAAAAAAGCCGCTGCGGGTGTGGAGGATGATTTCGCGCGATAAACTTACCGATGACCAAAAATCTGTACAGCCCCACCCGTAAACTTGTACAGCCATCGGCGTCGTTTTTTCCAGCATATCGAGGGGTATGGCATAACCTTAATTAGTTTAAGGACAAGTAAACGGCAAAAGTTGACAATAATTATTACGTCATCTCAATTTTGTTAAATAGGTGGTTTTTATCAGATGAAACTGTCCAGTTTATTTACATAGTCACCTTTTCTATCAATAACGTCGGCAATAAATAATTTTACTAATAACCCGTCAATTTATTGATTGAAAATCAGTAAAGTGTGATATGAGATTAATCTGACGGTTTCAAAATTAGTGTGTTATATTGCCGCAAAATCCTCCATCTGCGCGGTCGCTTCCATGAAAAGTTATGATGACTTGCAGCGTTTCAAAGAGAAGACGCAAACTACGCATATCGAATTTAAAGATATGTCGGAACAGGCACGTAATTCAGATAATACAAACTGGGCTATTATCAAACAGTTAGTGAGTGACGGTGCAGACACGGTTCTGGATAATAGCCAGAGGATTAATGTCATTACCCCTCAGCTGGCCGATCCTTCTGCATTTATACCGCCGACGTCGCCGCCTGTGCCCGAGGCTGAGCCGCTTCCCCCGTTTAAAGCGCTGGTTCCGGCTCAACAGAGTGGTTCCCTGCTGGACAGTATTTCATCCTCGCTGAAGCCGGTAACGCAGCCTGAAGCGCCGATATCCGCACCGCCAACTGCACCGGCCGTGTCGCCCCAGGCAACGGAGGTACAGCTGACAAAGGTCGCCGAGCTGCGTCCTGAGTCCGTTGCTCTGGCGGGAAGCTCGCTGTTCGAACAGCTGGCGCAACAGTCGCCGATTCAGCCTGCGCCACCTTCAGCACCGCCGTCGCCTGAGAATAGCCCTGCGCAGCAGGCATTTTCGCCGCCGACGGCGCAGACACCTCATCCGTCTCAGCCGCATCAGGTATCAGCAGAGTCGCTTCATCAGCTGTTGCAAGAGCAGCTGCCGCCGAACCCTGACTATCCATCCCGGCCGGTGCAGCCGCTACAGCCGAGCTATCAGTCTCAGCCGCAGCCGGTAACGCCGTCGCAGGGCTATCAGCCTCAGCCGCAGCCGGTATCGTCGCCGCAGGGCTATCAGCCTCAACCGCAGCCGGTAACGCCGCCGCAGGGCTATCAGCCTCAGCCGCAGCCGGTAACGCCGCCGCAGGGCTATCAGCCTCAGCCGCAGCCGGTAACGCCGCCGCAGGGCTATCAGCCTCAACCGCAGCCGTTAACGCCGCCGCAGAGCTATCAGCCTCAGCCGCAGCAGGTATCGCCGCCGCCGGGTTATCATCCGCCGCAGCCAAATTATCAGTCGCTGCTGCAACAGATGCCGCCGCAGCCGGGCTATTCGCCTCAGATGCAGCAGGTGCCTTTACAGCCGGGCTATCCGCAGCCGGGCTATTCGTCTCAGCTGCAACAGATGTCGCCGCCGATGGGATATCCACAGCCGTCGTTGCCGGGTTATCCACCGCAGCAGCCGGGCTATCCGTCTCAGCTACAGCAGGTGCCACCGCAGCAAGCGATGCCGTACTATCAGCCGCAGCCGCTGAATGGCCCGATGATGCAGAGAAACGTTTTCTCTGCGGCGGTGTCGCCAAATATCAGCTATAAACAGTTGTTCAGCCCGGCCAGTGAGTTGGCTGACCAGGCGAATTCTAAAGAGATGCTTTTACAATCCCTGTTGGAGAAAATTGCCTCATGCCGTTAGTTTGCGTCTGTTCCCCTAAAGGCGGTGTCGGTAAGACCACCATGGCGGCTAACCTTGCTCACGCCCTTGCCCGTGGCGGAAGCAAAGTGCTGGCCATTGATTTTGATGTGCAAAATGCCTTGCGCCTGCACTTTGGTGTGCCGCTGTCAGACGGACGAGGTTTTGTCGCGAAATCTGCGGAATCCTCCGACTGGAGTCAGTCCATTCTAACCACGGGCGGCAACATTTTTGTCCTGCCCTACGGTGATGTTACTGAACAGCAGCGCGTAAAGTTCGAAGACAATCTGGCCCACGATCCGAACTTTATTATCCGCGGCCTTAACACCGTGCTGAACTATCCGGGTCTGGTGATCATTGCCGATTTTCCTCCGGGCCCTGGCCCGGCGCTAAAAGCCATGGCGGCGCTGGCCGACCTGCATCTGGTCGTGATGCTGGCGGATACCGCTTCGCTTTCACTGCTGCCGCAGGTGGAAAACGAAAGACTGATCGGCGGGCCGCTGAATCATCGCTGCGGTCACTATTTTGTACTGAATCAGAGCGACAGCCGCCGTCATATCAGCCGTGACGTTACCCAGTTTATGCAGCAGCGCCTGGGCGAGAAGTTGATTGGCGTTGTAAACCGGGATGAAAGCGTTGCCGAGGCGAATGCTTCACAGCAGTCTATTTTTGATTTCAGCTCGGTATCCGCCGCCGCATTTGATATTGAACTGATTGGCAAACGCCTGACCGCCCTGCTCAATATAAATGTAGGCGATGGTGAACTGTCTGCTCCGCTGCAGTCGCGCTAGATTTTATGTATTGGGCAAGGATGCCTGAAGACGAGTGGTGAAGTGCGCCACGAAGAATTATATCCATACGTGTTCAGGATGACTTATGAATAAAGTCCTGTTTTATCTGCTTTTATTGATCTTACTTCCGGTGGCTACGGTAATCATCATTACCCCAATGGACAGTCAGAAACAATACACTTTTGGGTTGATTTCCATTGGGATCATGTTCCTATTGGGGTTTATCAAGGCCCGGCCCATCTCGCTGATCATGGTATTCATGTCGGCAATGATGTCCACCCGCTATATATATTGGCGGGCAACGGAAACACTGCATTTTAATTCCGAGGTTGAAGCCATTCTTGGCATCGGCTTGTTTATTGCGGAGCTTTACGTCTGGCTGATTTTAATCCTCGGCTTTCTGCAAACGTCCTGGCCGCTTAAACGCACTATCGAACCGCTGCCGGAAGATATTGAGCTGTGGCCTACGGTAGACGTGTACGTTCCCAGCTATAACGAAAGCCTGGACGTGGTACGCGACACCGTACTGGCGGCGCAGTGTATTGACTATCCCCGCCATAAGTTAAAGATTTATCTGCTGGATGATGGCAAGCGCAGTGAGTTCGCCCGCTTCGCCGCCGACGTGGGCGTTGGCTATATTACCCGTGATGACAACCGTCATGCCAAGGCCGGTAACCTGAACCACGCAATGAAAATCACCAAGGGTGAGCTGATTTGCGTATTTGACTGTGACCACGTAGCCACTCGTACCTTCTTACAGGCCACCGTGGGTGCCTTCCTGAAAGACGACAAGCTGGCGCTGCTGCAAACGCCGCACTACTTCTACTCACCCGATCCGTTTGAACGAAACCTGAAAGCCGCTCGTGATATCCCTAACGAAGGTGCGCTGTTCTACGGTCCGGTTCAGCAGGGCAACGATAACTGGAATGCGACGTTCTTCTGCGGCTCCTGTGCGGTGATCCGCCGTTCTGCGCTGGAAGAGATTGGCGGCTTTGCGGTTGAAACGGTCACCGAGGATGCGCATACCGCGTTGAAAATGCAGCGTCTCGGCTGGGGCTCCGCATTCCTGGCGATCCCGTTGGCGGCAGGTCTGGCCACCGAGCGTCTGGGTCTGCATATCGTGCAGCGTACCCGCTGGGCGCGTGGTATGACGCAGATTTTCCGCGTGGATAATCCGCTGCTGGGCCGTGGCCTGAAATGGCAGCAGCGCCTCTGCTATCTTAACGCCATGCTGCACTTTCAGTTTGGCCTGCCGCGCGTGGTCTTCCTGACGGCACCGCTGGCTTACCTGCTGTTTAACCTGAATATTATTCACTCATCGGCCAGTCTGATCTTCGCCTACGTACTGCCGCATCTGGTGATGTCACTGTATGTTAACTCGCGAATGAACGGCCGTTTCCGCGCCACCTTCTGGGGCGAAATTTATGAAACGGTGATGGCGTTCCATCTGGTTATCCCGACGCTGCTGACGATGATTTCACCGAAACACGGCAAGTTTAACGTAACGGATAAAGGCGGCCTGCTGGACGTGGGCTTCTTTGACTTCAACATCGTCCGTCCGCATGTGATCTGCGCCCTGCTGCTGCTGGCCGGCATTATCAGCGGCCTGGTTCGCGCCTTTGCCCATGACTATTTTGGCGTCGATCCTTACGTTATCGCGCTGAACGTCGGCTGGGCCACCTTCAGCCTGATCATCCTGATGGCGGCGATTGCCGTTGCGCGTGAAACCAAGCAGGTGCGTAAAACCATCCGTATTGACGTGAAACTGCCGGCCATCGTGCATTACGCCAGTGGCATCTCGTCCCGCTGTCAAACCATCAACCTGTCGATGGGCGGTGCGCAGCTGACGGCACCTGACCAGCGCCACGAGAATGATGAGATTGAAGAGATTGAACTGATGCTGCAATCCGGGGCGATCTCCATTCCGGTTCAACTGATTAGCGCCGATACGGACGTACTGCGTTTCCAGTTTAAGGACATCCCGCTGTCGCGCCGTCGTGAACTGGTGCGAGTAGTGCTGGCCCGTGCGGATGCCTGGATTAAGCCGGAGGGACCGAAAGACAATCCGCTACGTTCGCTGATCAACATCATCCGTACGGTATTTGAATTGTTCTGGCTGACCTGGAAAGATCGTCGCGCAACGAAAAAGCGCCGGTTACGTGCTGAGAAGGATGGCGTGGCATGAAGCAACTCCTGTTCCGGGCCCTGTGCCTGAGTTCTGTACTGACGATGGGCAGCGTGCAGGCCGTCGACCAGACCGACAATAACGCGGCGGTCGGTAATTTTCTCAATAACTTTATGCCGGCGAATTCGGCAGCGGAAGAAAACGATCAGCCGGCCGCGGCCTCTGATTACGTAGCGCCGTCTTCATCGTCGTCCGAGGGCAATCTGCCGGCGGGTGAAGAAGCGGCACTGCCGCCGGGTGCGGTCACTGAGCTGCCGGGGCTGCCCCCGCTGCCGGCGCCGGTTGATAATAGCTCGACGCCGTCGGTTGACAACACCCCGGCGCCTGCGGTGGTATCGTTCAATCAGCCGCTCTCCAGCACGATCAGCGTGGCGCAGATGGGCCAGTCCCAGGGAATACTCCTGACCGGTGGACAGCTACAGTCGGGGATTACCTTCACGCTGCCCACCGATGAGGTGATCACCAATGCGCGGCTGAACCTGTCGCTCAAAGTTTCCCCGGCGCTGGCGGCGCGCAACACCTCGCTACAGCTGATGCTGAACGGCCAGCCGCTGGGCACGCTGCCGCTGAGCGCCTCCGACAAACCCAGCGAAGACTATCAGCTGGATATCCCTGCGGCGATGGTGGTGTCCAACAATAACCTGAGTTTCAAAATCAATGAGGCTGACCAGCTACTGTGTGAGCGCGACAGCGACGAACAGTATCAGGTGACGATCCTGCCAGCCACCACGCTGTCGCTGGAAGGTCAGCAGCTGAACATTGGCACCAACCTGAGCACGTTCCCACGGCCGTTTATCGATCCGCTGCGGATGAGCCCGGCCAGCGTAACCATCACCTTTGGGGATAACCTTCAGCCGGGTGAAGTGAGCGCTGCGGTGATCCTTGCCTCGTGGATGGGTATTCAGGCGGACTACCGCGGCATCAGCTTCCCGGTGCTGCGTAATCAGCTGCCGGAGCGAAACGGCATTGTCTTCGGCCACCCGGGAGAAAAAATCTCCAGTCTGACGCTGCCGGAAACCGATACGCCGCTGATCAAGATTGTTGATAACCCGGACAACCCGGTTTACAAACTGCTGCTGGTTGTTGGCAAAGACGAGCAGCAGCTGCGCCAGGCTGCCTGGCGTTTACAGCAGCCGTTCAAAGTGGATAACTCGCAGCTGGAGATCGCACAGCAGACCTTGCCGCTGCGTAAACCTTACGATGCCCCGCGCTGGATTAACACCGAGCGTCCGGTGCTGCTCAGCGAGCTGCTGCGCCAGGATCAAAACCTGACCGCTAACGGTATCTGGCATGACGCGCTGCGGGTAAACTTCCGCGCGGCCCCGGACCTGTTCCTGTGGGACGGCGGCACGCTGCCGTTGCAGCTTAACTACCGCTTCCCGTCCGAAAACTGGATTGATGAAGACAGCTCCGTGCTCAACGTCACCCTTAACGGCACCTTCCTGCGTAATCTGACGGTGAACAAGCTCGGGCTGCTGGAAAACATCTGGCACCGTCTCGGTGGCGATGCGCGGCAAGAGAAGTACACGCTACAGCTGGACCCGTATCTGATTTATGGCGATAACCAGCTCCAGCTTTACTTCAACATCAAACCGAAGGCCAATGCGCCCTGTAGCGTGCTGACCAACAACAACATTAAAAGTCGGATTGAAGACAGCTCGTACATCGATCTGAGCCATACGCGTCACTTCTCGATGCTGCCGAACCTCTCCTATTTCGTGGGTGCGTCCTTCCCGTTCTCACGGCTGGCCGACTTCTCGCAGACCGTGCTGATGCTGCCAGAGAAACCGACCGATGCGGAAGTTGGCGCGCTGCTGGATCTGGCGGGCCGTTCAGGTAACTCCACCGGCGTCGCGCTTAACTATAACAACGTGATCTTCGGCGTTCCGGGAACGGGCCTGATGCGTGAGCGTCTGGAAAACAGCGACGTGCTGGCGGTGACAACGCTGGGACAGACCAACTTTACCGGGTCGATGCTGGCAGGCTCTCCGTACCAGGTTCAGGGCCATACGCTGGGTGTGAAGATGTTGAGCACGCTGGCTAAACTGCGCAGCTGGCTGACCGGTGACTGGTCGCGTCAGTCGCTGGATGCGGATCGCTACCTCTCTTCAAATGAAGACTGGCGCGGATTTATCAGCTATCGCTCACCGTGGAACGGCAGCCGCCTGGTGGTGATGACCGTAGCGACCGATGATGAACAGCTTTCGCGTCTGAACAAAGATTTGAACCTCCAGCGTATTAACGCCGGCATTCGTGGCGATACCGCTATTATTACTGATGAAACGGGCGTTCGCAGTTTCCGCGTCGGGGCGCAGTTCCCGAGCGGACAAATGCCGTGGTACATGATGGTTGTCTGGTATGCCAACCAGCACTCCGTTATCCTGGCGCTGGTCACGCTGTTCTGCGCGCTGTTGGTGGGAACAAGTACCTATGTTCTGCTGAAACGTCATTCATGGCGTCGTCTGCACCCGCAGAATTCATCCCGTTCCTCTGGCGAGAAAAAAGAATGATGAAAACTCAATTAACCCAGCTGACCGCCAGAATTCGCCATAGCCTGATGATCGGCGGCAGCCTCGTGCTGTCGGTTATCTCTCTGCCGCTGCTGGCTGCTGATAATAATCCCGCGGTTAAGGCGCTCTTTGACCAGGCCAACTACTGGCATCAGAAATCGCATGACAATCTGGCGCAGGAAGCGTTGCAGAAAATCCTGATGGTGGACAGCAACAACACCCAGGCGATGTATCTGATGGCGCTCTGGTCGCAGCAAAATGGCGATACGGCGGGCATGACCAAATGGCGCACCCGGCTGAGCGAAGTCTCTCCGCAGGATCCGCGCCTGGTCGAGCTGGATAACGCGCGTCAAATGCAGACGATACCGGCGGCCCAGCTTTCGCTAGCCCGTCAGCAGGCGCGCAGCGGTAATACCGCAGCGGCGCTGCAAACCTGGCGCAATACCTTCCGCAACAACCAGCCTCCGGCAAGCGTAGCGGCGGAATACTATCTGACCATGGCCGGTGACAAAGCTATGCTGCCGCAGGCGATTGATAACCTGCGTCAGTTCAGCGCTCAGAATCCGCAGGACAACGCGGCGAGGCTGGCGCTGGCTAAAGCTCTGACCTATCAGGAATCGACCCGCCGGGAAGGATTGCAGTCGCTGGAAGGGATGGCGGCAACGAACCAGGATGCCGATCGCTCCCTGCGTCAGGCCCTGCTATGGCTGGGGCCAACGACGTCCGATGCGGCGCTTTACGAGGGCTACCAGCAGCGCCATCCGCAGGATACGGCGGTGATGGCCCACTTCCGTAAAAACGTCGGCGGCGAAGCCAAAGGCGAAGGCTTTACCGCGCTGAACAGCGGCAACGTCTCCGGTGCCCAAAGCGCCTTTGACGAAGTCTTAAAGGTGAACCCTGAAGATGCCGATGCGCTGGCCGGCCTCGGCTATGTGGCCCAGCGCAACGGTAACTATACCCAGGCTGCGGACTACCTTGAGCGTGCGGCAAAGCTGGGCGGTAGCAATAGCCAGCAGCGTCAGCAGCAGGCCGACGATGCCCGTTTCTACGGCCAGCTGGCTACCGCGCAGCAGGCGATGAAGGCCGGGAATACCGCGCAGGCGCTGGCGCTCAGCGAACCGCTGACCCAGGCGGCGGGTGAGAAAGGTATTTCTGCCAAACTGTTCCGCGCCGACGTGCTGCGCCGGAATAACCAGCTGGAGCAGGCCGAGCAAACCTACCGCGCTATTCTCACCACCGAAGCGGACAACCGCCCGGCGAAAGAGGGGCTGTTCTACGTTCTGCGTCAGCAGAACCGGACGGCGGAAGCCAATACCCTGCTGGCATCGCTGCCGGCCAGCGTGCGCGCCGCGGTCACGCCGCGCGTGGTGCCGACCGGTGAACCGGTGCGTAACGAAGCGAAACGGGCGCTGGCGGCGGGAGATCCGCAGCGGGCAATCACGATTTTGCGGCAGGGGATACAGCGTTTCCCGACGGACGGCTGGCTACGGCTTGATCTGGCACGTATCTACGAGCAGCAGGGCGACACCGCCGCCGCGACCGGCGTGATGCAGCCGGCGTACCGCAACGGGGCGACTTCGAATGAAGTGTATGCTGCTGCGCTGTTTGCCAGCGAAACCGGGGCATGGGCGCAGGCAAGCAGCCTGCTGTCGCGTATTCCCGCCCGCAGCCAGAATGCGGACATGCGTACGCTGACACAGCGTGTCACGTTTAATCAGCAGATGGATGTGGCGAAGCAGTATCTGGCCCAGGGCTCCAATATCGCCGCGGCGAATACCCTGAAGGCGCTGGCGGCGAACCCGCCAGCCAGCCCGTCCGAGGCCGGCGACCTGGCCAAAGCGCTGGCGCAGGCCGGGGATATGAGCACCGCCGTGGCGGTGGTGCGTGGCAATATGCGGCGCGGTGTCCAGGGCGGTGCCGGGGACTATGCGGCCCAGGCGTCCGTTCTTGAACAGGCGGGGCTGGGTGCGGAAGCGCAAAGTTTCCTCAGCAATCCGGAAATACAGGCGCGCAGTACCCCAACTCAGCTGGCAAGCGTGCGTAACGGCGGCGTAATCGGCGAAGTCGATCGCCTGCGTGAGCAAAAACAGTACGCGGCCGCCTACGATAAGCTGATCACCGCACTGCAAAAAGATCCGAAGAACACCGATCTGATGTTTGCCATGGCGCGGCTGTACCAGTCCGGAAAAATGAATAAAGAAGCGGCGGTGGTTTACGATTATCTGATGACGCGCGATACGCCGAATCAGGACGCCCGTGAGGGGGCAATCAATACCGCGCTGGCGCTGAACGACGTGCCGAAAGCGCGTTCGCTTAGCAGCGGTCTTCGCGGCACCCAGTCACCAGAGCGCCTGCTGTTGCTGGCTCGCGTGGCGAACGCAGACGGCGATCACAACGAGGCGTTGAGCTACCTGCGTACCGCGCGTGGCAAAGTGATTGGCCTGGCGGGTGCGGACACCGGCAGCGCGGCGGGTATCGGCGGGCTGGCCATGTCCGATAACCCGTTTATCAACAGAACCACGCTGTCGCCGCGTCCTTCACCGTCTACCTACGGTAAGACGATGCCCTGGCAGCTGTCGCCGAACTACCGTGACTACCGCGATATCCCAGGTGCAACGTTTACCATGGGCAACGTGGAGACACTGAAACAGAATCAGACGCTGGGCCAGATTGACACGATGATGGCCGAGCTGGAAAAAGACACCGGCACCTGGATGCAGGCCGGGGTACAGATACGTAGCCGCGACGGTGAAAATGGGTTGAGTAAACTCACCGAAGCCAAAGCACCGCTCACCTGGACCAGCTCACCGCTGGGTGACGCGCACTTCGACTTCACCATCACGCCGATGAACCTCAGCGCAGGCAGCGCCAGCGGCGATGCCTATCGACGCTTTGGCTCCGGTGCGACTGAACAGGTGGTCGGCAACCTCGTCGATACCATTAAGAGTGAACAGACCTATATCAAGGGACTGAACGCCGCAGAGCTGACCGCGTTCAATGCACAGTATCCCGGCGTGGCGGCCGCGCTGTCCGGGCTGAATGGCGTAACGTTTGACGATCTGAACCCGTTAACGGCCGAGGGATTGGGCAACGTCACTAAGATCAATAACAACACCACGTTGAAGAACTATCTGATTGCCTCAACGCGGAAGTCGGGTGTAGAAAGTGACAGTACCGGCACCACCGACTCGCAGCGAGCCAGCGGCGTGGAGCTGAACCTGGCACTGACCGGAAACAGTTATAAGATCGATCTGGGCAGTACACCGCTGGGCCAGGATTTAAGTACGATGGTCGGCGGCGTGAAGTGGGCACCAAAAATTACCGATTATCTGACGCTGATCCTCACCGGTGAGCGTCGTGCGGTGACCGACAGCCTGCTCTCCTACGTCGGCGTACAGGATCGCCTCTCCGGTAACAGCTGGGGGCGGGTAACCAAGAACGGCGGTAACCTGTTACTGAGCTATGATGATGGTGATGCCGGATTCTACGTTGGCGGCGGTGCGTACAGCTATCTTGGCCAGAATGTCGCCAGCAACACCAGCCTGGTGGCTAACGCCGGTGCCTATGTGCGCCCGTATCACTACGAAGACCGTGAGCTGAAAACCGGCCTGAGCATTAGCTGGATGGACTTCAAGAAGAACCTCAGCTACTACAGCTATGGCCAGGGCGGATACTTCAGCCCGCAGAACTTTGTCAGCATTGCGTTTCCGGTTGACTACGCGCAGTCCTATGACGATCTGAGCGTGCGCCTTGGCGGCTCGGCGGGTTATCAGGCCTACACTCAGGATCGTAGCGCCTATTTCCCTAATAATGCGGAGTGGCAGTCAGCGCTGGAGTCGGCGGTCACCGCGGGCTTCGGTAAAGAGGCGTACTACCCCGGCGGCAGCAAAAGCGGCGTAGGGTATAACCTGCATGCCGGGGCGGATTATAAGATTAACAAGAACGTTACCGTTGGCGGTCAGCTGGGTTATGACACCTTTGGTGAATATAGCGAAAGTACGGCACAACTCTATTTCCGCTACATGTTGGGAGGAAGTCAATAAGCATGAGCTACCTACAGGATCGTACCCTGCAATATTATCGCCAGCAGCAGTATCAGCCGGGTTGGTTTGATCTGCTCAGCGTGATGATTAACGGCATGCTGACTAACGCGGGCGAAGAGGAAAGCCAGGCTTTCCTTGAGCATATGGGGGACACGCTGGCCGGCCGCTATCCGCTGGGCGCAGCGACCACCGTCGGCGAGCTGGAAACGCAGATTAATCAGGTTCTGGCCAGCTTCAACTGGGGGTTCATCGACATCCAGCCCGGTGAAAGTGCCATTGTTATCGATCACCTGGCGCTACCGCCCGGCGATGGAATTATTCCCGCCGGCCAGTGGCAGCTGGCTATGGGCGCGGTGCTGAGGGGATTATATGCCCGCTGGCTGCGCGAGCAGGGGGGGCATGACCGCGTTTCGTTGACCGTGGAAACGACCAGCGACGTTTCACTTCGCTTCCGCTATAAGGCATAAAAACCATGATTGTAATGCTCAGAGCGGTTGTCATGATGCTGGCGTTGGTACTGGGCTGCACACAGGCCATCGCCTCCGATGGCTGGGGCAGTTTCAAAACGCGTTTTATGACCAGCGAAGGTCGAATTCAGGATACAGGGAACAGAAATATCAGCCATACCGAAGGTCAGGGCTACGCCATGCTGATGGCGGTGTGGTACAACGATCGGCCTGCGTTTGAAAAACTGTGGCTCTGGACCAAAACCAATCTGAGAAATCCGAACAACGGCCTGTTTTACTGGCGCTATCTGCCCGACCAGCCCAATCCTGTCGCGGACAAAAATAATGCCACCGACGGCGATGTCCTGATCGCCTGGGCGCTGTTGCAGGCGGGAGAAAAATGGCAGGTTCAGAGCTATCTGAACGCCTCTGACGAGATTCAGCGGGCGATCCTCGCACTGACGGTGATGCCTTTTGGTGGCTATACGGTGATGCTGCCGGGGAGCCAGGGCTTTAACAAAAACAGTTATATCGTTCTGAATCCGTCCTATTTCATTTTCCCGGCCTGGCGTGATTTTGCCCGCCGCAGTCACCTGAAGGTCTGGAATAAACTGATTAACGATGGCCTTGAACTGCTGACCCAGATGCGCTTTGGTAACACTCACCTGCCGCTGGATTGGGTCGTACTTAACGCCGATGGTTCGGTGGCACCGGCTGCGGCGTGGCCACCGCGATTCAGCTATGACGCCATCCGCATTCCGCTGTATCTCTACTGGTATGACGGTCAAAGCCCGGAGCTGGTGCCGTTCCAGCAGTTCTGGTCTGCCTATCCACGCTTACAAACCCCGGCATGGATTGATGTGATGAGCGATACTAAAGCGCCTTACAACATGGCCGGTGGCCTGCTGGCCGTGCGTGATTTAACGCTCAATGAGACCGGCTACCTCACCGATACGATAGGCAGCAATGAAGACTACTATTCATCGAGTCTTCGCCTGCTCACCTGGCTGGCATTTAAGCAGCAGCAGTAACAAGAAGGCTGGCTCAATGGAGCCAGCCTTTTTTGATCGTCGGCAGGAAATACGTAAACCCTCGGAAAACGCTTAAACTCAGAGTCGCGATGCGTGATAGCTTAACAAGTGGTTGCCATAGGATATACTCAGGGCAGATTTTGCCTTATGTGCCATGAATCACAAGTTCAGGCTTTGGAGAACAGGCTTGCGCGTCAGTCGTTCACTAACGATTAAACAGATGGCGACGGTTTCGGGCGTTGCGGTCGTGACTATTTGTATTTTTATCGTTATACAGCTTTTTCACTTTGTGCAGCAGCGCAGGATCGACTACGCCCAGCAGATGGAAAATGTGGCACATACCGTGCGACAGCCGCTATCGCAGGCGGTGCTGAAAGCCGACATCCCCCAGGCTGAATTTATACTCAATTCACTGCGCCCGGCGGGTATTTTAGCCCGGGCTGAAGTGGTACTTCCAAACGGCTTACAGGCACTGCATACCGATTTTGAGCCGGAAAAGCCGGTTCCGCACTTTATTGCCACGCTGTTTGAGCTTCCGGTGCAGATCACCGTACCGCTCTATTCCGTCGAACCTGCAAACCCGAAACCGCTGGCGTTGCTGGTTTTACAGGCAGACTCCTGGCGGGTTTATCAGTTTATCCTTAGCGCCGTATCCACCATGGTAACCACCTTCGTCCTGCTGGCACTGATCCTCTCTGTTGCGATCAGCTGGTGTATTAACCGACTGATGGTTCGCCCGCTGCGCAAAATAGCGCAGGATTTACAGGATCTCTCCCCGCAGGAGCTGACCGGCCATCAGCTGGTTCTGCCGCGCTATCACCGCAATGATGAAATCGGCATGCTGATCCGCAACTACAATCGCAATCAGCAGACGCTGGGAGAGATGAAGGCGGGCACTACCCGGCTCAGTACCCATTTCACCCTGACTGATTTACCCAATAAAATCCTGTTTCTGGCGCTGCTGGAGCAGCATTTGAATACGGTAAAAACCGGCGACGTCTTTACCATTATTGTGCTGCGTGTTGAAACGCTGTTGGACGCAAATGGCGTGGTCTGTGACAGTGAGCGCGATGTGCTGACTCTGACGCTGGTCGATAAAATGCGCAGCTGTCTTGACGGTCATACCGTCCTGGCGCAGCTCAGCAACTGTGATTTTGCCCTGCTGGTCAAGCAGGTCAATAATCCGTTCCGCGCGCTGCATCTGGCACGGAACCTCACGCTGAGTCTTAACCAGCCGGTCGCGCTTCAGCATATGCAGCTCAGACCTCATCTCAGCATCGGGATGGTACAGCGTAAAAATGACAGCATGGTTGCCGCAGACCTGCTGGGGCAGGCGGTATCCGCGATGATGTCTGCGCGGCATCAGGGAAAAAATCAGATCCTGTTCTTCGAGCCTGAACTTACGGAGCGGGCAGAAAAGCGTCTGACCCAGGAGCACGATATCTTACAGGGGCTGGAAGAGGGCAAGTTTGCGCTCTGGCTACAGCCGCAGATTGATATGCGCAGTGGTGAGCTGATCGGTGCGGAGGCGCTGCTGCGGATGAAGCAGCCGGACGGTAGCTGGAAACTACCGAGTGATCTGATCGTCAATGCGGAAGAGCTTGGCGTGATCCATGCCCTCGGCGGCTGGGTATTCGAAGAGTCGTGCAGGCTGCTGGCCGACTGGCAGCGACGCGGGCTTGGCCTGACGCTGAGCGTCAATTTATCGCCCATTCAGCTGCGAGATGACAATATGGTCATTCACCTGCGGGAACTGATTGAGCAGCACCAGATTATCCCCGGTAGCCTGGTGGTGGAAATTACCGAAACCGCGCAGGTCGGCGAGCCGGATCGCGCCCTGCATCTCCTACAGTCACTGCAACAGGCCGGTGTTTCAGTCGCGCTTGACGACTTCGGTATAGGATATTCCAATCTGAACTGGCTTAGCCAGTTTAAAGCCCTACCGATAGCGAAGATTAAAATTGACCGCAGCTTTGTTTCTTTACTGCCGGATGATGACACCATGGTGCGTATTGTGGCGTCGATAGCCGCAATCAGCCATCTGGAGGTGGTGGCGGAAGGTGTTGAAACGGAAGCGCAGCGCGACTGGCTGCTGGCGCGTAATATCTTTATCGGCCAGGGCTATCTCTACTCCGAGGCACTGCCGCGCGATCGGTTTGACCGCTACTGTTCCGCCCGCAAAGAAAGCATGGGCCACCGTGATAAATGTTAAATAACCGCTGGTTATAGGAATTTTCTGCTGAAGTGATTCAGTTCATAAATCTGCGTTATCTGTAGGGGCATTAACTCGTCAGTTATATCAATCCTGTTATCCGGATGTTATTTTCGCGCTGTCGTTTGATTATAACTAAAACGATACTGGCCCTGTTTTCCTGCGCCGCGCAGGGGGGTACATCGTCGTTTCCCTGGTGTTAACGGACATTTTTATGAAAACTTCCCTGTTTAAAAGCCTGTACTTTCAGGTTCTGACCGCGATAGCGATCGGTGTATTGTTGGGCCATTTTTACCCGGAGTTAGGCGCGCAGATGAAACCGCTGGGCGATGGCTTCGTTAAACTGATTAAGATGATTATTGCCCCGGTGATCTTCTGTACCGTGGTGACCGGTATTGCCGGTATGGAAAGCATGAAGGCCGTCGGGCGTACCGGGGCGGTAGCGCTGCTCTACTTTGAAATCGTCAGTACCCTCGCGCTGATTATTGGCCTGGTGGTGGTGAACGTTTTACAGCCCGGTGCCGGTATGAACGTTGACCCGTCAACGCTCGATGCAAAAGCCGTTGCGGTCTATGCTCAGCAGGCCGAGCAGCAGGGGATTGTCGCCTTCCTGCTGGACGTGATCCCCGGTAGCGTAGTGGGGGCATTTGCCAGCGGAAACATTTTGCAGGTGCTGCTGTTTGCCGTTCTGTTCGGCTTTGCGCTGCACCGCCTGGGTGATAAAGGCACCCTGGTGTTTAACTTTATCGACAGCTTCTCGCGGGTGATTTTCGGCATCATCAACATGATTATGCGTCTGGCACCTATCGGCGCATTCGGTGCCATGGCCTTCACCATTGGTAAATACGGCGTCGGATCGCTGGTTCAGCTGGGGCAGCTTATCATCTGCTTCTACATCACCTGTGTGCTGTTTGTGGTAATAGTGCTGGGGCTGATTGCGCGCGTTGTTGGCTTTAATATCTTCAAATTTATCGCCTATATCAAAGAAGAGCTGCTGATCGTACTGGGGACCTCCTCCTCCGAGTCGGCGCTGCCGCGCATGCTGGATAAGATGGAAAACCTGGGCTGTAAGAAGTCGGTGGTGGGGCTGGTTATTCCAACCGGTTATTCGTTTAACCTTGATGGCACCTCGATCTATCTGACCATGGCGGCGGTCTTTATTGCCCAGGCCACCAACAGCCATATGGATATTTTCCATCAAATCACCCTGCTGGTCGTGCTGCTGCTCTCTTCCAAAGGTGCGGCGGGCGTCACCGGCAGCGGCTTTATCGTCCTGGCCGCTACGCTGTCGGCGGTAGGTCATCTTCCGGTGGCGGGCCTGGCGTTAATTTTGGGTATCGACCGCTTTATGTCGGAGGCCCGTGCGCTGACCAATCTGGTCGGCAACGGCGTCGCGACAGTGGTGGTGGCAAAATGGGTAGGACAGCTGGATGAAAAACAGCTTAACGACACGCTGAATGCCAAAAGCGCACTTAAAAAGGCGTCGTAGTCGCCCTGTTAACGCGTTAATACATTAAATTTTCACACAAATGCCCGACGTGACTTGCCCTCACGCCGGGCATTTGCATAATAACCTCCATGACTTTTTAAGATTTTTTTCTCCGCTGTGTGACATCCTCGCCGATGCGTGGTCTAACAAGCTGTTCCTTCATTTATATCGGCTTTTCCGGGAGCTATATCACCGGTATCGCCTGAGCAGCAGGCCGTAGATCACCAGTGATTTTTTTTGGGTTTGTGATTGAGTAGGGGTTCACATGCAGGGCACCAGAATTCGTCTTTTAATTGGTGGAATAGTGCTGGCAGCGGCCAGCTGCGCCGTACAGGCCGAAACGCTCCAGCCCGATCCCGCATGGCAACAGGGAAAACTGGATAACGGCTTCAGCTGGCAGCTGCTGACTACGCCGCAGCGTCCCAGCGATCGCGTTGAAATTCGCCTGATGGTTAAAACCGGGTCGCTGGTAGAAAGCGCCCTACAGACTGGCTACAGTCATCTGCTGCCGCGGCTGGCCATGGTCCACAATACCGCGCTTGAACCGGCACAGCAGCGCTCCCTCTGGCAGCAAAGTATCGATCCGCAGCGTCCGCTTCCACCCGCTATCACCTCGTACAACTACACGCTTTATAACCTCAGCCTGCCAAACAACCGACCGGATATGGTGAAAGAAGCCCTGAACTGGCTGGCAGCGACCGTGGGGAAAATGACCATCAACGCGCAGGTGGTGAACACGGCGCTGAACGCTGAGGATCCGATTGGTACCTGGCCTGCCAATACTCAGGATGTCTGGTGGCGCTACCGGCTGAAAGGCTCTGCGCTTCTGGGGCACGATCCGGCCACTGATGTGAAGGTGCCGGTGGATCTGGTTGAACTCGATAAATTTTATAAGCAGTGGTATACGCCGGACGCGATGACGCTGTTTGTAGTGGGTAACGTGGACAGCCGTAGTCTTGCAGAGCAAATCAACAAGGTATTTTCACCGCTGGAAGGCAAGCGCGAGCAGCCGGCCGCGATGCCGACGCTGTCGCCGCTGCCGCAGCAGCCGGTGAATCTGGTCGATCCCGCCATCGGAAAAGATCGTCTGTCGCTGGTGTGGGACAACGCATGGCTGCCGATCCGACAGTCGCAGCATTTGCAGCGTTACTGGCAGAGCGATCTGGCCCGTGAAGCGCTGTTCTGGCACGTACAGCGCGTGCTGAGCGATAAGAAAACCCAGGGCGTGCAGGTAGGATTTGACTGCCGTGTGTTTTATCAGCGTGCGCAGTGCGCTATCAATATTGATTCCGACAACGACACCCTCAGCGCTAATCTTGACCTGATCGCGAAAGAGATGGCCGCCGTGCGCGACAGCGGTCTGACTCAGCAGGAGTTTGACGCGCTGATGGCGCAGAAAACCGCCGAGCTGAACAAGCTGTTTGCCACCTATGCCCGCACGCCGACCGACGTGCTGATGGGCCAGCGGCTGCGTTCGCAGCAGAATGCGGTGGTGGATATTGCACCTGAACAGTATCAGAAGCTGCGCCAGGCATTCCTCTCCGGCCTGACGCTGGATATGCTGAATCAGGAGCTCCGCCAGCAGCTGACGCAGGATATTACGATGGTGCTGATGCAGCCGCAGGGTGAACCTGAGATCAACGCCGGGCACCTGCGTGAAAGCTGGCAGAAGATTATGCAGCTTGTCGAAGCTTCCGCGCCTGCGGTAGCGGCCGATCCGACGGCATCAACGGATGCACCTGTACCGGCATCGCAGCAATAGCAGCAGGGCGGCGAACGCTGCCGCCCTCTTTTTGATATTTATTCCGGCATCGCCGAACGCGGGATAATTGCGCCGCGGTGCTGGATAACCGTGCTGGCGGTCAGATGGCCGCGGTGGGCGGCCGCTTCTGCGCTGCCGCCGGTCAGACGTATTGCCAGGTAACCCGCACTGAACGAGTCGCCCGCTGCCGTGGTATCAACGATGCTGGCGGCTGGCAAACGAACCGCCGGGATCTCTAACTGCGGCCCCGTGCCGGTATCCACCACGCAGGCATCGGCCCCGCGTTTAATCACAATTTCACCGACGCCCGCAGCCCGGGTACGGTCGATCACGGTGGCGCAATCGGCTTCGCCCCACAGCAGCGTTTCATCATCCAGCGTCAGGAAGGCGATATCGGTCAAACTCAGCATCGTCCGATAGGCCGCCTGAGCCTCTTCGCGGTTCTGCCACAGGCGCGGGCGATAGTTATTATCAAAGATAACTTTGCCGCCGTTTGCACGGCAGTTTGCCAGCAGGACGTAGAGTTTTTCCCGGCTCTGCGGGCTGAGGATCGCCAGACTAATGCCGCTCAGATACAGATAGTCATAGTGCGCCAGCCGCTGACAAATCTCCGCTGACCGTTCGCCGTCCAGCCAGAAGCGGGCGGCGGCATCATTTCGCCAGTACCAGAAGGTGCGTTCCCCGGAGGGATCGGTTTCAATTACGTACAGCCCCGGCAGCTTATCGTCCAGCCGCTGAATAAGATCGGTGTGCAGCGTTTCGCTTTGCCAGGCGGCGATCATCTCATTACTGAAGCTGTCTTTGCCCAGCGCGGTAACATAATCCACGCATAGCGCCTGTGGCGACACCTGGCGGGCAATATAGACCGCCGTGTTCAGCGTATCCCCGCCAAAGCCCCGGCTCATATCACTGCCGCGTTGGGAAAGTTCAATCATGCATTCGCCAATTACGGCAATTTTCTGCTGGGTCATGTTTCTCTGCCTGTGAAAATTTCTCTCCTCAGTCTCGCCGTCTGACGCTGAACAGTCAATATTTAAAACGACGTTTTATTTTTATCGTGACGTGAGTTTATTTATCAAAAGGCCCGTTGCAGAACGATCCGACGACCGGAATTCTCTCTCTCGACTATCTTTACAGAAGGATAAAAGAGTAGAGGGGAAACGAATGTCCCGTACCGGTAAAGTGATCTGCTGGACAGGTGGTGTGATAGCGGTGGTGCTGGTGGCGATAGTGATACTGGTCGCCACATTTGACTGGAACCGTCTTAAGCCGACGATTAATCGTAAGGTATCCGCAGAGATTAACCGTCCGTTCGCCATTCGTGGCGATCTGGGCGTGGCGTGGGAGCGCAATCCTGGCGAACCGGGATGGCATCGCTGGATACCCTGGCCGCACATCCATGCTCAGGACATCATGCTGGGAAATCCCCCGGAGATCCCCGACCTGACCATGGTGCATCTTGAACGTGTTGATGCCACGATTTCTCCCCTGGCGCTGCTGGGGAAAGAGGTGTGGCTGCCGTGGATCAGGCTTAAGCAGCCGCAGGCAAATCTGATACAAACCGCGGACGGGAAAAATAACTGGACCTTTAATCTGGCCGGCAGTGAAAACGCCGATTCGAATTCGGCGCCGTCGGCCTGGTCTTTCCGTCTGGACAACGTGGTTTTCGATCGGGGAACGGTCAGCTACCGCGATGCGGTTAATCAGGCCGACGTGAAGGTCGGCATCGATCCGTTAGGTAAACCGGTGCCCTTTGCCCAGCTGGCGGGAGGCGATGACCGGCAGAAAGGGGCGGCTGACTTTGTCTTCGGCTGGAACGCCAACGGCACCTATAAAGATGAGAAGCTGACCGGCGAGGGTAAGATCGGCGGCATGCTCTCTCTTCGCAGCCAGAACACGCCGTTCCCGGTACAGGCCGACGTACGCAGCGGGACGACGCGGGTACGCCTGGCGGGAACGATACAGAATCCTATGGCGCCGGAAGGGATTGACCTGCGGCTGCGCTTCTCCGGAGATACGCTGGCGAATCTCTACGGGCTGACCGGCGTACTGCTGCCGGATACGCCGCCGTATGAAACGGATGGGCGTCTTAGCGCCAGTCTCCGCCGGGCCGACGGCGCGGTGTTCCGCTACCAAAACTTTAATGGCCATATCGGAGACAGCGATATCCACGGCACCCTGACCTACAGCCATATCAAGCCACGGCCAAAGCTGGAGGGGGAACTGCAATCACGGCAGCTGCGCATGGCCGACCTGGGGCCGTTAATCGGGGTGAATTCCGGTAAAGGCAGTGAGAAAACCGAGCAGGCGAAAAAGAAACGCGGAGAGGCATCAACCCAGCCCGCTGACCGTATTCTGCCGAACGACAAATTTGATACCAAAAGCTGGAAAACGATGGATGCGGACGTTCGCTTCGGCGGTAAGCGCATTGAGCACAGCGGTTCGCTGCCGATCAGCGATCTCGCCACGCACGTGATCCTGAAAAATGGTGACCTGCGTCTGGATCCGCTGCGGTTTGGCATTGCCGGGGGAAGCATTAACTCGACTATCCATCTACAGGGCGATAAAACGCCGCTGCTTGGACGAGCCGATCTTCACGCCCGCAATCTGAAGCTGCGTCAGCTGTTCCCGGACGTGCAGGCGATGCAGAACGCGCTGGGTCAGATTAACGGCGATGCCAGCCTGACCGGACGCGGCAACTCGGTCGCAGACCTGCTGGCGACCAGCAACGGCGATCTGAAGCTGCTGATGAATAACGGATTGATTAGCCGCAGCCTGATGGAGATCGTCGGCCTGAACGTCGGCAACTATATCGTCGGTAAACTGTTTGGCGATGATGAGGTAAAAATTAACTGTGCGGCGGCAAACCTGGGGGTGAAAAACGGGCTGGCAACCTCACGGCTGTTCGTCTTTGATACCGAAAACGCGATTATCAATATCACCGGCACCGTCAATTTTGCCACCGAGCGTCTGGACCTGTCGATTGACCCGGAAAGTAAAGGGATCAGGGTCATCACCCTGCGTTCGCCGCTCTACGTGCGCGGCACCTTTAAAAACCCGGACGCCGGGGTTAAAACCGGTCCGCTGATTGCTCGCGGTGTGGCTGCCGTGGCGCTGGGCGCGGTCGTTGCACCGGCTGCCGCGCTGCTGGCGCTGATCTCACCGAGCGAGGGCGATAATAATCAGTGTTCGCAGGTGCTGGGACAGATGAAAGGGAAATAGGTGAAAACGGAAGGTGCCGCCGCATCGCGGCGGCGGCGCGCTGCCCCTGACCCTGTCAGGGGCGATATCTTTAGTCGAAAAGCGACGCGTTGCGCGTCTCTTTACACAGGATAAGTGCAATGAGCGTCAGGCAGGCCATTGATGCCAGGTAAACACCGACGTAGAACAGACCGTAAGTGTGTGCTAACCAGGTGGCAATGTAAGGCGCTACCGAGGCGCCAAGAATCGACGACAGATTGTAGGAGAACGAGGCGCCGGTATAGCGCACTTCCGTTGGGAACAGCTCCGGCAGCAGAGCGCCCATCGGACCAAAGGTCAGCCCCATAATGCTCAGGCCGCACAGCAGGAAGGCCATCACCAGCGCCTGATTGCCGGAACCCAGCATTGACGGAAAGATCAGCGCAAACGCGATAATCATCAGCGTAATCACTATCATCGTTTTGCGGCGTCCGTAGCGGTCTGCCAGCATCCCGGCAATCGGCACCATCACACCAAAACCAATAACCGCCACCATCAGCATCCACAGGAAGGTATTCCGCGGGATGCCCAACCCGCCCGGCGCTGGTGTGGTGCCGAAGGTCATCGAGTAGACGGTCATGATATAAAACAGCGTATAGGTCGCCAGCATAATAAAGGTGCCGAGTACCGTGGCGCCCAGATGCTTGGTCAGCAGCGTACCGATTGGCACTTTAACCTGCTTTTTCTCTTTCTGCGCTTTGGCGAAAACCGGTGACTCATGCAGCGAAACGCGGACGTACAGGCCAATCAGCACCAGCACCGCTGACAGTACGAAAGGTACACGCCAACCCCAGGACATAAACTGGTCGTCGGTCAGCAGCCACGACAGCAGCAGGAAGGTGCCGTTGGCAAAGAAGAAGCCGATAGGTGCCCCCAATTGAGGGAAGGATCCGTACAGCGCCCGCTTTTTCGCCGGGGCATTTTCCGTTGCCAGCAGCGCCGCGCCGCCCCATTCACCGCCCAGACCCAGCCCCTGGCCAAAGCGCGCCAGCGCCAGCAGCATCGGGGCAAAGACGCCAATGCTGTCATAGCTGGGTAGCAGGCCTATCACCACGGTAGAAATACCCATCGTCAGCAGCGAGGCCACCAGCGTGGCCTTACGACCAACGCGATCGCCGAAGTGACCAAACAGCGCAGAGCCAATCGGACGGGCGACAAAGGCGATGGCGAAGGTTGCCAGCGACTGTAGCGTCGCCACGGTAGGATCGCCCTGCGGGAAGAAAATATGCGGGAAGACAATGACGGCTGCCGTGGCATAAATATAGAAATCGAAGAATTCGATAGCCGTACCGACCAGCGAGGCCACCACCACTTTACTGCGTGAGTTTACGGGCGTGGCGTCGGGATCGGCGTCGATAGATGGAGCGATGGAGGCTTGCATAGTTATTTCTTTTTTCTAATAAACGAAAAAGAATCTTACGCACAGGTTTAGCCGCATTCAATGGCGGTCATTCTGGCTACGCCGATGGATCCAGCAGGAAAAGTAGATAATTTTCAATACGCGATATTTGCAGGGATATGGCAGGGGTAAATAAATGTTTTTCGGAGTAAAAATCTATGAAACAGGGAAATAAAAGTCAGGCACAGGTGAATAATGTTGGTTATTGGCTGAAACGTAACCGATAGTCGGAATTTTCAACTATATCCCCGCCCCTGACTTATCGTTTCCTGCTATTCCCGCGTTTGCTTCACTCGGCCCATCATCCAGTTAAAGAAGGGGTTAGAAGACTGGCGCATCAGCATATCCAGGCTTACCACCAGCACCGAACGCTCCCCGCGCGGCGTCAGCATGCCCAGGCTAAGGCCGTATTCACCGGGGCTATCCGGCGTACTGCCGTACAGGGGATCCTGCGGCGGGAACGGCAGCGCAACGTGGGAGAGCGAATAGATCTCAGCCGGCCAGCGCATGTTAAGCGTTTCCGTCTGCGTCGTGGTGCTGTCCGCAGGGGTAACCTCTACCACCACGCTGCTATCTTCCGGTGAGGCGCTGGTCACCAGCGATGTCGTGTAGTTTCGGGGTGCTGGAGGAAGTAACCGCTCACTTTCATTACGCGCGCTGCTGCGCATTAGCGGGGCAAGCCTGACCGACTGATTAACGTCGAACAGCACCAGCTCACTGCCGTTGTTCGGCAGCAGATTATACAGACCGCGCACGACCGCAGGGGTACTGACGGTGGCGTCGGCCACCGACTGGAAGGTCAGTACCGGCGGCAGCGCGGCCAGCAGTCCGCTGCTGGCCTGCTGATGCAGCTGACTTTGCAGTGCGCTGGTCAGCAGCCACGACTGTCGCGCCGCCTTCACCGGAAAGGAGTTGTACTTAAAGGGGTTAAACTCCGGCAGAATGCTGAGCCAGGCGGAGCGGGCAAAGGCCGGCAGCAGAGAGGGCAGACCGGCCAGACCCGCATAGCGTGCATAGCTGCTGACGCCGATCATCGGTGAGATCAGGATCAGCCGCTGGGGACGCGGCAGCGATGCGTCCTCAAGGGCATCGAGGGTGTACTTCATCGCCAGCGCGCCGCCGTTGGAAAAGCCAATCAGCTGTAGCGGCGCCGGTGCCGGCACCTGCGATCGTGCCTCACGCACCGCCAGCCGCGTGGCCGCCAGCCACTGCTCCCAGTCGGTATCGGTCAGGCTGCCGGGCACCGTGCCGTGTCCGGGCAGGCGGATCGCGACGACGGCCCACCCCTGTTGCTGATAGTCCAGCGCGAAATGACGCAGGCTGTAGGGGGAGTCGGTCAGGCCATGCAGCAGCACGGCAACGCCTTTTGGCTGGCCGTCCGGCAGCAGCAGATAGGAGTGATTCCAGTCGGTGGCAAAATGCCCCGGCCAGACCGGGCTGCGTCTGGCGTAGCGGTTATATACGTCCTGGCCCTCGTCCGTCAGGCGATCGGTCACATTCTTCTCAACCTCGGCGAAAATTTTCGCTTCCTCGGTCAGATAACGCGCCCAGTCGCTGCGATCAAGCTGGCCGGTGCTCAGCTCATCCGGCACAAAGGTATGCCACGGCGCCAGATCCGGCCCCCGCTCGGTCAGGACTACACGCAGCGTCAGCAGCATCAGGGCGGCCAGCACCAGCAGAATGGCGGCGCGTTTCAGCCAGGTGGCGGTTCGCTGTAGCATAAAAGGCAACTCCTGAATGAGGGCTGACTGATTATGCGGTGAGAAAACTCTCTTCGCCATCTCAAATCAATTACGCCGGGGTGGTTTTTAATTAAAGTATCGATTCTGACGAAATAAAGGCGCTGAAGTTAATTTCAACCCGTTACCAAGGAAAGGTTATTATGGATAAAATGACCAGCAGTAGTGGAATCATCCGGCACGAGAGCGAATCCACCTCCGCCAGCGGCAGGCGGCATCTCACCGTCACCGTGGGCCTTTTTTTTGATGGCACGGGTTACAACGCGAACAATACGTTGAAACGTCTGGCGAATCATCACGTTATCGGAGAAATAAGAAAACAATACGCAGAAAATAGTGAAGTTGTTCATCCTGGCGATATATCACGCAGCAGCTACGACAATTACACCACGAATATTCATCGTTTATTCACCCTGTATAATTCCAGCCACGCCGACAGGAATAACCATCAGCACGGTGTGTATATCAGTGGAATAGGTACGCACTCAGGGAAGGCCGATACCATTAGCGGTTTTGCCATAGGCGAAGGAAAAAGTGGCGCTATTGCTAAAACGGATGAGGCCCTTTCTGCTCTTACCGACGCCTTACAGAAGACAGTCGGCTTAGCTGAAGAAAAAATAGTGGTCGATAGCCTGATATTCGATCTTTTCGGCTTCAGCCGCGGCGCGGCGGCGGCGCGCCATTTCGCCAACAGGGTGCTCAGCCGGGATCCGGCGTTGGTGGCCGCCATCGTGGAGGGTTTCAACGGGATGGAGTATCGCGGTCTGCCGACGGGCAGCACGCGTTTTCTCGGCCTGTTTGACTGCGTTGCGGGTGTGGCTAATCTGGCCAACGGTTTTGATACCCACAGCCCGGACTGCGGCGGTGTCGAACTGGGGCTGCCGGCAGGCGCGGCCTCCCAAGTCTTTCAGATTAGCGCCGGTCATGAGTTCCGCTACAACTTTAGCCTGAACAGCATCGCGCCGGACTACCCTGAACTGACTCTGCCCGGTGCGCACTCAGATATCGGCGGGGGCTACAATCCGCAGGAGGAAGAGTATTTGTTCCTCAGCCGCCCGGCGTTCAACGTTGTCCCGCTCGACAGCCCGGATGCCCACGCTGACGCGGTGCATCAGGCGACCGGTGAGATGCGGACACTGCTGGATAACCCGTCGCTGGAGCCGCTGCTGAGTAGCGGAAAGCTTAGCATTGAAAGCTGGCATGATATGCGTCTGTCGCTGGATCCGAGCGGCCATCCGCGTAAGCTCGTCGGTGCGGCCGTGGCGCTTCAGCGAACCCTGAGCAATGACTGGGCAAAGGTCACGCTGAGGGTGATGGCCGATGCCGCGCGGGAAGCCGGGGTGCGGCTGGCGGAGTGCGATAACAGCGATCCTGACTACCGCCTGCCGCCGGAGCTGGAGCCGCTGTGTGATTTTGCTCTCAGGCAGGGGCAGCGGGTCAGAAAGGGCGAGTCACCGCAGGCGTTCAGCCACGATAATCTGCGCATAATCGGGCGCTATATCCACTGTTCGGCACACTGGAATGCGGTAGAGAAGTCATTTTTCTGGCACAAAGATCGCTGGGAGTCGACGGTCTCTCGCGAGGTCCGTCCGGCGGCGCTGCTCTCCTACCTTAACCGTCCGGAGGAGGGCTGGACACGCACGCTTCACGCTACCGGCAGCATTAAAAGATAATATTTTTATACTGTCGTTGATAAACAGTTTAGGTTGTAAAATGACTGTCTAAGCAGGGTTGATGATTTTTTTATAATATAAATCATAATATTACCCACTTAAAAAGATGTTGCGCTGCGTGATTGCTTCCCGGGTTTACAATCGTTATTTCGGGAATTAAAATATCGGCACTTTCTTAGCTGGAGCCTGCATCACATTGGACAGTCATCCTTTACCTGAAACACACCAGGCAGGCCCACTCCGCTAAAAGTGCGCCTGCCGTAAAAACGGCGGGCCGTGTTCATCTCTTCTGAGCTGTTTCATCCCCTGTCTTAATTCACTCGAACTGATTACTGACTCTGTGCCTGTCTGCCGGGTATCCGCAGCCGGAGCGGGCGTATCTCTCTGATGCCGTCACGCGCACATCGCCGAGTCACTAAGGAGCACACGATGAAAGAACCTCCGTCACGAGAGAGGCGATGGCAGGGTAACAGCGGGAGGATAACGATCTAACCTTTCTCCTTATTCCTTTCCGCTCTCTGCCACGCCTCCATCCTGAATTGACTGATTAAATCTCGTTTGTGGGAGTCCTTCTCCTGCGCGTGAAACGCCTAATTCAAGGAGCTGGCAGATGAAAATGCATCAGGCCGACCTGAAAAAAGCCCGCGATCTGGCCATTGCCAGCGCGGCAAGCCGGAGCCAGGATCACACCCTTACCCGGCTGAACACCCAACGTCACGGACTGACCTTTGAAGATGCGGAAGAGCGTCTGCAACACTATGGTGCAAACCAGGTCGCCAGCGAGAAAGCCCCGGCGGCGCTTATCCAGCTGTTCCAGGCGTTTAACAACCCGTTTATTTGGGTGCTCACGGCGCTGGCGGCGATCAGCTTTGTCACCGACTATCTTCTGCCGCTGCGCCAGGGTGAAGAAACGGATCTGACCGGCGCGATTATTGTGCTGGTGATGGTCAGCCTCAGCGGACTGCTGCGTTTCTGGCAGGAATACCGTACTAACAAAGCGGCCGAAGCGCTGAAATCGCTGGTTCGCACCACGGCGACCGTCCTGCGTCGCAGCCACGCCCACAGTGAAGCCGCGACCATGGAGATCCCTCTCCAGCAGGTGGTGCCGGGCGATATTGTGCTGCTCTCCGCGGGGGACATGATCCCGGCGGATGTGCGTCTGCTCAGTTCACGCGATCTGTTCGTCAGCCAGGCCGCGCTGAGCGGTGAAGCGCTGCCTATTGAAAAGTATGACACCCAGAGCAGCCCGCATATGACCGGTCCGCTGAGCGAGCAGGAGCTGCTGAGCCTGCCGGGGATCTGCCTGATGGGGACCAGCGTTGCCAGCGGTAGCGCGACGGCGGTCGTCGTAGCCACCGGTGGCCACACCTGGTTCGGTTCGCTGGCGACGTCACTGCTGGGCGATCGTCCGCAAACCTCCTTCGATCGCGGCGTTAACAGCGTTAGCTGGCTGCTGATCCGCTTTATGCTGGTGATGGTCCCGGTGGTGCTGCTGATTAACGGCTACAGCAAGGGCGACTGGGGCGATGCGTTGATGTTTGCGCTGGCGGTTGCGGTGGGGCTTACCCCGGAAATGCTGCCGATGATCGTCAGTTCTAACCTGGCGAAGGGGGCCATCATGCTGTCCCGGCGTAAGGTGGTGGTAAAAAAACTCAATGCGATCCAGAACTTCGGTGCGATGGATGTGCTGTGCAGTGATAAAACCGGCACGTTGACCCAGGATCGGATTATCCTCTCCCACCATCTCAACCTGCACGACCGCAGCGACGAGCGCGTACTGCAACTGGCCTGGCTGAACAGCCGACATCAGACCGGCGTACGGAATCTAATGGACAAGGCCGTACTCGACTTCAGCCAGGGCAACCGGGCGGTCGCCGGGCTGAGCAATTACCAAAAAATCGATGAGCTGCCTTTCGATTTTGAGCGTCGTCGTCTGTCGGTGCTGCTGGCGGACGAGCATCAGCAGCAGAAGCTGGTGTGCAAAGGTGCCGTTGACGAGATGCTGGCGGTTTCCCGGTACTGGCAGGATGGTGACAAGATTATGCCGCTGGACGACGCGGCGCGTAAGCGTCTGCGCCAGCAGGCAGAACGCTATAACCAGCAGGGTTTCCGGGTGCTGATCGTGGGCTGGCGGTCAATGGATGAGACTCCGCTGACGCTGCCGCTGAGCATTCATGACGAGCGTGAACTGGTTATCAGCGGCGTGCTGACTTTCCTCGATCCGCCTAAAGAGAGCGCGGCAGAGGCGATAGCCGCACTACAGGAAAACGGCGTAGCGGTAAAAGTCCTGACCGGCGACAACGCGATTATCACCGCGAAGGTCTGCCGCGACGTGGGTCTGGAGCCCGGCGACGTGCTGTGTGGCAGCGATATCGCGCGGCTTGATGATGAGCACCTGCGGCAGGCGGTGGAGCAGCACACGCTGTTTTGCCGCCTGACGCCACAGCAGAAAACGCGCGTGGTGCAGGCGCTACAGCAGAACGGCCGCACCGTGGGTTTCCTGGGCGACGGCATCAACGATGCGCCGGCGCTGCGGGCGGCGGACATCGGTATCTCCGTTGATACCGCCACGGATATTGCCAAAGAGTCGGCGGATATTATCCTGCTGGAGAAAAGTCTGCTGGTGCTGAAGCAGGGGGTAATGACCGGCCGTGAAACCTTCGGCAACATCATTAAGTACCTGAATATGACCGCCAGCTCCAACTTTGGCAACGTGTTCTCCGTGCTGGTCGCCAGCGCCTTTATTCCGTTCTTACCGATGATGGCGATCCATCTGCTGCTGCAAAATCTTTTGTACGATCTGTCACAGCTGGCGCTGCCCTGGGACAAAATGGACAAGGAGTTCCTGCGCAAACCGCGTCGCTGGGATGCGAAAAACATCGGTCGCTTTATGCTGTGGATGGGTCCGACGTCGTCAATTTTTGATATCACCACCTTTTGGCTGATGTGGACGGTCTTTTCTGCTAACAGCATTGAAACCCAGGCGCTGTTCCAGTCTGGCTGGTTTGTGGAAGGGCTGCTGTCGCAAACGCTGGTGGTGCATATGCTGCGTACCCGGAAGATCCCCTTTATCCAGAGCTGCGCGACGCTGCCGGTTATGCTGGCAACCGGGCTGGTGATGGTGGTGGGCATTCTGATCCCGTTCTCGCCGCTGGGCCACGCCGTTGGGCTGGTGCCGCTACCGTGGAGCTACTTCCCATGGCTGCTGGCAACGCTGCTGGGCTATTGCCTGGTCGCTCAGGGGATGAAGCAGCTTTATATCCGTCGTTTCGGTCAGTGGTTCTGAGGAGGCTGTGATGAAAAATGATAATTCAGCAGTTGCGATCGTGTTGTTCTTCGTTGGCGTGGTGATTTTTTCTGGCGCGATAACGATGATTTTTAGCGGCTAAAATGGTGGGGCTGTCGGCTTATCGGTTCGGGATGCGAAGTTGCTGCTTGATCTGTGGTCGGCTTATCGGTTCGGGATGCGAAGTTGCTGCTCGATCCGTGGCCGGCTTGTCGATTCGGGATGCGAAGTTGCTGCTTGATCTGTAGTCGGCTTATCGGTGGGGGGCGGGTTGGCGGACGCGCCGTGAACACGTCCGTGTGGGCTCGGGTCGCGCATCCCTGCGCTCCACGGTCCGCCAACCCGCCCCCCACCGACTGCGCTTGAATTCACAGTCGCTGTTAACTGCATTTCTCTCTTCACGACAGTGTCTTTTACCAAAGAACATACTGCCGTGGTAGTAGTGATTACTCACTCAGTCTATGCGAGCGGCGAATGCTTACGATGCGACAAGGCAGATTTGCCAGAGCAAATAGAACTTATGATAAAACGGCTTCTGTGCGGATAAATGAGTAAACGTGACAGAAAAACAGCGACACACCAGCAAAAGGTGGGCGACCGTTACGGGGCAGAAAAGCCGGGTGTCTGGCGCAGGGATGCGCCAGCCAAGCCCACACGGACGTGTTAACGGCGTCCTGGCGTTCTGCCCCGTAACGGTCGCCCGAGCACGGACTTAAAGCGACAAACCTGCCCCGTAACGGTCGCCCGAGCACGGACTTAAAGCGACAAACCTGCCCCGTACGGTCGCCCGGGCACGGACTAACAGCGACAAACGTACCCCATCACCTCAAAACCTACGGACGAATAAACCGCAGATAAATAAACCGCACCACATAAAACTCCACCGCACCCAGCAACAAAAACCACAGGCAGAACACCAGCGTATAAAGCTGACCGATATCCTCCAGATGGAACATCTCCACCAGCTTATGCGTCAGCGCCAGGCCAAACCACGGCGCGGGCAGCAGCAGCGCGGAAAGAAAGCCAAACAGCAGCGTGCTGAGCGGCATCAGAAAGGTTTCAAACGGGCTTTTCATCGTTATTCCAGCGTAGAGTCAGTGGGCGCTATTTTCAGCGATCCCTCTCAAGGGTTCAATCCTTAAACCGCCAGCGCGTCCGGCAGCGACGTTTGCATCCAGGTAATAAAGCTGCTGCGCTTCTCCGACGGGCTCAGATCCTGGCGCCACAGCAGATAGATAGGGCGACTGGCCTGCTGCCACTGCTGCAAAACCGGCACCAGCCTGCCCGCGGCGATATCCTCCGCCAGCAGGATCTCAGGTTGCAGCACCAGCCCGGCTCCGGCCAGCGCAGCCCGACGCAGCGCCTGGCCGTCGTTACAGATAAAGCTGCTGTCGGCGGGCCAGTACACCTCACCCAGCTGCCAGGCGTTACTTTTATTCCAGGCCATATTCGCCAGGCAGCGGTGCTGATAAAGCGCCTCCGGCGTTTGCGGGGTGCCGTGGCGGGCCAGGTAATCCGGCGCGGCGCAGACCACCATTCGATACTCTCCCAGCTTTTTCGCCACCAGCGGCTCCGCCGGGCTCAGGCTGCCAATACGAATAGCAAAATCAAAGCCCTGACCAATCAGATCAACGAAGCTGTCGCTAAGATCCAGCTCGATCCGCACCTGCGGATAGTGCTGCTGATAGCGTGCGATGATTTCTGCAACGGCGCCCGATCCCAGATTTAGCGGCGCGCTGATCCGCAGCAGCCCGGACGGGGTGCGCTTCATATTCTCAACCGTATCTTCCGCCAGCCGCAGCTGGGTCAGCGCGGCCTTACACTGGCGGTAGTAGCTCTCTCCGGCTTCGGTCAGATGCTGGCGGCGGGTATTGCGCTGGAGCAGGCGGGTGTCCATTGCGGTTTCCAGCTGACGTACGTGCTTACCGACCATGACCGCGCTGATGTCGAGTCGGCGGGCCGCCTCGCTAAAATTTCCGCTCTCTACGGCGCAGATAAATGCCTCGATGCTGCGTAATTTATCCATGATTACAAACCTGTGGTTCGGAGTTCCCGAAAGTATTGCCTATTTATCCGCAGCCTGCACGGGTTCACTATGGACACACCATAGTTTGCAGAGGAAATCCGATGAAAATTTTAGTGATTGGCGCATCAGGAACCGTAGGTCAAGGGATTGTGGACGAGCTGGGCCGGGATAATCAGATTATCCGCGTGGGTAAAACTCAGGGCGACTACCGGGTCGATCTGACCAGTGAAGAGAGCGTGCGCGCGCTGTTCAGCCAGACCGGGAAGGTTGATGCCGTGATTTCCGCTACCGGCGGGGTACATTTTGGTCCGCTGACGGAGATGACCAGCGAGCAGTTCAACAGTGGTTTACAGGATAAGCTGATGGGGCAGGTGCGGCTGGTGCTGATCGGCCAGGCGTTTGTGAATCCCGGCGGCTCCTTTACCCTGACCACCGGGATTCTGGCCCAGCAGCCGATCCGCACCGGCGTGAATGCCACGGCAGTCAATGCCGCGCTGGAAGGTTTTGTGATGGCCGCGGCCAATGAACTGCCGAACGGCCTGCGGATTAATGCGGTAAGCCCAACGGTACTGACCGAAGCACTGGACAGCTACGGCCCGTTCTTCCCGGGATTTGAGAGCGCGCCGGCCAGCCGCGTTGCACTGGCCTATCGCCGCAGCGTTGACGGCATAGAAAACGGTAAAGTTTATCGCGTCTGGTAACAAAGCCTGTTATCGCGGGGGGAATATATGGGCGCAGTACTGGCGAAATATTCCCCAATCCCTTCGCGGTTATATATCCCTACACTCTGTATAACACAGTAATTCTTTTAGAGTTTCCAACCTCATTATTCACGCCAAAATAGCATCCGTTAAAAAGTATAGCCGAGGCTATATTCAAATCCATGATTTTACTGTCTTTTTTTCTTCGGTTTTGCGTGTTAGGATGCGCTTCACTTGAACGGGCCTGTGCTTATTATTCAAACATAAGCCATGATTTTAACGATTTGAAACGCACCCGCTGCTTCAAACCGGGATAAATACAATGAACCTTTACGCAACTCTGATTCTGGCTTTTGGTATGTCGATGGACGCGTTTGCCGCAGCCATTGGCAAAGGTGCAAGTCTGCATCGTCCAAGCCTGAAAGAAGCTCTGCGCACCGGTCTCATCTTTGGCGTCATTGAAGCGCTGACGCCGCTGGTGGGTTGGGCTATCGGCCTGGCCGCCAGCCAGTACGTCATGGCGTGGGATCACTGGATCGCGTTTATTCTGCTGTTTATTCTTGGTGCGCGTATGATCGTTGAAGGCGTACGTAAGAAAGCGTGCAGGCCTGAAGATGCGCCGCAGAGCCACGGATTCTGGCTGCTGGCCTGTACCGCCGTTGCCACCAGCCTGGATGCCATGGCGGTAGGCGTAGGTCTGGCATTCCTACAGGTGAATATTGTCACCACCGCGCTGGCGATCGGTGCCTCAACGATGATTATGGCCACCCTCGGCATCCTGCTGGGCCGCTACCTGGGTCCGGTAATGGGAAAATGGGCGGAAATTTTCGGTGGCCTGGTGCTGATTGGCATCGGTTGTAGTATTTTATTCGAACATCTGGGCCAGTAAAACGGCGCTGCGCCCTGTTATCGGTGCGGGGCGGTTATGGCATTATCAGTAGTAGACTGGCGCAGGCGAAACAACATTGACTGTTCGCATCTTACCGCCAGCAACGCAGCTTTTCCGCTGCATACCCACGAAGAATACGCGATCAGCGCCAACCTTAGCGGCGTTGAAAAGCTCTGTCTGAATCGCAAAAACCTGTCGGTCCTCGCCGGGGAAATCACCGTTTATAATCCTGAAACGCTCCAGTCCTCGACCTTTGGCGAAGAGCCGGTCGAGTTTTACAGCGTCCATCTGCCTGCGTCCGTCTTTCACGATCTGGCGGATCGTCCGCTGCCGATCCTGCGTGAAGGCGTACTGCGCGATCCGCAGCTGTTTGCCGCGATCTGCCAGTTTGCCCGTTCACCTGACGATGAACAGATCCAGCAGCAGAATCTGCTGTGGCTAACCAGCCGCCTGTTGCAGTACAGCGGCACCGCTGAGCTGACCCTTGCACCGGCATCGGTGGGGCGGGCGCTGGAATATATGCGCGGCAGTCTGACGGAAAAGCTGACGCTGGATGAGCTGGCCGGCGTCTGCGGGCTGAGCAAATACCATTTTGTGCGTCAGTTTCGTCAGGAGGTTGGCGTCGCTCCGTTGCAGTACCATATGCAGCTGCGGCTGCTGGCGGCGCGTAATCTGCTGCGCCACCGCAGCAGCGCGCTGGACGTGGCCCATCGGCTGGGGTTTTACGATCAGAGCCACTTTATTAACAGTTTCCGCAAGATGATGGGCATTACGCCGCACCACTACCAGCGCATTATCAGCCGATAAATTCGCGATAGCCGGAGAGGATTACGTAGCCGGCGAAATAGCAGAAAATGATCGCCGAGGCGATGTACGACCAGCGCAGCATCTTCGTTCCCAGCATGCGTCCGCCCACGCTGCCCGCCGTACACAGCCCCAGCGTCCACACCAGGCCTGCAACGAAAAATCCCGACAGAAACCAGACCGAGTTGGCGGTACTGCCGGTTCCCACGCGGGAAATCAGCGCGCCGCCCACGGCAGCGAACCACAGAATAGACGTGGGGGATGACATCGCCAGAAAAATTCCCCGCACAAAGTTTTGCCGGGTGCTTAGCGCCTGGCCTACGTCGCCTGCGCTGAGAGCGGGAATCGGACGCAGGGCGCTCATCACCATTTTCCAGGCGAACCACAGCAGGATCAGTGAACCGCCAATCCACAGCACCCAGCGCACGGTAGTGAACTGAAGCAGGATCGACATACCGGCCATGGCGAGGATCGCATAGATCAGATCGCCGACGCAGGTGCCGATCCCCAGCCAGAAGCCGTGGAGAAAGCCGCGCTGCATAGCCAGCGTGATAATCGCGATATTGGCGATGCCAATATCAAGACACAGGGAAAGACTCAGTAAGAAACCATTAGAAAAGGGCATAGTGTGCGATCCATTAACATTGATGGAACGATTATCGTCAGACGGGCCGGTGGAGGATTGGAAAAAATTGCGCAGCGGAGGTGCCGACTCCCCGTTAAGCCGGTGGCAGCAGAGCCTGTTGTCCCGTCATTATCTTAATACGCTAAAAAAACGTGCCGTGCGTAAGATGTTGTGCAATGCTGTCCGCTATGAAAATGACCGAGCTGTTTCTCACCACCCTGACCACCACAGCGACCGCCTCCGGCGGGTCGTGGTCGGTTTGCGTGCCTGAAAAATAGCCCATCCGAAACGTCCCGCCGGTTATCCGACGGGGCAGTGTATTTCTCCGTCGTGGCTGGACCCGCTTAGTTAAAGGAGAAATACCGTGTCCGATCTTTCCGCACTGTTAGTCATCGATATGCAGAATGGGCTGTTACATGCCCCGCAGCCGCCTTTCCAGCGGGAGCGGCTGCTGGCGAATGTCACCCGCCTGATCCAAGCCGCCCGTCATGCCCGGGCGCCTGTTTATTTTGCACAGCACACCGGGCCGGAAGGTTCGCCCATTGCCGACGGCAGCCCGTTATGGCAGCTGGCCGCAGAGCTGCCGCTGGCGGAGAGCGATCGCCGGTTTAACAAAACCCGCCCGAGCTGCTTTTTCGATACGCCGCTGCTGGCTGAGCTAAGGCTGGCGAAGGTCGCGCGGCTGGTGATTGTCGGTATGAAAACGGAGTACTGCGTGGATACCACCTGCCGGGCGGCGGCGGATCTGGGGTTTGACGTGGTACTGGTCAGCGATGCGCACAGCACGACCGACGGCGCGGTACTTAGCGCGGAGCAGATCGTCGCTCACCATAATGCTACGCTGGCGGGGCCGTTTGTCACCCTGATGACGGCGGATGAGGTTGAATTTTAACGTGTGCAGGGCAGTCATGAGCGTGGCTGCCTGACCTCTAAGATTGAAATCTGTTTTTCCTGCAAATCGGCGAGGGAAGCCTGAATTCAGCTGATTATTGCAGAAAAAGAAACGGGCCAGGAGAGACCTGGCCCGTGTGCACTTACTCGAAATCAACCCAGGTCGCACCCGCATCCGCGGATTCAACGCAACGCTCAACCCACTGTACGCCGGTCACGCCTGCGTGAACGTCCGGATACCAGAAGTCGGCCAGCAGCGCCTTATCACCCCGATCGCTGGCGTCCATCGCCACCGCGAAACGACGATACAGGTTAGACCAGGCTTCAAATAATCCCTCCGGATGGCCGCCGCCGATGCGGTCTTCTTCCAACGCGCGCGGCGCCAGATAGCCCATGCCGCGTTCCAGGATCTGCACCGGCTCACCCTGCACTTCGTAGCGCAGCTGGTTTGGCTGCTCGTCCCACCACTCCAGGCTGGCTTTCGAGCCGATCACGCGGATCTTCTGCCCGTGCATCGATCCGCAGTTCACCGCCGAGCACCACAGCGATCCCACCGCACCGTTATCGTACTCCATCAGCACAAAGGCGTTGTCTTCCAGCGGTGCGCGGGTCTTCACAAAGCTCTGACGGGAGCACATCAGACGTTTTATCTTCAGCTCAGGCAGCATGGTTTCCGCCAGGAACAGCGGATGGGTTGCCAGGTCGCCCAGCACGTAGCTGGGTCCGACAAATTTCGGATCCACGCGCCAGCGGGTGCTGGGGTTTGCCAGCTCAACGGCTTCATTGTGGAAACCGTGGGAGAACGACATATTCACAATACGGATCTCGCCCAGCAGCCCTTCGGCAATCATGCTGCGCGCCTGCTGGATCAGCTGATGGCCGGAGTAGCCGTAGGTGACGCCGATAATCTTGTTTTTCGCTTTGCTCAGCGCTTCCAGCTCTTTGGCTTCGGCGGTGGTAAAGCACAGTGGCTTCTCGCAGACGACGTGCAGGCCCGCTTCCAGCGCCGCTTTACAGATGGCAAAGTGGGTGTTGTTGGGCGTAGCGATAGAGACGGCCTCAATGCCGTCGGCGCGCTCTGCCTCCTGCTGGAACAGCGTCTGGTAGTCCGGGTAGCAGCGGTCACCCGCCACGCCGAGGCTTGCGCCGAAGGCCCGACCGCGCTCCGCATCAATATCAAACGCACCGGCCAGCAGGGTAAAGGTATTATCGCGCAGCGCCGCTGAACGATGGATATAACCAATCTGACTGGTGCCGCCGCCGCCAACCATGCCCCAGCGCAGAGAGCGATCGAGAGGTTTAATGCCGTTAATCATCGGGTGTTCCTCAATTAAAATCCAACAGAGTTCAGGTAGCGCAGGCTTTCGGTGACATCGTGCAGGCTGCCGTCGGCATGACGCGGATCGCGTTCCTGTTCAATGGTTATCCAGCCCTGATATTGACGTTCGGACAGGAAGGCACGCACTGCCGGATAGTCGATAGCGCCTTTGCCAATCGGGCACATCACCCCTTCGGCGCAGGCGGTAAAGAAGTCCAGTTCGCGGGCGATAACGTCGCGGAATACCGCCTCGTTCACGTCCTTGAAGTGGATGTAGTCAATGCGGTCAAAATAGCGATCCAGCCAGGTAATCGGATCCATCGCGGAGTAGTACAGGTGGCCGGTGTCCAGGCACAGACCGGCTACGCTGTGCGGGATATCCTTCACCAGCCGATCGATTTCGTCGGCGAACTCAATGCAGCCACCGGCGTGCGGGTGGATAACCGGGCGTACGCCGTACTCTTCCTGCGCGATGCGGCTGATTTCGGTGATGTGCTTCATCATTCGCTGCCAGTCGTCGTCGGACAGGCGCGGAGCCTTATCGTACTGACCGGCAAGACGGGCGCGCTCGGCGTTGCCAAAGTCAATAATCACCAGATACGGCGCCGGAGCGTTATCGCCGTGGGTTTTCGCGGCGGTCGGGACTTTTGACAGGTTGCGGCAGATATTGTGCGTCAGCTCAATCATTGCCGGAAAGTTCTCTTCACTCACCAGGTCGTCAAAAATGGTTCCGGCCACCAGTGAAAGACCGTACTGGTTCAGCTTTTCCGTCAGCAGCAGCGGATCGGTGGGCAGATAGGTCCACGGGCCCAGTTCAATACTTTGATAGCCGGCCTGTGCCGCTTCCTTCAGCACCTTCTCGTAGGGTGGCAGGTGCGGGTTTTTCGGGTCATCCACGCCCCAGCTGCAGGGTGCATTGGCAATGTGAATCGTCATATCGTGTCCTTAAAATCAGTGGGTAGCAAAGCGATCCAGAACCTGGGTTTCCATTTTTTCCAGTAAACACACCGCGAACAGCAGTCCGCCGGGCGCAGCCGCCGCACCGATAGCCATTACACTGGCCACACTGCATTTGGGTGTTGATTAAGGTTCGGCAGGATCCTTCAGGTTTTCTCTGAAGGAATTATCAAACGAATGTTCCATTTTCATCAATGATAGAATGTTTATATTTTGATGGCGATCTCACTATTTATGATAGGTTTTAATGATAAAAACCTATCATTTTAGCGTTTTCAGTGGCTTGATTTATTGAAAACGCCGCCGGGCGTGGCGGCGTAAGCGTGAAGAATAATTAGATATTTTCTTTGGTGATCAGCTCGAAATAGCTGTGAAGGGAAATGAAACTGCCGTGGGCGTCATGACTGGCCTGGCGCATGGCTTCGACCACGGAACCCGCCAGCTCTTCAAGACGATGAGAGACCATAATGTCCAGCGTACCGTCGATCAGCGCCAGCTGCGCGTCCTGGAGCGGTCCGTGGCAGATCAGCGTAATCTGATCTTTTTTCCCGCTGTCACGCAGGGCGTTGACCACGCCTTCCACGCCGCCGCAGGGAGCATAGATCACCGACAGATCGGGATGATTCTGAATCAGCCGTGAGGTGACGCTATAGCCCTGTTCAACGTTTTCATGGCTGGTGACCGGTTCAAGCACCGTATGCCCGGTAGCATGTTCACGCAAATAGGATCGGAAGCTGATTTCACAGGTTTCCTGGCATAAAAACCGATTATCCCCGATAACTACCCCGACCTTACCCGGTGGCCCGCTCAGGCGCTGTACAATCCAGGCGGCGGTGCGGCCTGCCTTTCGGTTGTCCAGCCCGATGTAGCCGGTATGCCCGCAGGGGGAGAGATCCGAAAGCAGGGTAAACACCTTCACACCTTTTTTGGCCGCCTTCTGTACCGCATGCCTGACCAGCGCATTGTCCAGTGCAATCAGTACCAGCGTATTGACCCGGCTGCTCATCTCTTCAATGCTGGCAGCGGCCTGTTCAACGGCGTGAATATCGTGGAAAACAAACTCTATCGGCACCCCAGGCTGGCAGTAAGGCATCGCCTGCTTTTCCAGCGCTCTGGCAAAGGTGTCATAAAACGAGTAATCGCGCGACAGCAGCAGTACGCCGATGCGCAGCGTGCCGCCTGCGGCATGCATCCCCTGCGGCGCGGCTTCCGCCAGAAACTCCGGCGCAAAACGGTAGCCGAGGCGCGTTGCTGCCTGTACCACGCGGTTTTCCGTTTCCTGACGTACGGGAGCACGCCGGTTAAGCACCCGATCCACGGTGGCTACTCCCACTCCGGCTTCACGGGCAATATCGGTTAGCGTGGTTTTTTTCATCGAAGGGTGTCCTGCACAATGACAATGAGAAGAAACTATCATAAAACGCCGTGTATCGGCGTGCTGAGTTGCTAAACTTATGACGTAGCGCAGATTGTTTTTTTTAACACTGCATTAAAAGATTTAAATATTTCACTTAAGCTCGGTAACAATACCCCACACCTTGTGCCGGCTAACGAACTTCTTACATTTTTTTTGCTGAATTCTTCATCTGTGTAGCGAAGAGTTGTGCTATTTTTATCGACAACATACCAGACGGTATCTTTCTTGTATTGATCTGTAAATAGCGATGAAACAGCCAAATAAATCGGATATACCTCTCAGTTTCTGCACCGGTAAAACGGCCTACAACCGCAAAAAACAGCCGGAGCAGGTGCGCAATGCGTTAATCGAGTGTGCGGCCGCGCTGGCCGTAAGCCAGGGGCTGAACGGCATTACCGTGCAGGCGGTGGCAAAGGCGGCAGGGGTGACAAAAGGCGGTTTCTTCCACCATTTTCCTCACAAGCAGGCGCTGCTGGACGCGATGTTCGATACTTTTCTGGCCGAAAATGAGCAGGAAATCGATCGCCTGATCGCCGAAGATAGCCACAGCATGGGCTGCTTTACGCGCGCCTACGTTATCGTGTCGTTCAACGAAATTATGCAGGAAAATAACAGCATGCGGGTGCCGCTTTCACTGTCGATGATGTCCTCGCCAGCGCTTTGTCAGCGCTGGGCGACGTGGATGGGCGAGCGCCTGAAGCGGCATCAACACACCGACAGTCTGCCTGTCCATCAGGTTGTCAGGCTGGCGGCAGACGGCGCATGGCTGACACGGTCGTTGGGAAATGGTGAGCTCCTTCACGATCGGCTGGCGCTCAGAGACCGTCTACTGACACTTATCAGGGAGAGCGATGCATCGTGAAAACCACGTTTAAGCAGGAAGTTGTCCATGAGCTGCTGCTCTGGTTTGAAGGCAATATCCATACTCAACTCAGCATCAGCGATTTTGTAGAGAAGTCAGGCTACTCCAAGTGGCACCTGCAACGCATATTCAAAGAGGTCACCGGGCAAAAGCTGGCCTCCTACTGTCGGCAGAGGCGGTTGACCTCCAGCGCGCTGACGCTGCGGCTGTTTGATAAGCAGATTGACTCGGTCGGCAGCGAGCACGGATTTTCCAGCCATAACGTCTATCACAAAACCTTCAAGCGGCATTTTAATGTGACCCCGGCCCAGTATCGCGACGCGCAGCACTGGTCGTGTAAAGGGTTGTGTCCGCCGATTAATCTTACCGCCATGGACGTGCCCGAGGGCAGACCGGTCGAACTGGACGGGCTGCGGCTGTACGGCACTATCAATCACTATGATTTTACCGTTGATACCATTGATGATTTTGGCTGGCGCCAGCGTAACGGCTTCTGGCAGCAGAGACTGGATACAGGAACTGAAAAGCCGGAAATGTTGTACGGGCTGATTAACGTTATCAAGGGGGGACCGCGTGCTGAGGATCGCGCCACGCTACAGTACGTGACCTGCCTGGACCGACACGATGACGCGTTTGACGAGATGCCGCTACAGCTGAGCATTGAAAAACAGCCCTTCCTGCAATTCAGCTACCGGGGCGATGAGCGTTTGTATAACACCTTTATCGCCCTGATCTACAAGCATGCGCTGCCTGCCGCGGGTGCGGTTCGTCGTGATGGTTATGACGTTGAGCGTATCAATCGGCGGGAGTCGCAGGAAGGCCGCACGATAGCGGTTGATTACTTTGTACCGGTACTGATCTGAACCGGGAACTGCCCTCATTTCTCTCTCAATACAGCATGCCCGTCCCCTGATTATCAGGGTTCGGGCACTGCCGTTACTGCGTGTAGCGAACTTATTTGATCAGTTCAGCCGTCATATGTACACCGTTATTGGTGTTGGCTTCAATGATGCGGTAAGAAGCACCGGCCTGCTCAGCCTGAGCCGCGATTTTGGCTTCGGCGCTGTCCAGAGTTGAGGCGGTTGCCGTTACGCTCTGCGCGAAGCTACCGAATGAGATAGCGGAAAGGGCGATAACTGCTGCAAAAGTTTTGATAGATTTCATGGTGTCATTCCTTCATTTCGTTTGATTGATTGGGGCGTTCTGCCTCGTTGAAAACAATAATAGGCCGATAGAAGGAATAACGATAGCGGAGGGATTTGCTTATGTTGGTCAAAAATATTGAAGTAGTGATGGGCTGGCGGTAAGAGGGGAATGGCGCTTCTGAAACCGCGGATATGAACCGCTGCCGCCCGTTACGGGCAGCAGCGGCAAAGGGCATCAGGCGTCAACGATCGGGTCACGAACGATAAACAGATAGGAGAGCGCGCCAATCACCGTTACGCAGGCACAAACGGTCAGTGCCAGGCTGAAGGAGCCGGTGCTATCAAGAATAAAACCGGTCAGTATCGGAGCAAACGAGGCAAACACGAAGCTGGCGAAGTTCTGGATACTGCCGACGGATGCGGTCATACGGGCGGTAACCGAGCAGTGGATCAGACCCCAGCACGACGTACCGGCAAAGTGAATGCAGAACAGCGCCATACCAATCAGCAGCACCGCGTCCCAGGTTCCGGTCGCGTAGGGCACCACGGCGGTAAAGGAAGCAGAAAGCAGCATACCGGCAACAATGCAGACCTTACGGGTTTTCAGCGGATGTGCGCCGCGGTTAACCACGGCATCCACGACGTAGCCGTTCAGCAGCATACCCGCCGCGCCAAACAGGAACGGAATGGCGGTCATCCAGCCGGTGCTTTTCAGATCCAGGTTGTAGGTCGCCTGGAGGTAGCCCGGTAGCCAGGCAAGATACAGCCATGCGGTATAGTTAATGCCGCTAAAGCCGATCATCATGCCCCACATGGTGCGGTTCTTAAACAGGCCGCGCCACTCTTTCATGGTCATCGGCTCTTTCTTGGCGACCACGCTCCCCGCATCCAGATAGTTAATCTCTTCCTGAGTTAAGGTGTTGTTATTACGGTTACGGTAGATCGTGTACCAGCCGATAGACAGGAAGATCCCCAGCACGCCGATGGTAATAAACATCGCACGCCAGCCCATCGTCAGCATCATCGCGGCCAGAATCGGCGGGCTGATGGCAAGACCAATGGTGGATGCCGCATTAAAGATGCCCATCGGCATCCCGCGATGACGGATGTTAAACCAGTCGTTAATCACCTTAACGCCGCACGGGTTCATCGGGGCTTCACCGATACCCAGGCCAATACGTACCAGCACAAACTGGGTAAAGTTCTGCACCATCCCGGCCATCGCCTGGAACAGGGACCAGACAAACATGCCCACGCCTAACATAATGCGCGGACCTTTACGGTCAAGCAGCAGGCCGCACGGCAGCTGGGCGATGCCGTAAGCCAGAGAGAAGGCGGACAGCAGAATACCGATTTCCGTCCCGCTCAGACCGAGGTCGCCGCGGATGGTCTGGTTAGCAACGGACAGCGAGCTACGGTCGAGATAGTTAATAATCGCCGCCAGGAACAGCAGGATCATCGCCGTAGTCTGCACGCGCTTAAGGCGCGCCGAACGTATTAGTGGCCCACGTTCTGGCACCACCGTGGAGCGCGGCTCCTCATGGCTGGCCGGGCGGTTCTGACCGGTGACGGTCTGGCTATTTTCCATACGGTACTCCCCGATAAAACGGTATTGTTATTAGAATCAGGCCCCGGTTCACAAGCCAAAACCACGGCCAGAAAAGGGTTTAAGTAAGGCTGAATAGCAGACTAGTGGCGGCAGGATATGATGTTGCTAACTTGTTATTCCTTTCGTGCGACAGGCTGTGATTTACGGTTTTTAATCGGCTTTTAATCACGGTGGTTAACGGTTTTTATTAATAAAAAGCCGAAAATGCGCAAAAATTATCCTCTGTACTGACGAATAGAGCGCTGCATGGATTCTTTGGCCGTGGACAGATGACGGTGAAATTCGATGCTTGCCTCAACGTCGTTACGGCTGACCATCGCGGTCAGGATTGCCAGATGCTCCTCCAGCGCCACGATATTGCGCTGTTTCAAATCGCTCTCATCCCACAGGTAGTGGAAATGGAAAATCACTGAAATAACCTCAAGTGACTGATCGAAAAACGGATTATTAGCCGCCGAGAGGATAAGTTTGTGCATCTCACGATCCAGCTGTGAGAAATTGCGGTAGCTGGTGGCGATGGTATCCCGCATCTGGCGGTGCCGGCTCAGCAGGTCGCGCGCCGCAATCCAGCGCGGATCGTCGGCGGGCAGGTTCATAAACCGTTTGAGGGCATAGATTTCCAGCATCTCCCGCAGCTCAAACAGCTTCTCCGCATACTCCTGGTCAAACTTCTTCATCAGCCAGTGGCCGCGCCGCACATTTTCGATCAGACCATAGCGGCTAAAGCGCAGTAAAAATTCCCGCACGGCAATCGGGCTGACGCCTATCGCCTGCGCCAGCTGGAGCTCGGAGAAACTGTCGCCGGCCAGCAGCTGGCGCTGGTTGATCATCTGAAAGAACGCCTGCTCCACCAGATTCGCCTGTGCATCCGGCCCCGGCAGCGTGGCCTCAAAGCCGTCCGCCTCTTCCGGCTGGCGGGCGATGACCCAGCTGCCGTTGACCTTTTCCAGCACGCCGCACTGCTGCAAATAGTCCAGCGAGTGGCGCACCGTGGTGCGGCTGATATTAAACATTTCCGCCAGCGCAGCCTGGGGGGGCAGCGGTGAAGGAATATGCTGCCGGGTAATTGCATCCAGCATCTGATTAACAACGTTATGACGAAGGTTCTGCGTGCGGCTCATGGCGCCTCCCGGTTTTTTATCTATTAAAAACCAATTCGGAGCAGCGAAAGGCGCGCTGGTTCACAGATTCAATTCTTTAACAAACCGCGCCGGTTGATTTGCGCCATAACCCTGTGCAGAGACAACGGAGAAAAACCATGACAACGATGAATACGCTGGTGTGCCTTGAGCCAAAACAGATGGCTTACCAGACTCGAAACAAACCGCAGCCTGCCGCGGGTGAAGCGCTGCTAAAAATTATCAGCGCCGGGATTTGTGGTACCGATATTCACGCGTGGGGCGGCAATCAACCCTTCTTCAGCTATCCGCGCGTGCTGGGGCATGAGCTCTGTGGTGAAGTGGTGGCGCTGGGCGACGGCGTCAGCGGCTGGAAAGTGGGCCAGCGCGCCTCGGTCATTCCCTACCTCTCCTGCGAACAGTGCCCGGCGTGCCTCGCCGGGAAAACCAACTGCTGTGAAAACATCTCGGTGATCGGCGTACATCAGGACGGCGGCTTCTGCGATTACCTCAGCGTACCGGTGAAAAATCTGCTGTCGGCGGAGGGGATTGACCCCGATGCCGCCGCGCTGATCGAACCCTTTGCTATCAGCGCCCATGCGGTACGCCGCGCGGCGCCGGAAGCGGGCAGCTCCCTGCTGGTGGTCGGTGCCGGTCCGATTGGGCTGGGCGTTGCGGCTATTGCCCACGCGTCCGGTGCCAAGGTGGTGGTGGCCGATACCAGCGAATTCCGCAGACAGCACGTTATAAAAAATCTTGGACTGACCGCGCTGGATGCCGCCGACGAAGCGTTCCCTCAGCGGCTGCGCGAACAGTTTAACGGCCAGCTGCCCGCCACGGTAATTGATGCGACCGGGAATGCGGCGGCGATGAACGGCGCGGTACGGCTGATGGGGCACGGCGGCACGCTGGTGTTTGTCGGTCTGCACAAAGGCGATCTGCAAATCCCGGACCCGGAGTTTCACAAAAAAGAAACCACGCTGATGGGCAGCCGCAACGCCACGCGGCAGGACTTTGAGCGGGTTGCCAGCCTGATGGCGGAAGGAAAAATTACCGCAGAGATGATGCTGAATAAGCGCTTTGAATTCACCGCGCTGGCGGAGATCTTTGAACAGCAGGTGATTAACAATCGTGAACTGATTAAAGGTGTTATCCGCTTTTAATCTGCCTCCCGCCGGTGGTTTCCCCTGACCGGCGGGGTGTTAAGGCTACGGTGCCGCTCTGCGCATCAGGTGGTGAGCAGGGCGTGCAGGCGCTGCAAATCGGCGTTGACCATCTCAAGTTCTTGGGCGAAGCGTTCGTCCGACAGCAGCGGCTGGCGAAACAGGGTGATTAGCACCTGGGAACCGGCGCAGTTAGCCACAATCCGCATCGGCACAAAGATCTCTTTGCTCAGGCCGGTATCCACGTAGTGATCCATAATGCAGTAGGGGTTGTGCTCGGTAAAACGTACTTTTACCGGCCCCTTCGGCCCCTTCCCGCGCCACAGGCTGCCGTCCTGCTCCAGCGGCGTCTGACTTAATCCTGAAGCCCACTTTGGGAAAAATTCCGGTTTCCAGATGGTTTCGTACAAATCCACCCAGTTGCGGTGGATGGCCAGGCTAAGGGTATGTGAGGACAGCATACAAACCTCCGATCGATGATGAATCTACCCTTCATCTTGAAAATAGAATATGGAAAGCGGATTTAAGCACCGCGGCATGATAATGAGAAGTTATTAACATTTTCACCTCTCCAGATCACGACACAGCTCCCACTTTCAGCAGAGAAATATCCGTGACCGATAATGGCTTGTTTTGCCGGACGGCGACGCCTATAACTATCTCCGCGACAAAGGAAAGTCATCTACAGGAGAGGAAAGTGAAGCAAGGGGATATAGGCCGTTTACTGCTGCTTGCCGCAATTTGGGGCGCCAGCTTTCTGTTTATGCGGATTGCCACGCCGGTTTTTGGCTCACTGAACACCGCTTTTTTGCGCGTGCTTTTTGGTTTTATCGGGCTGGTTGCGCTGCTGCTGATTTGGCGGATGAAATTCTGTTTCAACGGTAAAGCGCTGCCGGCCATGCTACTGGGCGTACTCAACTCGGCGGTGCCGTTCACCATGTACTGCCTGGCGGCGAAGTCGCTGCCCGCCGGCTACTCGGCCATTCTTAACGCCACAACGCCCATGATGGGCGTGCTGATTGGCGGACTGCTGTTCAGCGAAGCGTTTACCCTGCGCAAGCTGGTCGGTGTGGTGCTGGGGCTGGTGGGGATTGTACTGCTAACCACCGCCGGCAGCCTGGTGCTGACCCACGATGTTCTGCTGGGTATCGCCGCCTGTCTGGTGGCAACAGCCTGCTATGCCCTGGCCGGCTTCCTGACCAAAAAATGGATTGGCGACCGCGGCGGGCTGGACGCCAGGCTGGTGGCGCTGGGAAGCCAGATGGGGGCGACGATCTTTATGCTGCCGATATTTATCACCTCGGTCGCCACTCAGCCTGCGGTGGACTGGCAGCATCCGGGAGTCTGGCTTTGTGTGCTGGCGCTGGGGCTGATCTGCACCGCGTGGGCCTTCATTCTGTTCTTCCGTCTGATTGCCGACATTGGTCCGCTGAGAACCCTGACCGTGACCTTCCTAATCCCGATTTTCGGCGTGCTGTGGGGTTATCTGTTTCTGGGCGAAACCCTATCCAGAGGCTTTATCAGCGGCGGTCTGGTGATCATTGTGGCGGTGTGGCTGGTCACCGGCGGCGGGAAGCCCAGGGTCAGCGTAGTGGGTGGGGTGAACAAACCCTGAGCGCAGCCCGCGCGCCCTGTGTCCTGTGCCCCTCAGCCGGACCGCTGGCGACATTGACGTCGCTCACGCGGGCACCGCTGGTGGACTATCCGCTGGCCTGTCACCGGACATCGTGGTGCAGGCCAGCGACATTCCGTCGCTGAAGCCGCTACTGGCCTATTTTCTTTCGCGGTAATCGCCGGAAAAACGGCCATTTTTATACTTTTTTTACACCTGCCGCCCCTATTTTTACACCAACTTTGCACGCCGCTCGCAACAATACCGCTAACCTGAAACGCCTCTGGAGGTGTGCTGTGAGCGTTGCCGTTATAACCGGTATTGTGCTGGTGTTTATCCTGCTGGGTTACCTGATTTATGCCCTGCTTAACGCGGAGGACTTCTGATGGTGGCCTCTGCCTTTTTACTGCTCGGTGGCTATATGCTCCTGCTGCTGGTTATCGCCCGGCCGCTGGGACGCGGGCTGGCATGGCTGATTGCCGATCGTCCGCTGCCCGGCTGTGCCGGAATGGAACAGCGGCTGTGGCGGGCAAGCGGCGTGGTGCCGGAAGGGATGAACTGGCGGCGCTATCTGATGGCGATCCTGCTGTTTAATGCCGCCGGGCTGCTGCTGCTGTTTCTGATCCTGCTTAACCAGCACCGCCTGCCGCTGAATCCGCAGGGGCTGCCGGGGCTGAGCTGGCACCTGGCGCTCAACACCGCCGTCAGCTTTGTCAGCAACACCAACTGGCAGTCCTATGCCGGAGAAAGCACCCTGAGCTATTTCAGCCAGATGGTGGGCCTGACCGTGCAGAACTTTCTCTCCGCCGCGACCGGCATTGCCGTGGCGTTCGCGCTGATCAGGGGATTTGCCAACCGTGCGCTGGACGATCTCGGCAACGCCTGGCGCGATATCACCCGCATTACCCTGTACGTTCTGCTGCCGCTGTCGCTGCTGATGGCGCTGTTCCTGGTCAGCCAGGGAGTATTGCAGAACCTGCACGGCTATCTTGAGCTGACCACGCTGGAGGGGGCGAAGCAGACGCTGCCGATGGGGCCGGTGGCCTCGCAGGAAGCGATCAAAATGCTCGGCACCAACGGCGGCGGATTCTTTAACGCGAACTCGGCGCATCCGTTTGAAAACCCGACCGCGATCAGCAACGTCGTGGAGATGCTGGCAATTTTCCTCATCCCGGCCGCGCTGTGCTTCGCCTTCGGTGACGCGCTGCGCGACCGTCGCCAGGGCCACACTTTGCTGTGGGCGATGTCGCTGATGTTTATCGCCGCCGTAGCGGTGGTGATGTGGGCGGAGCTTCAGGGCAACCCGCACTTCCTGACGCTGGGCGCCGACACCGCCGCGAATATGGAAGGCAAAGAGACGCGCTTCGGCATCCTCAACTCCAGCCTGTTTGCCGTTATCACCACCGCCGCCTCCTGCGGCGCGGTCAATGCCATGCTCGACTCCTTTACCGCGCTGGGCGGCATGGTGCCGATGTGGTTAATGCAAATTGGTGAAGTGGTGTTTGGCGGCGTCGGCGCGGGCCTCTACGGGATGCTGCTGTTTGTGCTGCTGGCGGTATTTATCGCCGGGCTGATGATCGGCCGTTCGCCGGAATATCTCGGTAAGAAAATCGACGTTCGGGAGATGAAGCTGACCGCGCTGGCGATCCTCGTGACCCCGACCCTGGTCCTGCTGGGCAGCGCGCTGGCGATGATGACCGACGCCGGACGCAGCGCAATGCTGAACCCCGGCCCCCACGGTTTTTCCGAGGTGCTGTATGCGGTGTCGTCGGCGGCCAATAACAACGGCAGCGCGTTTGGCGGCCTGAGCGCCAACACCCCTTTCTGGAACCTGCTGCTGGCGTTCTGCATGCTGGTTGGCCGCTTCGGGGTGATTATCCCGGTGCTGGCCATCGCCGGATCGCTGGCCAGTAAGACGTGCCAGCCGCAGGGTAACGGCACGCTGCCAACCCACGGCGCGCTGTTTATTGCCCTGCTGGTGGGCACCGTGCTGCTGGTCGGCGCGCTGACCTTTATCCCGGCGCTGGCCCTTGGGCCGGTGGCGGAACATCTGCACATGCTCAGTCGTTAACGGGCGGAGGATCGCGTTATGAGTCGTAATCAACGGGCGCTGTTTGACGGCGCACTGGTGAGCGTGGCGCTGCTTGATGCGCTGAAAAAACTGGACCCGCGCGTGCAGGTTCGCAACCCGGTGATGTTTGTTGTCTGGCTGGGCAGCGTGATAACCACGCTGCTGGCGATAGCGATGGCGGCGGGAAAAACGCCGGGCGAAACCGGCTTTACCGCCGCCATTTCCCTGTGGCTGTGGTTTACCGTGCTGTTTGCTAACTTTGCCGAGGCGCTGGCGGAAGGGCGCAGCAAGGCGCAGGCCAATAGTCTGAAAGGGGTGACCAAAACCAGCGTTGCCAAACAGCTGAGCGAAGCCCGCTACGGGGCCAGCCACCGGCCGGTGGCGGCCGACAGCCTGCGCAAGGGCGACTGGGTGCTGGTCGAGGCCGGGGACATTATCCCCTGCGACGGCGAGGTGCTGGCGGGCGGCGCCTCGGTGGATGAGAGCGCCATTACCGGGGAGTCTGCCCCGGTGATCCGCGAATCCGGCGGGGACTTCTCCTCGGTGACCGGCGGCACGCGCATCCTCTCCGACTGGCTGGTAGTGCAGTGCAGCGCGGATCCGGGGGAAACCTTCCTCGACCGGATGATCGCCATGGTAGAAGGCGCCACGCGGCGGAAAACGCCGAACGAGATCGCCCTGACCATTCTGCTGGTGGCGCTGACGATTGTTTTCGTGCTGGCGACCGCCACGCTCTGGCCGTTCTCCGCCTGGGGCGGCACGACGGTCAGTATTACGGTACTGGTGGCGCTGCTGGTTTGCCTGATCCCGACCACGATCGGCGGCCTGCTGTCGGCAATCGGCGTGGCGGGCATGAGCCGGATGCTGGCGGCCAACGTGATCGCCACCAGCGGCCGTGCGGTGGAGGCCGCGGGCGACGTTGACGTGCTGATGCTGGATAAAACCGGCACTATCACTCTCGGCAACCGTCAGGCGACGCAGTTTCTGCCCGCGCCGGGCGTCACGGCGGAGCAGCTGGCCGATGCCGCACAGCTGGCGTCGCTGGCCGATGAAACCCCGGAAGGGCGCAGCATCGTGGTGCTGGCGAAGCAGAAATTTAATCTGCGCGAACGGGATCTGAACAGCATGGACGCCACCTTTATTCCGTTCTCGGCGCAGACGCGGATGAGCGGCGTTAACGTGCAGCGCCGCGCGGTACGTAAAGGCGCGGTTGATGCGGTGCGTCGCCATATCGACAGCAACGGCGGCCACTTCCCGCCGGAGGTCAACAGCCTGGTTGAGCAGGTGGCGCGGGCGGGCGGGACACCGCTGGTGGTCTGCGACGATGCGAAGGTTATGGGCGTGGTGGAACTGAAGGACATCGTGAAGGGCGGCATCAAAGAACGCTTTGCCGAGATGCGCAAAATGGGCATCAAAACCATCATGATCACCGGCGACAACGCGCTGACCGCCGCGGCGATTGCGGCCGAGGCGGGCGTGGACGATTTCCTGTCGGAGGCGACGCCGGAAGCGAAGCTGGCGCTGATCCGTCAGTATCAGGCCGAGGGACGGCTGGTGGCGATGACCGGTGACGGCACCAACGATGCCCCGGCGCTGGCGCAGGCCGACGTCGCGGTGGCGATGAACTCCGGCACCCAGGCGGCGAAAGAGGCGGGGAATATGGTCGATCTCGACTCTAACCCCACCAAGCTGCTGGAAGTGGTGCATATCGGCAAGCAGATGCTGATGACCCGCGGATCGCTGACCACCTTCAGCATCGCCAACGACGTGGCGAAATACTTTGCCATCATCCCGGCGGCGTTTGCGGCGACCTACCCGCAGCTCAATATGCTGAACGTGATGCATCTGCACTCGCCCACCTCGGCCATGCTGTCGGCGGTGATATTTAACGCGCTGATCATTGTCTTTCTGATCCCGCTGGCGCTGAAGGGCGTGAGCTATCGCCCGCTGAGCGCGGCGGCGCTGCTGCGCCGTAACCTCTGGCTGTACGGCGTGGGCGGGCTGCTGGTGCCGTTTGCCGGTATCAAACTGATCGATATGCTGCTGACCGTTACCGGTCTGGCGTAAGGAGAACTATCATGAGTCAATGTCGTCCCGCTCTGTTTTTACTGCTGCTGCTGACGCTTGTCGTCGGCGTACTTTATCCCCTGCTGACCACCGGACTGGCGCAGTGGTGGTTCCCGCAGCAGGCCGGGGGATCGCTGATCGAACGGCAGGGCGTGCTGCGCGGGTCTGCGCTGATCGGGCAGTCCTTCAGCCGCCCGGATTACTTCCAGGGACGGCCGTCGGCCACCGGCGATACGGCGTATAATCCGCTGGCCTCTTCTGGCAGTAACCAGGCGGGCAGCAATCCGGCGCTGGACCAGGCGGTAAGCCAGCGTGCGACGGCGCTGCGCGCGGCCAATCCACAGGCTCCGGCAGCCATACCGGTGGATCTGCTCACCGCGTCCGGCAGCGGGCTGGACCCGCAGATATCGCCGCAGGCGGCGCTGTGGCAGGCACCGCGCGTTGCCGCCGCCCGAAATCTGAAGCTGGCGGTGGTGCAGAAACTGATTGAGCAGCAGACGGTAAGCCCGATGCCCGCCTTCATCGGCAGCCCGACGGTGAATGTGCTGGCGCTGAACCTGGCACTGGATGCAATGTAAGCAAGGAGTGACATGAACGACGAAATCCAGCGGCCGGACCCGGATGCGCTGCTGCGTCAGGCGGTGGCTGAGGGCCGTGGCAAACTGAAAATCTACTTTGGCGCCTGCGCCGGAGTGGGCAAAACCTGGTCAATGCTCCAGGAAGCGCAGCGGCTGCGGGCGCAGGGGCTGGAGGTGCTGGTCGGGGTGGTGGAAACCCACGACCGGCCCGAAACCGCCGCACAGCTGGCCGGACTGACCGTGCTGCCGCGCCGGGCCACCGGTCCGCAGCGCTATCCTGAGTTTGACCTCGACGCTGCGCTGGCGCGCCATCCGGCGGTGATCCTGATGGATGAGCTGGCGCACAGTAACGCCCGTGGAGCGCGGCATCCGAAGCGCTGGCAGGATATTGAAGAGTTGCTGGACGCGGGCATCGACGTGATGACCACGGTGAACGTGCAGCACCTTGAAAGTCTGAATGACGTGGTGGGCGGCGTTACCGGCATCCGCGTACGTGAAACGGTGCCGGACCCGTTCTTTGACGTCGCCGACGAAGTGGTGCTGGTGGATCTGCCGCCGGACGATCTGCGCCAGCGGCTGAAAGAGGGCAAGGTCTATATCGGCGACGGCGCCGAGCGCGCCATTGAAAACTTTTTCCGCAAGGGCAACCTGATTGCCCTGCGTGAGCTGGCCCTGCGCCGCACCGCCGACCGCGTTGATGACCAGATGCGCGCCTGGCGCGACACCCAGGGGCGCGAAAAAGTCTGGCACACCCGTGATGCCATTCTGCTGTGTATCGGCGATAACGGCGGCAGCGAGAAGCTGGTACGCAGCGCCGCAAGGCTGGCCGGACGGCTCGACTGCGTCTGGCACGCGGTGTATGTCGAAACCCCCCGCCTTTACCGACTGCCGGAAGCCCGGCGGCGCGGCATCCTGCGAACCCTGCAACTGGCCCGCGATTTGGGCGCGGAAACCGCCACCCTGTCAGACACCAGCGAGGCGCGGGCGGTGCTCCGCTATGCCCGCGACCACAACCTTGGCAAAATTATTCTCGGTCGCCGCCCCACTAAGCGCTGGTGGCGGGAGCGTTTTGCCGATCGGCTGGGCGAGCTGGGACCGGATCTTGATATTCTGATTGTGGCCCTCGACGAGCCGCCCGCCGAGGTCAGCCCGCCGCTGGCGCGGCAGAACGGCAGCAGTGAAAGCCGTTGGCGCACGCAGATCCGCGGCGCTATCGCGGCGCTGCTGCTCTGCACGCTGGTCACCCTGGCCGGACGCTGGCTGCTGCCGAGCGTGGATTCGGTCAATCTGGTAATGGTCTATCTGCTGGCGGTGGTGGTGGTGGCGCTGCGCTACGGCCGCTGGCCGTCGGTGGTGGCAACGCTGCTGAATATCATTGCCTTTGACCTGGTGTTTGTCGCCCCTACCGGCACCATGGCGGTGTCGGACGTGCAGTATCTGGTGACGTTCGGGGTGATGCTGGCGGTGGGGATTATCGTCGGGAATCTGACCGCCGGAGTGCGCTATCAGGCGCGGGTGGCCCGCTATCGTGAGCAGCGCGCGCAGCATCTTTACGGTATGGCGAAGGCGCTGAGCCGCGCCCTCAGCCAGCAGGATATTGCGGCGATCCTCCGGCACAGTCTGCAAAACACCTTACAGGCGCGCAGCGAGCTGTATCTGCCGGATGAACGGGGCGAACTTAGTCCGGTAGGAGAGACGCACCTCAGCACCCGGCCCGATCGCGCCATTGCCCTGTGGAGCTTTGATAAGGGGCAGCCTGCCGGTGCCGGGACCGATACGCTGCCCGGCGTGCCCTGGCAGATGCTGCCGCTGAAAAGCGGAAGCGAAACGCTGGGGCTGCTGATCCTGGAACCGCTAAACCTGCGCCAGCTGATGATCCCCGAACAGCAGCGGCTGGTGGAAACCTTCACCGTGCTGATTGCTAACGCGCTGGAGCGGATGGCGCTCAGCCAGCGCGAGGCGGCATCCCGGCTGGCGGCCGAACGCGAGCAGCTGCGCAACGCGCTGCTCTCCGCGCTGTCCCACGACCTGCGTACGCCGCTGACCGTGCTGTTTGGCCAGGCGGAAATCCTGACGCTGGATCTCGCCAGTGAGAACTCCCCGTATGCCCCGCAGGCCAGCGCCCTGCGCGAACAGACGCTGAACACCATCCGGCTGGTGAACAACCTGCTGGATATGGCGCGGCTGCAGTCCGGCGGTTTTCTGCTGAAACGCGAATGGATGGCGCTGGACGAGCTGATCGGCAGCACGCTGCGGGTTATGAGCGCCTCGCTGGCGGAGCGACGGGTGCAGCTCGATCTGCCGCCGGAGCTGCTGCTGATTAACGTGGATGCGCCGCTGATGGAGCGGGTGCTGGCTAACCTGCTGGAGAACGCGCTGAAATATGCCGGGCCGCTGGCCGAGCTGGGCATCCGCGCCAGGGTGTGCGATGGCCTTCCCGGTCTGCCATTGCAGGAGGCGGGTTGGTCAGGGCATAGCGGTGCCGGGGAACCCACGGGCAGTGCCGGTGTGGAGGCGGTCATGGAGCAGGCTTCCCGGCTGGAACTGACGGTGTGGGACAGCGGGCCGGGAGTGCCTGCCGGGCAGGAGAGGCAGATTTTTGAGAAATTCTCACGCGGTAACAAAGAGTCATCGGTGCCGGGCGTTGGTCTGGGGCTGGCCATCTGCCAGGCGATAGTCGCGATGCACGGCGGTGAAATCCATGCGGAAAATTCCCCGCAGGGCGGGGCCAGCTTCGTCATATCGCTGCCGCTGACGCCACCGCCGACGATTGAAGACTATACGTTATCCGCGCTGTAGCGGGCGATTCTGATGACGTCAGCGTTTCAGGCCGTGCTCAGGCCAGACGCGCCGCAATAAACGCCGCCGCCCGCTGTGCGCCGCGGGCGGAAATGGTGTGGCCGGTGCCGGGTTCAAAATCGCTGCTGACCTGCACTCCCAGCTCACGCAGCCGCTCCGCCGCGACCTCGCTTTCCGCCACCGGAATAACGCCGTCGGCGATGCCGTGGATCAGCAGCACCGGGGTATTCAGCGCCGGGCTGTACGGCAGCGGGGAGGAGAGGCGGCCAGAGAACGCCACGATCCCCGCGACCGGCCAGCGTCCGCTCACCAGCGTGTCCAGCGCCATAATCGACCCCTGCGAGAAGCCAACCAGCACCACCCGATCCAGCCGGTCCAGCATCTGATGCTGTTCGAGGATCGAGGTCAGCTCCCGGTCAAACGCATCGCGCGCGTCGGCGACCCGCGCGGGGCGGTTCTCTGCGGTAATCCCCGCCAGGCTGAACCACTGATAGCCCGCGCCGTGCTCAAAATGGAACGGTGCGTCGGGGCTGGCGAAGCTGACGCCCGGCAGCTGTGCTGCCCAGTGGCGGCCTAGACCCGCCAGATCGTCGCCGTTGCTGCCGACGCCGTGCAGTAAAATAACCAGTCCTGCCATAACTCTTCTCCTGAGACAGATAATAAACCGTGGACGCTTATCTCCGGGCTGACCGCTCCACTCCCGTTCAGCGCCGGATAATCGCGCAGCTGACGCTGATTACACTGGAAGTTGGCGTGGCAGGCAACCTCAAAGCGGATTATCCGCACGCCGCAAATATTTTTTCCATCCTAAAGGCACTGACTGATGTCCGTTACCCAAAGGGATGCATTAAGCTTGAGGGTTCCGTTGGTCAAGTGAGCCCGTGCTATGTTTTATCGCCGTTTTGAAAAGATGATCGATACCTTCAGGGAGCCGCCGCGTGCCACGCCGCCTGACCGCGTCTGGCCCTTCTATCTGTTTTATCTGCGCCAGGTGTGGCCCGCCTTTGCGCTGCTGTTGGTGATTGGCCTGATCGCCTCGCTGATTGAGGTTTCGCTGTTTCGTTATCTCAGCCAGATTATCGACCTGGTGAATACGACGCCCGCGGCGGCCTTCTTCCGCGATCACGCCGGGGAACTGCTGTGGATGGCGGCGGTGGCGCTGCTGTTCCGGCCGCTGTTTATTGGCCTGCACGATCTGCTGGTCCACCAGGTCATTAACCCCGGCATGACCAATATGATCCGCTGGCAGCACCATAACTATGTGCTGCGGCAGAGTGTGAACTTCTTCCAGAACGACTTTGCCGGGCGCATCGCGCAGCGCATTATGCAAACCGGCAGCGCCCTGCGGGATTCCGCGGTACAGATGGTGGATGCGCTGTGGCACGTGGTGATTTATGCGGTGACCACGCTGGTGCTGTTTGCTGAGGCCGACTGGCGGCTGACCGTTCCGCTTCTGCTGTGGATCGCCGGCTATGTCGGATGCCTGACGTATTTTGTGCCGCGGATTAAGGCGCGTTCGGTGGCCTCATCCGATTCCCGTTCCCGGCTGATGGGCTTTATCGTTGACGGCTATACCAATATCGCCACCCTTAAGCTGTTCGCCCACGGCGATCTGGAGCGCCGCTACGCGCATGAGGCGCTAAAGGATCAGACGGAGAAAACCCGCAGCCAGGGGCGCATGGTCACCGGTATGGATGTGGTGGTCACGCTGCTGAACGGGTTGCTGATCGTCAGCACCACCGGGCTGGCGCTGTGGCTGTGGAGCCAGTCGCTGATTAGCGTGGGTGCGATTGCGCTGGCAACCGGGCTGGTGATCCGCATTGTGAATATGTCAGGCTGGATTATGTGGGTGGTGAACGGCATCTTCGAAAATATCGGCATGGTGCAGGACGGTCTGAAAACCATCGCGCGGCCGCTGAGCGTGCGTGATAAACCCGATGCCGAGACGCTGAAGGTGCCGCACGGCGAGATCCGGTTTGATGCCGTCAGCTTTAACTACGGCGGTGAACGGCAGGTGATCGACGATCTGCGGCTGACCATTCGGCCGGGAGAAAAAATTGGCCTGATCGGCCCGTCCGGTGCCGGGAAATCGACGCTGGTTAACCTGCTGCTGCGCCTGTATGACCTGAACGGCGGTCGTATTCTGATCGACGGTCAGGATATTGCCGGAATAGGCCAGGAGAGCCTGCGGGCGCAGATCGGCATGATCACCCAGGACACCTCCCTGCTGCATCGCTCTATCCGCGATAACCTGCTGTACGGTCGGCCGGACGCCGGTGAGGACGAACTGCAACGGGCGATCCGCCAGGCGAAGGCCGACGAGTTTATTCCGCTACTTTCCGACTCGCTGGGGCGTAGCGGGCTGGATGCACACGTTGGCGAGCGCGGGGTAAAACTTTCCGGCGGCCAGCGCCAGCGCGTGGCCATTGCCCGCGTGCTGCTGAAAGATGCGCCGATCCTGATTATGGATGAGGCGACCTCGGCGCTGGATTCCGAGGTCGAGGCGGCGATTCAGGAGAGCCTGGAAGAGCTGATGGACAACAAAACGGTGATCGCGATCGCCCACCGGCTGTCCACCATTGCCCGGATGGATCGGCTGGTGGTGCTGGAGCAGGGGCGCATTGTGGAGATGGGAAGCCATGCCGAGCTGCTGGCCAAAGACGGACTTTACGCCCGGCTGTGGCGTCACCAGACCGGCGGCTTTGTCGGTGAGCAGTGACGCTATAGCGCAGTAAGGCGATAGGGCAGCGCGTCGCGGGCTTCTGCGGCCCAGGCGCGCACCCCGTCGCGCTCCTGCTGTAAGAAATCCGCCACGGCATCGTGCAGCCCGCCGTGGCGCAGCAGGTGCCAGGACTCGGTCAGCACCGGTTCAAATCCCCGTATCAGCTTGTGTTCACCCTGCGCCCCGGCGTCAAAGCGTTGCAGGCCGTGGGCAATGGCGTACTCCATCCCCTGATAAAAACAGGTTTCAAAGTGCAGGCGATTGAACTCCTCCAGACAGCCCCAGTAGCGGCCGTAGAAGGTGCCGCTATCCACCAGGCTTAGCGCCATCGCCACCGGCCTGTCGTGCTGGCTGGCGAGGGTGACGCGGATGGCCTGCGGCATCCGCTCTGCCAGCAGCGTGAAGAACAGGCGGGTGAGATAGGGTTCGCGTCCGCGCACGGTGTAGGTATTGGCGTAGCAGGTGTAAATAAAGTCCCACTGCGCCGCGCTCAGCTCGTGCCCCTGATACCAGCGGAACGTCACTCCCTGACCGCGCACCAGCTCACGCTCCTTGCGCAGCTGCTTGCGCTTACGCGAGGTCAGCGTATCCAGAAAGTCCTGGAAGTCACGATAGCCGCGATTGTGCCAGTGGTACTGGCAGCCGAGTCGCGACAGCCAGCGGCCGTCCGCCGCCAGCCCTTCAGCGACGCGGCGATCGCTGAAATTAATGTGCCCGCTAAAGAAATCGTGTCCGGCAAGGAAGTCCGGCAGTGCCCGGAGCAGCCGGGCAGCGGCCTGTTCCTCCCCCAGCAGCCGCGCGCCGCCCACCGGACTGAACGGCACCGCCGACAGCCACTTCGGATAGTAGGGGATGCCCGCCCGCTGGCTGGCATCGGCCCAGGCGTGATCGAACACGTATTCGCCCATGGAGTGCCGTTTACCGTAGCCCGGCATCGCTGCCAGCACCCGGTTGCCTTCGCACCACAGCAGATGCCGGGGCTGCCAGCCGCTGCGTCCGCCGACCGACCCGCTCTCTTCCAGAGACGAGAGAAACGCATGACGTAAAAAGGGCTGATCGTCAGGGGTCAGGGCATCCCACTGGCTGGCCGGAATATCGGCCAGCCGCGTCAGAAGGGTCAACGACATCGGTGTGCTCCACGGAGACTGAAGAGGAAAACCCTACGTTGAACGCTTTCACGGCGGAGATCAATGCCTTCCTCCCGGCTGCAAAAGAGAGTCATTTGTAATATCAGCTAATACGCATTCTCATTATCATTTAGCTTTGTTATTCTTGCACCCCTCATGGGCATGGCGACCGCGTGTCCTGTTTTCGAATACAAGGTGGGTTTATGGCAGCTCAGAGTTATCGCTTATTTAACGTCGTACTGGCACGTAAGCAGGTCCTATCGCCTTCGATGCTGCTCTGCGTATTTAGCGGTGAAGATGTGCGCCAGATGAAAATAGATGCGCCGGACCAGCGGATTAAACTGCTGTTCCCGTCCCTGAACGGCACACCCTCTGCGCTGACCGATGACGGTGTTTCCTGGTGGGAAAGTATCTGTGCCATGCCTGCGGACGATCGCCCCATTCCACGCACCTACACGCTGCGCCGCGTTAACGCCGATATCGGTGAGGTGGAGGTGGAGTTTGTCATGCACGGCACGGAAGGCCCGGCCTCGGCCTGGGCGCTCGGCGCGCAGCCGGGCGACGGTCTGCAAATTGCCGGCCCTAACCGCGCCTGGCCGGGCGACAGCGGCGGCTACGAGTGGAATCCTCATCCGGAGGTGAAGCAGGCGCTGGTGGTTGCCGATGAGACCGCGCTGCCCGCGGCAAAAGCGATCCTTGAGCAGCTGGCAGAGTGGGATAATCCGCCGCGTTTACAGCTGTTTATCGAGATGCCGGAACGTGCGGACTGTGTCGATCTCAGCCGGTATGACTTTGCTGAGGTTCACTGGCTGGCGCGTGAAGCAAGCGGCACCCGTTACGGCGAGGCGCTGCTGAGCGCGGTACGCGAGCACGTTCGCCTGCCGGAAAGTGCGCTGGACCGTGAAGAGGTGCGTGAAGAGGCCGAAGGCGAGCTGCTCTGGGACCGCGCGGCACATGATGACGTGCGCTTTCATGGCTGGGTCGCCGCTGAATCCAGCGCGGTGAAGCATCTGCGCCGCTATCTGATTGGCGAACGCGGCCTGTCGCAGGACTGCATCAGCTTTATGGCCTACTGGAGTCAGGGTCCTCGTCGGAGATCCTGACGCTCTCCTGGCCGCCCATCATCGACTGGCAGGCGGTTTTCAGAGTGTCATAGAACCAGGTTTTGGCGGTGATATCGCCGATTTCAGTATGGCCGTAGAGATAGACTTCCAGATTCGGTAGCTGGAACGGCAGTTCGACAATACGGCCATTGCCCCGCCCGACATAAATTTCTGCCGCGCTGAGAGAGAGGGTCACCAGCAGTTCACTGTTGGCGATCAGTTCACCCAGCGCGGCGAAGTGCGGCACTTCCAGCGCAATATGGCGTTCAAAGCCAGACTCCTTTACCCGTTCGTCCAGCGCCTGATAGCCGCTGGTTGTCGACACGACAATATGCTGCTCGGCCAGATATTCTGCCATCGTCATCGTCATCCCAATACGCGGATGCCGGTTATTCAGCAGGCAGACATAGCGCTCGTCCATAATCCGATCGCGCTGCGTCAGCGACGAAATACCCTCAAGGCGGCTGCACAGCGCGGCGTCCACCTTTCCGGTCAGCAGCCAGTCATCCAGGCGCTGCATCTGAATGGGCAGCACCTCCAGCTGAACATTGGGGGCGACTTCGCGCAGATGTTTCACCAGTCCGGGCAGCAGCATCAGTTCGCCGAGATCCGACAGCGCGAGACTAAATTTGTGAAAAGATGTTTCCGGATCGAAGCGGCGGGTGTCCGCAACCGCTTTCTCAATGCCGCTCAGCGACTGCTTAAAAACCGTATAAAGATGGATCGCCACGGGGGTCGGCAGCATCCCTTTACGGCTGCGTTGAAATAACGCGTTACCCGTCTCAGTCCGCAGTCGGGCTAGCGCGTAGCTGACCGAGGGCTGGGTAATGTACAGGCGGCTGGCGGCACCGCTGACGCTGCGGGTTTCATAAATGGCGATGAATACCCGTACCAGATTCAGATCCATCATTGTTGACATATAGTTCTTATCTATATCAAGAGATTCATATTATCTATTTGAGCTATTTTAAACTTACTATTAACATTCTTTCCATGTTTTATTGATATGTACTGCACTTTTTTGCATATCAGAAACATTTCAAATTAAATCAATAATATAACTATTTATTTTGTCATTTTTTGTCGGGCTGACGGGACAATTTCCGCTGTCACAGCCTGTGGAGAGGAGTGTTAACAATGAAACATGAAATCGTGGATGTCATCGTAGACTGGATTAACGATCATCTGGAAGACGGACTCAATATCGAGGCGGTAGCGGCCAAGTCGGGATATTCCAAGTGGCATTTACAGCGCGCCTTTAAGGAACAGAAGGGGATTACGCTGGCGACGTTTATTCGACGCCGCAGACTGGATCGGGCGGCGCGGTGCCTGGTCAGCTCCAGCAAAAGCATCATGACCATCTCTATGGATCTCGGCTTCTCTTCGCAGCAGTGCTTCCAGCGCGTTTTTAAGAAACACTTCCAGATTACGCCGCGCGACTACCGCATTCAGCACAGCCAGTATCACTAGGTCGCCGCGCCGACCCCACGCCTGCCGGGATCGACACCCGGCAACGTAAAGTCGTTTAAATTCTGCCTTTTCATCCTGTTCCCCGCTAATAAAGTGTATCGGCCTTCAGTTATACTGTCCGTCCCGCTGAACACTGAACCGGATGCTATGGAACGTTTTGTCGAAAATCTGATTTACACCTCACGCTGGCTGCTGGCACCTATCTACCTTGGCCTGTCGCTGGGCCTGCTGGCGCTGGGGATTAAGTTTTTCCAGGAACTCTTTCATCTGCTGCCGCACGTCATCGAGATGTCTGAAAACGACATGGTGCTGATGCTGCTGTCGATGATCGATATGACGCTGGTGGGAGGGCTGCTGGTAATGGTGATGCTATCCGGCTACGAGAACTTTGTCTCTAAACTGGATATTGATGAACACCGTGAGAAGCTCAGCTGGCTGGGGAAAATGGACTCCGGCTCACTGAAAAATAAAGTGGCGGCCTCGATTGTGGCGATCTCCTCAATCCACCTGCTGCGGATATTTATGGACGCCCGCAACGTGCCGGATAACAAGCTGATGTGGTACGTGATTATTCATCTGACCTTTGTGCTGTCCGCCTTCGTGATGGGTTATCTGGACAGCATGTCGCGCAAGGATAAAGCGAATCTCTGATCGGTAAAACGGCCGGCGACGGCTCCGCCGCCGGCACAACGGCGCTAGCGGCGGAACTCGTCGGGGCTGATGGCGTACCTTTTCAGCTTGTTGTACAGACCCGCCCGCGACAGCCCCATCTTCTGTGCGGCCTGGCGCAGGTTGCCGTTAAGCGCACTCAGCGTGGCGATAATATGTACCCGTTCGTTGTCATCCAGCCGGACGGTGGCGGCGACGGGTGCCCCCTGTGCCGCAGGGCTTTCCGGTGCCCCACGCGTTGCCTGAATCACCTCTTCCGGCAGGTCGCCGGCATCGATATGCAGCCCGTCATGGGTGTTGATCACCCGCTCGATAATATTCTCCAGCTCACGCACGTTTCCCGGCCACTGATAGCGGCACAGCGCCTCAATCGCGCCGCTGGTGAACTGGACGTTGATCTTTTTCAGCTGGGTACAGACCTTTTCACGGAACCACTCGGTCAGCGCCGGAATATCGCTGCTGCGCTCACGCAGGGCCGGAATGGGGATGGAAATCACGTTCAGGCGGTAGTAAAGGTCGCGGCGAAATGCGCCGCTTTCCACCGCTTTCAGCAGATTGCAGTTGGTGGCGGCAACGATCCTGACATTGACCTTCACCGCCTGCGATGCGCCGATCCGTACAACTTCACTCTCCTGGAGTACGCGCAGCAGGCTGGTTTGTGCCTCCAGCGGCATATCGCCAATCTCATCCAGGAACAGCGTACCGCCGTCGGCCAGCTCAAATTTTCCCGCCGCGCCGCCGCGCCGCGAACCGGTAAAGGCACCGTCGGCGTAGCCAAACAGCTCGCTCTGAACCAGATCGCGCGGCAGCGCGCCGCAGTTCACGGCGATAAACGGCTCTCTGCTGCGCAGGCTTTCATTATGGATGGCCTGGGCAAACAGCTCTTTGCCGGTGCCGCTTTCCCCGGTCAGCAGCACGGTGCTGTCGCTGCGACAGCTGCTGCGCGCTTTTTCCATCGCCACCATCAGCGTGGGCGCGCTGCCGCACAGCATATCGAAGGTATAGCTGGCGGTGACCCCCATCACCCGGCGGGTAATGGCGCGAATACGCTGGTTTTCCCGCAGCGCGATAATTTTTCCCCCGTCCGGTGCGGGCATAATCGACACCAGGCACGACACCTGCTGATTATTCGACGGCACAAAAACCATCTCGCGGTCGTTGCAGAAGTCCATTGTTGCCAGCCGGGTGTTTTGCGGATTGAGCACCGCGTCCACCTGATGGCCGGTGCGGGCGAAACCGTGAAAAATCTGCCGGGCATAGCGGTTGATGGTTTTGATCGTCCCGCTGCGATCCAGCACGATCACCCCCTCGTTCAGCGTCTCCAGGATCGACTTCTGCTCCGCCAGCAGCGCCCGCAGGATCAGCTGCTGGCCTATGGCTTCGGCGGCCGCCTGAACGGTGCCGAGCGTATGATAGTGGAAGTTATCCTGGGTCGCGGTGAGGGTCAGCACGCCAATCATCCGGCCACCCGCATCGCGGATCGGCGCCGCGGCGCACGGATAGTGGCGCGCGCGCAGAGCGAACTTCCAGTTTTCCCCGCTCAGCAGGTAGACCAGCCGCTGCTGCTTCAGGCAGCGGGCGGTACAGTTGGTCCCCATTTCTGATTCGCGCAGGATGCCGCCGACCGGCGTAATATCCAGCCCGCAGAAGGAGAGGGTGATGCCGTTGGCATCGGTCAGATTGATGTGCCCGTCCGGGTTATAGGCCAGCAGGTTTTCCATAATGCTGCCCGCTACCTCAATCAGCACCGCGTTATCCGCAAGGATCTTCTTTATCTCCTCCTGCGGCGGAAAGGTGTAGGCGAAGAAGGTGGGATCGATGCCCGCGTCGCGGCTGTATTTCCACGAGTCCAGGATGTCGGGACGGATAAACGCCGGCTCTTTACCGGCGTCAAAATCGCGGCGCGCCTGCTCAAGCAGCGCATCCCAGCGCCGGGCCTCCGCGCTGTTCTCCGGCAGGCTGAGCTTGCCATCACACTCCACCCCGATGGCGGCCACTGTTTCGTCTTGCGTCATCTTCTTCTTCCACTGAGTTTCCTTATGTCTACTTTATCGACATGTTAAGTAGACATGTTTTATTTATGTCCATTTTGTGATCGCAGTAATAAGAGAAAGCCCCGTCAGCAGGCGCCTGGCAAGCTGGCATAGCCTTTGCTTATGTCAGATACACAACAGTAAGTCTGCCAGTAATCTAAAGGGGAAAAAAATGTCTGCAACAAAGAACGTCTTGCGCGTAGGTCTGATTGGCGCGGGTCGGATGGGGAGCTTCCACGCGACCTCTCTGGCTCAGCGTGTACCGGGTGCGGTACTGGCCGCCGTCGCCGATCCGGTTCCGGGTGCGGCCCAGCGCCTGGCTGAAAAACTGGGCGTTGAGCGTTACTACAGCGAGCCGCAGGCGATGCTGGAAAGCGATGAGATTGATGCGGTAGTGATTGTTTCCCCGGCGCGTACCCATGCCGAGCTGGTGGTTGCGGCTGCGCGTGCCGGTAAGCACGTCTTCTGTGAAAAACCGATGGCCGTCACCCTGGAAGAGGCTGACCGTGCCATTGCCGCCGCCCGCGAGGCCGGTGTGGTGCTACAGGTTGGCTTTAACCGTCGTTTTGCCAGCGGCTTTGCCGCGGCGCTGGCGGAGATCAAGGCCGGTAAAATCGGTACGCCGCAGCTGCTGCGTTCACTGACCCGCGACCCGGCTCCGCTGCGCGACCCTTCGCCAATCCCGCCGTGGACCATCTATCTGGAAACGCTGATCCACGATTTCGATACCCTGCTGCACTGCAACCCTGGCGCGAAGCCGGTTGAAGTCTATGCGATGGCCGATGCGCTGGTTCGCCCCGATTTCAAAGATAAAGGTCTGCTGGATACCTCCGTGGTCACCATCCGTTTTGACAACGGCGCGATGGCGATTGCCGAAGCCAACTTCCAGGCCGTATACGGCTATGACGTGCGCGGTGAAGTGTTCGGCAGCAACGGCATGCTGCAAATCGGCAATATCAATCTTAACAACGCGGTGCGCTACACGGCGGAGGGGATCTCCATTGATACCTCGCGCCAGGATACCGACCTGCTGGCCGAGGCCTACGTTGCCGAGCTGACCGAGTTTGTACGCTGCGCCGCCACCGGCGAAACCCCGCGTGCCACCGGCGAAGATGCGCGTAACGCGCTGGAAATCGCTCTGGCCTGTATCGCCTCCGTGCAGCAGAACCTGCCGATTAAATTATAAGGATTGTCACGATGTCCGATTACAGCCTGTCAGTCAGCGCCGAAATGGTGTTCCTCGATCTGCCGTTCATCGAACGCGTTCAGCGTATTCATCAGCTAGGGTTCGGCGTGGAGATCTGGCACTGGGAAAATAAAGATATCGATGCGCTGGCCGCGACCGGCGCGCGCTTTACCTCGATGACCGGCTATCTGACCGGCAACCTGACCGATGATGCCGAAATTGAAAATCTGCTGAGCAGCGCGGAAGCGTCGCTGGCGGTCGCCGAGCGGCTGAACTGCCCGTCGCTGAACCTGCACGGCACCGGGCTGGATAACAAGGGTCTGCCGGTGAAGCCGGTTGAGATCGTTACCGGCGAGATGTGGGTGAAGGCGGTCAGAACGCTGGAGAAGCTGGCGGCGCTGGGTGAGAAGGCCGGACGGGTATTCACTCTGGAAAACCTGAACACCGCCGTCGATCATCCGGGCACGCCGTTCGCGAAAGCGGCGGATACCCTGGCGCTGGTGGAGGCGGTCAACAGCCCGTATCTGAAGATGAATCTGGACCTGTACCACGCGCAAATCGGTGAAGGCAATCTGATTGAGCTGGTGCAGCGCAGCGGCGGCGCTATTGGTGAAATCCAGGTCGCCGACGTGCCGGGCCGCTGTGAGCCGGGTACGGGCGAAATTAACTACCGCGCGGTGGCAAAGGCGCTGCGTGCAATGAATTACCGGGGGGTAATTGCGCTGGAAGGTTGGGCGTCAGGGGACAGTGAAGCGGCCCTGGCGAGTTTCAAAGCGCATTTTGAGTAAAAGCAGGACTGATGCGGCCTGCCCAGGCCGCTTTTTTTAAAAATAATAATCTACCTCTACCTACAGGAATCACCGCTATGAACACGAAAAAAATCGCACTGCTCGTTTGCGCTATGGCTCTTGCTCCGGCTTCACAGGCGAAAGACCTGCGTATCGGCGTGGCCTTAGCCAACTTCGATCTGAATTTCGTTTCTATTCTGCGTACCCAGATGGCGAATGAGATGAAGAAAGAGAATATCCAGGGACAGTTCGAAGATGCCAAGGGCGACGTGGCCGTGCAGGTACAGCAGGTTGAAAACTTTATTAATCAGGGCGTTGACGCCATTATCCTCAACCCGGTCGATACGCAGGGCGTGAAGCGGATGATGGATGCGGCAACGAAAGCCAACATTCCGCTGATCTTCGTTAACCGTAAGCCGGAAGTTGAGCTGACCGACAAGATGGCCTACGTGGGCTCCGACTCACTGCTGGGCGGCCAGATGGAAATGGAAGCGCTGGCTAAGAAGATGAATTACAAAGGTAACGTCGCCATTCTGATGGGCGCGCTGTCGGCGGAAGAAGCGCGCCAGCGTACCAAAGCCGTGGAAGATGTGATTGCCAAGTACAAAGATATGAAGGTGGTTGAGAAGCAGTCCGCCCAGTGGATGCGTAATGAGGCGGTTGATGTGACCTCCGGCTGGCTGCTGTCCGGCAACCAGATCGACGCGATTGCCGCCAACAACGATGAGATGGCGATCGGTGCAATTATGGCGCTGGGCCAGAGTGGGAAAAACGAGGTACTGGTGGCCGGTATTGACGGCACCCCGGACGCGCTGCAATTTATTAAAAATGGCAAGCTGGCGTTAACCGTATTCCAGGACGCAGCGGGCCAGGGCGTGGGCGCAGTGACCATGGCGAAGCAGGTTATCGACGGTACCAATAAAGACAAATTTATGTGGATCCCGTATCAGGTGATCACCAAAGACAACTATGAAGAATTCGCGAAAAAGAACGTAAAATAAGGCCTTACCGGGCCCCGGCCACGGGGCCCGCTTTTAGCTTTTTTCATTACCTTAGCCGATGAAAAAAGTGTGATGTCTGTAGCATTTTCCCGCCATTGTGAATACTATTTTGCCACTGAGATCCGCTGTCCTGGCGCTCAGACCCTCCCCCCTGTTGCCTGCTGAGAATGTTGGATATGTCCGATGATTAGTCGCCGCCGCTTTTTGCTGGGCTCCGGTGCGTTTGTCTTGGCGATGAGCACGGACAATCTGTTTGCCCGTCAGGATTTTTTCCCGCTGTGGCCCGAGGAACCGCCGGGCGGCGGCGGGCCTGCGGGGGCGCTACGCATTTCATCCAACGGCTCATGGTCGAACATCGTTAGCCCGGGGATCCAGCGCTTTCAGCCGGAGGTGCCGAACGGCAGGGCGGTGCTGATTGCCGCCGGAGGAGGCTATCGCTGGATCGGCATGGGACGCGAGGGCTGGCCGGTAGCCCGCTGGCTGGCGGCGAAAGGCTACACTGCCTATGTGCTCAGCTATCGTCTGCCCGGCGAACGCTGGCAGGACGGCAACCTTGTGTCGTTGCAGGACGCCCAGCGGGCGATTCGCCTGGTGCGCTCGATGGAGCGTAGCGTCCATCTGCTCGGATTTTCCGCCGGTGGACATCTGCTGGGTATGGCCGCCGCGCGGCCTGGCTACTCGGCCTATCCGCCGCAGGATGCGCTGGATGAGCTGACGCCAAAGGCCGACAGCGTGGGGCTGATCTACCCGGTTATCACCCTTGAAGCGCCCTACACCCATACCAATACCCATCTGTCGCTGGTAGGGAACCATCCTTCCCCGGCGGAGGAGGCGAGCTGGTCGGTGCAAAACTATGTGACCCGCGCCTATCCGCCGCTGTTTATGGCGCAGGCGGCAGACGATACCACCGCCAGTCCGGAAAACAGCGCGATCATGCACGATACCTGTCGCCGGATGGGTGTGCCGGTGCAGATGATCCGTATCTCCAAAGGTGGACACGGCTTCGGTCTGGGGAAGGTCGGCACGCCGGCCGCTCTCTGGGATGAGGCCTACGCGGTCTGGCTGGCGGCGCGATAAAAGCAGGGGGTGAATTTGCGAACCTGCCCGGCAAATTGGTCAAAACACCCCCACGCATTTTGAGTTTGTGGCATAAAGGGCGTCACTTATTCACCCGCCGGGACTGGAATGATTTAGTATGATTAAAAATGAGTCACTCTATGAGAATGTCTGTATGGGACAATCAACTACGCGTGCGATAACTGCGCATGTACCCCTTGAAATGGTGGACAAGCTCGACGAGTTGGCCGAGCAATACGACTGTTCCCGCGGCTATCTGATCAGGCAGGCCGTGCAGGCGATGATTGATCGGGAAGAACTGCACTATCAGATGACGCTTGAGGCACTGGCGGCCGTCGAGGATGGGAGCGTGGTCGCTCATGATGATGTGTTGCAATGGGCAAACAGCCTGAGCACTGAGACACCCTTAACGATACCCAAATCTGGTCGCAGGTAATGCCGCTATTCTGGTCGCAGCCAGCGATCGACGATCTGGAGCGTGTTTATCATTTCCTGCTACGGGTCAATCCGCAGGCAGCTGCCGGTGTGGTCCAGTCTTTGGTAACGGCCTCAAAAAATCTCATCACGCACCCTCGCCGTGGTCCCGCTTTAATCGAGTTTCAACCAAGGGAAGTCAGGCGTTTAATCTGCGGACACTACGAAATTCGCTATGAGTGCCAGAACACGACTCTCTATATTTTACGTGTGTGGCATACCAGAGAGCATCGCTCGCGCGAAGCAGATTCTGAGCGCTAACCTCCATTAAAAACGGAGGGTGGCAAGGGCAGCCGGTAGAATGCAGACAAAAAAAGGCGGCCAGGGCTGGCCGCCTTTTAACAAGAAAGGACGTTAGCGTTGCAGGAAGGCCAACAGATCCTGATTCAGCTGGTCCTGATGCGTCACCGCGAAGCCGTGCGGCGCGTTCTCGTACACTTTCAGCGTTGAGCCTGGGATCGTCTCTGCCGCCAGTTTGCCGGTCGCCTCGAACGGTACGATCTGGTCATTGCTGCCGTGAATAATCAGCGTCGGGACATCCACTTTCGCAATATCGGCACGGAAATCGGTTTCCGAGAAGGCGGTTACGCAGTCAATCGTCCCTTTCAGCGAGGCCAGCAGCGCGATATTCAGGGTTTGCGTCAGTACGCCCTCAGAGACGGTCTGCCCCGCATTAAGGCCGTAGAACGGCGTACTGAAATCCAGCAGGAACTGCGCGCGGTCTTTACGCAGACCGTCAACGATGCCGCTGAAGACGGAGGCTTCCACGCCTTCAGGATGATCTGCCGTCCGGCCGAAGATTGGGGTGACGGCACCCAGCAGCACCAGCGCGTTGATACGCTCGCTGCCGTAGCGTCCAATGTAGCGGGAAACATCGCCGCCGCCCATAGAGAAGCCCACGAGGGTGACGTCGGTCAGGTCCAGATGCTGGATCAGGTCGTTAATGTCGGAGGCGAAGGTATCGTAGTTGTAGCCTTCCCACGGCTGCTCTGAACGGCCAAAACCACGGCGGTCAAAGGCAATAACGCGGTAGCCGCGCTCGGCGAGAAAGTTCATCTGGCTGTCCCACATATCGGCATCCAGCGGCCAGCCGTGGCTGAATAATACCGGCTTACCTGTACCCCAGTCTTTGTAATAGATTTGGGTGCCGTCCTGCGTATTGAATGTGCTCATTTTAATTCCCCATATCGTTAATGAGTGGCTAACTCTGTGCTGTTGGCATTAACCCTATCGACTGCCCTGGTGGAAAGATAACGCATAGATTCTGACAACTTGTTAGAAAATTCTTATCAACTTATCTTTATGATATGTATGGTTATTTTTATCTATATAATGGCCAAAAACCTGTCAAAAAAATCTTAACGAGTTGCCAAGTTCTTTCCGCTATCCGCTTTTCATCTCCTGCCGTAATCTTATTTCCAGCAGCACAACAACGCTTACGAAATTTAAAAAACTAAACCTTAAGAGGATTTAAAAATGTCTAAACTTGACCTGCTGGACCCACAGAACTCCACCCTGATTTTCATCGACCACCAGCCGCAGATGTCCTTCGGTGTGGCTAACATCGACCGTCAGCAGCTTAAAAATAACACCGTCGCGTTAGCCAAAGCGGGCAAGATTTTTAACGTGCCGACTATCTACACCTCGGTTGAGACGGAAAGCTTCAGCGGCTACATCTGGCCGGAGCTGCTGGCGGTTCACCCTGAGTCCACGCCGATTGAGCGTACCTCAATGAACTCCTGGGAAGATGAAGCCTTTGTTAAGGCAGTGAAGGCCACCGGCCGCAAAAAGCTGATTATCTCCGCCCTGTGGACCGAAGTGTGTCTGACCTTCCCGGCGCTGATGGCGCTGAAAGAGGGCTTCGAAGTTTACGTGGTGACCGACACCTCCGGCGGCACCAGCGTGGATGCCCACGAACGCTCAATCGACCGTATGGTGCAGGCCGGTGCGGTGCCGGTGACCTGGCAGCAGGTGCTGCTGGAGTACCAGCGCGACTGGTCCCGCAAGGAGACCTACGACGCGGTGATGGATCTGGTACGTGAACACAGCGGTGCCTACGGTATGGGCGTTGATTATGCTTACACCCTGGTTCACAAAGCCCCGGCTCGTCAGGCTTAATCCATCCACTGATGCCCGGATCGGCCTGACGGCGGTCCGGGCAGGAGAGAATAATGCGTACTGCTCCGCTTCCTGCTCTGTCCTGCCGTTTGTCCTTTCCCGCACTACGCTGGCTGGCGCTGCTGGCCCTCTGCTCTGCCTATATCCAGGGTGGACTGGTAAAGCTGCTGGACTTTCCGGGCGCGATCGCCGAGATGCAGCATTTCGGTTTATCACCCGCCGCTCCAATGGCCGTGGCGGTCATTGCGCTGGAGCTGGGCGCATCGCTGATGATCCTCAGCGGCCGGTTACGCTGGCTGGGCGCGCTGGCGCTGGCGCTGTTTACCGTCGCCGCGACCTTTATGGCTAATCGCTTCTGGCAGGTGCCGGTTGCGGAGCGCGGCATGGTGATGAACGGCTTTTTTGAACATCTCGGGCTGGCGGGTGCGCTGGTCTATGTCGCCTGCAATGATTTGAGGAGCGGAAAATGAGCCACAGCACGCAAAACGGTGCTTTTGCGCCGCTGAAGCAGGGGCTGTTCGCCGCTATCTGGGCGGCAACCATCCTCGGTAACACCGGCAGTTTTATGCGCGATGTCGCCAGCTCCTGGCTGGTGACCGGGCTCTCTTCCAACCCGGCCGCCGTTGCGCTGATGCAGACCGCCGCCACGCTGCCGATTTTCCTGCTGGCTATACCCGCCGGGGTGCTGTCCGATATTCTCGATCGCCGCCGCCTGCTGATTTTCGTGCAGCTGCTGCTGGCCAGCGTCAGCGGTACGCTGCTGATTTTATCGCATAACAACCTGTTGACCGTGGAGTACCTCGTTGCCCTGACCTTTGTGGGTGGGATCGGTGCCGCGCTGATGGGACCCGCATGGCAGGCTATCGTGCCGGAGCTGGTGCCGCGTGCGCAGCTGAAAAATGCCGTTGCGCTCAACTCGCTGGGGATCAATATTGCCCGTGCCGTGGGGCCAGCCGTCGGTGGCCTGCTGCTGGCCGCACTCGGTGCCTGGGCCGCGTACGGCGCGGATGTGCTGAGCTACGTGTTTGTCATTGCCGCGCTGATCTGGTGGAAGCGCCCGCAGCACGTCAAAAATGAGCTGTCCGAGCATTTTTTCGGTGCCTTCCGCGCTGGGATACGCTATGTCAAAGCCAGCCGCGAGCTGCATCGGGTGCTGCTGCGTACGGCTATCTACTTCTTCTTTGCCAGCGCTATCTGGGCGATGCTGCCGCTGGTAGCGCGTAATCTGCTTCAGGGTAGCGCCGGATTCTACGGCATTCTGCTGGGGGCGGTCGGCACCGGGGCGATTGTCGGTGCGCTGATCCTGCCGGTGCTGCGTCAGCGGATGAGCGTGGACGGACTGATGCTGTTTGCCGCGGTGCTGTCTGCTCTGGTGATGCTGCTTATCGCGCTGCTGCCGCTAAAGGCGCTGGCCCTGCCGCTGATGGTGGTGCTGGGTATCAGCTGGATCACCGCGCTGACCTCGCTGAACGGTGTGGCGCAGGCGGTACTGCCTGACTGGGTGCGCGGTCGCGGACTGGCGGTCTATCTGATGATTTTTAACGGGGCGATGGCGGCGGGCAGCCTGTTCTGGGGCCTGGTGGGACAGCAGATCGGCCTGGTCGCGACGCTGATCGTTGCCGCGCTGCTGCTGCTGGTTTCCGCACTGCTCTGTCTGCGGCTGACGCTCCCGGCGGGCGAGGCCGATTTACAGCCCTCCGGCCACTGGCAGGAGCCTGAGTTAGACGGTGAGGTTACGGCGGATCGCGGTCCGGTGATGATTCAGATTGAGTATCAGGTTGCGGCTGAAGATCGCCCGGCGTTTCTGGCCGAAATTAAGAAACTGTCGCTCACCCGACGCCGCGACGGGGCCTACGCCTGGGGCATTGCGGAGCACAGCCACGACGCCGGCACGCTGATTGAGTGGTTCCTGGTGGAGTCCTGGCACGAACATCTGCGTCAGCACCAGCGGGTATCCCACGCCGATGCGGATCTGCAAAGCAGCGTGACCCGCTTCCATCGGGGAGCGGACAAACCGAAGGTACATCACTTTATTTCGCTGCACTGATTATTTTTAACGGCCGGGTTAAGTTAACGCTTAGCCCGGTTTTTTTGTTTCAGTTCGCATTACAGCGGCGGTTCATTCAGCAATTGCAGCCGGTTCAGACGCTGGCGGTAGCACTGCAACGTTGCCTCTCTGTCTTCGAATGACATAAACGAACTGCGATAGGTTGACTCAACAATCTCACTCTCTTCTCTCAACCCGTTGAGCAACGCGATAGCCAGCCGGGGATTCAGCCCGATGCTCTCAGCCAGCAACAAAAAGTCCATCCCAAGATACTGTCCGTATGCCGTGTTAAATCCGGGGGCGATCTCATGTCCGCCTTCTTCACGTATCAGCAGCGGCAGGGCAAGATAGTTGGCGTTGAAATAGTCGCGATAGGGGGCAACAGAAACAAAATCGTAAACCGGTGAGAGAAGGGGCGGGTGGTTTCCGGGCGGCAGTAGCAGGCCAAAATTTCGCAGGTGCAGATCGTTATTACCCAGCAGATAGGCATAAACGATACGGCGAAACAGATCGCGTTTGAAGGCGACGTTATTATTGACGTGCTGAATGAGAAACTGAGCTATCCGCTCATAGCTGACGTACTGTTTACCGTCATTTCCGGTTTTGCCATATTTTTCAGCGATATTCATGGCGGCATCCAGCTGTTCTTGATGAATAGCCTCGCCGTTGAGATCGCGATCGAAACGGCGTATTACGAAAGCATACTCTGGTTCGCCTCGTGGATCGTCAGAGATAAACGGCAGCAATCCGTGTACCGGAACGTCAAACCCCAGTCTTGCCATGACCGTCATCGTGGCATGCTCGTTTTCTGCCAGGTGAGGAAGTTCATCGGCTGAGGGTTTAAGAATGAAGTCGCCCCGGTGATCGGCCACGGAGAAAGTGCAATCCTCTAACACCATCTGTAATTTGGGCTGATAGCCAGAAATACTCATTCCTTGCTGGCGCTGTGGCAGGCTCTGAATAAACTGCGAACGGGTAAAGTTGAGCCGAGGCACGGTGCGTGCCGATCCTCCCAGCGCTTTCAACCCTTTTGCCGAATATCCCGATGCTATTTCTGCTTCGTTTTTCAGCGGGGTAAGCAGGATACGACAAAAGGTCATTTCTTCTCCTCCGCGGTTAATTTGACGGCCCCGAGCAGGTTTTCGCCATTGTGCAACAGCATACCCAGCAGATCGCTCTCATCTATTTTTTGCAGCTGGCTGTAGCGCCGTTTGAGCCAGCCTTCGGGCGCTAAAGAAGCGAAAAAAGGGTGAAGAGTGGCGCTGGGAAACTGTCTTTGCTGGACGGGCAAGCTCAGCGAGAGCGCCGGGCCAGTATAATCAGGAGAATATTCAAACAGATAACTGTTGTTTTCCTGTGTTAACCAGCCCACGGGCCGATCGTACAGCCAGACTTTTACACGGCGGCGCATAGCCTGACTCCCAGCGCTTCAGCCACCGCATAAACGCTACCAAATTTCACCTGTGCCGGATCTTTAAACAGTCTCTTCAGGGTTGAGGCCGAAATTCCGGTTTGCAGTTCCAGCGTCAGCAGATCGATACCCAGCGCTTTGCGACGCGCGTTTAGCTGGCTGCCCAGCGAGGGAAGAGAATCTATGGCGGCACCAGCAACGATTGAGGCCTGTTGCTCAACCGCGGCCATATCCTGCTGCAACGTATTGAGCTGTTGGGTAATATCGTGCAGTCGCGCCAGCGCTGAGGGAGCAGGATAATTGTTCATTAATGACCTTTTGCAAAAATCCAGAGACCGATTAGGTTATAATTTAACCCTCTCGGTTTTAAAGAGTCAATAATGAGCTTTAGTGATTTATAAAGTGAAAAAAAGTCCAAATATAACCTTAATAAGCTGCCAAGGTTTATTTTTGGTCTTAATCTGTTTTTTTAAAGATTAAAGGTTCATATATGAACAAAACGCCTGATAACATCATCAGGCGTTTTGTTTACTCGATCGGGATTGGTGTGTTTTAAAACATCGCCGCGTGGTTAGAACGCAAAGCAGGAACAGCCCAGCGCACCCCAGAATGCATTGTCATCCGATACCGGTACGGTCGAACGGCGCGCGACGTCGTGCGAGTGGCTGTGAACGCCGCACGGTCCGCTGCACTGGTGCGGCTGTGAGGCAAATGCCGCGCGGCCGTTGGCGTTCGCCTGAGGCGGCGCGCTGCGGTAGTGGCCCGGAACGGTAACCACCGGCGACCACTCAGGCAGCACCGGCACCGGCGGCGGTGACAGCGGGGTGAAGCCGCCTGCGGCGTACACGATATTGCCATCCACCACGGTCAGCACCGATTCAATGCCTTTAATCGCTTCTTCGGACACGCTGAAGAAGTCCTGTGACAGGATAGCCAGGTCCGCCAGCTGACCGACTTTGATCTGGCCTTTCTTACCCTGCTCGCTGGAGAACCAGGCGCTGCCCTGCGTCCACAGCATCAGCGCAGTTTCACGATCCAGACGCGCATTATCATCATACATCGCCATGCCGCCAACGGTACGGCCGGAGACCAGCCAGTAAAGTGCGGTCCACGGGTTGTAGCTGGCCACGCGGGTGGCGTCGGTGCCCAGGCCAACCGGTACGCCCGCATTAAGCATTTTAGCGACCGGCGGAGTGTGCTTCACCGCCTCTTTGCCGTAGCGATCCGCGAAGTACTCGCCCTGGAAGGCCATACGGTGCTGTACCGCAATGCCGCCGCCCAGCGCTTTTACCCGCTCAATGTTGGCTTCGGTAATGGTTTCGGCGTGGTCGAAGAACCAGTGCAGGCCGTTAAACGGAATATCACGGTTGACCTTCTCGAAGACATCCAGCATACGGCTGATGGATTCGTTGTAGGTGGCGTGCAGGCGGAACGGCCAGCGGTGCTCAACCAGGTGGCGGATCACCCGCTCCAGCTCGTCTTCCATACCCGGTGCCAGGTCCGGGCGCGGTTCGAGAAAATCTTCGAAATCGGCGGCGGAGAAGACCAGCATCTCACCGGCCCCGTTGTGGCGATAGAAATCGGTGCCCTGGCCGGGCTTCAGCATATCGGTCCACTTCTCAAAGTCTTCCAGCTCATGGCCCGGCCGCTGGGTAAACAGGTTATAGGCAATGCGCAGCGTCAGCTGTTTTTTGGTGTGCAGTTCAGCGATCACCTCATAGTCGTCGGGATAGTTCTGGAAGCCGCCGCCCGCATCAATCGCGCTGGTCAGTCCCAGGCGGTTCAGCTCACGCATAAACTGACGGGTTGAGTTGACCTGCTGTTCCAGCGGCAGCTTCGGCCCTTTGGCCAGCGTGGCGTAGAGCAGCATCGCATTCGGACGGGCGATAAGCATGCCGGTCGGATTGCCGTTGCCGTCGCGCTGGATCTCGCCGCCCGGTGGATTGGGTGTGTCGCGGGTGTAGCCCACCACGCGCAGTGCGGCGCGGTTAAGCAGGGCACGGTCGTAAAGATGCAGAATAAAGACTGGTGTATCCGGGGCCGCCTCGTTGATTTCATCCAGCGTCGGCATACGGCGCTCGGCAAACTGAAACTCGTTCCAGCCGCCCACAACGCGAACCCACTGAGGATTTGGGGTGCGCAGCGCCTGCTCCTTCAGCATACGCAGCGCGTCGGCCAGAGAGGGTACGCCTTCCCAGCGCAGTTCAAGGTTGTAGTTCAGCCCACCGCGGATCAGGTGCAGGTGCGAGTCGTTCAGGCCGGGAATACCGGTATGGCCTTTCAGATCAACGACTTTGGTATCGTTACCGGCAAACTGCATCACGTCCGCTTCGCTGCCTACGGCCAGAAACTTACCGTCTTTGATGGCGACCGCCGTGGCCAGCGGATTTTCACGATCGACGGTGTGGAAGTTGCCGTTAGTCAGGATCAATGAGGCACTATTCATTATTACTCTCCGGTTCCGACTTTCCGCGAGGGGAGAGCCAGTTAGTTAATAGACGCGTTAACGCGGGCATCCACAGATACACCACCAGTGCGACAACGGTTGCATCGTTAAGAAAATGTCCCCACAGGGTTCCCCCGGCGGCGGGCAGTACGTTTTCCCAGAACCACGGCACCAGATTGGTGGAGGGAAAGATCACCGCCAGGGTAATCACAAACTGCTTCCACTTTTTCGGTGCCGGATTCGCCGGGGTCGGCGGCGTGAACCAGAAGGCGGCGCCGGGGCGCATTTCAATATGCTCGGGTCCGCACAGCATTGTCGAGAGTTCAGTCGTCAGTTCATGACGCCGGGTGGAGTTAATCCAGTGATAAAGATTATCCAGACCGTCAAACCTGATCAGTATCGTATACGTCCGCTCGCCGTGAACCGGTTTCAGCACGTTGACGCCGAGGTGTCCGGTGAACAGGGCCGCCTGCGGCATAATTTTTTCCAGCCACTGTTCATACTCCGGCTGCTTACCCGCCAGCAGGCGGTGGGTAATTACCAGGGTGACATGATCGGGCTGATGGGGATAATCCATGTTACTCTCCTGGGTGCCCCCGGCGCGTTGCCGGGGGCGAGGGATTAAGCCTGACGAGCCGGGGCTTTGTGAACCATGGTGTAGGCATAATCAACGCCCATACCGTAGGCACCGCTGTGTTCGCGTACCAGGTCCATCACCGCGTCGTAGGTCTCCTTGCGGGACCAGTCGCGCTGGTACTCCAGCAGCACCTGCTGCCAGGTCACCGGCACTGCACCGGCCTGCACCATGCGGTCGATTGAGCGTTCGTGGGCATCCACGCTGGTGCCGCCGGAGGTGTCGGTCACCACGTAAACTTCGAAGCCCTCTTTCAGCGCCATCAGCGCCGGGAAGGTCAGGCACACTTCGGTCCACAGGGCGGAGATAATCAGCTTTTTGCGGCCGGTGGCCTTCACCGCTTTAACAAAGGCTTCATCTTCCCAGGAGTTCATTGAGGTACGCTCAATCGGCGTGGACTCAGGGTGAACCGCCAGCAGCTCCGGCCAGATATAGCCGCTGAAGCTTTCGGTCTCAACCGAGGTGTAGATAGTCGGCACGTTAAAAATCTTGCCCGCTTTGGCTAACGCGACGGTGTTATTTTTAAGCTGCTGACGGTCGATGTTAGCCACACCGAAGGACATCTGCGGCTGGTGGTCGATGAAAATCAGGGTGGAGTTCTGTGGGTCCAGCAGGTCAAGTTTAGACATTTTTAAATCCTCGTTATGTTGTTGGTTTGCGGTTTGTCTTGCGTGTTTACACAATACGGAAGGGGCGCCCGGGTTGATAACGGAAAGAATTTAGGTTGTTGTTAAACAATTTTTGAGTTGGGGAACACCATGCGATTAAACCTAGAAGCGCTGCTGATTCTGGACGCGCTCGACCGTCACGGCACCTTTGCCGCCGCCGCCGCCAGGCTGTTTAAAACCGCTTCTGCGCTGAGCTACACCGTGCAGAAGATGGAAAGTGACCTGAATATCACGCTGCTGGATCGCTCCGGTCATCGTGCAACGTTTACCCCCACCGGACGGCTGATGCTGGAGAAGGGGCGCGTACTGCTGCGGGCGGTGGGCGAACTGGAGCAGCAGGCGCAGTACGTCGAAAGCGGCTGGGAGAGCAGGCTTACCATCAGTCTGGATGCGACGGTGCCGTTTGCGCTGCTTTCCGGGCTGATTGATGAGTTTTATCAGCAGCATCAGCACACGCAGCTGCTGTTTCGCCACGATGTGCTGGCAGGCTGCTGGGAGGCGCTGAGCTACGGCGATGCCGATATTGTATTTGGCGCGGTACAGCCGCCCGCCCGCACCGCCGGAATTGAGTACGTGCCGGTTGGCTGGCTGGAGTATGTGTTTGCCATTGCGCCGGGGCATCCGCTGGCGCAGCTGCCTTCGCCGCTGTTGCGTGAGCAGATCCGCCAGTACCGGGCGGTGGTGGTCCATGACAGCTCGCGCCATGCTGAAGGGATTGACCTGCGGGTGCTGGACGATCAGCCGATCCTCAGCGTTCACGGTTTCGCCGATAAGGTACAGGCGCAGGTGGATGGTCTGGGCTGCGGCTATCTTCCGCGCTATCTGGCGGCGCCGCATCTGGAAAGCGGGGCGCTGGTGGAGCGCCAGCTGGATACGGAAACCCGTCGTGACCAGGCGTTCCTGGCGTGGAAAGTCGGTGCGACGGGGAATGCGGCAGTGTGGTGGCGTGAACGGCTTCAGAACTTCAGCGGTATTAACGAGATTTACGTTCCTTCCTGACCGGGCAACGCCGCGCGCCCTCCCTGCCCGCTGTTCAGGCGCAGGGAGGCGATTACCCGACCGGTGCCACCTCGCTTAACGCCCCGGCAATGCGTTTGAAGTGCTCAAAGCGTTTTCGCAGCATCCTGTGCTTCGCGTGGTCCGGTTCCAGGCGAAGGGTGGGCGGCTGGCAGTGATTCATCGCGTGCTGGAAGTCGGCATACTCTCCCGCGCCGACCGCCGCGCAGATTGCGGCAGCGCGGCAGCCCGACTGCTGCACATCGACAATTTCAATCGGCAAATTGCTGGCATCACAAAACATCTGCATCCAGATAGCGGAATGCGTTGGCCCGCCGGTAAAACGAATAGTCCCGCTGCCGCTGCCCAGCGCCTGTACGCGATCCTGATGCAGCAGATGAGAGAAAACGATGCCCTGATAGATGGCATATACCATATCTTCCCGGCTGTGGTGGCCGCTCAGTCCCAGAAAACCACCGTGCAGGCTGTCGTGGAAGTTCGAGCCGTAAAGCCAGGGGAAAAACTGAATGTTGATATCCTTCCCGTAGCCGTTTTCCGCCCACCGGTTAAGCTGAGAATAGCTGCCCGGTAAGTCCGGGAAGAACTGCTGTACGAACCAGGCGAGATTGCTGGCGGAGGTCGGGCTGCCCTCATGCACAAAGTAGGTGCCGGGGATACAGTATTTACCCCAGACGTAGGGATAGTCAGACGCCTCAATGCGGTCGAAAACGCGGGTGGCGATGCTCCAGGTACCCGCGACCGCGCTCAGGCAGGTGCTGTCGTGTACGCCGGAGGTGAGCGCCGCGCCGACCACGTCGAAGAATCCGCCGAACACCGGCGTGCCCGCCTTCAGGCCGCAGCGCGCGGCGGCCTCCGGTGTAACGTATCCGGCGAGATCGGCGGAGCCAATCACCGCAGGCGTTTTATCCGCCATCTCATCAATACCGAAGGTGTGGAACAGGGCCGGATCGAACGCGCCTTCCCGTTGGTTAAACAGATTGCTGCCGGAGATATTGGTCTCTTCGCAGGCCAGCTCCCCGGTCAGACAGAAGCGGATATAGTCGTGTACCATCAGGATATAACCCGCACGGTCATAGCTTTCCGGCTCATGCTGTTTCAGCCAGGCCAGCAGCGCGGGCGGGTGCGAGGGCCACAGCTGCTGTAGGCTGCGGCTGTAGGCTTCACTGTCCCGCCCCTCCTGTTTCCACTGGGTGACCAGCGGCTGAGCGCGTGAGTCGGACGAGACGATGCCGTTTCGTACCGGCCGCCCCTGCTTATCCACCAGATAGAGTCCTTTGCCGTGCGCGGAGAAACTGACGCCGCGGATGTCCGCCGCCGCTACGCCGCTCTCCGCCAGCGCCTGACGTATCGCCTGGCAGGTGGCATCCCACAGCGCAGCCATGTCGCGTTCGCAGAATCCGCTCTGCGCGCTAAGCAGCGGAGCCGTCTGCTCCACCACGCCGATCTCCTCGCCGTCGGCGGTGTAAATTCCCGCTTTAGTGACCGTGCCGCCTAAATCCACGCCCATGTAAAAGTGACTCATACCTCCTCCAAACTGGCCTGCGCGGTGTCCGTTTCTCCCCAGCCTGCGCGGACCATCTTGTCTTCAATCCACTGCCGTGCGTGGATAATCTCCAGCAGCGGCTCGGCGGCTTTTTCCGTCCACATTTCAATCAGGAAGGTGCCGCGATAGTTCAGATGGCGCAGCGTTTTGAAGAACTGTACGAAGTCCACGCAGCCTTCACCAAAAGGCACATCGCGGAACTGTCCCGGCGAGTCCGGCGTGACCGGTAGCGTATCCTTCAGATGAATGGCCGCGATGCGGTCGATGCCACCGGCCAGCTCACTGTCCACGGCATTACCCCAGGCGGACAGGTTGCCGATGTCGGGATACACCGTAAACCACGGCGAGTTGATTTTCTCATTCAGCGTTTTCCATTTGCTGATGGAGTTCATAAACGGCGTATCCATTATCTCAACCGCGCACATCACCTGCGCACCCGCGGCCAGTTCAACGGCCCAGGCGAGGGAGGCTTCAAAGCGGGCGATGGTCTCGGCATCCTGCGGCTCATAGTAAACGTCGTATCCGGCCAGCTGTAGGGTGCGGATACCCAGATCCTGCGCCAGCCGCACGGCTTTCTCCATAATCACATACGCCTGCCGGCGGATCTGCGGATCGCGGCTGCCGAACGGAAAGCGGCGGTGCGCCGACAGGCACAGCGTCGGAATACGTACGCCGGTCTGCTGGATGGCCTGGATGACTTCCATGCGCTCCGCCTGGCTCCAGTCGAGCCGCGCCAGCCGCTCGTCGCTTTCATCAACGGACATCTCGACGAAGTCAAAACCACATGATTTTGCAATCGCCAGTTTTTCTACCCAACGGGTCCCTTTAGGGAGCGCCTTTTCATAAATGCCTAACGGATGCCTGCGCATTATCTTTCCTCTCGCGTCGCCAGCAGCTGCTGGTACTTCCTACGGTTCAGCTTCATTGCCCGCTGCGCCTGCCATTTGTTTTTAAAGAATTTAAAGGCCAGGGCCGAGATCAGCGTGATCCCCCAGACCGCCAGATTAAAGTGCAGACTGACCCCCGCCAGACTCAGCCCGGTGGCAATCACCTGAAGCACCAGCAGCGCGCAGAATACATGGACAACTTTGCCCACGCCGCCGAAGGGGTCGGTGCCGCCCAGCACGATGGCCAGCACTGTCAGCAGCAGATAGGAGTCGCCGTAGCCCATGCGCGCCGAGTTAAAGCGTGCCATCATAATCAGCCCCGCCAGCACGCAGAGCAGGCTGGAAAGGGAGTAGATCGCCATCAGGATGCGGTCGGTACGAATGCCGCTGAACCAGGTGGCGTTGATATTGCTGCCGCACATGTAGATGTTTTTCCCCAGCCGCGTTTTCCCCAGCAGCAGGGCCAGAAACAGGGTGGCAACCAGGAAGACGATCAGTGGGATCGGGATCCCGCCGATCGTTTCCGATCCCATACTGCGCACGACAGGGGGCATACCGCTAAGCGCCGCGCCTTTGGTCAGATAAATCCCCACGCCGCTGATGATGGTCATGCTGCCCAGCGTCACCAGGATCGGGTGTGCGCCAACGCGGGAGATCATCAGCCCGGTGAGGACGCCAATCACCACTGCGATCACCGCCGCGCCCAGCAGCGCCAGCACCAGCCAGGCCAGCTGAACACCGGTGCTGGCATCGGCGGGCACGTAGTGGATCAGCAGCCAGGCCATAAACAGGCTGGTCAGGTTGGCGGTGCCGATAATTGACAGGTTCAGGCCGCCGCTCAGCATCGGTACAAACATGGCGAAGGTCAGCAGGCCCAGCTCCGGCAGCTGAAAGGCGATACTCAGAAACGTATTCTCAGTCAGGAACCGACCCGGCATGGCGAGGCTAAACGCTATCGTTGCCAGCAGACAGATGCTGAGCAGGCCGGTACTGGTGCCGTCCAGCGGGAAAAACGGGTGTTTTTTCATAGTTAAAGTCTCCGTCAGACGAAGCCGACATCGGTTTCTTTGCGTTTCTTGTAATGGGTTACGCAGATGGCGGCGACGATCACCACGCCAATCACGATATTGACGAAATAGCTGGAAACGCCGATCAGGTTCAGGCCGTTTTTCAGTATGCCGATCAGGAAGACGCCCATCAGGGTGCCGATGACGGAGCCCCGGCCACCGGAGAGGCTGGCACCGCCCAGGACGGCGGCGGCCAGCACGTCCAGCTCGCCGCCCACCAGCGCATTGGGAACCACTTCGCTCATGCGATAGGCCTGTAGCATGCCGCCAATCGCCGCCGCTGCGCCGAGATAGCCGTAGGCAAACAGATAGATGACCGAAACGCGGATACCGATGCGGCGGGCCGACTCGGTGCTGCCGCCGACGGCATAGAGCTGGCGGCCAATATGGGTTTTATTCAGCAGTACCCAGGTGAGCAGCGCCATGCCCAGCATGACGATCACCGGCAGGCCGACCTGGTAGCTTTCGCCGCCAACCTCGAAGGGCAGCACGGTGCGCTGGTCTATCCACCAGTCGGGCAGGTCGTAGATGCTGTGCCCGTTGGTTATCCACATCAGTAACCCGAACAGCAGCGACTGCATACTGATGGTAATGATGATGGAGACGATGTTGAGGTAATAGATCAGGATCGCATTCACCATTCCCAGCGCTACGCCGCAGAAAATCGCCAGCGCAATACACAGCAACGGGCTGGCAATGACATCGTTCAGCAGCAGCGTGGCGATAAGATACTGTGCCACCGACGCGACGGCGGCGAAGGAGATATCAATGCCGCCGGTCACCAGCACGACAAACAGCCCCAGCGCGAAAATGCCGGTGACGGCATAGCTTTCCGCCAGGTCGAGCAGGTTCTGAATGGAGAGAAACTCGCTGCTGAGGGTGGAAAACAGCACCAGCATCAGAATAATAACCCCGCCCAGCCAGCCTTCTACGGAACGCGGGGCGCGTAGTGTTAACCGATTAGCCATTGATGGCCTCCGCGAGCTGCCGTTCGCTCAGTGTTGACGGGATGAATTCGTTGACGATCTTTCCCTGCTTCATATGCAGAACACGATCGCAGTTGTAGTAGGCCTCCGGCGCTTCATCGGTGATCAGCAGCACGGAAATCCCCACCCCGGACAGGCGATGGATCAGTTTATAAATGCTGTCTTTCGCACCGATATCGACGCCGACCGTGGGCGCATCGAGAATTAACACTTTTGGACGGGTCAGGATCCATTTCGCCAGCACAACCTTCTGCTGGTTGCCGCCGGAGAGCGTGGAGAGCGGGTTATCCGGGTCGGTGACTTTGATGTCTAAATCCTTAATCCACTCCTGCACCAGCGCGTCTTTGCGCCGTTCATCAATCAGTCGCCACGGCGTTTTAATCTCATCAAGGATCGAGATCACCATATTGTCAGCCACCGACTGCGGCAGAATAGCGCCCAGCGTCAGACGATCCTCGGAGACATAGGCAATGCCCATTTCCCGGGCCTGGGTGTTGTCCTTGATCCGTACTTTTTTGCCGTCGAGCCGGATATCGCCGCGGTCAGGATGGGTAATACCAAACAGGCTGAGCGCCAGTTCGGTTCGGCCCGATCCGAGCAGGCCGCACAGTCCCAGCACTTCCCCGCGATGCAGGCGTAGCGAGATATTGTCGAACTGCCCTGTGCGGCTGAGGTTGCTCAGCTCCAGCACCACCTTGCCCAGCTCGGCGTTGGGAAGCTTTTGCTGGTGCTCAATGGTAAGCCCGGTCATAAGCTCGGTGATCCTGCCGGTGGTGAGCGCAGCGGCATCCCAGGTGCCGATCTTCTCTCCGTCGCGAATAACGGTAATTCTGTCGGAGATCTCTTTCACCTCGTCCAGACGGTGGCTGACGAACACCACGGTAATGTTTTTGTCCCGCAGATAGTTCACCGTGCGCAGCAGCTGATTCACTTCGGTTCGCGTCAGGGACGCGGTGGGCTCATCCATAATGACCAGCCGGGCGTCGGCAACCAGCGCCCGACAGATGGCAACCTGCTGGCGCTGGGCAATCGGCAGGTGCTGCACAAGGGCCGCGGGATCAATAGAGAAGGCCAGTTCTTGCAGAATGCTCTGCGCCTTTTCCTTCAGCTTTTTCTGTCTGAACCAGCCGAAATAGCCTTTAAGGTTGTAGTCGAAGGCGATATTTTCAGCGACGGTCAGATTGGGAAACAGAGACAGGTCCTGATAAATAACCTGAATACCCAGCGCCCTCGCCCTGTCCGGCGTCAGACGCGCATGGGATTTGTCATCGATAATGATTTCGCTGCCGGTATCGGGGGCATAGACCCCGCTGATGGTTTTGATCAGCGTACTTTTGCCACAGCCGTTGGCCCCGGCGAGGCAGTGAACTTCGCCTTTATTTAAGGTCAGCGTAATGTTTCTTAATGCCTGATGGCCGCCAAAGCTTTTCGACAGCGCATTCAGCGTAATCAGAGCGGCGGTATTATCGGCACTGTTATTATTAAGCATGGTGCTTTCCCGGGTGTCAGACGTGAAGATTGCCGGAGCCTGGCGCTCCGGCGGTACGGCTCAGAGTCAGAGGCCCAGTTTCACCAGGCGCTTGGTGTTTTCCACATCCAGCTTTTCCGGGTTATCGCTGAGCAGGGTATTGCCGTTAATTTTGATTTCACCCATGTCGCCCAGCTTAACGCCGTCTTTAATCGGCTCACCGTTCATCATAGCGGTCGCTACCTGCACAAAGACCTTGCCTGCGGTCATTGGGTTTGAGATATAGCCGCCGTCGATAGCGCCTTTCTCCAGCAGCTTAATGCCTTGGCCCGGTGTAAAGGTGCCGAAGACGCAGATGGCATCGTTCTTCTTACGCTTGTCAATCGCCCGGCCAGCGCCGATAGGCCCCTGTGAACCGAAGGACATGATGCCTTTCAGATCTTTGTGTTTAGACATCAGGTCGTTGGCGGTACGCATGGAGTCGTCCACCGACTCCGCAACGCCGAAGCGATCTTCGACCAGCACCATTTTCGGATAGTGCTCTTTCTGGTAGGCGATGGCGGCATCGGCCCAGTCGTTAACCAGCGGTACGGTCAGGCTGCCGACGAACATGGCGTATTTGCCCTCTTCACCCATACAGGCGGCCATATCTTTCATATGGTTAGCGCCCATGGTTTGGGTATCCAGCAGTTCAAAGTCCCAGTCCGCGTTAGCCTGCCCCGGGGATTCGTGGGTAATGACCTTGATACCGGCTTCCTGCGCACGTTTCAGCACCGGCTCAAGTACCTTGGCATCGTTGGGCACCACGCCAATGACATCGACTTTTTTAGCGATTAAATCTTCAATGGCGCGCACCTGCTCCGCCGGATCTGCGGTCGTCGGGCCTACCTGCCAGGCGTTGACGCCCAGCGCTTTCCCCTCTTCTTTAATGCCCTGTTCCATCACGTTAAACCAGGGAATGCCCCCCACTTTGACCACCACGCCGAGGGTGAAAGGCTTGTTGGCTTTTTGCGGTATCGTGGTGTCGTCCGCCGCGGCGGCAAAGGAAGCGATCAGTGAGGCGATGACACAGGGTAAGAGTAATTTTTTCATTATCAGATCCTCGGAGGGTGTTTTAATTTATCTACTGTTCGGATAGTGCCGTATTCGATTTGTTATTATTAAAATAAAAAGAATATCCGCGGATAAAACACGGTTTGTTCTCTTTATTACAATAAAGAAAACATGCGCTTTTAATCTCAGGCCGCTATTTAATATTTATACATCTTTCGGGCAAGGCTTATCTGTTCTTGCCGATGGCGAAGAATAGATAAGCCTTCACGCTATGACGCTAAACTTCAATAACGTTAAATGTCGGATTGTCGCCCCAGTTTCTTTCTTCTGCCACTTTATTGGTGATTAAAATATCAATGTCGTCGAGCATACAAATTTTACAAAAGGCAAACTGGTCAAACTTGCTGTCATCAGCCAGTAAAATTTTTCTTTCGGAGACCTGCAGCATAACCTGCTTTAACCGCGCGTTGATCTCACTGCCGTCCCTGATGCCATTTTCAATATTCAGCCCCTGGCAGGAGAAAAAGAAGGTATTGATCTGAAAGTTTCTGATCGCGCTTTCCGCGACCGGGCCGTGGAAGTCATCGTGACGCTCGGAGTATTCCCCGCCGCAGCCAATGATGCGTACCTTATCGCGGCAGGCCAGCGCCTGAATGATTTTCACCGAGTTGGTGACCACGGTAATATCGATATCCGGTATCTGACGGGCCAGAAACCAGCAGGTACTGCTGTTATCCAGCAAAATACAGTCGCCCGGATGGATAAACTGAAGCGCCGACTTGGTGAGCTTCATTTTGATATCGGGATGCTCTTCCGTTCTTTTGCGTAGCGACTCTGCGCGATCGATGGTATCGGATTTATAAAACGCGTCCTGTACCGGGAAGGTGCGCTCGTCATAATCGTCCAGCGATACGGCTCCGCCGAAGCTGCGGATCAGTTTTTTATTTCGCTCCAGCAGCGTTAAATCACGGCGGATGGTTTCCGGCGAGACGCTGCACATCGCCGAGAGTTCAGCGACCAGCGCAGAGCCATTTTGTTGTACATAGCTACAAATCATCTTGTAACGTTCAGCCTGTAACATAATTCGCCTGCTTCCATCGTCGCTAACATGGCTTAATACTCTTACTTTTCGGGATTTTTTAAAGTGACTGAATTCAAGAAATATCCCGGACGATTTTTCATGACGCCTTAATGTGACTTGTATCTTATTTTTGTGAAATTAAAGGTTGGTGTGAGCATAGTTTAAGTGATTTACATCACGTATTAATGGGCGCAGGCGGCGTTAAATATCCATCAACAGATTTAAATAAGCATAAACGGGCATTGAATTGTTGACCGTTTATGACCGAGTTTGTTTATAGATGACCATTTTATTCTCTGTGCCCGGCCGCAGGCTTTTATCATGTGGTTAATAGACGTAACGTAATAATGAATCGGGCAGCACGTGATGAATGAAAAACAATTATTTCAGCACTTGATAAATGCCTGTCAGTCACTCTTTATTTCGTGAGGTAAACAATGCTGGAAAAATTAAAACAGCAGGTATTTGATGCTAACCTGTTATTACCTGCCCACCGTTTAGTCACCTTTACCTGGGGAAACGTCAGCGGCATCGATCGTGAACGTGGTCTGGTGGTCATTAAGCCGTCCGGCGTAGAGTATAAGGATATGACAGCCGACGATATGGTGGTGGTCGATCTGCACACGGGCAACGTGGTGGAGGGCACTAAAAAACCCTCTTCCGATACCGCGACGCATCTGGTGCTTTATCGTGCCTTTGAGCATATCGGTGGGGTCGTCCATACTCATTCACGCCATGCCACCATCTGGGCACAGGCCGGGCAGCCGCTCAAGGCGCTGGGCACCACGCATGCGGACTACTTTTATGGCACGATCCCCTGCACCCGCCTGATGCGTGATGACGAGATCAACGGCCGCTATGAGCATGAAACCGGCAAGGTGATTGTGGAAACCCTGAACGCGCAGGGGGCGGGCGCAAAAGCGATCCCGGCGGTGCTGGTTAATGGGCACGGTCCTTTCGCATGGGGAACGGACGCGGATAACGCGGTGCATAACGCGGTGGTGCTGGAAGAGATCGCCTACATGAATTTATATACCCGCCAGCTCCAGCCCGGCGTGGACAGCATGCAGCAGACGCTGCTGGATAAGCATTTTCTGCGTAAGCACGGTGCGAATGCGTATTACGGCCAGTGAGGGCAGACGCATCGCGTAAAGTTTTTTGCCGGGCATGATGTTTTGTCCGTACGTTTATCCGATCGCTCGGGCAATGTTCGTCAGCCCACTCCGTTCTCCACTGAAGGCCCGCACGCAGAAACTTTGCGGTGTCGGGCATTATTCTGACGATTGGTTTTTTTCGACGCCAGCCGGCTTCCCGGCCTCAGATGCGGCTGCCTGTTGAGCCGTTCTCCAGTTCCGACGGTCATAACACGCTGATAATGACGCACAGGGTAACCGAAGCAATGAGTTATATTTCTACCGGTGTTAATTGATTGTTATAAATAAAAGAATCCGCACTAATAAAACTCCCCGAATATACTCTTTGTCTATTAAAAGCCAGCAATCAGAAGTTTTAATCTATTGATGGGTTGTTAAAAAACATCGCAATGATCTCATTAAGTAGATTATTGCTCTGGTTTTTAATTATTTATTATATGCACCTGTCACATTATTCCTGCCAGCCAGTTTATTCTATCTGTTATGGCTGGCGGGCGAAATATAAAAAAATCGCGGTGGTAAATTACCGACCTCACTCATTACTACAAAGGAAATGTAAATGAATAAGCTCGCAGTTGTTGTTTTATCCGCTCTGTCACTGGGCTCAGTTTCAGCGCTTGCCGCACCGGTTACCGTTAATGGCGGCACAGTGCATTTTAAAGGTGATGTGGTTAACGCAGCTTGTGCGGTTGACGCCGGTTCTGACGGTCAGACTGTTCCAATGGGCCAGGTTCGTACGGCAAAACTGGCTCAGGCAGGTAGCACCAGTTCTGCCGTGGGTTTCAAGATCCAGCTGAATGACTGCGATACCACTATCTCGACCAAAGCGGCGGTTGCCTTCTCCGGCGTAGCCATTGATAGCGCCAATCCTACCGTTTTGTCCCTACAGGGTGCAGCGGCGGGCGGTGCGACTAACGTGGGTGTGCAGATTCTGGATGGCGCCGGTGCAGCGCTGGCGTTGGATGGCGCCACGTTCAGTACGCCAAGTGCGCTGAACGACGGTAAAAACCTGCTGAACTTCCAGGCGCGTTACTTCGCTACCGGCGCGGCAACGGCGGGTGCGGCGAACGCTGACGCGACCTTCAAGGTGCAGTACCAGTAATCTTTTCATCGGGCAGGGATGCACGCCGGGCCAGGACGGCCCGCTATCCGCGACGGAACGGAGTGAAGACGATGCTCAAGGCGAAGTTCAGTGTGTTACTGCTTCTGCTTTCGCCGCTGGCTCAGGCCGGTAACCACTGGAATGTAGAGTTGCCGGGGGGCGGCATGCGCTTTCAGGGGCTAATCATCGCCGAAGCGTGCAAGGTTGAGGCCGGCGACAGGCAGATGACGGTCAATATGGGACAAGTCAGGAGCAATGCGTTTCATGACGCGGGTGAAGATATCAATCCTGTCGCGTTTGACATTCATCTTCAGGATTGTAATACCGCAGTCAGCCAGCGCGTTAGCGTAGCGTTTTACGGCGTACCGGATGACAAGAACCCGGACGTCCTTTCCATTGGTCAAGAGCCAGGAAGCGCGAGCGGGGTTGGCGTTGCGCTGTTTGACAAAGACGGCATTTTCATTCCTCTAAACGCGCCGGTCAACGGCACGACCAGGCTCTACAGCGGCCCGACGACACTGCACTTTGTCGCAAAGTATCGGTCCACGGCCCGGCAGGTAATCGGCGGTGCGGCGAATGCGCAGGCATGGTTTTCTCTGACCTACCAGTAGGGATCGGATTGCAATTAAAAGCCGATAAAGCAGGGCATCACGGTGAAATTAAAAGGGAATAGTGTGAACAAAACGCGAACAACGATGCGGGCTCTGGTTGCAGGCGTGCTGATAACCCTCGCCGCAGGCATGACGACCGGCGCTGAGGCCGGTGTAGCGCTGGGCGCAACCCGGGTGGTTTATCCGGCCGGGCAAAAGCAGGTTCAGCTGGCGCTGAACAGTAACGATGAGAAAACCACCTACCTTATCCAGTCCTGGGTAGAAAATGCCGCCGGCACAAAAGACGGTAGCTTTGTGATCACGCCGCCGCTGTTTGCCATGCAGGGAAAAAAAGAAAATACCCTGCGGATCATTGATGCGACCGGCGACAAATTGCCAAAAGACAGGGAAAGCCTGTTCTGGATGAATGTGAAAGCCATTCCGTCCATGGACAAATCTAAGATGAATGAAAATTCACTACAGCTGGCGATTATTAGCCGAATTAAGCTCTATTACCGCCCGGCAAACCTGACGCTGCCGCCTGAGCAGGCCGCAGAAAAACTAAGATTCCGCCGCAGCGCTGGCGCGCTGACGCTGATTAATCCTACGCCTTATTACCTGACGGTAACCGAGCTGAATGCCGGTACTCGTATTCTGGAAAATGCGCTGGTACCGCCTTTAGGGGAAACCAGCGTTAAATTACCGAGTGATGCGGGCAGCGAGATTAAATACCGGACCATTAACGACTACGGTGCCCTGACGCCACCGATGAAAGGTGTGATGCAGTAAATCACGGGGACAATGACGCTTTCCGAAAAATAATAAGAACTGACAGCCGGGCTATATAAACCGGAGGGACAATGTCAACGCTAAAAAATGGATTTGAATATTGGGGTGTCGGGCCAGCAACGCGCATTCGCCTGCGTTTTGTGCGTGGTCTGGATCTTATCCTGTGGATTTTCCTGTTTATTTTACTGCTCCCTTCTGCCCGGGCGGAACTCTATTTTAACCCACGGTTTCTGGCCGACGATCCGGCGGCCGTGGCGGATCTGTCGCGCTTCGAGAATGGCCAGGAGATCCCACCCGGTAGCTATCGGGTGGATATCTATCTGAACGACGGCTTTATCACCACCCGCGATGTGACGTTTAAGGCGGAGAAAGACTCGCCCGGACTTTATCCCTGCCTGACGCGCAGCCAGCTGATCGCTTTTGGTATCAAGTTGCCTTATGCGGTCAATAAAACCGTGGATGCGGCGGACGTCTGTCCCCCTTTAACCCGGCTGATCGCGGGCTCTACCATTAATTTCGATGTTGGCCAGCAGCGGCTTTATCTGACGGTTCCGCAGGTTGATATGAACAACCAGGCGCGCGGCTATATTCCACCGGATATGTGGGATAGCGGCATCAACGCCGGTCTGCTGAACTACAGTCTGACCGGCAGCAATGTGCAGAATAAAACCAGCGGCGGCAGCAACAGCTATGCCTTCCTGAACCTGCAAAGCGGGGTCAATATCGACGCCTGGCGTCTGCGCGATAACAGTACCTGGAGCTACAGCAGCGGCGGGGGGCAGAGCGGTAAAAACAAGTGGCAGCACGTCAATGCCTGGTTGGAACGCGATGTCACGAAGCTGCGTTCCAGGCTGATCCTCGGCGATGGCTACACCAGCGGTGACGTGTTTGACAGCGTTAACTTCCGCGGTGCTCAGCTGGCAACGGATGACAATATGCTGCCGGACAGTCAGAAGGGATTTGCGCCGGATATCCACGGTATTGCCCGCAGCACAGCGCAGGTTTCCGTTAAACAAAACGGCTATGAGATCTATCAGACCACCGTGCCGCCCGGCCCGTTCACGATTAACGATCTCTACGCGGCGGGGAACGGCGGCGATCTGCTGGTGACGATCAAAGAAGCCGACGGCAGCAGCCGGACCTTTACCGTTCCCTGGTCATCGGTGCCGGGCCTGCTGCGCGAAGGACATACCCGCTACGCGGTGACTTCAGGGGAGGATCGCAGCGGCAGCGACCAGCAGGATAACGTCAGATTTGTCCAGGGCACGCTGCTGCACGGGCTGCCTGACGGCTGGACGCTGTACGGCGGAACGCAGCTGGCCAGCCGCTACCGCGCGTTCAACGTTGGCGTGGGTAAAAATATGGGACTGCTTGGCGCGATGTCGCTGGATATTACCCAGGCTAACGCCACGCTGCCCGACGGCAGCGTGCGGCAGGGCCAGTCGATGCGCTTTCTTTATAACAAGTCGCTAAATGAGACCGGCACCAATTTCCAGCTGATGGGCTACCGCTATTCCACCCGCGGCTTTTACAGTTTCGCTGATACGGCCTACAGCCGAATGAGCGGGTATAACGTTGAAACGGAAGACGGCACCGTACACGTTAAACCGAAGTTTATTGATTACTACAACCTTGCCTACAACAAGCGCGGCAAACTTCAGGTGAGTGTGACCCAGCAGATAGGGCGCAGCTCCACGCTCTATCTTAGCGGTAGTCGGCAAACTTACTGGGGCAAAAATCGTGCGGATGAACAGCTCCAGGCGGGCATCAACAGCGCTGTCGATGATATCAACTGGACGCTGAGCTACAGCCTGACCAAAAACGCCTGGTCGTCGGATCGCGATCATATGCTGGCGGTCAACGTCAATATTCCGTTCAGCCACTGGCTGCGCTCGGACAGCCAATCCGCATGGCGGCAGGCCAGCGCCAGCTACAGCATGACGCACGATCTCAATGGCCGAATGACGAACCTGGCCGGTCTTTACGGCACCGCGCTGGAAGATAACAACCTGAGTTACAGCATGCAGACCGGCTACACCGGCGGCGGCCAGGGCACCGACGGCACCAGCGGCAACGCCTCTCTGAACTATCGCGGCGGCTACGGTAATGCCAACGTCGGCTACAGCCGCAGCGACGGCATCAACCAGCTTTACTACGGCATGAGCGGCGGTGTTCTGGCCCATGCCGATGGCATCACGCTGAGTCAGCCGCTCAATGACACGGTTGTGCTGGTCAAGGCGCCGGGGGCGAAAAACGCCAAAATCGAAAATCAGACCGGCGTCAGAACCGACTGGCGGGGATATGCCGTGATGCCTTACGCCACGGAGTATCGTGAAAACCGTATCGCGCTGGATACCAACACCTTAGCCGATAACGTCGATCTGGATGATGCGGTGGTCAGTGTTGTCCCCACACACGGTGCGATTGTTCGCGCAGAATTCAATGCCCGCGTGGGGGTTAAGCTTCTGTTAACCCTCAGCTTCCGGGGTAAACCGGTGCCGTTCGGCGCGATGGCGACTCAGGTAGACAGTCAGAACGGCAGTATCGTTGCCGATAATGGCCAGGTCTATCTGAGCGGTATGCCGCTGGCGGGCAGGGTAGAGGTGAAATGGGGCGAGGGGGCGGATACCCGCTGTATCGCTGACTACTCCCTGCCGCCGGAGAGCCAGAATCAGGTGCTTACTCAGCTGTCGGCGCAGTGCCGTTAAGGAAAACATGATGAAAAGGAGTGCCGGTCTGTTAAGCGCGGCGCTGGGGCTGACGGTCATCAGCGCGTTAGCCGCCGACAGTACGATTACGATAAGCGGCTACGTGCGCGATAACGCCTGTGCGGTGGCCGGAGAGTCGAAGGATTTCACCGTAGATCTGCTGGAAAACGCGTCAAAACAGTTTCATGCCGTCGGCGCGACGACGCCGGTGGTGCCGTTTCGTATCGTCCTGTCGCCCTGCGGCAGTGCGGCTACGGCGCTGAAGGTGGGGTTCACCGGCGTAGCCGACAGCGCCGATCCCAGCCTGTTAAAGCTGGACAGCGGAACGAATACCGCGAGGGGGATCGGCATTGAGATCCTGGATGCGCAGCAGACGGCGCTGCCGCTTAACGCGGCGTCATCAACGTTGCAGTGGACCACGCTGATGCCGGGAAAAACCAACACCCTGAATTTCTATGCCCGCATGAAGGCCGCGAAAGTCCCCGTTGTTGCCGGTCACGTGAGTGCCACCGCGACTTTTACACTTGAATTTCAGTAAACGGAGGCTGAAATGATATGGACCCAATGCAGTAGGCTTCTGGCGCTGCTGTGGCTGGCAGCCTCGCCGATGCTTCAGGCCGCTGACGTTACCATCACGCTCAACGGAAAAGTGGTGGCCCGCCCCTGCTTTGTTTCAACCAGCAAGGCGAGCGTTGATCTTGGCGATCTTTATACCTTTAGCCTGACTTCTCCGGGATCGGGATCGGCCTGGTACGACGTGACGCTCGATCTGACCCGCTGCCCGATCGGCACCACGCGGGTCGTCGCCAGCTTTAGCGGAACGGCAGACAGTACCGGCTATTACAAAAACCTCGGCAGTGCAGGAAACATCCAGCTTGAGCTACAGGATAACCTCGGGCAGACGTTGAATACCGGGGCAAAGAAAGCGGTACAGGTCGATGACGTATCACAGTCGGCTCATTTTCCACTGAAGGTCAGAGCGCTGACGGTTAACGGCGGCGTGACGCAGGGAACAATCCAGGCGGTGATCAGCGTCACCTACACCTGGGCCTGAACAAGGAACGTAGAGAAATGAAAAAAGTTATAACCCTGATTACGATGCTGCTGCTGGGCTGGTCCGGCGGCAGCTGGGCCTTCGCCTGTATAACGGCGGCCGGAGTAAGGGTGCCTATTGGTGGCGGTAGCGCCGACGTCCGCGTCAATCTTGCCCCGGCGGTCAGCCCCGGCGAAAACCTGGTGGTCGATCTCTCCTCGCAGATTTTTTGCCATAACGACCATCCGGACACCATGACCGACTACGTGACGCTGCAAACGGGATCGGCTTACGGTGGCGTGTTAGAAAGCTTCTCCGGCACCGTTAAATATAACGGCGTCAGCTATCCGTTTCCGAGCCGTGTTGAAACGACGCGGATGATTTATGACTCCTTAACCGACAGGCCATGGCCTGCGGCGCTCTATCTGACTCCGGTCAGTACTGCCGGCGGCGTGGCGATCAAAACGGGGCAGCTGATTGCCATCCTGATCCTGCATCAGACAAATAACAGGAATAACGACTCATTCCAGTTTATCTGGCGGATATACGCCAACAATGAGGTGGTGGTGCCCACCGGAGGGTGCGATGTCTCCGCCCGTAATCTGACGATGACGCTGCCGGACTATCCGGGAACCCTGGCCATCCCGCTGACGGTGTACTGTGTGAAGCCGCAGCCGCTGGCGTTCTATGTCTCCGGTATGACCACCGGTGGTGACAGGACGATTTTTACCAATACCTCCAGCGCGACGACCGCGGCACAGGGCATTGGCCTACAGCTGCTGCGCAACGGCGAAACGGTTGCCGCCAACAATATTATGCCGCTGGGAACGGTAGGGCGCGCGAATGTCAGCCTGGGGCTAAGCGCCCAATATGCGCGGACAACGGGAACGGTGACGGCGGGCAATGTACAGTCGGTGGTCGGCGTGACGTTTGTCTATCCGTGATGGCCTAAACGTTTTTATTCACAAATGTAATTAAAGGTTTGTAAATGTATCGGGATGGGTATCTTTTGATATTGTAAATAATATTCATTATCAAATAGTATGGCGGTCACAGCACGAAATAGTTTACTTCGTAAATCACCCTGATGTTTGACCACTCGGAAAATTACGCATGAAACACACGACGCCGTCCCGTTCCCGACCGCTGCATATGATGCTGCTCTCCGCCCTCATTTTGCCTGCCAGCCTTCCGGCGATGGCCAGCGACGAACTCACGCTCTATACCACCCGCGAGCCGGGGCTGGTGCAACCTTTGCTGGATAGCTGGACCCAGAGCAGCGGCATTAAGGTCAATACCGTCTTTATTAAGGATGGGATGCTGGAGCGCGTTAAAACCGAAGGGAAAAACTCCCCCGCCGATCTGCTGATGGCGGTGGATGTGGGGAACCTGATCGACCTCGTGGAAGCAGGCGTGACGCAGCCGGTTGAATCCGACGTACTGACGTCCGCGATCCCGGCGAATCTGCGCGGTGATGATAATCAGTGGTTTGCGCTTTCCATGCGTGCGCGCGTACTGTACGCCGATAAAGATCTGCCAATCGATAACTGGCACTACGAACAGCTGGCTAACCCGGAGTACAAAGGGAAAGTCTGCCTGCGCTCCGGCCAGCATCCCTATAATACGGCGCTGGTCGCGGCGATGATCTCCCACCACGGCGAAGCCAAAACGGAAGCCTGGCTGCGCGGCGTGAAGGCGAACCTGGCCCGCAAAGCTACCGGCGGCGACCGTGACGTTGCCCGTGATATTCTCGGCGGCATCTGCGATATCGGGCTGGCCAACTCTTACTACGTTGGAAAGATGAAGGGTGCCGAAGAGGGCAGCGACGCGCGTAAATGGGGCGACGCGATCAAGGTGGTGAAACCAACGTTTGAAAACGGTGGCACCCATGTGAATATCAGCGGCGCGGCGGTTACCCGCCATGCGCCAAACAAAGAGAACGCGGTCAAACTGATGGAGTACCTGGTTTCTACGCCGGCACAACAGATTTACGCCCGGGCCAACTATGAGTATCCGGTGGTGAAAGGCGTGGCGCTGGACCCGATTATCAGCGAGAGCATCGGCGAGGTGAATGTCGATAACATACCGCTGACCGAGATTGTGAAGCACCGTAAACAAGCGAGTTTGCTGGTAGACAAAGTTGGATTCGATCAATAAAACCTCGAGGCTCTCCGCGATTTTCGGCCCGGGCTCCGGGCCGAAATCGTTTTTTACCTCGCTCAATCTTACCGCGACGCTGATTGCGCTGGGGGTCTGCCTGCCGATCCTGGCGCTGGCGTGGCAGGCCGCGCATGCCGATCTCTCCCACTGGCGAAATCTGCTGCACTATGTGCTGCCCGGCGCGCTGTTCAATACCGTGATGCTGCTGGCGGGCGTGGGGCTGCTGGTTAGCGTCATTGGCGTAGGCTGCGCCTGGGCCGTTACCGTGCGGGACTTCCCCGGCCGTCGGATCCTGAGCTGGGCGCTGCTGCTCCCCCTGGCGATGCCGACCTATATTGTCGCCTTTGCCTGGCTGGATCTGTTGCATCCCCTGGGTCCACTGCAAACGGCACTTCGCTGGATGCTGGGATATGACAGCCCGCGCCAGTTTCGCTTACCGGATTTTCGTTCGCTGACCGGGGCGATTTTCCTGCTGGGGATGGTGCTGTATCCCTATGTTTATCTGACCACCCGGGCGATGTTTATCAGCCAGCCCGCCCATCTGTTGGAAGCCGCCCGTACGTTAGGCTGTAGCGCCAGCGGCACCTTTTTCCGCGTGGCGCTGCCGATGGCTCGCCCGGCGCTGGCCGTCGGTCTTAGCCTGGCGCTGCTGGAAACGCTAAACGATATTGGTGCCTCCGAGTTTCTCGGGGTGCAGACCCTGACGGTGACCGTTTACACCACCTGGATAACCCGCTCCGACCTGGCGGCGGCGGCGCAAATCGCCTGTCTGATGCTGACGCTGATTTTTATCATCCTGTCGATGGAGTTTTATGGCCGATCGAAGCGGGGATTCAGCAGCCGCAGCGCCCGAAAAATCGTGCCGACGGCGACGGGCGGCTGGCGCGGGGGTCTGCTGTGCGCGCTGATTTCGCTGCCGGTGATACTGGGATTTGTTGCGCCGGTAAGCTATCTGGCCTGGGAGAGTGCAAAGCGGTTGATGAATCAGACGCCGGTTTCGCCCCAGCTGTGGGGTGCGCTGTTAAACACCCTGACTCTGGCCGCGGGCGTGACGCTGGTGGTGATTGCGGTCAGCCTGATCGTGGCCTGGAACGCGCGGTATATGGCGATGGGGAACCCTGCCCAGGGCGCGCGGCGGGGCATTATGCGGCTGGCTTCGCTGGGCTACGCGGTGCCGGGCACCATTCTGGCGATAGGATTTCTGACGCCGGCGACGCTGGCCGATAAATGGCTGGCGGACCTGCTCGGCATTCGTGGGCTTCCCCTGATGTCGACGGGAGTGATTCTGGTGGTCTGCTGCGCGATCCGCTTCCAGGCGATTGCGATTGGTGCGCTGGACGCGGGCCTGACGCGTATACCTCCGGCGCTGGAGCAGGCCTCCCGCTCGCTGGGGGAAAGCGGCGGCGGCACGTTCGTTCGCGTTCATCTTCCGCTGCTGCGTCCGGCGCTGGTCAGCAGTGCGCTGCTGGTCTTTGCTGACGCGATGAAAGAGCTGCCCGCCACGCTGCTGCTACGGCCGGTTAATTTTGAATCGCTGGCCACGCTGCTGTATGCCGAAGCCGCGCGTGGCACCTATGAAGACGGCGCCATCGCCGCGCTGCTGATTGTGCTGGCGGGCACGCTGCCGGTGCTGCTGCTGACGCGCCACCAGATGAGCCAATACTGAGGAAGAGACGATGCCGGACTCCGCTCTGCGGCTGAATGATATTTTCGTGTCATACGGTGCGGGTCAGCATCGGGTGCTGAACGGGTTTTCGCTCTCAATACGTAAAGGGGAGCTGACCTGCCTGCTGGGGGCATCCGGAGGCGGGAAAACCACCGTACTGCGCGCTATCGCCGGATTCGAACGGCTGGAGCGGGGCGATATCTTTATCGCCGGCGAACAGGTCGCGGGATCCGCCGTGCATCTGCCCCCTGAAAAGCGGCAGGTGGGGATGGTGTTTCAGGAGTATGCGCTTTTTCCCCATTTGACCGTCGGGGAGAATATCGCTTTTGGCCTGCGCAGGAGCCTGCGTGCGGCGCAGTCAGAGAGAGTGACCGCTCTGCTGAAGATGGTTGAACTGAGCGGCTTTGCCGGCCACTACCCGCACCAGCTCTCCGGCGGACAGCAGCAGCGGGTGGCGCTGGCCCGCGCGCTGGCCCCCCGTCCTCAGATCCTGCTGCTGGATGAACCTTTCTCCAGCCTCGACAGCCAGACCCGCGAACGTATCAGTGCCGAGGTGCGGGATATCCTCCGTCAAGCCGGTCAGACCGCTTTAATGGTCACGCACAGTGAGGCGGAAGCAAAAACGATGGCGGACACCATCGGTGAGGTTCATCAGGGCAAGTTTCGCGCCATCACACTGTAAAACGCCCGGCGGATAGATCTGCCCGTTGAGACAGGCAAAGCAAAAAAAAACTGGCCGTTAATGGCCAGTTTTCTCGTTGTTACGGCAGTGAAGTCCGCATCAGCGCATGGTCACAAACTCTTCTGCGCCGGTCGGATGGATTGCCACGGTGTTATCGAAGTCTTTCTTGGTCGCGCCCATTTTCAGTGCGACCGCGAAGCCCTGTAGCATTTCATCCATTCCGTAGCCGATGCCGTGGATGCCAACGATTTTCTCATCGGCCCCGACGCAAACCAGCTTCATGCGGCACGGCTGGCGGTGCTGAGTCACGGCGGTGTACATGGCGGTAAACGCCGACTTGTACACTTTTACCTGGTCATCGCCAAACTTCTCACGCGCTTCCGGCTCGGTCAGGCCGACGGTGCCGATGGGCGGATGGCTGAAGACCACGGTGGGTACGTTGCTGTAGTCCAGATGCTCATCCGGCTTGTTGTTAAACAGGCGCTCGGAAAGGCGACGGCCGGCGGCGACGGCAACCGGGGTCAGCTCGACTGCACCGGTGTTATCGCCCACCGCGTAGATGCCTTTCACGCTGGTGTTCTGGAATTTGTCCACCTTGATATAGCCTTTGTCGTTCAGCGCGACGCCGGTCACCTCAAGGTTCAGGTTATCGGTCATCGGCTCACGGCCAATCGCCCAAATCAGGCAGTCCACGGTCTGCTCTTTGCCGTTTTCCAGCTTCAGGGTCAGGCTGCCGTCGGCATTTTTCACCACGGATTCAGGAACAGACTCCGTGTGCAGCGTCGGGCCTTCGGTATTGATCACTTCCAGCAGCGTATCGACGATCAGCGGATCGAAGCTGCGCAGCGGCGCATGTTTACGCACGAACAGGTGGGTTTCCGATCCCAGCGCGTTCAGCACGCCGGCAATTTCCACCGCAATATAGCCCGCGCCAACCACGGCGGTGCGCTTTGGCAGCGCCTGTAGCTCAAAGAAGCCGTCGGAGTTGATGCCGTACTCTGCGCCTGGGATAGCTGGCTGTACCGGGCGGCCGCCGGTGGCGATCAGAATATGATCGGCGGTGATGGTTTCACCGTTCACTTCAACGGTATGGGCATCAACAAAGCGCGCGAAGCCTTTGATCACGTCCACGTTATTTTTGCCCAGCACGTTATCGTACGAGGTGTGAATACGGTCAATATAGGCGCTGCGGTTCTTCAGCAGGATATCCCAGTTATGCTGGTTTACCGTGGTGTCGAAGCCGTAGTCCGGGCCGTATTGATGAATGGCTTCGGCAATCTGAGCGGCGTGCCACATTACTTTTTTCGGTACGCAGCCAACGTTAACGCAGGTGCCGCCGAGATCTTTCGCTTCGATCAGCGCACATTTCTGTCCGTACATAGCCGCACGGTTAATGGAGGCGATACCGCCGCTGCCGCCGCCGATGGCGAGATAGTCATAATGTTTGGTCATCGAATCGTCCAGTTCAGTAAGTGAGAAAATTAAGCTGACGTAGAGTGTAACGCCACTCGACCGAATGCCGCAAAGTTTGCATCTATGGTTGTGATAGGGCGAAGGGACGCAGCGGGAGCTGAGTGCTAAAATCGGGCAATCTGTTTCCCGCACCGGCGTGGAATTTTAGAGTGATGGAGTGGATTTTGTATGGAACTGCAATTTTTAGGCACCGGGGCCGGCACGCCGAGCCGTGAGCGTAACGTGACCAGTATTTCGCTGAGTATCCCGGAGTATCATCGCGGCAGCTGGCTGTTTGACTGTGGGGAAGGCACCCAGCATCAGATCCTGTCTACGCCGATTAAGCCGGGGAAAATCGAGAAGATTTTTATTACCCATCTGCACGGCGATCATATTTTCGGTCTGCCGGGTTTGCTGACCAGCCGCTCGATGAACGGCGCGACCGAACCGCTAACGCTTTATGGCCCGGAAGGGATTAAGACGTTTGTGGAGACGTCGCTGCGGCTGAGCGGTTCATGGCTGACTTTTCCGCTGGAGATTGTGGAGATTACGGCCGGGGAGGTGTTTAACGATGAGCACTTCCGTGTGACGGCCTGGCCGTTGACCCATCCGGTGGCGTGCTACGGTTACCGGATTGAAGAGCACGACAGGCCCGGTTCGCTGGATGCGGACAAGCTGAAGGCGGACGGTTTTCCTCCCGGCCCTTATTACTACGATCTGAAGCAGGGGCGGAGCGTGACGCTGGACGATGGCCGGGTAGTGAACGGTATGGATTACGTGGGCAGCGTCATTAAGGGGCGCAGTCTGGCGATCTTTGGTGATACGGGGCCGACGGCGGCGGCGGTCGAACTGGCGGCGAACGTGGATCTGATGGTGCATGAGGCCACGCTGGAGGCGGCGATGGAGGTGAAGGCCAACGGGCGCGGGCACTCTTCGACGGTGCAGGCGGCGACTGTGGCTAAGGAGAGCGGGGCGAAGCGGCTGATTATTACTCATCTCAGCTCGCGTTATTTGCGGCATGACTGTGAGCGGTTGCTGGATGAGTGTCGCGCGGTGTTTCCGGCAACGGAGATGGCGCATGATTTTGCGATATTTTCCGTTTGAGGAGGCGCTTGCGGAGTCTGCACGGGCTGGTCTAACTTCGGTTGGTCTTGTGTCTGCACGGGCTGGTCTTATTCCGGTTGGTCTTATGTCTGCACGGGCTGGTCATATTCCGGTTGGTCTTGTGTCTGCACGGGCTGGTCACATTCCTGTCTGCCGGTCCTCGCGCCGCGCGTGGCGCGGTTCCCTCTCTTCGTGCGTCAGCCCGTCGGACCGGCACAGACGGGCGTCCTGCCCGGCTGTGCCTTTCACCCGCGTCCATGCGGGTGAATCCTGGCTTCCTTTCTCCGTTCGGCGCTGTGGATCGTTCGACCGGAATGTGACCAGCCCGTGCCGTAGCTTCGGAGCCTCTTGTTAGTCAGTCTGGGGCCTGTTTATTGCTTAGCTTCGCAGCTGTTTGTCAGCCAGATCGGACGCTGTTAATTGCATAGCTTTGGAGCTGCTTGTCAGCCAATCAGGGCACGGGTTATTGCTTAGCTTCGCAGTTGTTTGTCAGCCAGATCGGACGCTGTTAATTGCATAGTTTTGGGGCTGGTTGTTAGCCAGACTGGGCGTTGTTTATTGCATAGCTTCGGGGGAATTTGTCAGATAGCTTCAGTGCTATTAGTCAGTAATGACCAGGACGGTTTTGCTATAGCAACGGTGGGGCTGAGCGCGAACAGGATATGACAGGATATAAATCGATAAGATTTTAACCTAAAGCGACATCGATGGTGAGAAGGGGACGGGCCCTGGCGGCGGCTGACGGACCATCCGCAGCGCTGAGGCGGAGGCAGCTGTCCCGGAGAGGGCAGCATGGATGCGGCCCTCAGACCTGGCGCGGGCAGGACGCCCGCTCCGGGTCGGTCCGAAGGACAGATGCTGTAGCCGAAGGCATCGCGCCCGGCGCGACGCGAGGACCGGCCGTAAGCCGCCGCCAGGGCCTGGCCCCGAAGCACAAACCTAACGCCACGCCATCCAAAGACCAGTCCCCGAAGCACAAACCTAACGCCACGCCCAGCAGTTACTCCGGCACAATCCAACTAACCTTCGAATGACCCGTACCTGACGGCACCAGAACCTTCTCCAACCACGGCAGCACATTATTCATCTGCTGCTCCAGCTTCCACGGCGGATTAATCACAATCATCCCCGAAGCTGTCATCCCAAAACGATCGCTGTCCGGACGCACGCCCAGCTCAATTTGCAGAATACGACGAATGCCGGTGGCCTCAAGCTCTTTACACATACGCTTAATCTGCTGACGCAGAACCACCGGATACCACAGCGCAAACACCCCGGTGCTGAAACGCTTGTAGCCTTCCTCAATACCCTTTACCACCGCCTGATAATCACTTTTCAGCTCATACGGTGGGTCAATCAGCACAAAACCACGGCGGGAAAGCGGCGGCAGTTTCGACTTCAGCTGCTGATAGCCATCGGCACGATCGGTGCGGGCGCGGCTGTCCTTAAGAAACTCACCGCGCAGCAGCGGGAAGTCACTGGAGTGCAGCTCGGTCAGCTGTAGCTTGTCATACTCGCGCAGCAGAAAACGGGCAATCAGCGGAGAACCCGGGTAGTAACGCAGTTTGCCGTTAGGATTCAGATCCTTCACCGCCTTAATATACGGTGCCAGCTCGGCCGGTAAATCGTCCTGCTGCCAGATACGCGCGATACCGTCCAGATATTCACCGGTGCGCTCTGCATGCTCACCGCTCAGTAAATAACGCCCGGCGCCGGCGTGCGTATCCAGATAAAGGTAGGGTTTATCCTTCTCGTTAAGCGCGCTGATAATCAGGCTTTGTACGGTGTGCTTAAGTACGTCGGCATGATTACCGGCATGAAAACTGTGGCGATAGCTGAGCATTATTTATCCTGTTGATTTTATGCGGCTTTAATTGATGATAAATCAATTTGTTACAATTATTACCCCACGGATTACCCTACAGAACGGCGCACAGCAACGATGCAGGAAAAAGCATGAGAAACAGTATCTGCGGATTATATCAGGGATGATTGTCAGATGGGCTGAGTCATAAAAACAAATCGGTGCTTTTAATGGTCTATGGCCAGCGCACTATGCCGGAATGCGCTGCCATACGGGATAGGTAAAGAACAGCAGGTGTAACATATTAAAAGAAAAATGCATCAGCGTGGCAACCCATAAACGCCCGCTCCACAGCCAGGCGAGACCATAAATTGTGCCCGCAAGGGTGGCAAAAAATACCAGCATCAGCCCGCCGGAAAAGTGTGCAAGGCCAAACAGCACGGCGGTGATAATCAGCGCGCGCTTTTCACCCAGCAGCGGGCCAAGCCGCTGCTGAATATAGCCGCGAAACAGCGCCTCTTCCGCCAGCGCAACGAAGAACAGATTCGCCAGCATAAACGCCCCCGTCCACGGCGGGATATGCGGTTCAATCCGCAGGGCACCGGCGGCCGTGGCAAGCAGCAGCAGCATGGGCATCGACAGCACCAGTATCCCCCACCACAGCGGATTCTGCGGCGGCTGTGCCGGGCGCGCCATAAGCGTAGGCATACAGCCGAGCAGCAGAAAGGGGATTAGCGCCTTATCAAAATTGAAGTAGAAGGTGAACGGAACGCTCTGCGGTCCGGCCTGCACGCCCGATGCGGCGATTTGATTATTAAAGCCCGGGATCATATGCGTCGCCAGGGCAACGGCACTGGCAACCAGCAGGATCTCTCCGGGAAGCGCAAAAGGCGTTTGCTGCTGGCGGTATCCCCAGCAAAGCGCAATGCAGAACATGATGCCAATAGCAATTATCGCAGGTGGCAACAGCGTTTGATTGACGATAGCCATCGCCATCGTGATTAACAACAACACCAGTGCGCTACGCGGATGAAACATCAAGAATAAGAGCGACAGCGCCAGCAGATACCACATTATTACACTCCCTGTTGGTGGCTGATTAATACAGAGTAACAAAGCGCAAGAGTATGCAATGCCGAACCTGCACCAGCAAAGCCGAACGTGCGGTAAGAGGCGGGACTAATCGCAGATGCTACGCTGCCGGGCATTGATTTTCGCTACACTTAGCCTCATGTTAAAGAAATCGTGCGTTTAAACGCACTCCGTACAACGATTAAAGGACTGCGCAATGACCAATCCGTTACTTTCCTCTTTTACGCTCCCGCCTTTTTCCGCCATCAAGCCCGAACATGTAGTGCCAGCCGTTACCCAGGCACTGGATGCATGCCGTGCGGCGATTGAAAAAGCCGTCGCGCAGGGCGCGCCCTACACCTGGGATAATCTGGTTCAGCCGCTGGCGGAAGTGGACGATCGCTTGAGCCGACTGTTTTCGCCGGTCAGCCATCTTAATTCGGTAAAAAACAGCCCGGAGCTGCGTCAGGCCTATGAGCAAACGCTGCCGCTGCTGTCGGAGTACAGCACCTGGGCTGGCCAGAATGAGGGGCTGTATCAGGCCTATCGCGATCTGAAAGAGGGCAGCCACTATGCGGCGCTCGACATGGCGCAGAAAAAAGCGGTGGATAACGCCCTGCGTGATTTCGAGTTGTCCGGTATCGGTCTGTCAAAAGAGAAACAGCAGCGCTACGGTGAGATCGCCGCCCGTCTGTCCGAGCTGGGATCGACGTACAGCAATAATGTGCTGGACGCGACCATGGGCTGGAGCAAGCTGATTACTGACGAAGGCGAGCTGTCCGGGATGCCGGAAAGCGCACTGGCCGCGGCGAAAGCGCAGGCGGAGGCCAAAGAGCAGCAGGGCTGGCTGCTGACGCTGGATATTCCGAGCTACCTGCCGGTGATGACCTACTGTGACAATCAGGCGCTGCGTGAAGAGCTGTATCGCGCCTATTCTACCCGCGCCTCCGATCAGGGGCCGAATGCCGGGAAATGGGACAACAGTGAAGTGATGGCGGAAGAGCTGGCGCTGCGCCACGAGCTGGCCCAGCTGCTGGGCTTTGACTCCTACGCGGATAAATCGCTGGCGACCAAAATGGCTGAGAACCCGGCACAGGTTATCGACTTCCTGACCGACCTGGCTAAACGCGCCCGTCCGCAGGCCGAACAGGAGCTGGCCGAACTGCGCGCCTTTGCGAAAAAAGAGCACGGCGTTGAGGATTTGCAGCCGTGGGATCTCACCTACTACGGCGAGAAGCAAAAGCAGCATCTTTACTCTATTAGCGACGAGCAGCTGCGCCCGTACTTCCCGGAACAGCGCGTGCTGAGCGGCCTGTTCGAGGTGGTGAAACGCATCTATGGCATCACCGCCAGCGAACGTAAGGACGTGGACGTTTATCATCCCGACGTCCGCTTCTTCGACCTGTTTGATGAAAGCGGTGAACTGCGCGGCAGCTTCTACCTCGACCTCTACGCCCGCGAGCATAAGCGTGGCGGTGCGTGGATGGATGACTGCGTAGGACAGATGCGGAAAGCCGACGGCACGCTGCAAAAGCCGGTAGCCTACCTGACCTGTAACTTTAACCGCCCGGTTAACGGCAAGCCGGCGCTGTTTACCCATAACGAAGTGACCACCCTGTTCCACGAGTTCGGGCACGGCCTGCACCATATGCTGACCCGCATTGAAACCCCAGGGGTATCCGGTATCAGCGGCGTGCCGTGGGATGCCGTCGAGCTGCCAAGCCAGTTTATGGAAAACTGGTGCTGGGAGCCGGAGGCGCTGGCGTTTATCTCCGGTCACTATGAAACCGGTGAGCCGCTGCCGCAGGAGCTGCTGGAAAAAATGCTGGCGGCGAAGAACTATCAGGCGGCGCTGTTTATCCTGCGTCAGCTGGAGTTCGGCCTGTTTGATTTCCGTCTGCACACCGAGTTCGATCCGGCGAAGGGCGCGCAGATCCTGGAAACGCTAAAAGAAGTCAAAGCGTTGGTTGCCGTGATGCCCGGACCGTCGTGGGGCCGCTTCCCGCACGCTTTCAGCCATATCTTTGCCGGGGGCTATGCCGCAGGCTACTACAGCTATCTGTGGGCGGATGTGCTGGCGGCGGATGCCTACTCGCGCTTTGAAGAAGAGGGTATCTTCAACCGTGAAACAGGCCAGTCGTTCCTGGATAACATCCTGACGCGCGGCGGTTCCGAAGAGCCGATGGCGCTGTTCCGCCGCTTCCGCGGCCGCGACCCGCAGCTGGACGCGATGCTGAAGCATTACGGTATCAAAGGATAAGCGGCAGTGAACATCTGTTTACTGGATGAAACGGGCGCCGGAGACGGCGCCCTGTCCGTTCTGGCAGAACGCTGGCAGCTGAAGCATGACGACAGCGCGAATATGGCGCTGGCACTGACGGCAACGCATCTTGAACTGCGCAAGCGCGATGAGCCAAAGCTTGGCGGCATCTTTGTTGATTTTGTGTCCGGCGCGATGGCGCACCGGCGCAAGTTTGGCGGCGGGCGCGGCGAGGCGGTGGCAAAGGCCGTCGGCATTAAAAGCGGCTACCTGCCGGATGTGGTGGATGCCACTGCCGGTCTGGGGCGCGATGCCTATGTGCTGGCGGCGTTGGGCTGCCGGGTGCGGATGCTGGAGCGTAATCCGGTGGTGGCGGCACTGCTTGATGACGGGCTACGGCGCGGTTATGCGGATGCGGAGATCGGCGGCTGGCTGCGCGAACGGCTGTCGCTGCTGCACGCCTCCAGCCTGCACGCGCTTACCGATATCAGCCCGGCACCGGATGTGGTTTATCTCGATCCGATGTATCCGCATAAGCAGAAAAGTGCGCTGGTGAAAAAGGAAATGCGGGTGTTTCAGTCGCTGGTCGGGCCGGATGAGGACGCCGACGGGCTGCTGGAGCCTGCCCGGCTGCTGGCAAAAAAACGAGTGGTAGTTAAGCGCCCGGACTATGCGCCGCCGCTGGCCGACGTTGCTACGCCGAACGCGGTGACCACGAAAAGCCACCGTTTTGATATTTACGCCCCCGCCTGAGGCAGGGGCGTACGCGAATTACGCGCTGAATATCACTGCGGATTAATCATCTTCATCATCGTGCAGCGGCACAATCAGCATATCGACATGTACGGTGTTGATCAGCTGACGGGCGGAAGACATCAGCTTGCTCCAGAAGTCCTGGTGGTGGCCGCACACAACCAAATCGACGTCGTACTGCTTAATCGCATCGACCAGCACCTGACCGAGATCGCCGCTGCCGCTGAGAGTTTCAGTGATCGGGTAGCCGGCGCTGGTAGACAGGTCGGTCAGCGCCGTGTGCGTTTCTTCGGAAATTCGTTTCTGCATATCGCCCAGATTCACGTCAATCAGGCCGGTGTAGAGATCTGAATAGTTAACGTCAACGTGAATTAAAGAGACTTTTGCATCGTAAGGTCGCGCCATCGATACTGCTTTATCAACCAGCAGTTTGCTTTCCGGCGACAGGTCAACTGCAATCAGAATATGTTTGTAAGCCATGATGAATTCTCCATTTCGCGAAAGTTCTGATACATGCGGATAAAATAAGTATAGCGAAAGTTACCGGCAGATGTTGTGCCATGCTGCGGGGTTTGCGAACGCGATCAACATGAATTTTCCTCCCTTTGGTACTCGAAGCATTGATCTGAGGTGGAAAAATTTTCTTCAGATCTTCTACACTGATTAAAGACGCAGCAAAAGGTGTCTTTGCGTCCACAAACCCGTTGCCGATTCAGGCAGATTACGAAAACAGGGGTAGTCCAACTATCGCGGAGCGTAGCGGTTTATGCTGTTCGCTTGTCAGCGATAACTGGCCGGGAGGGGATCATGATCAGCACTATCGCGCTTTTCTGGGCTCTTTGTGTCATTTGTGTGGTGAATATGGCGCGCTATTTCTCTTCTCTGCGCGCGTTGCTTGTGGTGCTACGTGGCTGCGACCCGTTGCTGTATCAGTACGTTGACGGTGGGGGATTTTTTACCTCTCACGGACAGCCGGGTAAGCAGGTAAGGCTGGTGCGCTATATCTGGGAACAGCGCTACCTCGATCATCATGATGATGAGTTTATCCGTCGCTGTCAGCGCGTGCGCGGCCAGTTTGTATTAACCAGCTCGCTGTGTGGCATGGTGGTTATCAGTCTGGTGGGTCTGGCTATCTGGCATTAAGCGGTGTTGTTAAGCCAATAAAAAAAGCGGACCGGAGTCCGCTTTTTTACTGCCGTTCTCGGCTGAGCGGGAAACCCCGCCCGTCACCTTAAATCAGCTGAAGCGCAATCCAGTACAGTGTACCGGAGAGGACAACCGATACCGGCAGGGTGAATACCCAGGCCAGCATGATGCTTCTGATGGTTTTACCCTGTACGCCACCGCCGTCAACCAGCATCGTACCGGCAACGGAAGATGAGAGTACGTGCGTGGTGGAAACCGGCATACCGGTGTAACTGGCTACACCAATCGATACCGCCGCCGTCATCTGCGCCGACATCCCCTGAGCATAGGTCATCCCTTTCTTACCGATTTTTTCGCCGATCGTCGTGGCGACGCGGCGCCAGCCCACCATCGTACCCAGTGACAGCGCAAGCGCGACCGCCAGGATTATCCATACCGGGGCATACTCAATCGTATTCAGCAGGTCACCGTTCAGCTTTTTGAGGAAGCGTCGATCGTCAGGCGTCGTTTCCGGCAGCTTGGCAGCCTTCTCCGCCGTATCCGAGATACACATCAGCTGACGACGCAGCTGGCTGCGCTGATCGACGTTGAGTGCATCATAGCTGGTCAGGTTGTTCAGCATTTCTTTGACATGCTGAATAACCGGCAGAGCGCGTGCAGCGTTACAGTGGAACTCCTGCGGGCCAGACGGCACCTCTTCCGGCGTAGGGATCGCTGGCGACATCTCAATGATGTGGGTCAGCGAGTCGGCGTGCTGCTGGTAATACTGCTCCAGGTGATTGACCGCATCCCGCGTACGGGTGATGTCATAACCGGTGGAGTTCATATTGACCACAAAGCCCGCCGGAGCCACGCCGATCAGCACCAGCATAATCAGACCGATACCTTTCTGGCCGTCGTTAGCACCGTGCGAATAGGCAACGCCAATCGCAGAGACAATCAGTGCGGTACGGGTCCAGAACGGCGGCTTTTTCTTGCCGTCGATCTTTTCACGCTCCGCCGGCGTCATATGAATACGCTGACGCTTTTTCGTTCCACTCCAGTAGCGGCGCAGCAGGAATACCAGTCCACCGGCGATCACCAGGCCAACAATAGGCGAGATAAGCAGCGAAAGGAAAATGCCGATCATTTTCGGTATGTTCAGCGCATCCACTACCGAGGTGCCGGTCAGCAACGCGTTAGTCAGGCCAATACCGATAATCGCCCCAATCAGGGTGTGTGAGCTGGAAGCCGGTAGCCCAAAGTACCAGGTGCCGAGATTCCATATAATTGCGGCAAGCAGCATGGAGAAGACCATGGCCAGCCCGTGAGCCGATCCCACATTGAGCAGCAGATCGGTGGGTAGCAGATGGACGATGGCATAAGCTACGCTCAGGCCGCCCAGCAGTACACCAAAGAAGTTGAACACCCCAGCCATGAGTACCGCAAGCTGTGAACGCATTGCACGGGTGTAGATCACGGTTGCGACCGCATTGGCCGTGTCGTGGAAGCCGTTGATCGCTTCATAGAACAACACAAACAATAAAGCCAGAACCAGTAACAGGCCGGTGTTGAAATCAAGACCAGCAAACAGATGTAGCATAAGCGTTACGCCATTTTGGAGGACATGAACGCGGCGCATTATCAGCGACAAACCGCACCGGGGGAAAGTGAAATATAGACTTTTTTTGACATTAACATGTCATTGTAGTGACAATTACAGCATAAAATTATTTTAAATCATTAAGTTACAAATTGTTTCAGGGGCGGTGAGAGCGGGTGCTGGCTTCCGATCCATCAAGTCTCTACAATCAGCCTTTTTGTCGGGCAGTGTTGGGGTGAACTATGGAAAAATTTGACGTTATCGTCGTTGGCGCGGGGGCTGCGGGCATGTTCTGCGCCGCGCAGGCGGGCCAGAAAGGGCGGCGCGTGCTGTTGATTGATAACGGTAAAAAAGCCGGACGTAAAATCCTGATGTCCGGCGGTGGCCGCTGTAACTTCACCAATCTCTATACCGAACCTGCGGCTTATCTGTCGCACAATCCCCACTTTTGTAAATCCGCACTGGCGCGCTATACCCAGTGGGACTTTATCGATTTAATCAACCGTCACGGCATTGCCTGGCATGAGAAAACGCTCGGTCAGCTGTTTTGCGATGACTCCGCACAGCAGGTGGTGGATCTGCTGCTGAAGGAGTGTGAGGCCGGCCAGGTGACGCTACGCCTGCGTAGCGAGGTACTGAGCGTTACCCACGATGAGGCAGGCTACCGGCTACAGCTGAACGGTGCCGAGGTGCTGGCCGATAATCTGGTAATCGCCAGCGGTGGGCTGTCGATGCCGGGGCTGGGCGCATCGCCGTTTGGCTATAAGGTTGCGGAACAGTTTGGGCTGAAGGTGTTCCCGACTCGCGCCGGACTGGTGCCGTTTACCCTGCATAAACCGCTGCTGGAGCAGCTGCAAACGCTTTCCGGCGTGTCGGTGCCGTCGGTTATGACCGCGGAAGACGGGACGGTATTTAAGGAAGCGTTGCTGTTTACCCACCGTGGCTTGTCCGGTCCGGCGGTGCTTCAGCTCTCCAGCTACTGGCAGCCGGGGGAGTTTGTCACCATCGATCTGTCGCCGCAGCAGAGTATTGATGCCTTTATTGATGAGGAGCGCGGTCAGCACCCGAATCAAAGCCTGAAAAACACCCTGGCAAAGCTGCTGCCAAAACGCCTGGTCGAGTGCCTGCAACTGCTGGGCACTCTCCCGGAATGTACTCTGAAGCAGCTTAACAGTCGCCAGCAGAGCGATCTGGTGACGGCGCTGCACCAGTGGCGCGTGCAGCCGAACGGCACGGAAGGCTACCGTACGGCGGAAGTGACCCTCGGCGGGGTGGATACCACGCAGCTGTCGTCAAAAACGATGGAGGCGCGCGACGTGCCGGGCCTGTACTTTATCGGTGAGGTGGTGGATGTCACCGGCTGGCTGGGCGGTTATAACTTCCAGTGGGCGTGGAGTTCGGCGTGGGCCTGTGCGCAGGCGCTGTAAGACTGAAAAGCACGTTGTCCGAATGTTTCCAGAATGACTGATTTCCTGTCCCATGAGTGTTAGGGTTATTTGCGGTGACAGACGAGTGTTCGACGAAGGGAAAAATAATGGAAGTGTCAGGCTCCAGCGATCTGCTCTACAAACTGTTTATGCACCCCAAGTCAAAACAGGTCGTCAGCCGGTTCAGAAGCCTGGCGGGTGAAAAGAAACTCAGCGAGTGGCAGGTATTTTGTGTGCTCGTTGCCGGATTTGTAAACTGCTGGGCCATCAGGTCCGGCTGCTTTAATGTGGCGATTTCCTTTACTCATTCAACCAACTTTCATTTCCTGCATGACAAAATCCATGTGAGCATTCTACTTGAGGGACTGTCGGGGGATATCAATTTGCAGGGGCCGGATTTCTCTCTGCCGCAGTATCATTCACCCTATGAGTTTTGCCGTCTGGTTAATAAGAAAGAGTATGACTCCCGCACCACGTATCTGGGTATGCACGGTAAGGAGTATCACAAGGCCAATTTTTTAAATATACCGCAGCCGGATGGAACCTGTACGTTAAAATGGGAAGGCACGATCATGGTGTATGACAAGGTATTTTTCCATGATAAAAACGTCGCCACGACGATGGGCTTTTTGCAGGACGATCTTCGTCAGGTAGTCATAGAGTCGTTAGTTAAAAGATTCACCCAGTTCTCCAGCCTGTATGATTATCTCTTCAGGCCGCTGCGTGAAAGAGAAGGTTGATGGATTTTTATTGCATGCAGAAATTGAGTCGCCGTCCGATGAGTCAACTTCCTTAGAGAGAGTTAATGCTCACCCGGGGTGAATCAACGGCCTTATGGGGTAATGTTTCAATCCGCTTTATTTTTTTATCGATATTGTTATTGATATCGCCCTATTTAATGGGGAATAACGTCTGTCTAATTTTAATCTCTTCCATCATAGATTAATCAAAAATACCCCTGACGTTCTCATGACTTAATTAAACGCAGGCCGGTATTCATGCATCATGCTATTATCCCGCCCGGTCTCATTTTTTAGCCTTCAGGCATGTTAATTACAGTTATTTTGAGGGAATTATGCTCAGGCGTTTTTTTAGTTATTACGTACCCTATAAGCGGCTGTTCCTACTGGACTTTGGCTGTGCCATCCTCGCCGGGCTGCTTGAGCTGTCATTTCCGATGGCGGTCAAGGCATTTATCGACAAGCTGCTGCCTGCCCATGACTGGGTCATGATTGTCGGGGCGTCCGTACTGCTACTGCTGGTCTACCTGATCAATACCGGGCTGATGGCGGTGGTAAACTACTGGGGGCATGCGCTGGGCGTGGGGATTGAAACCGATATGCGTCAGCAGGCGTTCAATCATTTGCAGAAGCTGCCGCTGGGCTATTATGACAACGTCAAGACGGGCCACATTATTACCCACGTCACCAAAGATCTTGAAGAGGTGGGGGAGATAGCCCATCACGGCCCGGAAGATCTGTTTATTGCCGTGATGACCTTTATCGGCGCCTTTATCCTGATGGCGACGGTGCATATGCCGTTGGCGCTGATGACCATTGTTATCGTGCCGTCAATGACCTGGCTGGTCAGTCGGCACGGCAGCCAGATGACCCAGACGTGGCGCAAGCTCTTTGGCCAGATCGGTGACTTTAATGCCCGTATTGAAGAGAGTATCGGCGGCGTGCGGGTGGTGAAGGCATTTGCTAATGAGGAGCAGGAGGAGAAGCTCTTCGCCCGCGATAACATCAATTACAAAACCACCAAGCTACAGGCCTACCGCATTATGACGGCCAGTATGACGCTCAGCTATCTCAGCACTCGCCTGGTCCAGCTGATCATTATGGTGGCGGGAACCTGGTACGTGTTGCAGGGCCAGCTGAGCTACGGTGGCTTTATTGGCTTCCTGCTGCTGGTTGAGGTGTTCTTCCGGCCGGTGCAAAAAATTTCTTCGGTCATGGAGAGTTATCCAAAGGGCATCGCCGGGTTCCGCCGCTTTATCCAGCTGCTGGACACCACCCCGGATATTACCGATAAGCCGGATGCGCGGGTGGTCAGCTCCCTGAAGGGCGATATTGCCTTCGATAACGTCACCTTTGGCTACAGCGCCGCTGCGCCGGTGCTGAAAAACATTAACCTGACGATCCGCGCCGGGGAGACGGTGGCCTTTGTCGGGCCGAGCGGGGCGGGGAAAACCACGCTTTGTTCGCTTCTGCCGCGTTTCTATGACGTGCAGCAGGGCGCTATCCGGGTTGATGGCACCGACGTGCGCGACATGACCCAGCAGTCTCTGCGCGGCCAGATTGGTATTGTGCAGCAGGACGTGTTCCTGTTTGGCGGTTCGATCCGCGAGAACATTGCCTATGGTCGCCTGCATGCCACGGAAGAGGAGATCTGGCAGGCGGCGACCCGTGCGCGACTGGCCGAGCTGATCAACAGTCTGCCTGACGGCCTGGATACCCTTGTCGGTGAGCGCGGAGTGAAGCTCTCCGGCGGGCAGAAGCAGCGTATCTCTATCGCCCGCGTGTTCCTGAAAAATCCGCCGATCCTGATCCTCGATGAGGCGACCTCGGCGCTGGATACGGCAACCGAGCAGGCTATCCAGCAGTCGCTGTCCGAGCTGTCGGTGGGGCGCACCTCGCTGATTATTGCCCACCGCCTGACCACCATTCAGAATGCCGACCGCATTGTGGTGGTAGATGAAGGCGGTGTCGTTGAGCAGGGCAGCCATGCCCAGCTGCTGGCGAGCCGCGGCCACTATGCGCGGCTGTACGACGCGCAGCTGATCCTCGCCTGATAAGACCTGCGCGTTCGCGCGCAGGCACCCCCGTTCGCTCCGTCAGGCCTGTCCACCTGTGAATATTCCCCCGGCCAGGCACTGCCAGTAATCCGGCGATCTTTCATTAGCATCATGCGGAATGGCAAATCTAAATTTGCTTTTGAGCAAGCGCTCAAGTATTTTTAGCTCACTTGAGCAACCGCTCAAAATAGCAAATACGGCGGAGAGCGAACGAAACGCCGCCGTTCAGAGAGGTTTTCCCGATGTACGTCAACAACCGCTGGCTGATCCTGGCGATCGTGACCAGTGCTCTGTTTTTAATCGTAATTGATATGACGGTTCTGTATACCGCGTTGCCGCGTCTTATCAAGGAGCTCAACGGCACGGCTGCGGAAAAATTATGGATTATTAATGTCTACCCGCTGGTGGTCGCCGGGCTGCTGCCGGGAGCGGGTATGCTCAGCGATCGGCTTGGCCACAGGCGACTCTTTATGACCGGCCTGCCGCTTTTTGCGCTGGCCTCCTGGTGCGCGGCGTTCTCGCCGTCCGCCGGTCTGCTGATCGCCTCCCGCGTATTCCTTGCCGTGGCTGCGGCGATGATGATGCCCGCCACGCTGGCGATTGTGCGCCAGGTATTTACCGACGAACGTGAACGGGCGCTGGCGATCGGCATCTGGGCGGCGATTGCCTCCGGTGCGGCGGCGCTGGGGCCGGTGCTGGGTGGGCTGCTGCTGGAGTACTTCTGGTGGGGGTCGGTGTTCTTAATCAACGTACCCGTGGTGATGATAGTGTTCCCGCTGGCCTGGTGGTGTATCCCGCACATCGCCGGCGATCGCCGGCGGCCCTTTGATCTTATCGGTTCGTTGCAGATTATGATCGGTCTGGTCGGCGTGGTCTACGCGCTGAAAGAGCTGAGCCACGTTAACGGCTCACCGCTCGACATCTGTCTATCCGCCTCGCTCGGCATTCTGTTCCTGACGCTGTTTGTCAGGCGTCAGCGGCGGGCCGCGGTGCCGATGATCGATTTTTCGCTGTTCCGAAACGGCTATTTTTCCAGCGGCGTAGCGATAGCAATTATATCGATGATTGCCCTGACCGGCGTTGAACTGGTTCTGACCCAGCGGCTTCAGCTGGTGCTGGGACTTTCACCGCTGACGGCCGCACTGACGCTGATGCCGCTGCCGGTAGCCTCGGTACTGGCGGCTCCGCTGGCGGGCATGCTGATACCGCGCTACGGCGAACGGTTTATCATTCTGGCCGGCTTCACGCTCAGCGCGTCGGGAATTATCAGCCTGCTGATGCTGTTTAATAGCGCGTTAGTCTGGCAGATGGTGGCGCTGTTCGTCGCCGGTGTCGGTCTGGGGGCCACCTTTACCGCCGCCTCCACCGCCATTATGCTAAATACGCCGGAGGACCGGGCAGGGATGGTGGCGGCCATTGAGGATGTTTCCTGGGAGCTGGGCGGTGTGCTGGGCGTGACGCTGCTGGGGGGAATGATGACCGCCGTATACAGCTACGGGCTGGTGCTGCCGCAGGGACTGGTTAGCGGCGTGGAAGCTTATGATAGCATTGACGAAGCTCTGCGGATTGCCGCCGGTATGACGGCGGAGCCGGCGGCAGAGCTGGTTGGGCTGGCGCACGGTGCATTCGACCGCGCCTTCCTTGCCGTGACGGGCAGCGCGGCGGCACTGCTGGTGCTGACCCTGCTGGTGCTCCAGCGAGTGCTGCGACCGCAGACTCCCCTCACCGGGCCTTAATTTGACGCCACACGGGAACAATGATGAAAGAGACGGCAGAAGAACTGCGTGCCAGGATCCTGAGCGGTGCGATTGCGTTATTTATTGAGAAAGGGATTGAAAAGGTTACCACCCGTGAGCTGACCGAGCACCTGGGCCTCTCCCGCAGCCATATTTATCACTACTTCCGTGACTGGCAAACGCTATGCCTTGAGGCGATGACGGTTTATATGCAGGCCGATCTGGATAACCTTAAAAGCGCCATTGCCGGTCTGCCGGTCAGGAAGCAGCTGGATTTGCTGATGCAGAACTATCTGCCCGAGGTGCGGGATGCGGTCTGGCAGCTATACGGTTCGCTGTGGCAAATGGCGGTTCATGACGAAACCTGGGCCGGGCTGGCGCGGCAGATGGTTGAGAAATGGCAGAGGCTGCTGGCCGATATCATTACGGCGGGGATCGCTGAAGGCGAATTCAGCAGCGATAACGCCGAGCGCGCAACGCGTCAGCTGGGCGCGATCGTTAACGGCTATAGCGATCTGCTGATTGTTGAACCCTCCGTCAGTGCGCGTCAGCAGGCGATGGATGACATCAACGCGTTTATTACGCTTGCGCTGATGTCTCATCGATCAGGGTAGCGTCGCCTTCGACGCTGGCTCCGGGTGCCAGAACTGAATGCCGTTTCTGCCCGCCCGTTTTACCCGGTAGAGTGCCTGGTCAGCATGGCTCAGCCACTGCTCAAGGCTATCCGCCTCGTTTGCGGCGGCAATACCGATACTGGTGGTACAGTAAAAATCTGCCGAGGCAGGCAGCCGAAGCTGAGCGATCTGCTGCTGCAATGTGTTGGCCAGGGCGAGGATATCCGCCTCTTCCGCATCGTGTACGATAATCCCCAGCTCATCGCCGCCGAAACGTGCCGGAATATCGTATTCGCCCGCAGCGCTACGCAGCAGGGCGGAAATCTCTGACAGAAGAAAATCCCCCGCCTCATGACCAAAGGTGTCGTTAACGACTTTGAAATTATCCACGTCAAGCAGCAGCAGCCAGGCACGGCACTCACCGCGCCGGGTGTAGAGGAACTCGCTTTCCAGCCGCCGGTCGAACAGCCTGCGATTGGGAATTTGCAGGCGGGGATCCATCAGCGAAATCCGCTCCAGCTCGCGATTTTTTTGGCGCAGCGTCATGGTCAGCCTGTAGGAGACGGCGCTCAGGACAAACATATAACCGGTGGCCAGCGGCAGCGTCAGCCAGACGGTTCGGGTACTGAACTCGGTCCGTAGCGGCATACCGGCTATCAGCCAGATTGGAACAAACGTGAGCAGGCAGGCCAACAGCGCCGAGCGCAGCTGTTTCCAGCCGCCAACGGTGTAGCGGTCCGAGGCCAGCACCGCAATAATGATCAGCGAAGGCAGGGGGCTTAACCCCATAATAGCTATCCAGAATCCGCCGCAGGCGGCGTCCAGAGTCAGATTGCGTCGTTCGCTGGCGGTCGGGTCGGCAGAGGAAAGTGCCATGCGATAAGCGATCCACGGCCAGACAAAAGCGTTAACAAAGAGCAGAACGCAAAAAGCGATGTGGCTCTGCTGTTCAAGCAGCACCGAAAGAATAGGGTTGAAGCACAGGAATGAACCCAGCTGACGCATGGCAAACATGCGGCGTATAAAGCGCGTGGAGCGCAGTTTCAGATGGCTGTGATCGGGTGAGTTATAGGCCATGAATATGCAATGTTTAGCCGGTCCATGATGCAGTGTATCGGGAAATGTCAGCGGTGGATCGTTTTTTTATAGTGGGCATAAAATCTGGCCCGGCCAAATGAGAATCAGGGGCGGAAATCCGTCTCTCCCCGGTATCAAGATAGCTTCATAACCCATTGCGCGAAAAGCAAATGCCGAAAGACGATGGCACTTGAGCGGCTCATCGTGACCGCAGCAGAAGCCCCCGACTTTCAGCCGGGGGCAGGAGAGAAGTGGTCAGTTAAGGCCAAGGAAATACTGGGCGATTTTGAAATAAATAATGAGCCCGGTACCGTCGATTAAGGTAGCAATAAACGGTGCTGAAACCACTGCCGGATCGATGCCGATGCGCTTGAGCGTCAGTGGGATCACCGATGACACCACCGCGCTCCAGAGGGTGATACATACCAGTGTCAGACTGACAATCACCGTGATCTCCATGCCGATGCCCATCATCCACGCGCGTACGCAGCCCGCCAGACCCAGCGTGAGAGCAATCAGTAAAGAGGTTGAAACCTCTTTGCGGATCACCCGCCCCATATCGCGCAGCCGGACCTCCCCAAGCGCCATCGCGCGTACCAGTGTAGAGGTGATCTGCGTCCCGCTGTTACCACCGGTACCGATGAGCAGCGGAATGAAAAAGGCCAGCGCAATTGCCGACTCCAGCGACTCTTCAAAATGCTGCAATACGCTGCTGGTATAGGCTTCAGCAACAAAGAGCAGCAACAGCCAGACCGAACGTTTTTTCCACAGCGCCCACGGACTGGTTTCCAGATACGGTTTTTCCAGCGGTAGCGTTGCCCCCTGGCGCTGGGCATCCTCGGTCACCTCATCTTCCAGCAGGTGCGCGATCTCTTTCTCCATCAGACAGCCGATCAGTTCGTCTTTTTCGACAACCGGGACCAGGTCAAGCCTGCGCTCGGTCAATTCCGAGACCACCTGCGTGCGCGGGTCGTCAGGCCGGATGCGAAACAGACAGGTATCCATCAGATAGTGAATAGACTGAGCCGTATTGCTCTCCTGCAACAGCTTTTTGATCGATAAACTGCCGCGCAGTTTCTTTCCCGCCACGACAAAAACCTGGCCTGGAATTTCATCGCCGGTCAGTTGAGAGACGAACAGTTCTCTCGCTTCATGGACGCTGAGATTATCTGGCAGGGTAATGAAATCGGTACGCATGTAATGCGCGATGGCGTCGCCGTCCAAAGCCGGAGCAGCCTGATGTGCGGCAGTCAGTTGAATTGAAGACATAGTGTAATTCCCTATAAAAATCACTCATAGGGGCGAACAAGACAGGATGAGCACAGGCAGATCCCTACGTCCTGGTTTTAGCACTGCACAACGTATCTGTCCGGCATGAACGCCGTCAGAAGTTACCTTGGCAACACCTTGATTCGATGGAAGCCTGTATTTCCCTGAGTGGTCTCTCTCGATACCAGCAGGGCGGTAACTTATGTTTATGCAGGAGCCTCGCCATAACGAGATCGTTAATTGAGCCGCAATTATTCACGAACCAGGATAATTCTCAAAGCTTATAATTTATGTGGTTTATTAGCTGTTGAGAAAACTCGGCATTTTTTTGTGCCGCGATGACTCACCGGCCGCAGAGGCGGCCGGGAGAAGACAGTCTGTATGTCGGTATCAGAAGCTGTAGTTGGCCGATACTGAGACGCTGCGCGGTGCGCCGTAAACGCCGTAGATCCCCAGATAGTCGTAGTACTCTTTATCGAACAGGTTGTTGACGTTAGCCTGTACGGAGAGCTGTTTGGTCACTTCGTAGCGGCTGAACAGATTAACCAGCGCATAGCTGCTCTGTCTCTGCTGCACATTGCCCAACGGACTGTAGATATTGTCCTGCCAGATAGCGCTCTGCCAGTTGACGCCGCCGCCAATGGTCAAATCCTGAAGCATCGGCAGGCGATAGCTTGTAAACAGCTTGGCCGTCGTACGCGGAACTTCCGGTTTCACCGCCGTGCCATCGGGCTGCTTGGCGATATAGCGCGATGCGCCAAAGGTCATCTGCCAGTTATCGGTCAGCGCGCCGTTAACCTCGAATTCCACCCCGCGGCTGGTAGAGTCTACCGCGTTGTAGGCATACTCCGTGGTGCCCGGGATAAAGAAGTCGCTTCTGACCCCCAGGTTATTCTGCTCGGTGCGGAACAGCGACAGCGTCGCGGTCAGGCGGCTGTTAGCCCAGTCGCCCTTCACGCCGGTTTCATAGCTCTTGCCTTTGACGGCACCGAGGTACTCACCGCCATTGTTGCGTGAGCTTTGTGGCTGGAAGATGTTGGTATAGCTGGCGTAGACCGAATAGGTATCGTTGAGGTCGTAAGTCAGACCGGCGTACGGCGCGATTTTATCCTCATCTTTATCGCCAGAGGTGCCACGCGCGCTCCACTGGGTATAGCGTGCGCCCACCAGCAGAGAGAGCGGATCGGCCAGCGACAGGCGAACGGCGGTATAGGCTGATTTCTGACGCACGGTGTCATCATCTTCAACCTTCCAGTCGTTCCAGTCTCCTTCAGGCAGATCGCCGTTCCAGTTGTTGTAGTTTCCGTCGTAAACCACCGGCGAGAAGAAGGTGTTCAGGAAGTAGTTTTTCTGACGGCTGTAGCTGCCGCCGATCATCAGCTCGTGGCTGCGCCCCAGCAGCTCAAACGGACCGTTGGCCAGCAGATCAACCGAGTCCACTTTACGCGTCCCTTTGTTCCAGCCGCTGTACATGAAAGCGCCTGCGCCCGTTTCACGGTCCGGATAAGCCCACGGGTACATCAGTTTGCTGTCAAACGTGGTTTTCGTGTGGCTGCCGTTAATCTGCGCCTGCCAGCCGTTGTTGAAATTCTGCGTCAGCGTGGCGAACAGCTTATTATTTTCTTTATCGCTGTAGGACCAGTCAGGCGCGGCGTTAAAGCTGCGATCGTAGTGGGTGCGTGAGCCGTCGCTGTAGAAGGCCGGGATGCCGCCCCAGCTCGGGTCACGGTTTTCCGTCTTCTGGAAGTCCCAGCCGAGAGAGAGCAGGGTAGAATCAGTCAGATCGGCATCCAGCACGGTGGTCAGGAAACGTTTGCGCTTGTGATAGCGATCCATCCAGCTGTCGCCGTCCTGATAGCCGCCGATGGCGCGTGCGCGCACGGTTCCTTCCTCGTTCAACGGTACGCTCACATCACCCACGTAACGCTGCTTGTCCCAGCTGCCGGTCTCAGCGGACAGGCTGCCGGTCAGCACTTTGCTGTCGGCGTGCTTACGCACCATGTTGACCGAGGCAGAAGGATAGCCGGAACCCATGGTGAGGCTGTTCGCGCCACGGATAATTTCGACGCGGTCGTAGATGGCGGTATCGGCTGCGGTATCACCAAAGTCCCAGATATCATCCACGATAGTCGGGATGCCGTCGGTCATATAGTTGTTGATCAGGTAGCCGCGCGACCAGTAGGAAGAGCGGTCGGAGTCGATGTTGAAGGCGGAAACCCCGGTGGTGTTGCTTAAGACGTCGCCGATGGAGTCCAGCGCCTGATCTTCAATACGCTGCTTGCTGAAAATGGTCACTGACTGCGGAATATCACGCAGCGCCAGCGGCATTTTCGTGCCGGCAGTGGTGACCGGCACGGTGTAGTCGGTGTCTTTTGCGGCCGTTGGATCGCTGGCGCTGGCCTCAACGACCAGGGTTGTTTCAGCGGGCGTGGCTGCAAAGGCAGGCTGAAGTGCAGAAACAACCAGCAGGGCGGTCAGTGTGGGTGTAAACAGCGCGCGTGAAGCGGAGACGGCTGCGCGATCCTGCGCCAGGGTACGAGAACGTGACAAGGGAGTGCCTCATTTTTAGGTTTGATAAAAATTTCCCCCGCACCGCACACAGAAACACCCAAAGGAGGGGATCCCGGCTCGTTAATTTTCCCTGAATTAACCAGTGAAGAGCTCTGACGGTCCAGTCCACGCCGCAGTCATCTTTTCTAACAAAAAAGAGAATGAGAACTATATGTATTAGCGTTGCGAGTGTAAATATTTATCCGGCGCAAAAGACAACTTAATTTTTATTAAGTTCAACATTAACGAAGTTTTAACAATTGCGGGGGAAAAAAGGGAAAGTCAGCGCGGTAAGGGGGTAGGGAAACGGTCAGTGGATAAACAACAGACGAAAAAAAGGGACAGCCGTAGGGCCGCCCCTTGATAAATCCGCCGGTTAACCGGCGGAGACGTTACTCGTTGATACGCGGATGCTGATTAATCAGGTTGGTGCGTTTCGCTTCCAGTTCTGCAATCTGCTCGTTGATATCTTCGATTTTGTGCTCGATGTTATCGTGATGCTCTTGCAGGATCTCTTTCGCTTCCGCCATGTCGGAGGCCGCCGGCGTTGCTCCACGAAGCGGCTTGTTGGCCGTTTCCTTCATCATGATACCGGTAATCAGACCGATAACGGCGACCACCATCAGGTAGTAGGCTGGCATGTAGAGGTCGTTGGTAGCTTCTACCAGCCACGCTGCGATGGTTGGCGTCAGACCGGCGATCAGTACCGAGATGTTGAAGGCGCTGGCCAGCGCACTGTAGCGAATGTGGGTAGGGAACATTGCCGGCAGCGTTGATGCCATGACGCCGGTAAAGCAGTTCAGGATCACCGCCAGCAGCAGCAGCCCGCCAAAGATCATGCTAATGACGCCGCTGTTAATCAGCATAAAGCAGGGAACGGCCAGCAGCAGCAGTGCGATACTGCCGATGATAACGAACGGACGGCGGCCAAATTTATCGCTCATCAGCCCCATAACCGGCTGCACAAACAGCATACCCAGCATGATGGCGATAATAATCATCACGCCGTGATCTTCTGAATAGTGCAGGTTATGCGACAGGTAGCTCGGCATATAGGTGAGCAGCATGTAATAGGTCACGTTGGTTGCAATAACCAGACCGATACAGGAGAGCAGGCTACGCCAGTGTTTGGTCGCGATCTCTTTGAAAGAAACCTTCGGGCCTTCTGCCAGACCTTCGCGATCGCCCTGTTCAAGTTTCTCAACGTGCTGCTGGAACGCCGGCGTCTCTTCCAGCGCATGACGCAGATACAGACCGATAATCCCCAGCGGCAGCGCGACGAAGAACGGAATACGCCAGCCCCAGTCGAGGAAGTTTTCCTCACCGACCACGGTAGAGATCAGGACCACCAGCCCGGCGCCAAGAACGAATCCGGCGATGGAACCGAAGTCCAGCCAGCTGCCCATAAAGCCGCGCTTGCGGTCAGGTGAGTATTCGGCAACGAAAATAGAGGCGCCGGTGTATTCACCCCCCACCGAGAATCCCTGAGCCATCTTACACAGCAACAGCAGGATAGGTGCCCAGATACCGATGCTGGCATGGGACGGGATCAAACCGATACAGAAGGTACTGATCGACATGATGATAATGGTGATAGAAAGAATTTTCTGGCGACCGTATTTATCGCCAAGAGCCCCAAAGAACAGCCCGCCCAGAGGACGAATTAAGAAGGGCACCGAGAAGGTTGCCAGCGCTGCAATCATCTGCACGCCAGGATCGGCACCGGGGAAGAATACCTGTCCAAGAGCATAGGCAACAAAGCCATAGACACCAAAGTCAAACCACTCCATCGCGTTGCCCAGAGAGGCGGCGGTAATGGCCTTACGTAACCTTGAATCGTCAATGATAGTAACATCTTTTAAACCAATTGGTTTGACACGCTTCCTACGTGATATCATATGGAGCACCCTGTAATCATTTGTTTTTAAATGAAATAAATCCCGCGATTGCGATAGGCCTGTTATGTCCTGATGACCATCTACGGGGAAAGTCCTGAGGTGAATAACGTAGGCACTAAGTGTCAACTGCGTGCTGGTATAGGCCTAAAATGTTATTCACCATCTACCAGTATATCGTCTCTTTGCCGTGTAGCATTAATTTGTGGGGAACTTAACAGATTTACTGTCGATTTTTTCAGCAGAATGCACTGGGAAAACAGGTGTTCACAGTGCGGCAGGTGGATGAATGGGCGTCTGTTATCCGCATTCATCCTGCTACGGATCAGATACCTTCAGCGATCCCGGCCGCCGTGTCAGCATCCTCTCCGTCGGATTGATTGTGCTGTAGCAGCCATTCGGACAGCACGGCACTTTCCATCGGGCGGGCGAAATAATAGCCCTGGATGAAAGACACGCCGTGATTTTGCAGATAGCGCAGCTGGGTTTCGTTCTCTACCCCTTCCGCTACCGCTTGCAACGCCAGCTTACGCGCCAGCTGGATGATGGCATCCAGCACCGGCGTTTCGCCCTCAACGGATTCAATGGCGTTAACAAAGCCACGATCGATTTTCAGATAATCCAGCGGGAACGTTTGCAGATAAGAGAGTGAACAGTGGCCGGTGCCGAAATCATCAATGGCAATTTTGACACCTTCACGGCGCAGATCGGCCAGCTTGCGGGAAATTGCCGGATCTTCAGCAATCAGGCTGCGCTCGGTCAGTTCCAGGGTGATGGTGGGTTGCAGATGCTGCATGTCGGCACAAAACTTACGAATGTCCGCCAGGAAGCTTTCATGCTGTAGATGCTCCGCTGCGATATTGATGCTGATATGAAAACCCGGCTCAAGCTGCCACTGCGCGCTGTCCCTGACCACCAGATCCAGCAGATGATGGGTTAACGGCACGATCATCCCTTCGGCCTCGGCAGCGGTAATAAAAGCATCGGGGCGCACCCAGTGACCATCCGGGCGCTGCCAGCGTAGCAGGGCTTCAATACCGCCGAATTTTTGCGTATGGATATTGTAAACCGGCTGATAGTTCACGGAAAATTCATTGCCTGCGATGCCTCTGCGGATTTCGTCCCGAAAGGAGTTCTTGCGCTTTAACCAGTTGCTGGTCAGCGCAATTAGCAGCAGAGACAGAATAATCGCCATGGGTAGCAGGCTGAGCAGCACTTGGCGCCAGTTGTAAAAAAGCTCACTGCGCGGCGAGGTCACGCGCAGCGTAATAGCGTAGCGTTTATCATGCGTGCTTAGGGTGTTATAGCCCCATTGATCTTCGTGCTGAAGCATCATCTGACTGTGGTTGGTGATGGCATACCCGTCGCCAAATCGCATCGAGATGCTGTAGCCGTGCATTACGCCAGGCGTACCCATAAAATCAAGCAGATACTGGCCATCAACCAGGGCATATGCGGCAAAGCCGTCGCTTCCCGCGTGCATAAAAAGTACCGCCGGACGGTGGCTGACACCGTCGGTTCCGGGAAGAGAAAGACTCCACCGATCTTTCTGTTCAACGGGCAGCGGGCGGCGGATCATCTCTTCAACGGGGCCCTGGCGTTCCCCAAATGCGGATGAGCAGGTAATGTTATCGTTCTGAACCGTGCCGACTGAACGGAAATAGGGATAGAGAGAACCATACTGTTGCAGCTCAGACTTAATGTCTGCGCAGGGACGATGGTCGAATTCTTGCAGATGTGCGGTCATTTCACCCGCTCTGTCACTGATGTTTACCGCCTGCGACATCAGCATAGAACTGGTCACGGCCAGCTGCCGGTTAACCATTTTATTTGCTTCAACCAGGGTGAAAATCAAACACAGTACAATAGGTAACAGTCCGGCAACGGCCAGCCAGAAGTATTTCTGCCTTGGTTTAACAATAGCTTGCAAGTGTCCCCCTGTTGAGCCCGTCGGCGGAAAAAAACGGCAGCAGCGTGGAATCATAATGATGGGCATTATGACAGCAAGCGAGGGTTCATGCTCAGCTCGTTGCCGCTTGTTTAATCAGGATCATTTTTCCTGTACCGCACTTTTCTGACAGCCGTTAGCCAGCATAAGCATACCGTTTATTAACTATTAGACATTTTTATAAAAGTGCCACGTCGCGGCGGCGCATATATCTTTCTGTCGCGCGCTGAAATAAGTATGACCTGCTGAAAAAAAAGGATAATTTCATTGTTTACCCGTGAGGAGACTGGCAATGAAATTGAGCAATATTCCCTTTGTAACGACGGACTGGTCTGCGGTGGAAGCCACGGAGCATCCAGGAGAAACCGGGACCGCCCGGTGGCGTACACAGAATTTTGGCGACATTCGCGTGCGTAGAGTGGATTACTCGCCGGGTTATTTTGCCGATCACTGGTGCAGTAAAGGGCATATCCTGCTGTGCCTGTCCGGTGAACTGCATACCGAACTGGACGACGGGCGGGTCTTTACGCTGAAGGCTGGGATGAGCTATCAGGTGTCCGATGCGGCTGAAGCGCACCGCTCCTGGACTGAAAGCGGTGCGCAGCTGTTTATCGTTGACTGACTATTTTACCGGGCGGCCGTTACCCAGCAGGATTGCCAGCTTGCTGCCGCCCGGTGTCGTTTCCATCAAAATTTTACAGACGCTGGTCAACGGCACCGACAGCAGCATCCCGACCGGGCCGAGCAGCCATCCCCAGAAAATCAGCGACAGGAAGACGACCAGGCTCGACAGCCCCAGTCCGCGCCCCATCAGGCGGGGTTCGAGCATATTTCCGCACAGCATATGAATAGCGATAAACAACCCGGCAACCAGTCCGGCGTCCAGCGGCGTGTTCAGCAGCAGCGCCTGTAAAACCGGTGGGATACCGGCAATAACCGGCCCGATATTGGGAATGTAGTTGAGCAGAAACGCCACGGCGCCCCACAGCAGCGCAAACTGTACCCCCAGCGCCAACAGCACCAGCCAGACGGCCAGGCCGGTTATCAGGCCGATCAGCGTTTTCAGTGCCAGGTAGTGGGTTACCCCTTTTAGCGCACGGTGCAGGCCGGCGATGCGAATTTGTGGATTGACCAGCGCATTGCGCAGCTTGTAGGGCAGGTGATGCACCTCGAAAAGCATAAAGATCATTGTCATCACCACCAGCACTAGCTGGGTCATCGCCCCGGAAATTTGGCTAAACATGCTGGTGGCGACGTTAACCATCGCCCCCGGATCGAGCCGCTGCATCAGCGACTCGCTGGAGAGGCGGATATGAAAACGGGCGGCGGCATGTTGCAGGACGGCAAGTTTCTGTTCCGCCTGCGACTGTAGCTGCGGATAGATCGCGCTAAATTCATCCGCTGAGCTGGCGATCATGCCGGCCAGCATCATCAGTACCAGCAGGATCACCACGACAACCACACCGATCGCCATCCCGCGCCGTAATCCGCGCCGCATCAGCGCGCTGACCAGCGGATTGAGGACGATGGCGAGGAACAGCGCCAGTAAAAAGGGCACTACGATCTCCGCAGACAGCTTAATCCCGCCCAGGATGACCACCAGGGTTGCCAGCTTCAGCAGGATGTTCTGCCCGATTTTCTCCTGTGGCAGTGGACTCATTGCGCCTCCTTCGTTGTCTGCACGCAACAAGTGTAGCGGCTGCGGCGATGGGACCCCCTTTTTTAGGAATGACGGCTAAGTCCGCTCCCGCCGCTGCATCAGCGCCAGCGCACTGAGCATCAGAGTCAGCCCGGTAATGATGGCAATACTGGCCATCGCCATGCCCTGACCGACCGATCCCTGTTCAAACTGTCGCCAGATAAACACCGATACCGTCTGCATCCCCGCCGGAGCCAGCAGCAGCGAGGTCACCAGCTCGCGTGAGGCGATAGCAAAGACCATCAGCATCGCAGCCAGCAGGCTCGGAAACACCAGCGGCAGCACGATATGGCGCAGCGCCTGGAACGGGCTGGCCCCGTGAACCCGCGCCGCCGGTTCGAGATTGCCGCCCAGCTGTTTCAGCGCGCTGCCGACGTAGCGCACCGGCCACGGCAGCAGCAGGCAACAGTAGGAGAGCAGCAGTATCGGCCAGCTGTTGTAGGGGGTAACCGGCCAGAATGGTTGGTTCCACAGTAAAATCAGCCCTACGCCAACCACCACCCCCGGCAGCGCAGCGGGAAGCAGCGAGAGACCGTCAATAAATACCGCACCGCGAATTTTACGTACCACCACCAGCCAGGCGGCAAGAAAGCCCAGTATGCCGACGAGCAGTGCCGTGGTAAACGCCAGTCCAAGGCTGGTGGAAAGCGCATCCAGCGCATCCCCTTGCTGGGCAAACAGTGCCTCGAAGTGGCGGAACGTCAGGTTTTCCAGCACGATCCCGCCGGAAAGGGTGGAGAGCAGGGCGCTTAGCAGCATCGACAGCATCGGCATCACCACCACCACCAGCGCAACCAGAATAAACAGCAGCAGCGCGGGATAGCGCCAGTGGCCCAGCTCAATCCCGCTGTTCTGCGCCGGTTTGCCGGTAATGCTGGTGACCTCTTTATTGCCCACCAGCTTACGTTGTAGGGCAAAGGCAGACAGGGCCACAATGACCAGCAGCAGTGACAGCAGCGAAGAGCCCGGCAGATCGATCGGCCAGTCGGCCAGACGCTCTTCAATTCCCACCGTCAGCATCACCACCCCTGCACGGGAACCCAACGCTGCCGGTACGCCGTACTCCTCAATCGCCAGCGTAAACGCCAGCAGAATCCCGGCGGCCAGTGCCGGCAGCATCATCGGCAGAGTGACGTGCCAGAATGCGCGCAGCGCGCTGGCCCCGTGAACCCGTGCGACGATAGCCAGATGCTGTCCGCTGGCCAGCAGGCTGCGCGACACGGCAAAGTACACCACCGGAAAGATATTCAGCGTCATCACCAGGGCAATGCCGTTTTGACTGAACAACAGATCGTTGAGATCGATACCGATCAGCTGATAGAGGTAGCCGTTATGCTGAAGCGCCAGCATCCAGCTGAGCGCGGCAATATAGGGCGGCGTCAGAAACGGGATCAGCATCATCAGATCCCATAAACGCGCCAGCGGTAGCGTAAACAGCCCGCGCAGCGTACCGAGCGGAATCCCCACCAGCGCGCTGAGCAGCGCCACGGTCAGGCCGGTTTTCAGCGTACCGCCGAGCAGTTCGGGCAGCTGGGGGTCCCTGAGCAGCGCGGGGATTGGGCTGAAGGCGTCGGCCAGCGAGCCCTGGGCCAGGTGAGGAAACAGGGCCTGTAACAGAATAAACAGCAGCGGCAGTGCCACCAGCACGACCAGCAGCGCCACCGTAAGCAGCGGTATCAGACGAGAATTCATGAGCGATCCTGAGGCGTGGCGTCTTACGGCGACGCCACCGGGAGGGGATTAAGGTTGTTTGAAAAGCTCAGCAAAGCGCTTCAGTACGCTGCTGCGATCGGCACCGCCGTTGCTCTGCGCCGGAAGGATTTTCAGATCGCTCAGCAGCGGACGTTTGGCGCTGACGTCGGAACGGGCGGGCATTAGCCAGGCGTCGGCCACTTTCTGCTGGCCCTCTTCAGACAGAACGTAGTCGATGAAGGCTTTGGCATCGGCCGCATGCTGGCTGCTTTTCAGGATCATCATCGGCCGCGGCGCGACCACCGTACCGCTGGCCGGGAAGATAACCTTGATCGCTTCACCGTCCTGAATGCTGCCGTAGGAAACGTAGTCCACCGCACCAAATACCGCGGCTTTAGCCCCCTGAAGTACCGGCGTCAGCGCCTGGGCGTTAGGGCCGGCAATCACCATGCCGTTATTTTTGAGCTTGCTGAACAGCTGCCACGCGCGGTCACCCATACTGTTTTGCAGGCCGATCAGCAGGTCAAGAGAGGCGCCGGACAGGGAAGGGTCCGGCGTGGTGACGCGATCTTTAAAGGCTTCGGCGGTCAGATCCTGCCACTCTTTTGGTTCCGGCGTGCCGCTTTTGGTGTTCCAGACGATCCCCAGAGCGGAAATCCCCTGCGCAACGTAGTCAGGCGTTTTAAACTGTGCCGGGATCATCTCCGCGTTCGGGCTTTGATACGGCAGCAGCCAGCCACGCTGCTGTAAATCTTCAGCGGTATCCCATGAGGCGGAAATCAGCACGTCAGCCTGCGGATTAGCCTGTTCTGCCTCAAGGCGGGCCATGACCTTACCGGTGGTGGCCTGGAAAATATTCACTTTGATCCCGGTCTGTTTTTCAAAGCCCGCCGCGAGGCCTTTTGCCAGTGAACCCGGCCCGGCGGTATAGACCGTCAGCGCCTGTGCGTCGGCAATCATGGTGCCAGAACTTAACAACATAGCGAAAATAGCCCCTGTCTTCGGATTAAACAATTTCATGCGGGTTCCCCTGAGAGTGAAGTAACGGTTTGAATGGCAGAAACGGATCCTGCGGCCAGCCAGACGATGCGATCGGCTAAGATCTCCGCCTCGCGCCGATCGTGGGTGACGTAGACCGCAGTGGTGCCGAGTTGACGCAGCAGGCTGCCCATCTCATGGCACAGTGACTCGCGCAGGTCGCTGTCCAGATTGGAGAGCGGCTCATCGAATAGCAGGATTTTTGGCTCAGCAATGATCGCCCGCGCCAGCGCCACGCGCTGCTGCTGGCCGCCTGAGAGATCGGACGGTCTGCGGGCGGCAAAGTCATCCAGACCAACGCGACGCAGTGCCTGCATCACCCGCTGCTGGCGCTCCCGGGCAGAGATCCGCCGCATCAGCAGCGGAAACGCGACGTTCTGAGCGACCGTCATATGCGGCCACAGCGCGTAGTCCTGGAAGACCATGCCAATATCGCGCAGCTCCGGCGGCGTACTTTTATCGGCGCTGGCAATCAGACGATCGCCAAACGATAGCGTGCCCTGCTGCGGTTGCAGCAGACCCGCCAGCAGCTTCAGCAGGGTGCTTTTTCCACAGCCGGAAGGACCGAGCAGAGCAACAATGCTGCCGGCTTCGATATCCAGATCGATATGATTCAGTACGCGATGTTCACCGAAGGCATAACCCATACCTTTCAGCGTGACAGCGGTAGGTGAGCGCATCATTGCAACCCCCCGTCATTATTGGGGCGTAGCAGATCGGCCACCGGACACAGCCGGTAGCAGAGGCTCACCTGAAGGAAATTCAGGGGAGTGAAAACCATATTGTTATCCTCTTTGGGACTCAGTGGGCCGGAGTATAAAGAGGTTTTATGACGGAATGATTGCGTGGACGCAGCGCGCTGAGGAGAAAAATTGTCCATACACGGGAGGGTTAAGGGTATAGTTGCAGCCCGATCTTTTTGCCTTGCGAGTAGCGTTTTTCATGTCAGACCAGCCAGCCGAAGAGTCCGCGCAAAGCGGCCTGCGTTTGAATCTGCGTATTATCTCCGTTGTGATCTTCAACTTTGCCAGCTATCTGACCATTGGCCTGCCGCTGGCGGTGTTGCCCGGCTATGTCCACGATGTCATGGGCTACAGCGCGTTCTGGGCCGGGCTGGTGGTGAGTCTGCAATACTTTGCCACGCTGGTCAGCCGTCCTCACGCCGGGCGCTTTGCCGATCTCTGGGGGCCAAAGAAAGTGGTGATCGTTGGCCTGTTCGGTGCGCTGATTTGCGGAATTTGCTACGCGCTGGCGGCGCTGAGTGCGGCAATACCGCTGCTGAGTCTGGCGCTGCTGTGCCTGGGACGAATTGTTCTGGGCCTCGGGCAAAGTTTTGCCGGCACGGGGGCCACGCTATGGGGCGTGGGGCTGGTGGGATCGCTGCATATTGGCCGGGTGATCTCCTGGAACGGCATTTTCACCTACGGCGCGATGGCCATTGGTGCGCCTCTGGGCGTGGCGATATATCTGTGGGGAGGCCTGTTGCTGCTGTCTGCGATTGTTATTGCGATAGCGCTGCTGGCGATTGTCCTGGCGCTGCCCCGACCGGCGGTGAAGACCACTAAGGGAAAACTGCTGCCGTTCCGTGCTGTGCTGGGGCGCATCTGGGGCTTTGGCCTGATTCTGGCCATGGGATCGGTAGGATTTGGTGTCATTGCCACCTTTATTACTCTGTTTTATCAGGCCAAAGGCTGGGAGGGGGCCGCTTTTGCCCTGACGCTCTTTAGCGTGGCGTTTGTCGGCACCCGCCTGCTGTTCCCTAATGCGATTAATCGCCACGGCGGATTGAACGTCGCGCTGGTCTGCTTTGCGGTCGAGGCCGTAGGACTGGTGATGGTTTGGGGGGCATGGGAGCCCTGGATGGCGAAGGTGGGCGCACTGCTTACCGGCGCCGGGTTCTCGCTGGTGTTTCCGGCAATTGGCGTGGTAGCGGTGAAAATGGTACCGCAGCAGAATCAGGGCAGCGCCCTGGCAACCTATACGGCCTTTATGGATCTGGCGCTGGGCATAACCGGTCCGCTGGCCGGACTGATCATGAGCTACGCAGGTGTGCCGGTTATCTATTTACTCAGCGCCGGACTGGTCTGCCTGGCAATGCTGGCAACGGTTCGGTTGAAACGGGTCACGGACAGATAAAAAAATGCGGCCCTGGAAGGCCGCCAAGTGACACAGATAAGACGTGAAATCCGGCGCAGAGCGCCGGATTTTCCGTAAGGGCCGGGTGCTGCACTGCACCCGGCCACGGGATTTGATTATGCCTGGAGTAGCGCGATGCTCTGACGGATTTCGCGTTCGATATCCGCCGCGCTCCAGCTGTCCATGCCGGAGGCAAAAGGTTCAAAGGCGTAGATGCCTGTGTAACCCAGCTTTTCTAGACGCTGGACCTGAGCCACGCTCTTCAGCAGATCGCCTTCGCTCAGCATAATGCGCTCTTCATCCGTCAGTTCGCTGGTTGGGCGGGCGTCTTCTACGCCGGACAGGTGAACCAGTCCGATGCGCTTAACGTCCAGACCCGCCGCGAAGTCCTGTTCCGCACCTTCATACAGATGGTGATGGAAGGTATCCAGTACCAGCGTAAACGGAACGTCTGCCTCGTCGATCAGCGCCAGCGCCTGTGCCGCAGAGCGCAGGGAGCTGATCGGGAAGCCCAGCGGCTCCACCAGACCTTTAATGCCGTAGCGGTTAAACAGCGGTGCCAGCGTGCGCAGCGCATTCACCGTCTCTTCCGCCGAGACCGCGGTGCCGTCGTTCAGCGGACACATCACCAGTGCCTTCGCGCCGATACCCTGCGCATCCTTCAGCAGGCCTTCAGCGCGGGCCAGCAGGTCGTCGCTGATTTGGTTAAACGGGTACACGGCATTAATGGTGACAATGTCCATACCGTACTTTTCCGCCAGATCTTTAACCTGCTGATGGCTGAGATCGTCGGTGACGCTGCCGCCTTTCATGTCATTACGCAGTTCAACCTTGTTCAGTCCCAGTTTTTGTACCAGCTGGAAAAAGGCTTCAATGCTTAAAGCAGGGGCAATTTTACGGTTAATGCAGATACGGGTTGGATCGATAGCCATGAGATGGCTCCTGTTTCAGTAGGGGAATAAAAAAAGCTCCACCCGGGGACCCGTTAGCCCGATCCCAATGGTGCAGCAAAAGTCTGCATAAGAAAACATTTATTTCATAATTAGTGAATAATGAAATTTAAATTTTTAGATCCGCCTCGCAAAATTTCACAACGAACAAAAAAACATCAGTAAAAACACAGAGAAATCCTGGGCCGTGGGATGAAAAAATCAGGGGCCGTATTCGCCGGGCGGTAAAACTACTGTTCCGCACGGAGCCTGCGCTGAGGGCTTTATTTGCCCACCGTGCGGGCCCGCATATTTTCGCCACCGGCAGCAAAGTGAAAAATGCGATCCATGCCGCTAAAAAGGAATTTTCTAAAGTGAACTATTTGAAAAATTTATTTCAATATTATACTGTCTTTGCACGCATTAGAGTTTTGCCCGGCCAGGTAGCGTTGTGAGTCAGACTGCCTGCATGGGAACTATCACATCAAAGAGGCCAGAACATGACTATCGTAGGAAACTTTATTGGCGGTAAAACTTCCCTGAGCGCCAGCAACGAAACCATCCCGGTTTACGATCCGGCGAACGGCAAAGTGATCCGTGAACTGACGCAGAGCACCAGCGATGAAGTGGCACACGCCATTGAAGTAGCCCACAACGCGTTTGATAGCTGGTCACGCACTTCTCCGCTGCGCCGCGCCCGTATTCTGTTCAACTTTAAAACCCTGATGGAACAGCATCGTGAAGAGCTGGCCGCGCTGATTGTCAGCGAGCACGGTAAAGTCTGGTCAGATGCGCTGGGCGAACTGACCCGTGGTCTGGAAGTGGTTGAATTTGCTTGTGGTATCCCGCACCTGATCAAGGGTGAGAACTCCGCTGACGTCGGCACCGGCGTTGACAGCTATTCACTGATGCAGCCGCTGGGCGTTGTGGCTGGTATTACGCCATTCAACTTCCCGGCAATGGTGCCACTGTGGATGTTCCCAATCGCACTGGCCTGCGGTAACACCTTCGTGCTTAAGCCACCGGCGCTGGACCCATCAGCGTCCGTTCGTATGGCGGAGCTGCTGACGGAGGCGGGCCTGCCGGACGGTGTGTTCAACGTGATCCATAGCTCTAACGAAAACGCAGAGCAGCTGTACAAAGATCCGCGCGTTCAGGCGGTCAGCTTCGTCGGTTCTTCCGGCGTGGCGGAACACATCTACACCACCGCCAGCGCACACGGTAAGCGCGTGCAGGCATTCGGTGCGGCGAAAAACCACGCTATCGTGATGCCGGATGCCGATCTGGATGCGACCGTTAACGCCATCATGGGCGGCGCGTTTGGTTCTGCCGGTGAGCGCTGCATGGCGCTGCCAGTAGTGGTTGCCGTGGGTGACGATACCGCTGACAAGCTGATTGCTGCGTTGACTCCGCTGGTGAAAGCGCTGCGCGTGGGTCCTGGCATCCATAAAGGCAAAGACGAAAACGAAATGGGGCCGGTGGTATCCGCTGCGCACCAGAAGAAAGTGCTGGGCTACATCGACAAAGGTGAAGCGGAAGGCGCAAAACTGGTTGTTGACGGTCGCGGCATCCAGGTTGAAGGCAACCCGGACGGCTACTATGTTGGCGGCACCCTGTTCGACAACGTCACCACCGACATGGTTATCTGGCGTGAAGAGATTTTCGGACCGGTGCTGAGCATCGTTCGTGCGCCTGACTACAAAACTGCCCTGGACCTGGTTAACAGCCACGAGTTCGGTAACGGCAGCGCAATCTTCACCAGCAACGGTCACACCGGTCGTGACTTTGTTCGTGAAGTTCAGGCGGGCATGGTTGGCGTTAACGTACCGGTTCCTGTACCGATGGCATTCCACAGCTTCGGCGGCTGGAAGCGTTCCGTATTTGGCGCACTGAACGTGCACGGTCCGGACGGGGTTCGTTTCTACACCCGCATGAAGACTGCTACCGTTCGTTGGCCGAGCGGTCAGAAAACTGTGTCTGAGTTCAGCATGCCAACGCTGGGCTAATCCTTTTCACGAACAATCCGCGCCGCAGGCCGTTAAGGTCCGGCGGCGCGGGCAAAGGAATAAGCAGCATGTCATTATTAAATAAAGCAAAACAGCCCGACGCACAGGGCCGTATCCAGAACGTCACCCCGGAAAGTGCCGGCTGGCGCTATGTTGGTTTTGATGCCTATCTGCTGAAAAAAGGGCAGACCCTCACGCTGGAAAGCGGAGATAAAGAGCTGTGTCTGGTGCTGGTGTCCGGTCTGGCCTCGGTGAAAACCGGTCAGGCTGAGTTTCCGAATATTGGAAAGCGCATGTCGCCATTTGAGCGCACGCCGCCGTATTCCGTTTACGTACCGCACAACGAACATATTCACGTGGTGGCAGAGTCAGATCTTGAGCTGGCGGTGTGTAATTCACCCAGCCAGGGAAATCTGCCGGCACGTCTGATCGCGCCAGAAGATGTTGGCGTGGAGCAGCGTGGCAAGGGCCATAACAAGCGTCTGGTACACAATATTCTGCCGGACAATGAGCCTGCCGACAGCCTGCTGGTAGTGGAAGTGTACACTAATGAAGGTGATACCAGCTCCTACCCCAGCCATAAGCACGATCGGGAAGATTCAGAAGACGAAACCTATCTGGAAGAAACCTACTATCACCGTTTCGATCCGGAGCAGGGTTTCGCCCTGCAACGCGTCTATACCGACGACCGATCGCTGGATGAATGCATGGCGGTTTATAACCGTGATGTGGTAACCGTGCCGCGTGGCTACCATCCGGTAGCGACCATTGCCGGTTACAATAACTACTATTTAAACGTAATGGCGGGTCCGGTACGTTTATGGAAATTTACCTGGGAGAAAGATCACGCCTGGGTGAACAGCGATGAGTATCCGCGCAAGAAGTAAGATGTTCTGGTTGTAAGTGATGTGCCCGGAAGGTTTCAGGTTGCGGTGATGTGGCCTGAAGTCGGAAGGAAAAGGTTGATGTTGAAAACAAGCTACTAAAACGGGCGGTTATCTACGGACTGCCCGTTTTTTTATGGCCGGCGTTTACTTGGCGTTGGTCAGTGCCAGCGACACGGCCAGCGTCTGCGCCAGGCACAGCGAGGCAACCTGTGAACGGAAACCATCAACCTGCGCTTCACGCACTACGAAACAGACGTCGCTGAAGGCGGCCAGCGGGCTGACCTGGCTGTCGGTAATGGCAATTTGATGCGCACCGCGCTTAGCACCGAGCTCAACCAGTTCAACCGCTTCACGCGCGTACGGCGAATAGCTAATCGCGATAACCACATCTTTCGGATTGACCATGCTCAGCTGCTCGGCAAACATGCCGCCAAGTCCGTCAATCAGGAACGCACGGCGCTCCAGGTGGCGCAGGGCATAGGTCAGGTACGAGGCTACGCTGAACGAACGGCGCAGGCCAATGACATAGATATTTTCCGCCTCGTCCAGCAGCTTAACCGCTTTCTCCAGCTGCTCCGGATTAACCTGCATCGCCAGCTGTTGTAAAGCCTGTGAGTTCACCATGGTGAAGACATTGAGGATTTCTGCCGGACTTTCCGGCGCAGTGGGCGTTTCATCGGTGGCCGTCTGGCGGAACAAACGAGCGCGTTCGGTATAGTTGACCGTTTCTTCCATCAGGTGCTGACGAAACACCTGCTTCATTTCGTTGAAGCCGCTGAAGCCGAAGGCGTTCGAGAAGCGGATTAAGGTAGACGGCGGAACATCCGCCTGCTGAGCAATAGAGGCAACGGTGTCGAAGGCAATACTGTTACTGTTATCCAGAATATAGCGAGCCACCTGCTTCAGGCGTTTGCTTAAGGTGTCATAACGGCGACGGATATCGTCCTGTAGCAGGGAAAGCTGGGTTGGGTTGTTGGTCATTAAGCGGCTCGCTGATCTCAAAATTGATGTTCTTCTGTACGCTATTCTACCAGATGAACAAAAAATTTCACTTGATGAAGAAAACACCGGGTTCTATTTCATCAGTGTTGGGAAACAGTTCACAAAATCATAACCTTTTACCGGCGCCTCAGGCAGAGCATGACCTGAAAATTTCATGCTATGGCAAAAATCATCTGACTAAAGATGATTGGGGGCAGGGACGCAGTCTTTTAAGATAAGAATTATCCCGCTTAGCCGCAGCGAGGATAAAACCAGCCGTACCCGGTGTAATTTTTTGAATTTCTGGATTAATGCAATACCACCAACAGGGTGGCGGAGGTGTTGAAAGACCCACCCTGAAGGTTTGTACCCGTCCACAAAGGATGAGCATATAAAACCACAGTCTTATATCCATTTTGCAGATAGATACGTTCGTTAAGCGTAACGGGTATTTCAGCGGAGTTCGCCGTATATCCATAGCCTAGCTTTAACCCAAAATCGGGAATATCGGTTGCCAGCACATCACTACTCTTACCCGCCTTTCCGATAATCATCATATCCAGAGCATTATCCGCGATAGTTCCGCCGCACTTTATGTTGAGCGGAATTTTTTCAGTGATACTTTTACCGTTCGCGTCGGGGGCCAGGACAGTTTTAAAATCTACCAGCGTAGAGCCATTGTTCAGGATAGTGCATTTGGATGGTGCAACGACGGTCCCTTCGATAAAAACCTGGGTTCCGCCGGTAGCCGCGCGAGCATTTACACCACCCCAATCATCGGCGAGAGCGATGTGGCTAAAGCCGGTGAGCGTAACGAGGAGCAGTAGCCCCTTGGGGAAAAACATTTTTTTTAACATACTCATTGCTCTTCCTTGTTCTTTGAGCTTAATTCTTCGGGATGCGGTTTTCGGCAACGCTGCAACTACTGGCCTCACAGCGGAACTCTACTTCGGGCCTACCGCCATAATCGTTAATATAGGTAAACACCGGACGGGTGCCGTAATCGGTCGCTTCACCCGGCAGGATACTGTCACTGAACGGTGCCAGCATTACGGGTTCGAAAGCGGCAACTGACGGTGCCTTTACCTGTTTCTTTGCATCAACCAGCGTAATGTAATAGCCGCTTTTATTAAAGATACGCCAGCTATTCCCTTCTTTTTCAAGCTGTAATTTTTCATGCCAGGGTGAAGCCAGTTCTGACAGCGGCGCTTTTAGCGCAACGGGCCGATAAAAAATCTTAATCCTGTTTTGCAGAGTAATATTCAGGGTGTTTTCAAGATTATTTTTCGGCGGAATTTCCCGCAGGTTAAGATAAAACAGCGTTTCCCGGTCCTGGCGAAGGAGGTTGGCCGACGGCATCGCCTGGATTTTTATCTGGCTTATGTCGCCGGGTTCAATACGCTGAATAGGTGGCAGCAGCAGCAGCGGCGCACGTATTTTTTTACCTTCTGCATCCTCAATCCAACCCTGTGCGAGATACGGCAGCTGATTACTGGTATTACGGACCGTCATACTGGCGTTACGTTTATCACCGTCAAAGACTAAGCGCGACTTTTGCAGTGAGATAGCCGCGTCTGCTAACTGTGTAAAGAGAGGCAGGCTACAGAGCAGTAAGGCTCTTGCGGCACGCCGAATAGTCAATGACATAATATGCTCATAATTAATGCAGAAAGAACTATTATAGGGATGAAGAGCGAACAGAAGAAAGATGGAATATAAACTTCCGGCGATTACGATATTTCATTCTGCAACCGGGCGATAAATTATAATTACTTTAGCTTGATTAGCTTAGTCGTATGACGCGTCAGCATGCGTCCGGATGATGAGGGAATTTACTGAGAGAGTGGCGTCGCGAGACAGGCGGACGTCAGCGGTGCCTTCACCCTGGATTCGGGTCTGTCCACACATAAAAATGCACCCGGCAAAGCTCGGCGTAACGCTGAGTATTGCCTGGGTGCATTTTATGTTTTATTGCGGTAAAGCTTACTTAGCCGGACGCGCTTCGCGCCAGTAGCCAATCAGCGTCAGGTAGTTGCTTTTCACTTTTGCAATCAGCGAGGCGTCGTCCAGCTCTCCCTGCAACCACTGGCGTGACGGCTGGCCAAAGATAGTACGGCCGACCGCAAAACCTTTTACCCACGGGCTTTTCGCGGCAGCGGCAAAGCCCGCTTTCAGCTCGGCTTCCGGAGCGTCCAGGCCCAGCAGCAGGATTCCGCGGCAGTGCGGATCGTTTTTCTCGATCAGCGCGCTGATGGCTTCCCAGGAGGCGTGTGACAGCGGCGGCAGTTTCCACCAGTCAGGCTGAATACCCATGCTGTAGAAGTGGGTCAGGATTTCCAGATAGTACTTCTCATCTTTATCCGGATTGCTCTCTGGCAGAATGACTTCCAGCAGCAGCTCGTGGCCGGACTTGTTACAGCCGTTCCAGACGTCAAGGATCAGCTCATCCTGCTCTTTACGCATTTCCGCGCTGTCGTGCGGATGGTAGAAGGTCAGGCATTTAACAACGTGTTCCTGCGGCCAGTCGATCAGCTGGGAACCGATATTACCGTGCTCAAGACGCAGCGGGCGCGAGCTGGGCATTTCGATTGGGCGACCAATCCACCAGCCTTTACCGGTGATGGCGTTCAGCGCCGGCTGGCCGTAGGTGGTGTCTGCCAGAATACCGCAGCGTCCGTCATCCAGCCCTGCTTCCTGGGCGGCTTCCTGGGCGCCTTTCAGCAGCAGCGTTTTCAGCTCAGGAATGCGGGAGGTATCCAGACCGGCTTCCTTACACATATCCGCCAGCTGTTTACGATGGTCGAAGGCAAAGATATTCAGTTCGGTCCACTCCTGCTTACGCGTGGTAACGCGGTGCAGGTGGTTCAGGCGCGCGTCGAGATCCGGACGCTTCACGTCTTGGTCGCGGCTGAGGAAATCATCCAGCTCTTCTTTGGTTGGCATGGCCGGTGCGCAGCCGTGGCGAGATACCACCAGCGCGCCGCAGGCGTTCGCGTAACGGCAGGCCTGCTCCCAGCTTTCGTCGTTCAGCCAGCCGCGCAGCAGCCCGGACATAAAGGCATCGCCCGCGCCCAGCACATTCAGAACTTCTACGCGCACGCCGCTTTGCAGCTGCGTCTCTTCCCAGCTGTCCGGGATATCGCCTTCGAAGACCACACAGCCCAGCGGACCACGTTTGCACACCAGCGTAGCTTTCGTAGCTTTGCGCACGTTCTTCAGCGCGGTCAGGCTGTCGGTGCTGCCGCCGGCAATATGGAACTCTTCTTCGGTTCCTACCACCAGATCGAAGTAGTGCAGCACTTCCTGTAGCTGTTGGGTCACGCGCTCGGACTCAACAAAGCGGGTTTCGCCATCACCCAGAGAGGTCAGACCCCACAGCACCGGACGGTAGTCGATATCCAGCGCGGTGCGCAGACCGTGACGACGTGCGATTTCCAGCGCTTTCAGTACGGCGGCGCGGGTATCCGGGTGGGAAAGGTGAGTACCGGTTACGGCGACGGCGCGCGAGGAGGCAATATACTCTTCCTGAATATCGTCCGGCACCAGGCCCATATCGGCGCAGTTATCACGGTAGAACACCAGCGGGAAGGTTTCCTGATCTTTAATACCGAGGATAACCAGACCGGTCAGACGTTTTTTATCGGTAATCAGGCTCTGGGTATCGCAACCTACGCGCTGAAGCTCTTCCCGCAGGAAGCGGCCCATATGTTCATCACCAACGCGCGCCAGCATGCCTGATTTCAGACCCTGGATCGCCGTACCGTAGGCGACGTTACCTGAAGATCCACCCAGGTACTTGGCAAAGGTGGTTTCATCTTCAAGGCGCGCACCGATTTGCTGGCCATAAAGGTCAACGGCGATGCGTCCGATACAAATCACATCAAGCCGCTTCTGTTGTGTACTCATACCTGTTGTTTCCTCTGTGATAAATCCTTCATCGCTGGCGTGTTAGCAGTCGTTCTTCGCCGGTGACGTCGGATTGAGCCGACTCTGTTTAAGCTTCTCCAGCAGATCGGTGGCACGCCAGCTCGATCAAACCCGGATCTAACATGAGAGTGAGTATGAGGAATAAAAATTCCAAATTCAATATGAAATGAAATTATTGCCCCAGAAGTGTGAGGTGGTTAAAACTCTTGCATGACGAACTATCCGGGTGACTTCTGTCGTGCCGTTTCAGGCTATTCAGGAGTTGTGAGCGATATCTCAACTTTCTTAGATATCAGGGGTGAACATATTGAAGTAGAAGAGTTTTTATCATTTCATACTCCGTATGCTGTAATCGTTTCATTTCAGGGTCTCCGATCCCCCCGTTCATCCCCGTTTCACCGCAGAATTTGATCTCACTCGCAAAATGAAATGTTTCTTCTGTAATTCTGTTTAGTGAAAAAAATATTTGTTTATAATCGGCTCACGTTTCACTTATATCTGTCGCCGTTTTCTGCTTCAGGCGACCAAAATGCGCACTCCGGTGGACCAATAGCGGCGTCCCCGACAAATAAAGGAAGAGCAAATGGGCAAGATTAGATTAACTACAGCACAGGCTCTGGTCAGATTCCTGGACAACCAGTATCTGTCGGTAGACGGCGTTGAAACCAAATTCGTTAAAGGCATTTTTGCCATCTTTGGCCACGGCAACGTGCTGGGTCTGGGTCAGGCTCTGGAGCAGGATAGCGGCGATCTGGTGGTCTACCAGGGGCGTAACGAGCAGGGTATGGCGCATGCCGCTATGGGCTATGCCAAACAGAAGCTGCGCCGCGAAATTATTGCCTGCACCTCTTCCGTCGGCCCGGGTGCCGCTAACATGATTACCGCTGCGGCCACCGCCACCGCTAACCGCATTCCATTATTGCTGCTGCCGGGCGACGTCTTTGCCACCCGCCAGCCGGACCCGGTTCTGCAACAGATTGAGCAGAGCCACGATCTGAGCATCAGCACCAACGACGCATTCCGCGCCGTCAGCAAATACTGGGACCGCGTGAACCGTCCTGAGCAGCTGATGACCGCCTGTATCAGTGCCTTCCGTGTACTGACCGATCCGGCAGAAACCGGTGCAGTTACCCTTTCTCTGCCGCAGGATGTTCAGGGCGAAGCCTATGACTTCCCTGAATATTTCTTCCAGAAGCGCGTACACCGCCTGGAGCGTCGTCTGCCAACCGAAGGCCAGCTGTCGGATGCCCTGAAACTGATCGCTTCAAAGCACAAGCCGATGATTATCTGCGGCGGCGGCGTCAAGTATTCCGGTGCGGGCGAGGCGCTGTTGGCCTTTGCTGAGCGCCATGGCATTCCATTTGCTGAAACCCAGGCCGGTAAAGGCACTATCGTGTCTGACCACCCGCTGAACGTGGGCGGCGTGGGTGAAACCGGCTGCCTGGCGGCTAACCTGCTGGCGAAAGAGGCCGATCTGGTGATTGGTATCGGCACGCGCTACACCGATTTCACCACCTCGTCTAAGTGGATCTTCCAGAACCCGGACGTGAACTATATCAATATTAACGTCAGCAACTTCGACGCCTACAAGCTGGATGCGGTGCAGGTTGTTGCCGATGCGCAGGAAGCGCTGAACGCGCTGAATGCGCGGGTTGAAACCATCCATAACGGCTGGGGTGAGCAGGTCAGCCAGGCGCAGAGCAAGCTGCTGAAAGAGACGCAGCGCGTCTACTCGGCGGTTTACAGCGAAGAGAACTTCGTGCCGGAAATCGCTGACCATATCGATCGCGAGGCGCTGTTTGCTGAGTTCAATCGTCTGACCGGTTCCTTCCTGACGCAGAGCAGCGTGCTGGGCACGTTGAACGAGCATCTCCCAAAGGATTCAGTGATTGTCGCGGCAGCGGGCAGCCTGCCGGGCGATCTGCAACGCATGTGGCGCACAAAAGATTACAACGGCTATCACGTCGAGTATGGCTACTCCTGCATGGGGTACGAGGTCAACGCTTCACTTGGCGTTAAGCTGGCCGAACCGCACCGTGAGGTCTACACCATGGTCGGTGACGGTTCATTCCAGATGCTGCACTCCGAGCTGGTGACCTCCATCCAGGAAGGCGCGAAGATCAACGTTGTCCTGCTGGATAACATGACCAACGGCTGCATCAACAACCTGCAAATGGAACACGGGATGGACAGCTTTACCACCGAATTCCGTTTCCGCGACGCTGAAACCGGCAAGCTTAACGGTGGCTTTGTACCGATCGACTTCGCCGCAATTGCGGCAGGCTACGGCTGCAAGACCTATCGCATTACTACGCTGGAACAGTTGAAGGATGCGCTGATAGATGCGCAGAAACAGACGGTTTCCACCCTGTTCGACATTAAAGTTCTGCCAAAAACCATGATCCACAAGTACTTCAGCTGGTGGCGTGTGGGCGGGGCACAGGTTTCTGACTCCGAGCGCGTGGATGCGGTTGCCCGCAAACTCAACGAGTATATCGACCAGGCGCGTGAGTATTAATTTATCCGCTTTATTTGCTCTTTTTGTAGTCCTTTTTGCTTTTAAGCGCGGGCTGTTCAGCCCGCTTTTACCCCTACTCAAGTAAGGATCAATCATGACGTTAAAGTTAGGTGTTATTGGTGCAGGCGCAATCGGTCAGGAACATATCCGTCGTTGCAGCAAAGTGTTGCAGGGTGCAGAGGTTGTGGCCGTTTCTGACATCAACGTAGAAGGCGCGAAAGCGGCCGTGGCGCGTCTGGGCCTGAATGCAGAGGTGTATGCCGACGGTCACGACGTGGTGAAGTCTTCCAACGTTGATGCCGTACTGGTTACCTCTTGGGACCCAACGCACGAAGAGTTCACCCTGGCCGCGATTGCCGCCGGTAAACCTGTTTTCTGTGAAAAACCGCTGGCGATGTCGGCTGAAGGCTGCCGCCGCGTGGTGGATGCAGAGATCAAGTTCGGCAAGCGTCTGGTGCAGGTTGGCTTTATGCGCCCGTACGATGCTGGCTACCGTGCGCTGAAGAAAGTGATTACCGATGGTGAAATCGGTGAGCCGCTGATGCTGCACTGTGCGCACCGTAACCCGACCGTACCGGAGAACTACACCACCGATATGGCGATTACTAACACGCTGATCCACGAACTGGATGTGCTGCGCTGGCTGACTGAAGATGACTACAAATCTGTTCAGGTCGTCTTCCCACGCGTCACCTCTAAATCACATTCCAAACTGAAAGATCCTCAGATCGTTCTGTTTGAAACCCGTAAGGGTATCCGCATCGACGTTGAAATCTTCGTTAACTGTGCATACGGCTACGATATTCAGTGCGAAGTTGTGGGTGAAGAAGGGATTGCTAAGCTGCCAGAGCCGTCTGCCGTGCAGATGCGCAAGAGCGCGCAGCTTTCAACCGCGATCCTGACCGACTGGAAAGACCGCTTTATCGATGCCTATGACGTTGAGCTACAGGCATTTATTAATGATGCTACCGCTGGCAAGCTGACCGGGCCTTCTGCCTGGGACGGCTATGCTGCTTCCGTTGCCGCTGACGCCTGCCTGAAAGCGCAGGTTAGCGGTGCGATTGAGCCGGTAGAACTGCCAGAGCGCCCGGCGTTCTATAACTAAGCGCCGCGCTGCTTTCGCCCGTTCCCCTGCCGTACGGCGGGGGAAACCGTCAACAGCGTACTGATTTAATCACGGAGAGTCTGATGAAAATTGCCTTTGATGTGGATGTCATTCGGGATTTAGGCATCACAAAAATGGTTCACCAGGTGGCTGACTGGGGCTACAAATATATTGAGCAGTCCCCGCATCCGCAGATCAACCCATTCTACAAGCATCCTAAAGCCAGCCGCGAGATTATCACCGAGTATAAAAACGCGCTGCGTGCAACCGGGGTTGAGATCTCTTCTTACATTGTAGTGTACCGCTGGTCCGGCCCTGACGAGGCGCGCCGCCAGGCCGCCGTGCGTAACTGGAAACGGATGATTGAGATTGCGGTAGAAACCGGCGTGCAGGTGATTAACACCGAACTCTCCGGTAATCCGAACGAACCCGAAATCTGTGAAGAGATGTTCTATCGCTCCATGGAAGAGCTGCTGCCCATCGTTGAACGCGAAGGCATCCGTATTGAAATCCAGTCACACCCGTGGGATTTCTGCGAGAACAGCAACGAGACGGCGGATATCGTGAAATCTTTCCGCAGTGAGAACGTGAAGTATCTGTACAGCGCACCGCACACCTTCTTCTATGACAAAGGGAAGGGCGATGTGAAGCCGATGCTGGAGTATGCCGGTGCCGATCTGTCGCATGTACTGATCGCTGACACCATGAACCATACCAAGCACTGCCGCTATATCGTCAACCCACCGGGTGTGGATGCGACGATCCACCAGCACGTTGCCGTGGGTAAAGGTGAGGTTGATTTCCCGACGCTGTTCCAGACCCTGCGCGATATGAAGTTTGCCGAGCAAACTTTCAAAGTGGGCGGTGAGCCTATTATCGCGGCAGCGCTGTTCGGCTATCCGGAAGAAATGAATGTAGAAGCGGTTGCTACGCGCGAACTGATTGAGCGCGAGCTGCTGAGAAAATAACAGCGGGCGGCTGCTGGCCGTCCGGTGAACCCTAAGGGAAAATTATGAACAAAGATAACGTCAAACTGGCTATCGCCCCGATTGGTTGGACCAACGATGACATGCCTGAGCTGGGCAAAGAGAATACCTTCCAGCAGATCGTCAGCGAGATGGCGCTGGCCGGTTTTGTCGGAAGTGAAGTCGGCAGCAAGTACCCGCGCGATCCTGCGGTGCTGAAGCCGATGCTGGACATCCGTGGTATTCAGATCGTGAATGCCTGGTTCAGCACCTTCTTTGCCAACGGCGATAAAGCGAAGACTATCGAAGAGTTCATCATCCACCGCGATTTCCTGCATGCGATGGGCGCGAAAGTGATTGGCTGCTCCGAGCAGAGCCTGAGCATTCAGGGCACCACCAAAGCGGTGCTGGAAGAGAAGCCGGTCTTTACCGATGAGCAGTGGCGCCTGACGACCGAAGGCTACAACGAGCTGGCAAAACTGGCTGCTGAGAAGGGCATGACCGTCGGCCTGCATCACCATATGGGCACCGGCATCCAGACCACGGAAGAAGTTGACCGCTTTATGGCGGAAACCAACGATGACGTCTATCTGCTGTTCGATACCGGCCATGCCTATTACTCAGAAGGCAGCCAGGAGAAGATGCTGGCGATCCTGACCAAATACCTGCCGCGCATTAACCACGTACACCTGAAAGACGTGCGTGACGAGATCGTGGATCAGGTGAGAAGCCAGAAGCTGTCCTTCCTCGACGGCGTGAAGAAAGGCACCTTCACCGTGCCGGGCGACGGCGTGATTGACTTCAAACCGGTGTTCAAAATCCTCGACGATTTCGGCTATAAAGGCTGGATGGTTGTGGAAGCAGAGCAGGATCCGGCGCTGGCTAACCCGTTTGAATACGCGGTTAAGGCACGTAAATACATTCGTGAAACCGCGGGTCTGTAACCGACCCCGGTAAAAAAACCTCCCCTTCCTGATATGGGCTTCGAAAGAAGCCCTGAGCTGCGAAGGGCGAGGTTTTTTTTATTACAGCAAGATTATTTTACCCGCAGGGTACTGATGATTTTGTCTGCTTCAGCCTGTGCGGCTTCCGGCTTATCACCCGACTGGCTTATCTGAAGGGTGACCAGCTTGCCATCAATTTTACCCAGGATTAACGAAGATAGTACGGGCTGGTTATTAACGGCGGTCAGAGTGTCCAGCTGGTGCATCTGCTGGCCGTTGACGGTAATTTCTTTGTCAGCCAGCACCTTGAGATCGGGCAGGCGAAGACGCTGCTGTTCTTCCATACGCTTAGCCAGAACCGCCAGGCTTTCGCTATTCTCATCACCTACAATGACAATAATTGCCTGCTGCCCCGATTCATCCGCGTAGACATGCATATTGTTAGACTGAGTTCCCAGTTTCCCGGTTTTGTCAGTGACGCCCGCCGGCAGCGTGAAGCTTAGTTTGCCATCCAGTAGTGATACCGTCTGCGCGCTTTGCGTCGATGCGCTGTCCTGAGTTGTCTGACCCGCTTTCGTTGCTTCGCTGGTCTGGGTGCCGCTATCCGCAGCGGGCTTATCACTCTTGCCATCGCAGGCTGCCAGGCCGACAACCAGTAAACTTACTCCGGCATATTTCAGTAGGTTACGCATCAGGGTCCCTTTTATAGTAATCGCTTAGTCGATCAACCACTTATACAATAGCATTCAGCGCTTAAATGCAACCCATCTTCCGCGACAATCTCTGGCCTGCATGATGACTGCCGCTGACGGATTCAGCGCGCCGCGGAAAGAACTACTTGATTTGCAGCCCGGTGAAGAGATCGTCTACTTCAGACTGCATATTCCGCAAATTATCGCCTGCCAACGTAATCTGTAAGGTAATCAGTGAGCCGTTAATCTGGGTGATCAGCGAGGATTGAAACAGCGGCTGATTGTACAGCCTGTACCTCATGTCTATCCGGCGCATTTGATGGTTATTGATGGTGAAGCTCTTGTCGGTCAACACCTGGAGCTTAGGGATATTCATGCTCATCGTGCTGATGAACTGTCGTGCCGACTCGTTCATACTGACGCTGTTTTTTATCATTTGGGTGAGGGCGATGACTTTTTGACCCGTGCTGTCAGAGTAGACGTGAATAAAGGCAACGTTTTTGGCACTGGCGCCGAGTAAATTTTTGAATAGTGCGCCCTGGGTGTCTGTTATGTCATGCATTTCAGGGGGGATGGCGAAGGTCACTTTCCCATCCAGCAGCGACAGGCCCGGTTGGTTTTGGTCGTCAGATTTTTCGCTTTCGCTTTTGCCGTCGCAAGCCACCAGGCTGACAACCAGTAAACCGAGTCCGATGTATTTCAGTAGGTTACGCATAGAAATCCCTTTTCTATTAATTTCCTGTCAATCAACCAGTTATGAAATCGCTTTCAGTCCCTAAAAGCAAATCATATTGAGTGACAATGTGCGTAACCGAAATGATTGCGGAATCGGTTTACCGGTTAACAGTGGATATTCAGCCAAAGTTTACCTGGGGGGTATTGGATTTATCTGCCAGCCGCTTCAGCGCGGCATTGAGTAACAGACCGTACGCGGGAAGGAAGAAAATCATGCAGATCATGACCTTAAAGCAGTAATCCACCAGGGCGATCTCCACCCAGTGAGCGGCCATAAACGGGTCGGTGCTTTTGTAAAAGGCAATAAAGAAGAACGCGGCCGTATCACTGATATTGCCAAGGAACATGGCAGCCGCGGGTGCCATCCACCATGCAGCTTTCTGCCGGAGACGGTTAAAGACATAAATATCAAGGATTTGTCCCAGTGCATAGGCCATAAAGCTGGCACAGGCAATGCGCGCCACGAAGATGTTAACCTCCTGCAAACTCGCCACTCCCTGCCACTGACCGTCAAAATAGAGCGCAGAAATGGCGTAGGAGACAAACAGGGCCGGGATCATCACCGCCAGAATAATGCGTCTTGCCAGCGGCGCGCCGAAAATACGCACCGTCAGATCGGTGGCCAGAAAAATAAACGGAAAGCTGAACGCACCCCAGGTCGTGTGCAGACCAAATACAGAAATGGGTAGCTGTACCAGATAGTTGCTTGAGGTGATCACCAGCAGGTGAAACAGACAAAGCCAGACCAGCGCATGGGTGCGCTGACGCGAAGTAAATGCGATCATATTTAGCCTTTTTAAAATCAGTGGGGTGAGGGAACCCAGTCTATTGTCAGGTGATACGGCGGCTTGTCAGCGGCACCGTATCCATCGCACAGGCGATTTCGCGGCATATTACCCGGTTACGATGCTAATGCAACGGTTAATTTTAACGCAATCGTTATCGTCAGACAGCGCTGTTGCGCCCGGGCAACGCGGCGCTAAAATAGACGCCGTTCGTAACAATGACTATTGAGAATCCCATGAGCGACATTTTCGCCAACCCCGATCAAACCCTGGATGCGCTGGGCCTGCGCTGCCCGGAGCCGGTGATGATGGTGCGCAAGACCGTGCGCCATATGCAGGAAGGAGACACGCTGCTGATCGTTGCCGACGATCCGGCCACCACGCGTGATATCCCCGGCTTCTGCCGGTTTATGGAACATACTCTGCTGGCGCAGAGTACGGACGTGCTGCCGTACCGTTATCTGATTAAAAAGGGGTTATAAGGCGAAACCGCCACAGCGGCCCGCCCGTTTTTTCCTTCATTTCCCGCTTTACTGCTTCCGCAGCAGGCGTAGGGCGTTAGCGGTGACTAACGCCGTTGCGCCTGAATCTGCCAGTACCGCCAGCCAAAGTCCGGTGATACCCAGCAGCGTGGTCAGCAGGAAGACCACCTTCAGCCCCAGCGCAATGGTAATATTCTGACGGATATTGGCGTGTGTCGCCCGGGAAAGGCGAATCATGGCCGCCAGCCCGGAAAGGCGATTGTGGGTCAGCGCCGCGTCTGCGGTTTCCAGCGCCACGTCGCTGCCGCTGCCCATGGCAATCCCAATGGTTGACGCCTTCATTGCCGGCGCATCGTTGATCCCGTCTCCAACCATGGCGACCGGCTGCCGCTGATTGAGTGCGGTGACCGCTGCGACCTTATCCTCCGGCAGCAGACTGGCGCGGAAATCGATGCCCAGCTCACCGGCAATGGCCGCCGCCGCGCGCGGGTTATCCCCGGTCAGCATCACGCCCTGAATACCCAGCGCCTTCAGTTCTGCCAGTGCCGATTTAGCATCGTCGCGCAATGTATCGCGCAGGGCGATGAGGCCATAAAGCTGCTGCGCATCGTGAAGGATGACCACCGTATTGCCCGCATTTTCCAGCGTTTCAACGGCTAAACGGTGTGGCGCCAGACGCTCTGCTGCGATCCTGGAAGGGGCGCTGATTGAGAGTAAGTGTCCACTCACCACGCCTTCAACCCCGCTACCCGCCAGCGCCCGCTGTTCGCTTGCCTGCGGCAGTTCCAGCCCGCGCTCTGCCGCTTCGGTGACAATGGCCTGCGCCAGCGGATGCGACGAGCCCAGCTCAATTGCCGCCGCCGTTGCCAGCAGCCACGATTCATCGCGCTGAGCGAAGGTCTGAACTGCGCTAACTCTGGGTTTACCCTGTGTAAGCGTGCCGGTTTTATCAAAGGCTATAGTGCGGACGCTACCGAGGCTTTCCAGCGCCGCGCCGCCTTTGATCAGCGAACCCCGGCGGGTGGCTGCCGCCAGCGCGGAGGTAATCGCTGCCGGGGTAGAGATCACCAGCGCGCACGGGCAGCCAATCAGCAGCAGCGTCAGGCCTTTATAGATCCAGGGCTGCCAGTCGGCGGCCGTCAGCAGCGGGGGGATAACCGCTACGGCCAGCGCCAGCGCCATAATCACCGGCGTGTAAATCCGGCTAAAGCGGTCGAGGAATCGCTCAATCGGTGCACGCCGCTCCTCGGCTTCTTCAATCAGATGGAGAATGCGGTCGATGGCACTCTCACCCGGTCTGGACACCACCTCCAGCAGCACCAGGCGGTCCACGCTCAGGCAGCCAGCGGCAATCGCCTCACCCTGCTGGCGTTCGACCGGCAGTGATTCTCCAGTTAGCGCACTCTCGTCGAAGCTGGCAAACGGGCTAAGCAGTTTGGCGTCGGCGGGCAGACGCGCGCCGGCGGCGACCTCAATGCAGTCTCCGGGACGCAGCGTGCTAACCGGTACGTTCTCCCGCGTGGCGCCATTCACGCGTATCGCCTGATCGGGTTTGAGAGCCATTAATGCGGTCACGCCTTTGCGGGCACGGCTGGCAGCGAAGGATTCCAACCGTTCACCCAGCATAAACAGCAACAGAACCATGGCGGCTTCGGCCGTAGCACCAATAAACAGTGCGCCGATGGCGGCCACGCTCATTAATGTTTCGATTGAGAAGGGCGATCCGCTGCGCATCAGTCGCAGGGCGCTGAGGGCGATAGGATAGACGCCCACCAGCGTGGTAGCGATAAACGCGAGGGTCCCGGCGGTGGGATTGACGGTTTCCAGCAGCCAGCTGACTGACATCAGCACGGCCAGCACGATCAGGCTGCGGTTTTCCTGCCAGAATCCGGCGGTGGCCGGCTGTGCGGCGGGGGGAGCATCGCTGCGGTGAAGCTGGAAGCCGGCGCGGGCCACGGCCTGCTCGACGTCGCTACGCACGTCGCTATCGGCGTTAACGACCAGCTTTTCGCTGGCAAACACCACTCTGGCCGACCCCACGCTGCTCAGTTGCCTGACGGCGGTTTCAACTTTTCGTGCGCAGCTTGGGCAGTCCATTCCCTGGATCTGCCAGCTGTATCGGGAGAGTCCCGCCTGCCTGTCATCCTCATCGTCGGCGGTATCGCCGGAGCTGCACGATGCATCGCCACAGCAGGGTGTTTCCACGCTGGCGGCGCTGATGGCAGTGATTTTACGAATGACGGGACGTTTAGATGTGCCGGTGCAGCCATGTTGACTGTCGGTGTGGTCGTGACCACAGCTGCATGATGAATGCGGGTGCATAGCGCCTCCTGGAAGATAGCGGCGGGCCAGAATGCCCGCCATAAACCCATCTTACACTCTGGAGTCAACTCCAGAGTCAAGCACTACAGCCACAGTGAACGCACGATCATAAAGTGACCGGCAAAGTAGCAGGCGGCAATAATCGCCCGATCGGCGCTAAAGCGGCGGAAGTAGTGGCTGACCAGCCAGACAATATTAGCCAGCAGCAGCAGAGTGGCACCGGCCATCAGCGTAAAGCTGTAGTCGGTTGGGCGGAAGACATACAGCTCTGCGCTCAGCCAGACCATAAGTAGAGTGATGCCGATAAAGGTACAGACCGGCCAGCGCAGGTCTTCCAGTCGGTTCCACAGAGAGGCAATCAGCACGGCACCGACAATCAGCAGCGCCAGCGGCAGCGGCCAGAAGAACGTCAGCGTCATCTGGCTGGCAAAAAACAGGGTATACAGCAGATGAGAGAGGAAAAACGCGCCCAGAGCATAGAGCATACGTCGCTCAGGTAGCAGGGTCAGCGCGTCACCCACCAGCGTAGCCAGCAGGCCAAGCAAAATCAGATAGTCGGTGGTTTTCAGTACCGGAGCTTGCCAGGCCCACGCCAGCAGTAAAAGCAACGTAACGGGTTTAAATACCCAGCGCTGCCACTGTGGGCCGCGATAGGAGGCATCGACGTACAGCCAGCCGGAAAAAAGTACAGCGAGAAATGACCAGATCATAGAGTGTCCCTGTATTGAGAAAGGCTCCGCAACAACCTCAGTTTAGGTCACCCGGTGGCAGTGTGACAATCATACTACTCTGGATGTATGCTTATTCCGTGTCGTTTACCTGCATTGACCGGAGATCTTTATCCTGTGAAACCGCCGTTGATTTTTCTTCTCGTCGTGGCGCTGATTGCGGTACTGGCAACGCGGCAGTTTATCAAGCAGCGGCGGGAGAGCTCGGCGAATGACGTCTCCCCCGTTCGAAGCATTATGGTGGAGGTTAAATCTCTGCGTGACTATCTGGCCCCTGACCGGCGTTCGCGCCAGCGCGAACATATCCCGGTGGAAGATCGGCGTTACGAAGCCGAATTCCGGCCGCTAAACGGCGAGAATGAGATCGGGCTGGTGCTGAATGCCGCGGACTATCAGCGGCTCGACAGGGGCAGCCGCGGCGAGTTAAAAGTGCAGGGAACGCGCTTTGTCAGCTTTACTTCCGAGGCAGCGTTGGCTGCCCGAAAAACGCAGGAACAGTGATCGCACGCCGTGGTGTGAGCGAACGTATCGGACCGCTTATTGCTTGGGGGCGTTCTTTTTTTGCCAGGCAAGCAGCTCAAAGACGCCAAAGAAAAAGATTTTCACCTGCATCAGACCGCTTAACTTTTCCGATCCCTTCGGCTGGGTTGTGCGCATCAGCACCAGCTGTAGGCCATGCATAATCACCATAAAAAACAGCGCCACATTAACGAAATAGGTTAGCGGCTTCGGAAAAGGGTGTACCACGTTAAGCAGTAAGAACCCCCAGACAAATACCATCAGCAGGCGGCCTGTATTAATCAACATCATTGCTCTCCAGAGCCTGTGTAAGCAGGCCAGATTAGGTTCACTCCGCCTGTTCAGGCAGGCTTTCGGCGGTGCCGTGTCGCATATACAGGCGATAAGCGACCTGCCCGGCAATTTTCTCACGGTGCAGCTGCCAGTTAACCGGAACCGGCGGCAGGCCGTTTTCAACTTCGCTTTCCACGTAAATCAGGGCTTCCTCGCTCAGCCAGCCGTTACTTTCCAGCAGCGTCAGCGTGTTTTCCAACAGTCCCTTACGGAAAGGCGGATCGATAAAGACCAGATGATGAGCCTCTCCCTTCTGGGCGAGAAATTGCAGCGTATTGGTGTTAACCACTCTGCCGTTTTTACTGCCCAGCGTCGCGAGGTTTTTTTCCAGCTGCTGGGCGACAGGGCGCTCAAGCTCCAACAGGGTGGCGCTGGCCGCATGGCGGGATAATGCCTCCAGCCCCAGCGCGCCGCTGCCGGCAAAACAGTCCAGGCATTTTGCCTGCTGAATATCCGCCGCCAGCCAGTTAAATAAGGTTTCCCGTACCCGGTCCGTGGTGGGGCGCAGGCCCGCGCTGTCCGGAACCGGCAGCTTACGGCCTCGCCACTGTCCACCAATAATGCGTATTTGCCCGGCTGCGCCGCTGCGGGGTTTCTTGATCATAACTCTGAACTCTTAATAATTTGTTGCACAGTTTAACGGTCTAACCGGGCGGAGGAAACAAAAAGGGATCTGTAATGCTTTCAGTAGAAAGTGTTAGACTAAGGGATTGATTAAACTGTCTCCCGCAACCGCCCGTGGCATCCGCGAACGGTTGCGGGAGACAGTTTTAACGTATTTTCAGACCGGAACGGTTTTTCCCGCGAGGAGTGTGGTTGCACCATGGCAAAAAATAAAAAACGTGGCTTTTTTTCCTGGCTTGGTCTGGGACGCGAGGACAAAGCGCCGCAGGAAGAAGTAAAAGAAACGTTAGAACAGCAGCCTGGCGCGGAGCCCACACCCTCAGCGGAAGCTGGAGAAGTCGCCCGTATTGAAGCCGAGGCTGCTGCCCGCGCTGAAGCTGAAGCTGCCCGGGTAGAAATCGAAGCCGCTGCCCGTGCTGAAGCAGAAGCCGACGCTGAAGCCGCCGCCGCGCGTGCAGAGGCCGAAGCTGCCGCCCGCGCCGAGGCCGAGGCTACTGCCCGCGCAGAGGCCGAAGCAATTGCCCGCACTGAGGCTGAAACTGTCGCCCGCGCCGAGGCCGAAGCTGCTGCCCGCGCCGAGGCTGAAGCTGCTGCCCGCGCTGAAACCGAAGCTAATGCCCGCGCTGAAGCCGAAGCTAATGCCCGTGCCGAGGCTGAAGCTGCTGCCCGCGCTGAAGCCGAAGCTAATGCCCGCGCTGAAGCTGAAGCTGCTGCCCGCGCTGAAGCTGAAGCTGCTGCCCGCGCTGAAGCTGAAGCTGCTGCCCGCGCTGAAGCTGAAGCTGCTGCCCGCGCT